>Ga0308157_10000101_pt1 | contig 351598 bp, 305 predicted proteins | sample PhyBR1_FD_201035 | JGI IMG/M metagenome (GOLD analysis project Ga0308157, IMG submission 201035) | Phyllosphere microbial communities from UC Gill Tract Community Farm, Albany, California, United States - DLSLB.R1 | ecosystem: Host-associated > Plants > Phyllosphere > Unclassified | place...
CCACTTCGGCACCAGCTTCTTCAACCCCGCCGGCGGCGGCGACCCGGTGATGTACCAGCACATCTTCTGGTTCTTCGGCCACCCCGAGGTGTACATCATGATCTTGCCGGCCTTCGGCATCGTCAGCCAGATCGTGCCCGCCTTCGCGCGCAAGAAGCTGTTCGGCTACGCCTCCATGGTGTATGCCACCTCGTCCATCGCCATCCTGTCGTTCATCGTGTGGGCCCACCACATGTTCACGACCGGCATGCCCGTGACCGGCCAGTTGTTCTTCATGTACGCCACCATGCTGATCTCGGTGCCCACGGCCGTGAAGATCTTCAACTGGATCGCCACCATGTGGCGCGGCTCCATGACGTTCGAGACCCCCATGCTGTTCGCCGTGGGTTTCATCTTCGTGTTCACCATGGGTGGTTTCACCGGCCTGATCCTGGCCATGGCGCCCATCGACATCCAGCTGCAGGACACCTACTACGTGGTGGCCCACTTCCACTACGTGCTGGTGGCCGGCTCGCTGTTCTCGATGTTCGCAGGCGTGTACTACTGGCTGCCCAAGTGGACCGGCCACATGTACTCCGAAACGCGCGGCCAGATCCACTTCTGGGGCTCGCTGATCACCTTCAACGTGACCTTCTTCCCGATGCACTTCCTGGGCCTGGCCGGCATGCCCCGTCGCTATGCCGACTACCCCATGCAGTTTGCCGACTTCAACGCCATCGCTTCGGTGGGCGCCTTCGGCTTCGGGCTGATGCAGGTGTACTTCTTCCTGGCCGTGGTGCTGCCTGCCATGATGGGCAAGGGCCCTGCTGCCCCCGCCAAGCCATGGGACGGCGCCGAGGGCCTGGAATGGGAAGTGCCATCGCCCGCACCGTTCCACACCTTCGAGACCCCACCCAAGCTGGACGCCACGGCAACCCGCGTGATCGGCTGAACACCATGCCCATGACCCCCGAACAAAAGAAGAGCAACCTGCGCCTGGGCCTGATCCTGGCCTCCGTGGCTGCCGTGTTCTTCATCGGGTTCATGGTCAAGATGGTCCTCCTGTCCTCGCGCTGAAGAGAAGACACAGGGCTCCATGCCATGAACCTGCGCCACGAAAACGCCAAGATGGTGGGCAAGCTGCTGGTGATTGCGGCCGGCATGTTCGCCTTTGGCTACGTGCTGATCCCCATCTACAAGCACATCTGCGAGATGACGGGGATCAACATCCTGTCGCTGTCCGAGCGCCAGGTGCCCGGCAACGGCGTGGCCGGCAAGGACGTGAAGGTGCCCGCCAACACGCAAGTGGACAAGAGCCGCACCATCACCGTCGAATTCGACGCCAATTCGCGCGGGCCGTGGGACTTCAAGCCCGCGCAGCGCTCGGTGCAGGTGCACCCCGGCGAGCTGACGACGGTGATGTACGAGTTCCAGAACGTGCAGAACCGCCGCATGGCCGCCCAGGCCATCCCCAGCTACGCACCGCGCCAGGCGGCAGCGCACTTCAACAAGCTGGAGTGCTTCTGCTTCAACCAGTATGTGCTGGAGCCCGGCGAGAAGAAGGAATGGCCCGTGGCCTTCGTGATCGACCCGCGCCTGTCCAAGGACGTCACGACGATCACGCTGTCCTACACCTTCTTCGAGGTGGGTGGCAAGACGCCTGCGGCGCCCGAATCCACGGCTGCAGCGCCCGCGCTGCAGCACCCTGCCGTCGAAGGAGCCGGATCATGACCGACAAGCCTCTACCGCACCCCGCTGAGCCCGTGGCACCCTCGCCGGTGCAGCGCAAGGGTTCGCTGCTGCGCACCATCCGTGCGGTGGCCTGGTCGTTCATCGGGCTGCGCAAGGGCAGCGAATATGCGCAGGACGTCGAGAAGCTCAACCCGGTGCACATCATCGTGGTCGGGCTGGTGGCGGTGTTCCTGCTGGTGATTTCATTGATCACGCTGGTGAACGTCATCGTCTGACGCTGCCAGCCAGGTGTTCCCGCGATTACGATAACAAAAGATTTTGAGATTCAGGAGCTGAAATGAGTGCATCGACCCACGGAACGACCCCGTACTACTACGTGCCCGCCGAGTCGCGCCACCCGGTGATGGCGGCCATCGGCCTGTTCTTCGTGATACTGGGCGCGGGCCAGTGGATCAACGGCCACGACTGGGGCAAGTACTCCCTGCTGCTGGGCATGGTCTGGTGGCTGTTCGTGCTGTACCAGTGGTTCGGCGACGCCATCCGCGAAAGCCAGGGCGGCCTGTACGGCCACAAGATCGACCTGTCGTACCGCTGGAGCATGAGCTGGTTCATCTTCTCCGAAGTGATGTTCTTCGGCGCCTTCTTCTCGGCCCTGTGGTGGGCGCGCGCGCACTCGGTGCCGGCCCTGGGCAGCCTGGACAACGCGCTGCTGTGGCCCGACTTCAAGGCCGTGTGGCCCAGCCTTGCCGCCGGCGTCACGGCATCGCCCGCCGGCATCGTCGAGCCCTTCCAGACCGTGGGCCCCTTCTGGCTGCCCACCATCAACACCGCGCTGCTGCTGACCTCGGGCGTGACGCTGACCATCGCCCACCACGCCCTGCGCGAGAACCACCGCGGCAAGACCATCGCCTTCATGTGGGCCACGGTATTGCTGGGCTTCGTCTTCCTGTGCGTGCAGGGCTACGAGTACTACCACCTGTACACCGACCTGAACCTGAAGCTCAGCTCCGGCGTGTTCGGCTCCACCTTCTTCATGCTGACCGGGTTCCACGGCTTCCACGTGTTCCTGGGCATGCTGATGCTGCTGTTCATCACCCTGCGCCTGCAAAAGGGCCATTTCACCCCCGAAAAGCACTTCGGCTTCGAAGGCGCCGCCTGGTACTGGCACTTCGTGGACGTGGTCTGGCTCGGCCTGTACGTTCTGGTCTACTGGATGTAATCCGGCGCGGCCTCCAAAGAAAAAAGCGCCGCGAGGCGCTTTTTTTGTGCCGGCCGAAGCCCGCGAAGGCGTTCCGTTCCGTCGGGGCTTCAGCGCGAGGCGGCAGGCAGGCCGGTGGGCTGGATATAGCCCAGTTGCCATGCGACGAGAATGCACAGGAACAGCGCGATGGACAACCCCACCCTTATGGCCAGCGCCCACGCCATGCGGTGGCCCTTGGCCTTGTCGGCGCCGGCATCCTTGCCGCCACGCATCATGAAGAACAGGGCCAAGGCCAGGCTGGCCAGAATGGCGATGAAGGCCAGCACAACGAGGTATTTCATGGAGCACATTATCCTGTGACAAGCACGCGACGCGCCCTGGGCCCGCTTTTCTGGCTGATTCTGATCGCGGCCCTGGCCTCCATGCTGGCCACGGCCTCGCTCGGGCGCTGGCAACTGGCGCGCGCCGCCGAGAAGGAGGCGCTGCAGGCCCGCATTGACGAGCGCACGCGCCAGCCGGCCATCGACGGCCGCTCGCTGCTGGCCCCGGCCGGGCCCGAGGCGCAGCAAGCGCTGGTACACCGCTCCGTCGCGCTGCAAGGCCGCTGGCTGCCCCAGCACACGGTGTACCTGGACAACCGGCAGATGCAGGGCCGCCCCGGCTTCTTCGTGCTCACCCCCTTGCAACTGGTCGATTCCAATTCGGTGGTGCTGGTGCAGCGCGGCTGGGCGCCACGCAATTTCCAGGACCGCATGCAGCTGCCGCCAGTGCAGACACCGGATGGCACGGTGCAGGTCGCGGGCCGCGTAGCGCTGCCGCCTTCGCGCCTGTACGAGTTCGAGGGCGGCGATAGCGCCAAGGGGTCTTCCCGCATCCGGCAAAATCTCGACCTGGCTGCCTTTCGGGCAGAGACGGGCCTGGCGCTGGCGCCCCTCACGGTCTTGCAGACCGGGGATGCTGCGGAAGGGCTGTCGCGCGACTGGCCCGTCATCGGCGCGGGCGTCGACAAACACTACGGTTACGCATTTCAATGGTTCGGGCTCTGCGGCCTGATTGCACTTCTCTATGTCTGGTTCCAAATCGTCCGACGCTTCATTCGCCCACGCAGCCAGCCAGGCACCTGAGCAGCACAGCAACGGCGGGGCCCACCCGCTGGGCCTTACCGTGCACAGCCTGCCCGAGGCGCGCGATGCCGTGGCCGGCACGCAGCGCACCCGCCATGGCCGGCTGAAGATGCTGGGCGTGCTGCTGATCTGCGCGGCGCCCGTGGTCGCCTCGTACTTCACCTACTACGTCATCCGCCCCGAGGGCCGCCGCGTCTACGGTGAACTGGTCAACCCCCAGCGCCCCATGCCCGAGCTGGTGGGCACCGCGCTGGACGGCAAGCCCGCGCTCCTGGCCTCGCTCAAGGGCCAGTGGCTGCTGGTGAGCGTGGCCGGCGGCGACTGCAACGACGCCTGCCAGAAGCACCTGTACCTGCAGCGCCAGCTGCGCGAAACCCTGGGCAAGGAAAAGGACCGCGTGGAATGGGTCTGGCTCGTCAACGATGCCGCCCTGCCGCCCCCGCTGCTGGCCCCGGCCCTGCAGCAGGCCACCGTGCTGCGCCTGCCCCCCGAGGGCGTAGCCGCCTGGCTGGCCCCCGCCGAAGGCCATGCGCTGCAGGACCACCTCTACGTGGTCGACCCCATGGGCAACTGGATGATGCGCTTTCCCGCTGCGATGGACAGCAGCGGCGCGGCCAAGGCCAAGCGCGACCTGGATCGCCTGCTGCGCGCTTCTTCGTCGTGGGATGAGGCCGGCCGGCCCGCCAAGCCATGACCGACGCACAGCCCCTGTACGACCTGGCGCCGCTGGCCCGGCTCATGCTGCTGGGCGTGCTCATCGCGCTCGGCCCGCTGGTCTGGGTCTGGCTGCGCAACCGCAACAGCACGCCGCTCAAGCGCCTGCAGGCGCTCACCGTGCTCACGCTGTTCCTCACCTTCGACCTGGTGCTGTTCGGCGCCTTCACCCGGCTCACCGATTCGGGCCTGGGCTGCCCCGACTGGCCGGGCTGCTACGGCAACGCCAGCCCGGTGGGCGCGCACGCCGACATCGCGGCCGCGCAGGACGCCATGCCCACGGGCCCGGTCACCCACGGCAAGGCCTGGGTGGAGATGGTGCACCGCTACCTGGCCACGGGCGTGGGCGTGCTCATCATCGTGATCACGGTGTCCTCCTGGGTGCAGCGCCGACAGGCCAGGCGCCAGGGCGTGGCCGAGCCACCCATCAGCCCCTGGTGGCCCACCTTCACGCTGTTCTGGGTGTGCCTGCAGGGCGCGTTCGGAGCGCTCACGGTCACCATGAAGCTCTTCCCGGCCATCGTCACCCTGCACCTCATCGGTGGCCTGGTGCTGCTGGCCCTGCTGTGCGTGCAGGCCGTGCGCCATGCCCACTGGGCGCAGGGCAGGGTGGCCGAGCGCATCGCGCCCGCACTGCGCCAGGGCCTGGTGTGGGCCACCGTGCTGGTCACCGTGCAGATCGTGCTGGGCGGCTGGGTGAGCACCAACTACGCGGTGCTGGCGTGCACCAGCTTTCCGACCTGCCAGGGCAGTTGGTGGCCGGCCATGGACTTTGCCCAGGGCTTCCAGGTCTGGCGCCAGCTGGGCCTGCTGCAGGACGGCAGCCACATCAGCTTTGCCGGCCTCACGGCCATCCATTACGTGCACCGGCTGATGGCCTATGTGGTGCTGGCCGCGCTGCTGGCGTTGGTCTGGCGCCTCTACAAGGCAGCCGTGCTACCGGTGCAGGCGCGCTGGCTGCTGGCGCTGGCGCTGGCACAGCTGGCCACTGGCCTGTCGAACGTGGTGCTCGGCTGGCCCCTGCTGGCCGCCGTGCTGCACACCGGCGGCGCTGCCGCCATGGTGGTGGTGCTGACCTGGGCGCTGGCGGCCAGCCGCGCGGCCACCGCACCGCAACGAGACGAAACCCCAGCGCCTTCGCGCGCATCGAGAAGAGTGTCCGCATGAGTGTCGCCCCCGCCCTTTCCTCGCCGCCCTCGCGCGTGGCCCAGTTCTATGCCCTCACCAAGCCGCGCGTGGTGCAGCTCATCGTGTTCTGCGCGCTCATCGGCATGGTGCTGGCCGTGCCCGGCATGCCCACCGCGCCGCAGTTCGGCCTGATGGTGATCGCCTGCGTGGGCGTGTGGCTGGTGGCCGGTGCCGCTGCCGCGTTCAACTGCATCGTCGAGCAAGGCATCGACGCCAAGATGAAGCGCACGGCCTGGCGCCCCACCGCCAAGGGCGAGCTGTCCAACTCGCAGACCCTGCTGTTCTCGGCCGTGCTGTGCGGCGCCGGCTCGGCCTTGCTGTACTTTGCCGTCAACCCGCTGACCATGTGGCTCACCTTCGCCACCTTCGTCGGCTACGCCGTGGTCTACACCGTCATCCTCAAACCGCTCACGCCGCAGAACATCGTGATCGGCGGGGCCTCGGGCGCCATGCCGCCGGTGCTGGGCTGGGCGTCGATGACGGGCGACGTGGGCCCCGAGGCGCTGATCCTGTTCCTCATCATCTTTTTGTGGACGCCGCCGCACTTCTGGGCCCTGGCGCTGTACCGGGTCGAGGATTACCGCAAGTCCGGCCTGCCCATGCTGCCCGTGACGCACGGCAACGAGTTCACGCGGCTGCAGGTGTTTCTCTACACGCTGATCCTGTTCGCCGGCTGCCTGATGCCCTTCATCTACGGCATGAGCTCGTGGATCTACCTGGTGGCGGCTGTGGTGCTCTCCGCGGGCTTCTGCGGCTATGGCTTCGCGCTGTGGCGCAACTACTCGGACGCGCTCGCGCGCAAGACCTTCCGCTTTTCCCTCATCCACCTGAGCGTGCTTTTCGCCGCGCTGCTGGTGGACCACTACGTGCTTTGAACGGCCACACCATGCACAAACGACATGCTCTCCGAATGATCGCCATGGGCGCAACCGCGCTCGCCGGCAGTGCGCTGCTGGGTGCCTGCTCCGAAAAGAAGCTGGAGTTCCGTGGCGTGGACGTCACCGGCGCCGACTACGCCCGCGACCTGCCGCTGACCGACCACAACGGCCAGGCGCGCAGCCTCAAGGACTTTGCGGGCAAGGTGGTGGTGGTGTTCTTCGGTTTCACCCAGTGCCCCGACGTCTGCCCGACCTCCATGCAGGAGCTGGCCGAAGTCAAGAAGGCCCTGGGCAAGGACGGCGAGCGCCTGCAGGGCATTTTCGTCACCGTTGACCCGGACCGCGACACCCCCGAGGTGCTCAAGGCCTACATGGCCAACTTCGACCCCACCTTCCTCGCGCTGCGCGGCACGCCCGAACAACTGGCCGCCGTGGCCAAGGACTTCAAGATCTACTACAAGAAGGTCGAGGGCAAGACCCCCACCAGCTACAGCATGGACCATTCGGCCGGCAGCTACATCTACGACCCGGCCGGGCGCCTGCGCATCTACAGCCGCTATGGCAGCGGCGCCCAGGCCCTGACCGAGGATGTGCGCGCGCTGCTGAGCGCCGCCTGAACGCACCCACAAAAAAGCCCTCCGTCGCCGTTGCAGGCGTGGGGAGGGCCGTTGGGGCCGGTGGGCTTATTCCGCCTTGATCCCGCGCATGGCGATCACGCCGCCCAGCAGGTTGGTGTCCGCCTTGATGCGGTTGGCCAGGCCCTCGGGCGAGGTGCCCACCACCTGCCAGCCCTGCTGGAACAGCTTGCTGCGCACGTCGGGGCTGCGCGCGATCTCGCTGATCAGTGCCGCCACCTTGGCCTGGATGGGCTTGGGCATGGTGACCGGGGCGGCGAAGGCGTTCCAGATCTCGAGGTTGTAGTTGGTGATGCCGGCTTCCGCCAGGCTCGGCACGTCGGGCACCAGCGGGCTGCGGCCGGCGGAGGTGACGCCAATGGCGCGCAGCTTGCCCGCCTTGATCTGGGCCTGGGCCAGGGCCGGCGGCAGCAGCGCCATCTGCAGCTGGCCACCCAGCATGGCCGTGGCCACCTGGGGGTAGCCAGGGTAGGGCACATGCACGGGGTTGATGTTGCTGCGCGACTTGAGCAGTTCGGTGCCGATGTGGCCCACGGTGCCCACGCCGGGGGTGCCATAGCTCCACTTGTCGCCGCCGTTGCGCGCGGCCACGAAGAACTCGCGCGCATCGGCCGTGGCCGATACGCCCGGCTGGCTCACGGGCGCGGTCAGCACCAGGGGCGAGGTGCCGATCAGGCTCAACGGTGCCAGGTCCTTGATGGGGTCGTAGGGCACGGCGGGGTTGAGCATCTTGGCGATGGTCATGTTGCCGTTGATCATCAGGCCGATGGTGTGGTCGTCACGCGCCTTGGCCACCGCGTCGGCGCCGATGTTGCCGCCCGCGCCCACCTTGTTCTCCACGATCACCGGTTGGCCCAGTGCCTTGGACAGGGGCTCGGCGATGGTGCGCGCCGTGAGGTCGGGCGACGAGCCGGCCGGGAAGCCGACGATGATGCGCACCGGCTTGGTCGGCCAGACCAAGGGGGCCGCTGCTGCTGGCGCTGCGCCAGCGGGTTTGGCTGCCGGGGCTTTTTGCGGGGTCTGTTGGGCAATGGCCCAGGGCGACGACAGGGCAGCGAGCGCGAGCGCGAGAGCGGCACGGCGGGGAACAACAGGGCGTGACAAGAGCATCTCCTTGGAATTTATCGTCCGGAGGCTGAGGCAGTGCAAAAGAAAAGGGCCCCGACGGGGCCCTTTCTCGAAGGTACTTCAGCCGCGAAGCAGCGATGTTAACGCGGCCTCTGTGCCAAAGCGTGGCGCTGCTTATGCGTATTCGGCCAGCGTCTTCTTCATCTTCTTCATCGCGGCGACCTCGATCTGGCGGATGCGCTCGGCGCTTACGCCGTACACGGCTGCCAGTTCGTGCAGCGTCATGCCGCCCGAACCATCGTCGTTCACCTTGAGCCAGCGCTCTTCCACGATGCGGCGGCTGCGCTCGTCCAGGCTGGACAGGGCGGTGGCGATGCCATCGGTGGCCAGGGAATCGCGCTGGCGCGACTCGATCATGGCCGTGGGTTCGTGCGCGGCATCGGCCAGGTAGGCGATGGGGCCGAAGGCCTGCTCGCCGTCATCCGAAGGGGCCGGGTCGAGCAGCACGTCGCCGCCCGACATGCGGGTTTCCATCTCGATGACTTCCTCGCGCTTGACGTTCAGCTGCTGCGCCACCGAGTCGATTTCGCTCTCGGAGAGGGTGTCGCGGTGCGTCGCAGCGTCGGCGGCTGCCGCGTCGGCCTTGAAACCCTGCTTCATGGACCGCAGATTGAAGAACAGCTTGCGCTGGGCCTTGGTGGTCGCCACCTTGACCATGCGCCAGTTCTTGAGGATGTACTCGTGAATCTCGGCCTTGATCCAGTGCATGGCGTAGCTCACCAGCCGCACGCCCTGGTCGGGATCGAAGCGCTTGACGGCTTTCATCAGGCCCACGTTGCCTTCCTGGATCAGGTCGCCGTGCGGCAGGCCATAGCCCAGGTACTGGCGCGAGATGGAAACCACCAGGCGCAGGTGCGACATCACCAGCCGGCCGGCGGCGTCCAGATCGTTGTTGTCCTTGAGCGCGCGTGCATAGGACTGCTCTTCCTCGTGGGTGAGCAGGGGCAGGCGGTTGACGGCCGAAATATAGGCGTCCAGGTTGCCCAGCGGGGGCACCAGCGCCCACGGGTTTGCGGGCGCCAAAGTCGTCGTAGCGGTTCCAGATTGAATGTTCATTCCGGGAATCCTTTCCTCTAAGGCATGATATTAGCACTCTCTTGGAGTGAGTGCTAAGGCCGAAGTTCCCCCTGCTTTTTCTGGGTGTTTTGGCAGGGATTTCGATGCCCTGACCGTCTCTGGGCGGGGGCCAGGTACTGGCTGTCCCTTGATCGGACCTTTGCACTTGCCAATGAGTCTAGGCGGGTCGATTCGTGTCACCTGTAGGAGCCGAGGCCGGACGATTGTGGTGAACCAGAGGCTGATGGCGCTCGCTACCCAGCCGTTCCCGCGGCTCCTCACCCTCAGGTCGTGCGGAACTGCCTGCGGTACGCCAGGGGGGAGACCTTCATGGCCGCAGCAAAATGCTGGCGCAGCGAGGCCGGGGTGCCAAAGCCTGCCTTGTCGGCCACCGCGTCGATGGGTTCCTCGGTGGTCTCCAGCAGGCGCTGGGCCAGGGCCAGGCGCTGGTGCAGCAGCCACTGGCCGACCGTGGTGCCCATGGCCTCGCGGAAATTGCGGGTGAAGCTCCGGCGACTCATGAGGGCGCGCTGTGCCAGGGCATCCAGGTCGTGCGGCTGCTGCAGGTTCTGCAGCATCCAATCGATCACGGGACTCAGGCGGTCGCGTTCGGGCGCCGCGCGCACCGGGGTCTCGATGTACTGCGCCTGCCCACCCTGGCGGTGCGGGGCCACGACCATGCGGCGGGCTGCTCGGTTGGCCGCATCCGCACCGTGGCGCATACGCAGCAGGTGCAGGCAGCAGTCGATGCCGGCAGCGGTGCCTGCGGACGTGAGCACGTCGCCGTGGTCCACGTACAGCACCTCGGGCTGCAGCACCACCTGCGGGTAGCGCTCGGCAAATCTCCCGGCCAGGTGCCAGTGCGTGGTGGCCGTACGCCCCTCCAGCAGGCCCGCCTCGGCCAGCACGAAGGCCCCCAGGCACAGGCCCACGATGGTGGCGCCGCGGCGGTGGGCACGGCGCAGCGCGTCCAGCAACTCTACGGGTGCCGCCCGGGTGTCGTCGAACCACGAGGGCACGACGATGATCTGCGCCCGGCGCAGTATCTCAAGCCCATGCGCGACATGGATCGCAAAGCCCGCGTTGGTGCGCAGCGCGCCGGGCACCGCGGCGCAGACCGAGAGCGCGAAGCGGTGGCGGCGGTCCTCGTCGCGGTCCTCACCGAAGACCAGGCAGGGCACCGACAGGTGGAAGGGACTGATGCCGTCGAAGGCGACCACGGCGACAGTTTCGGGCTGGGGGGCGATCATGGCCCGATTCTATCGATGATTGGCATTCGGGCCGCTATCGACAAAGGGCGTCGCTGCCTAAGATCCAATCCATCGCAACCCAATGGAAACACCGACCATGTCCACCGCACCCCGCCGCGCCCTCATCGTCATCGATGTCCAGAACGAATACTTCGAAGGCGGCCTGCTGCCCATCGAATACCCGCCCGTGGCGCAAAGCCTGCCCAACGTCCTGCGCGCCATGGATGCTGCGCACGCTGCCGGGGTGAAGGTGGTGGTCGTGCAGCACCATGCGCCCAAGGGCGCGCCGGTGTTCCAGGCCGATGCGCACAACGGCCAGCTGCACCCCGAAGTGGCGCGCCGCCACCGCGACCACCTGGTCACCAAGGCCACGCCCAGCGCGTTCACGGGCACCGACCTGGCGCAGTGGGTCGCCGACAACGGCATCGATACGCTCAGCGTCACCGGCTACATGACGCACAACTGCGATGCGTCCACCGTCTTCGAGGCCATGCACCGCGGGCTGGCGGTGGAGTTCCTGTCGGACGCCACAGGCGCGTTGCCGTACGAGAACGCGGCAGGCTACGCCAGCGCCGAGGAGATCCACCGGGTCTTCAGCGTCGTCTTCCAGAGCAATTTCGCAGCGGTGGCCAGCACCGAGGGCTGGCTGGCTGCGGTGCGCGATGGGCAGGCCCTGGCCAAGGACAACGTCGTGGTGTCGAACCAGCGCGGCCGTGCACGCGCAGCCCGCGCCTAAGAGGCTGAGAATATTTCGTCCATGTCCGCCTTGCACGCCAAAACACCCCGGCTCGTCGTTGCAAATGCTCGCCATAGCCCGAGCTATGGCTGTGCTTCGCGCCTAGATCCGGGGCGTTGTGACGCGCCTTCCGGGCACGGTCAAAACATTCCCAGCCTCTGTGCCCTCACCCGGCCAGGTCGCGCAGCGCCCCGGCCAGGGTCGGGTGCTGGAACCGGTAGCCGGCGTCCAGCGCAGCTCTGGGCACCAGGTTCTGCCCGTCCAGCAGCAGCGTGGCCATTTCGCCCATGAGCCAGCGCAGTGGCGCCCCGGGCATGCGCAGGAAAACCCTGCGGCCGAAGGACTGCGCGAGGGCGCGGCTGAAGCCCTCTTGCGATGGGGTGTCCGGCGCCACGGCGTTGACCGCACCCGCCAGCGCCTGGTGTTCCAAACCGAAGCGGATCAGCCCCAGTGCATCGTCGAGGTGGATCCACGGGGCCGGTTGCCGGCCGGAGCCGAGCACGGAGCCCATGCCCAACCGGGCCGCCAGGGCCAGCATGGGGTAGGCGCCATCGCCCCGGCCCAGCACCACGCCCAGGCGCAGCCGGACCACGCGCACGCCCAGCGCCTCCGCGCGCCGGGCCTCGTGCTCGATGGCCACGCACAGGTCGGATTGGAACTGGCCAGGCTGGGGCGGGCCATCCTCGGCGAGTGCCTCGCCAGACACAAGATTGGCCGCACCGTAGTAACCCACCGCCGATGCGCTGACCAGCACCTCGGGCACCTGCTGCAGCCGCCGCATCAGCTGCACGAGGGCCTGCGCCACCTTCACCCGGCTGTCCAGCAGCTCACGCCGCCGTGCCGCCGTCCAGGGCCGGCCCACCACCCGCGCGCCGGCAAGGTGGACCACGGCATGGATGCGGGTCTCGCTGGGGATCTGGTCCAGGTGCTCCACCAACCACACGCCTTGGCCGAGCAGGGCTTGCGCCTGCCGCGTATCGCGCGACAGGGCGATGACGCGCCGGCCATCGGCCTGCAACTGCCGCACCAGGGCACTGCCCACAAAGCCGGTGGCGCCGGTGACCAGCACCGTAGGCCCCCGGGGCGGTGTGTCCGCCAGAGGGGCGGGCGACGGCTCCTGCCGCGCGGCTGACTGCCCCAGCCGACGCACGGCGCGCACATTGCGCACGCTCCAGACAAGCACGCCCAGGCCATACAGCGTGAAAAGCCAGGAGATCCAGCCATGCGGGCGAAAGTGCAATGCGGTGTTCATGGAGGCCCAATCATGCAGCACCGGCACCATCAGCGCCACGAAGGCCCCGTAGCTGATGGTCAGCACCGTGTGCAGCAGGCGCTCGAACGGCGGCAGCCGGCGCGTGCGGTCTTCTTCCAGAAAGTCGGCCAGCGTGACCCCTATTTCCGCCGCCAGGACCAGCGCCAGCACGCCGGCCATGGCGCCGCGCCATTCGAACCAGGCCAGGCCCAGGAAAACCAGTCCGTACAGCGCCTCGCGCGCCGCATGCAGCGCCAGCTCGTGGCGGGCCGAAACGCGCTGCGGCAGGCGGGCCTGCCATTCGTGGTGCCAGAGGTTGTCGAAGGCGCCCAGCACCGACTGGACGGACAGGAGGATGAAAACGGCCTGCATGGTGGTCATTCGACTTGGAGGGGATCGGTGAAGATGCCCGACTGGTGGAAGGTCTCACCCCACAGCGGGTGCCGCATCGACAGCGTGAAGCGGAAGTCGCCACCGCCCAGGTCGGTGTGGGTCACGCGGCACTGGCCGGGCGACAGCCATTGCGGGACGGGGATGCGCAGCGGCCCCAGCGCCAGGAAGAAGCGGCGGCTCTGGAAGACCAGCGTGCCGTTCTCCTCGAACACATCGAGCGCCATGGCCAGACCGCCGTCCGTGCGCTCGGTCAATTGACCTTCTGCTCCGGGCTCCTTGGTCGAGCGCACGATGGCCGCCCCGGTGGCGCCATTGGCGGCCTCGCCGAACACCCGCTCCCACACCACCCCGCCCTGGCCATTGCCGCGCACCCGCACGGTGGCCGCCAGGCCCCGGGCCTGCAGGCTGGTAAGCGGGCTGCCGAAGGCGCGCGACAGGCTGGCGTAGATGCGGCCGATGGCGGAGCAACGCAGGTCCATGCGGCCGGTGTAGTCCACGTCCGGGTGGCCGGCACCAAAGCGCCGGCGCACGGCGGCCGGCAGGCGGGCCCAGCCCGCGGCGCCCACGTAGTCGGCCAGGTCCAGGTGGCGGGCGGCGTCGGCTGCGGGGGCGAAGGAGGTCAGGGCGGTGGAGGGCATGGCGGGTTTCCTGTGGGTTGCTTGATCCCTCTTCTGCGAAAACCGGGCCAACCCTCCACACCACTGCAAGTCGTTGATTCATTGGACTTTTCACCAATGGCCTGCATACTTCGTTTACAGTGCGCGCAGGCTATGTTGTCAACGCTGGCAACAGGTCACCCCCTCGCCGGCACCGCTTTTCATCCCATGCTCATCCGCGCCGTCCTCGGCTTCTCCATCATCGAAACCCTGGCCCTGGCGGGCATGCTGCTGTGGTGGGCCGACCGGGTGGCCGGCGCCCGGCTGCTGGCCGCCTTCCTGAGCGGCATTGCGCTGTGGATGGCGGGCAACGAGCTGCCCAACTGGCTGGGGCCAGGCAGCGGCGACATCGCCATGGCGATGATCGGCTTCTCGCCGCTGACGTCGGCGTTCTTCTTTCACTTCTGCGTGGTGTTCTGCGGTGTGCGGCTGCCGCGCTGGGGCGTGGTGGCGGCGTACCTGCTGGGGGGCTCGGCCACCCTGGCCGTGCAGCTGCTGACACCGGGCGCCCTGATCTGGCGCGAGCACGTGGGCCTCATCGCCATCGCCAACACCGTGGGCATGGTCGCCAGCATGGCCTGGGTGCTGCTGGGCCTGGGCGGCATCGCGGTGCTGCTCACGGCGCTGGCGCGCGCCCGGCGGCCGGCCTTCAACCAGATCGCGGCGGTCACCGCGTCCTGCCTGTGGGGCGTGGTCTGCCTGTCGGGCTACGGCATCGTGGTGCTGGACCTGCCGCTCTACCCCTTCCCGCTGCTGGGCCTGCCGCTGTACCCGGTGATCCTGGTCTACGGCATCCTGCGCTACGGCGTGTTTGTGTCCAACGCCTGGGCGCGCCGCGCGCTGGCCTGGGCCCTGCTGCTGGCGCTGGGGGCCGTGGTGGTAGCACTGACGCCGCTGCTGCCCATCGAATCGCGCTGGATCGGCGGCTTCGTGGTGGCCATCAGCTGCATCGCGCTCAACGGGCCCGTGCGCCAGTTCGCCGAGCGCTTGGTGTACCCGGGCGGTGCGGTCTCGGCCGGCGACCTGCAAGCCTGGCGCGAGGCGCTGCAATCGGCCGACAGCATGCAGGCGCTGGAGAATGAGGCCAGCACATTGCTCAGCCGCCGCACGGGCACCCAGGTGCGGGTGCTGCTGGGCGATGGCAGTGCCCAGGCCCCTGGCGACATGCCCTGCCTGCTGGGCGCGCCGTCCAGCCACGGTTGGACCATCACGCTGCACGGCTGGGAGGCCGCGCCCCCCGGGCCGCGGCGCGTGGCCGAGCTCTTCGGCACCGTGGTGGCCGATGCCGCCGAGCGCGTGGCCCAGGGCGAGCAGATCGCGGCGCGCGAGCGCGAGCGCCAGCTGCAGGCGCGCCTGGCCGAGCTCGGCTCGCTGGCCGCCACCGTGGCGCACGACATCCGCAACCCGCTGAACATCATCGCCATGGCGGTGGCCACGGCCTCGCCCGACGTGCGCCGCGAGGTGGCCGGCCAGGTGGGCCGCATCGCGCACCTGAGCAGTGACCTGCTGGACTACGCCAAGCCCTGGAAGCTGGTGCCCCAGCGCTACGACCTGGCCGCCCAGGTGCGCGCCGCCGCCGCCAGTCTGCCGCACTGCACGCTGGGTGCGGCCTTGCAGGCGCCGCTGGTGATCGACGGCGACCCGCGGCGCGTGGAGCAGGCGCTGACCAATCTGCTGGAGAACGCGCGCGCCGCATCCGGGGCCGAGGCCGGCGCCGACACCCCGGTGGCCGTGCACATCGACGCGGAGCAGCGCGCCGATGCCGTGCTGCTGCATGTCTGCGACGACGGGCAGGGCGTGCCCGAGGAAATCCGCCACCGCCTGTTCGAGCCCTTCGCCTCGCGCAGCCCCGGCGGCACCGGCCTGGGCCTGGCCATCGTGGCGCGCACCCTGGCCGCCCACGGGGGCTCGGTGGCGCTCACGCAGCGGCCGCCCTGGACCACCTGCTTCACCCTGACCTTCCCCCTCAAAGATGCAAACCCCTCCTGACGCTGCGGACCGTGGCCGCATCCTGCTGGTCGACGACGAGCCGGCCTTCCAGCGCCTGGGCGCCAACTTTTTGCGCGAACTGGGCCACGAGGTGCTGGTCGCTGGCGACGCCGAGCAGGCCCTGGCCGCCTTCGCCGCGCAGCCGGCACCCGACCTGGTGCTGCTGGACCTGGCCATGCCCCCATCCATGGACCCGGAGGCCGGGCTGGCGCTGGTGCCCCGCTTCGCGCGGGTGCCGGTCATCGTCTGGTCCGGCCATGGCGACCATGAGCTGGCCCTGCGGGCCGCCGAGCTGGGTGCCTGGGACTTCCTCACCAAGCCCATCGACCCGGACATGCTGCGCTTCGTGGTCGCGCGCGCCCTGCGCAAGGCCAGGCTCGACGCCGAGCTGCGCAGCCTGCGTGCAGCGCAGGCCGGCGACGACGACATGGGCCTGGCCGGCCAGGCCCATGCCACCGTGCAGCTGCGCGCCATGGTGCGGCGCGTCGGGCCCACGCGGGTCAGCGTGCTGGTGCTGGGGCCCACCGGCAGCGGCAAGGAGCTGGTGGCGCGCGCCCTGCACGCCTGCAGCCCGCAGTCGGCCAACGCCTTCGTCGCCATCCACTGCGGCGCGCTGTCGGCCGAGCTGCTGGAGAGCGAGCTCTTCGGCCACCTCAAGGGCAGCTTCACCGGGGCCTACCGCGACCAGCCGGGCCTGGTCGAGGTGGCCCATGGCGGCACCCTGTTTCTGGACGAGGTGGGCGAAATGCCGCCGCCCATGCAGGTCAAGCTGCTGCGCTTTCTGCAGGAGGGCACCTTCGTGCCCGTGGGCGGGCGCAGCCAGAAGAAGGCCGAAGTGCGCGTGGTGGCCGCCACCCACCGCGACCTGGAGGCCATGGTGCGCGACGGCAGCTTTCGCGAAGACCTGTACTACCGCCTCAAAGGCGTGGTGCTGCGCACCCCCGCGCTCAGCGAGCGGCCGGCCGACGTGCCGCTGCTGGCCACCCGCTTCCTGCACCGCGTGGCACCTCGTGCCGGCCTGTCGGGCAATGCCCTGGCCTGGCTGGCCGCGCGCGAGTGGCCGGGCAATGTGCGCGAGCTCAAGGCCCTGGTCGAGGCCGCAGGCGCGCTGCTGCTCAAGGACCAGAGCGAGGTCGATGCACCGCTGCTACGGCTGGCCGCAGGCGAGGCGGACGAGGAGCATGGCGCCACCGAATCCGCAGCCCCGCTGGAAGGGCTGGGGCCGCTCGACGCAGCGCTGGCCGAGCTGGAGCGCCGGCTGGTGCGCGATGCCATGCAGTCGGCCAGCGGCAACCAGTCCGAAGCGGCGCGGCGCCTGGGCATTTCGCGCGTGGGGCTGATCAAGAAGCTGGCGCGGCTTGGACTTCGTTAGGGCGCTGCCTTGGCCTTGCCCGGTAGCCGCGCCACGCGCTCGCTCAGAAACTCCACCAGTACGCGCACGCGCTGAGGCTGGTAGGGGCGCGCGGCGTAGAGCAGGTGGGCCTGCTGCGCCGGGCCCGTGTACCTGGGCAGCACGCGCACCAGGCGGCCATCGGCCAGCAGGTCTGCCACCATCCAGGTGGGCTGCAGCGAGATGCCGGCACCGGCCAGCACGCTGTCGAGCAGGGCCACGGCGTGGTTCACGCGGTAGCGGCTGTGTACCGGCACGTTCACGGGGCCGGCGGGGCCCTGCAGCAGCACGCCGTCGTCGCCCGCCGCATAGCGCAGGTAGTCGTGCGCCAGCAGGTCCTGCGGCTGGCGCGGCCTGCCGCGTGCAGCCAGGTAGGCGGGTGAGGCCACGAGCACGCGCGGCCAGGTGCCCAGGTGGCGGGCGACCAGGTCCGGGGGCAGGGGGCCGCCCAGGCGCAGCGAGACGTCGATGCGCTCCTCCAGCGGGTGGATGAAGCGGTCGTCCAGCACCAGTTCCAGCGCGATGTCGGGGTAGGTGGCGAGGAACTCGCCGGCCATGGCGTTGAGCCGGCACTGGCCCAGCGCCACCGGTGCGCTCACGCGCAGCAGGCCCCGGGGGTGTGTGGTGCGCTGGCGCACGTCGGCCACCGCCTCGTCATAACCTTCGAGCATGCGCCGCGCGTGCTCGTGAAAGCGCTGGCCTTCTTCCGTCAGGCTCAGCCCCGCCGGGGCGCGCCGCAGCAGGCGCACGCCCAGCGACTGCTCCAGCCCCGCCACCAGCTTGCTCACGGTGGGCTGGGTGGTGTCCATGGCCCGCGCCGCGCCCGAGAGGCTGCCCAGCTCCACGCTGTGAACGAATGCCGCCAGGGCGCGCAGGGTGTCCATTGGTATTCCGATATCGAATGAATGGCATGCCATTTTGCCTCCTGTTCATCAATCGTGGAATGCGAGACAGTGGGCCCTTCTTTCAGCCCCCACGAGGATTTGCCGACATGAACAAGCCCTGGAATCTCACCGCGCACTTGCGCCGCACCGTCCTGGCACTGGCCATGGCTGCCGCCACCCTGCCCGCAGCAGCCGAACACTGGAGCCCGAGCTGGATGGCTGCTACCCAGCCGCTGTGGGGCGGCGACTTCATCCTGCCGCTGGGCCTGCCCTTGCAGTACCAGCAGCAGACCATCCGCCAGGTGGCGCGGCTGAGCGTGGGCGGCACGCAGTTGCGCGTGGTGCTGAGCAACGAGGGCAGCGCGGTGCCGCTGTACATCGGCGCGGCCCGCGTGGCGCGCCATGCCCGGGGATCGGCCACCGTGCCGGGCACGAACCGCCCGCTGCTCTTCGGCGGCCAGGCCGCCACCGTGGTGCCGCCCGGTGCGCGCTGGGTCAGCGACCCGGTGGACCTGCCCCTGCCCGCGCTGGCCGAGGTCGCCGTGTCGCTCTACCTGCCACGGACCAGCCAGCCTGCGGGCTTTCACTTCGATGCGCGGCAGACGGCCTATGTGGCCAATGGCGACCACACGGCGGCGCTGCAACTGCCCGCATCGGCCACCGAATGGAGCACCCGCGCCTACGTGAGCGGCCTGGTGGTGCAGACCGCCACGCCGCCGGCCGCCGTGGTCGTGCTGGGCGACTCCATCACCGATGGCAACGGCGCCACGCCCGGTGCCCACGTGCGCTGGCCCGATGTGCTGGCCGAGCGCCTGGCGGGGCAGGGCGTGGCCGTGCTCAATGCCGGCATCTCGGGCGGGCGCCTGCTGCGCGACGGCATGGGCCGCGCCGGCCTCACGCGCGCCGCGCAGGACGTGTTCGCCCAGCCGGGCGTGCTCACCCTCATCGTGCTGCTGGGTACCAACGACATCGGCTGGCCCGGCGGCCCCTTCGCGCCCGAAGAGCGTGCCGTGCGCGCCGACGAACTGGTGCAGGGCTACCGCCAGCTCATCGCCATGGCCCGCGCGCACAACGTGCGCGTCATGGCCGGCACCATCCCGCCGTTTGGCGATGCGCTGGCCGGCACGCCGCTGGCGGGCCACTACTCGCCCGAGAAGGACGCCGTGCGCCAGGCCGTGAACCGCTGGATCCGCGAGGCCGGGGCCTTCGACGCGGTGGTGGACTTCGACGCGCTGCTGCGCGACCCGGCCCGCCCCTCGCACATGCGCGCGGCCATGGACTCCGGCGACCATCTGCACCCGGGCGATGCGGGTTACCGGGCCATGGCGCATGCCGTCGACCTGGACGCACTGCTGGGCCGGGCGCCGTGACGGGCCGGGTTCAGCGCCCTGCCGCCACCTCCGTGTCGACCAGGGCCTTGCAGAAATCCCGGATGACGGCCAGGGCGGGCGGTTCGGCCCTGCCGTTGAGGGTCACGAAGGCAAACTGGGCCTGCAGTCGGGCCTCCGGCGAGACCATGACCTCGCGCAGTGCATCCCGTGGCCATTGCGCCTGGGCCACGGCGATGACACCCAGGAAGAGCGCATCCGTCGCTTGCACGGTTCTCAGGAGGCTGGCGACGTCTTCGGACGCATGCTGCATCCAGGTATGGGGGTTGGCCGCGGCGCCATAGCGCTCGACCAGTGTCCGCGCTGCATCGTCGCTGACCTTGGTGGACAGCAGGGGAAAGGAACGGAGTTCCTTGAAGCGGACCTTCTGCCCCTCGCCCAGCGGGTGGCCCGCCCGGCAGAGGAAGCCGGAGCGCAGCGCAGGCAGCACCTCCACGCGCAGGTCCGGTGCCGGCGGCACGGCGCGGTAGGTCAGCAGCAGGCCGTCCACCTGGCGCGCGCGCAGCTGTGCCAGCTGCATCTCGGGGCTGCCACCGAGGAGCTGCACGCGCACCTTTGGGAACTCGCGCAGCATGTGCGTCATGAGCGGCGCTGCGAACAACGCACTCGGGGCCGATCCCACGCCCAGGCGGATGTCGCCGGCCACGCCTTCGGCCATTGACGCCGCTGCGCGCTTGAGCTCGGCCGTCTGCAAAACGATCTGCTGCGCCTGCGCGAGCACCAGCCGTCCGAAGGGGGTCAGTTCGTTCTGCTTGCCGATGCGGTCCACCAGCGGCAGGCCGAGTTCCTGTTCCAGCATCTGGATGCTGCGGCTCAGCGCCGACTGCGTGACATGCACGGTCTCGGACGCCCGGCTGAACGAGCGGGTCTCGGCGAGGGCCACGAAGTGCTGGAGCTGGGCGATGTTCATGGATTCTTGATCATGAGTTCAACTCATCATAACTACAAAAAGAATGAACTGGACTGCTGAATGAGCAGGCCCAAGAATCGGTGCCATCGCAGTTTTCTGGAGCTTGCAATGAACCTGTCCCCCCGTGCTTTCATCGCCGCGCTGGCTTGCGGCCTGTGTACCCTGGCGGCCGCGCAGAGCGCATTTCCGTCGCGCCCCGTGACCCTGATGGTGCCGTACCCCGCCGGCTCGGCCAGCGACTTCACGGCGCGCACCTTCCACGATCCGCTGGGCAAGCAACTGGCCACGCCGGTGGTGGTGGAGAACCTGGGCGGGGCCGCCGGGGCCATCGCGGCCGTGAAGCTGCTCTCCGCCCCGGCCGACGGCCACTACCTCTTCCAGGGCTCGCCCAACGAACTGATCCTGTCGGGCCTGGTCAACAAAGGCGTGAAGTACCAGAGCGGCGATTTCCGCATGGTCGCGCCCGTGGCGGTCTCGCACCTGGTGCTGGTCGCCGCTGCGCATGTACCGGCCGACACCATGGACCAGTTGGCGGACCTGGCGCGTGCGCGCAAGGCTGCGCCGCTGACTTATGGCTCGTCGGGCCCCGGCACCCTGTACCACCTGCTCGGGGCGCTGATGGCCAAGCGCACCGGGGCGGAACTGACGCACGTACCCTACAAGGGCGGCGCCCCGCTGATGCAGGACCTGCTGGGCGGGCAGATCGACTTCGCCTTCATGCCCTACCAGAGCAGCTATGCGGACCTGGTCAAGCAGGGGCGCATCAAGGTCATCGGCTCGCTCGCCGATGCGAAGCTGCCCGCGCCCTTCCAGGACGTGCCCTCGTACAAGGCCAGCCGCCAGTTCAAGGACTTCGGCTTCAGCATCTGGACGGCCTACCTGGTGCGCCAGGGCACGCCGCAGGCCACCGTGGACCAGTTGGCCGCCGCCGTCCAGGCGGCCCTGCAGCAGCCCCAGGTGCGCGGCCCGCTGGAAGCCCAGGCCAAGACCCTGTTCGCGCCCATGCCGCTGGAGCAGGCGGCGGCGTTCTACAAGGCCGAGATCGCCCGCTACCAGGAGCTGGTCAAAGCCGTCGGCTTCGAGGCGCAATAGGAGCACGGCGTACATGACAAACCTCGACACCATCGGCGCCCACCTGCGCCAATCCGAAGCCCCCATCGTGGCCTGGCTTGAAGACTACCTGCGCTTGCCCAGCGTCAGCGCCGACCCCGCATTCGCACCGTCGATGCAGGCCACGCGCGAGTTCCTGGTGGCCCGGCTGCAGCGCATGGGCCTGGCCGACATCCAGTTGCTCGACGGCGGCGGCGAGGCCGCCGTGTTCGGTCAATGGCTGGGCGCACCCGGCAAGCCGACGATCATGGTCTATGGCCACTACGATGTGCAGCCCGCCGACCCCCTGGACCAGTGGCGCACCCCGCCCTTCGAGCCCACCACCATCGACGGCTGCATCTATGCGCGCGGTGCGTCCGACGTCAAGGGCTCGACCACGGTGGCGCTGGAGGCGGTCGCGGCCTTCCTGGCGCAAGCTGGTGCGTGCCCCGTGAACGTGAAGGTCTTTCTCGAAGGCGAGGAAGAGACGGGCAGCCCGTCCTTGCGCCGCATTGCCGAGCGCTACCGTGCCCTGCTGCAATGCGATGCCGTGCTGTCTGCCGATGGGGGCCGGGCGAGCGCCAGCGTTGCCACCATCAATACCGGCGCACGCGGCAATGCGCAGCTCGAAGTGGGCCTGCGCAGTGCGTCCAAGGACCTGCACTCGGGCCGCTACGGCGGGGGCGTGCGCAATGCACTGCACGAGATGGCGCGCCTGCTGGCCTCGCTGCACCACGAGGACGGCTCGGTCGCCGTGCCGCACTTCCATGCGGGCGCGCACCCGCCCGATGCGCAGCAGCGTGCCGACACGGCCGCCTTCCCGTACGACGAAGCGGCATTCTTCAAAGACGTGGGTGCCGCATCGCATGGCGAGCCCGGCTTCAGTGCGCGCGAGCGCATCACCCTGCGGCCGGCGCTGGACGTCAATGGCATGTGGGGCGGGTACACGGGCGCGGGCGGCAAGACCATCATCGCGCACGAGGCGTTCGCCAAGCTCACGGCCCGGGTGGTTGCCGGGCAGGACCCGGCGCAGGTCATCCGCGCGGTACTGCGGCACCTGCAGGACCGGTGCCCGCCGGGCTGCGAGCTGCAGGTGCTGTCGCTCGGCGACGGCTCGCCGGCGTCCACTTTGGCGCCGCACCACCCGCTGGTGCAGGCGGCCAAAGCGGTGCTCACGGACGCCACGGGCCACCGGCCCATCCATGTGCGCCTGGGCGCGAGCGTGCCCATCACCGCGCTGTTCAAGGAGGTGCTGGGCATCGACACGCTGATGTTTGGCTACAACCTGCCCGACGAGGACGTGCATGCCCCCAACGAGTTCTTCCGCCTGCAGTCGCTGCGTGACGGCCTGCAGGCCTGGGCCTGCCTGCTGGAGCGCCTGGGCCATTTTTCGCCTGCGGATTTTCGCTTCCCTTCCACGCTGGAGACATGACATGCATTCCCCCACGCTGAAAACCCTGCTGTCGCTGGTTCTTGCCCTGGGCCTGGCCGCCTGCGGCAGCGGCGATGACAACCCTTCCGACCCCACCGAGGTCGCCACGGCAGAAGGCCGGCTGGTCGGAACGCCCGACGCGGGCCTGGTGACCTACCGCGGGATTCCCTACGCCGCGCAACCCGTGGGTGCCCTGCGCTGGGCCCCCACGGCGGCGCCCCAGGCACGCAGCGCGGTGCTGCAGGCCACGCAGTGGGGGCCTTCGTGCCCGCAGGCCGGCCCGGGTGCCGATGCCGCCACGTCGGAGGCCTGTCTGTACCTCAACGTGTGGAAGCCTGCGGACGCCCGGCCGGGCAGCAAGCTGCCGGTGGTGGTGTTCATGCACGGCGGGGCCTTCGTGCTGGGCTCGGGGGCGCAGGTCAGCCTGGCCGAGCTCACGAAGCGCCAGGTGGTCAGCGTGAGCTTCAACTACCGCCTGGGCGCACTCGGCTACATGGCAAATTCTGCGCTGCAGGCCTCCAACCAGGACGCCAGCCTGGGCAACTTCGCGCTCATGGATGCGTTGGCGGCCCTCGCCTGGGTGCGAAAGAACATCGAGGCTTTCGGTGGCGATGCCGGCAACGTGACCCTCTGGGGGCTCTCCGCGGGGGCTACGCAAACCTTCTCGCTGCTGCAGTCGCCCCGGGCCAAGGGCCTGTTCCACAAGGCCATCCTGCAAAGCGGCGGCGGTGCGGAGTATTCCAACCTGGCGCCGCAGGCGGCGCTGGCCGTGGGCGACAGTGCCGTGGCAACGCTGGGTTGCGCGAAGGCGGCCGACCAGGCCGCCTGCCTGCGGGCGCTGCCCGTATCGGCCATCCTGGCCGCCCAGGGCCCCGGCAAATGGCGCCCGACGGTGGACGCGCAGGTGCTGACCCAGGTGCCCGCCCGCGCCTTCGAAACCGGCAATTTCAACCGCATGCCGGTCATGATCGGTGGCGTCTTCGACGAAGGCACGCTCTTTGGCGACCCACAGCTCAGCGCCGGCAACTACCCGCTTTACCTGCACTCGCTGGTGCCGGCGGGCTTCGACACCACGCGCATCGACGCCACCTATGCCCTGTCGCGCTTCGCGGTGCCGGGCCAGGGCTATGCGCGGGCCGTGGGCGATGCCATGTACGCCTGCGGCAACAGCGCGCGGCGCGATGCCCTGTCGGCCTGGGTTCCGGTGTACGGCTGGGAGCTCACGGACCCGGCCATGTCGTTCCCGCAGAACCCGGTGTCCTACTACTACGGCAGCTCGCACGGCCTCGACAGTCTCTACCTGACCGGCAATGCCGATGCGCTGCCCTCCTACCCGTTCCTGGACGCGGGCAGCAAGGCCGCCGTGACCAGCAGCGAGGGCCTGGCGCAGCGCAGGGCCCTGGCAGCCCAGATGCTCACGTATGTGGCCAATTTCATCCGCAGCAGCGATCCGAATGGCGATGGCCGCAACCTGGCGATCCACTGGCCACGGTTCGCGGGCCCCACCGACCGGCAACTGATCGAGTTCACCCTGCCCGCGATCACGACCTCGAACACCCGGTTCGAGCAGGCCCACCACTGCGGGACGGTGTGGCCTGCGATCTATTGAGCGGTGCGCGGCGGGTGGTCACCGCCTTGTAGACTGGGGTCCGTCCCATCGCCTCGCCCTGGGCCAGTCCTGGGCGATGCGGTGTGTTTTTATGGAGGAGCCCGATGTCCCACCACCCCCGCTTCAACGTCTTTGGCCGCATCGTCGAAGTGCAGCGCCACGGCGCGCAGTGGCAGTCGTTCCTGATCGGTACCGACGGCAAGCGCGCACCGGCCGGCTGGGTGGTGCCTGATTTCATCGAGGCGGACGAGCTGGCCCAGTACCTGGCCGACCTGTTCCATGAAAGCGCCATGCCGCACAACGGCGAGGTGCACCGGATCAGCTAGCAACGCCGGAGTTGTCTCCCTCGCGCATCGCTTCACGCACCATGCCGATGAAGGCGCGCAGGCCCGCCGGCACATGCCGGTGCCCCGGGTAGTAGAGGCATTGCCCGGGGAACGCGGGCGACCAGTCCTGCAGAAGATGCACCAGGCGGCCTGCCGCCACCTGGGGTGCCGCTTCGAACTCGCTGATCCAGGCGACGCCCATGCCGTGCAGTGCCGCCTCCAGCATAAGGTGGTGGTTGTCCAGGGTCAGCGGGCCGTGGGCGTCGATGGAGATGCGCTTGCCGTCCTTGGCGAAGTCCCATTTGTAGATGCCGCCGCTGGCGAAGCGGGTGCGTATGCAGCCATGGGCGGCAAGGTCGGCGGGCGTGTGCGGGCGCCCGTGGGCCGCCACGTAGCCAGGCGATGCCACGGTGGCAAAGCGCAGCGGCGGAGTGCAGGGTACGGCGATCATGTCCTCGGGCACGCTGTCGGCCGAGCGGATGCCTGCATCGAAGCCCTGCGCCACGATGTCGACGAAGCGGCCTTCGGTGACGATGTCCACCTGCATGTCTGGGTAGCGGCGCATGAAGGCCAGCACCATGGGGGCAAGCACCATCATGGCCGCCGCCTCCGAGGCGTTGATGCGCAGCTGGCCCGAGGGGGTGTCGCGGAAATCGTTGGCCGCTTCCATGGCCGCAGAGATTTCGCGCAAGGCGGGCTGCACGCGCGCCAGGAATTGCTCCCCCGCTTCCGACAGGGCCACGCTGCGCGTGGTGCGGTGGAACAGGCGCAGGCCCATGCGCTGCTCCAGCGTGGCGATGGCGTGGCTGAGTGCGGAAGGTGACATGCCCAGTTCTGCCGACGCCCGGCGAAAACTGCGGTGGGTTGCGACGGCCACCACGGCGTTCAACTCTGACAGGCCTGTTTTTTGCATTGTGCGATTTTATGCACTACTGCATGCGTGATTGGGTGGATTGTTTCATTGATGGGACCGCCTTAACTTCAAGGCTCCCCTTAACAACGGAGCTTTCTCACCATGTCTCAGACACCCCATCCTCGCCCCGCGTCCACCGTCCTCATCACCGGGGCTTCGACCGGCTTTGGCCTGTCCACCGCGCGCCTGTTCGCCCAACGCGGCTGGAACGTGATCGCCAGCATGCGCAGCCCTTCCGTCGGCGCGGCCCTGGCGGCACTGCCCAATGTGCTCGTGGTGCGCCTGGACGTACAGGACCCAATCAGCATAGAGGAGGCTATCGCGGCGGGTATCGCTCGTTTCGGCGACATTGATGCCCTGGTCAACAACGCCGGCTTCGGCCTGTTCGGCGTGTTCGAGGGCTTTTCGCGCGAGAAGGTGCAGCAGCAGTTCGACGTCAACGTCTTCGGTGTGATGAATGTGACGCGCGCCGTGCTTCCCCACATGCGTGCCCGCCGGGCGGGCACCGTCATCAACGTGAGCTCGGGCGCGGGCGTGTTCGGGCTACCGATGATCTCGCTGTACACGGCCAGCAAGTTCGCGTTGGAGGGCTTTTCCGAATCACTGTCCTACGAATTGCGCTCGCAGGGCATTGCCGTGAAGATCGTCGAGCCCGGCGGGGTGGTCACCACTGGCTTCGGTGACAGGTCGGCGGTCGAGGCTTCCGAAGCGCAGGCACCATCGGACTACGATGGCTTTGTCGCGGGTTCCATGGAGGTCTTCGCAGGCCTGCGGTCCGCCCGCCTGGCAACCTCCGATGACGTAGCCCAAGTCATCTTCGGGGCGGCCACGGATGGCACAGACCGCTTGCGCTACCTGGCCACCGAGGACATCGCGCCGCTTGTGCGGGCGCGCAGGGAAACCTCCGAGGAAGCCTACATGGCGATGATGCGCGCCACCTTCGCGCGCTGAGCGGCACAGGACCGGGGCTGCGCAGGGGTGGACTGCGCTCACCCCGCATCCGCCAGGTACACATACAGCCGGTTGCGCCCCATGGTCTTGGCCTGGTACATCGCGTTGTCGGCCTGGCGCAGCACCTCGTCCACCGTCTGGGTGTGGCCGGACACCAGGCTCACCCCGATGCTGGCTTCGCAGTGGTAGGGCTCGCCTGCAAGCGCGTACGGTTCGCGCAGCGCTGCCAGCATGTTTTCACCCACCGCCCGTGCCTTGGCCGTGGCCTCGGGTGCTTCCTTGCCCAGGCTTTGCAGCAGCACGACGAATTCGTCCCCGCCCAGGCGGGCCACGGTGTCCTGCTCGCGCACGCAGGTGCGCAGGCGGGTGGCCACCTCGCGCAGCAGCAGGTCGCCCATGGCGTGGCCCCGGCTGTCGTTCAGGGCCTTGAAATGGTCCAGGTCCACGAACAGGGTGGCGGCGATCTGGCCGCTGCGGCTGCTGGCGGCCATCACCTGCTCCAGGCGGTCGGTCAGCAGGCGACGGTTGGGCAACTGGGTGAGGGTGTCGTACAGGGCCAGGTGGCGCGCCTCCTCCTCTGCGGCCTTGCGCCGGGAGATATCGATGTCGATGCAGAACATCTCTGGCTCCTGGCCTGGCACGTGCACATAGGCGTGGCTTGAAAAAACGTCCACCGGTGAGCCATCCTTGCGCTGCAGGCGCAGCTCGCCCGCGGGTATGGGCTCGCCCGAGCTGAACATGTGCGCGACGTGGGCCGTCACGGCATCGTGCATGGGCTCGGGGATGATCAGCTCCAGCAGGTTCCTGCCCAGGGCCTCCTGTTCGGTGTAGCCGTACAGTTCTTCCGACGCCTTGTTCCAGTAGGTGGTGGTGCCATCGGCCCGGTAGCCCTGCACCGACACGGAGGGGATGCCCAGCAGCAGCGAGCGAAAGCGCAGCTCCGATTCGTGCAGTGCCTGCTGCGCCTGCCAGCGCTCGGTGATGTCGCGCGCCAGAAAGAGGGCGGCTGCCTGCCCATCCACCTTGGTGCCCAGGGGCTGCGCCCGCCCTTCAAAGTATCGAATTCCCGATGCGGTGTACACCGTGTACTCGAGCTTGCGGGGCACGCCCGCAGCCAGCGTGTCCTGCAGCAGTTGCACCAGCCGCTGCGCCTCACTCGAGGGCAGTACATCGTGCATGCGCTGCCCGACACGCTGGGGGGCCCCTGCGGCATGCACCCCGTCGTTGCGCGAGAACAGCTCCATGCAGCGGCCGTTGCTGTCGAGCACCACCAGTGCATCAGGAATCGCCAGCGTGATGGCCCGCAGGCGAGCAGCACTGCCGGCCAGCGCGAAGTCGGTGGCCTGGCGCTGCTCCACGTCGCGCAGCAGCAGGCCCAGGAGGGCGGTGGCCACCGGAAAGATCATCAGATAGGGAACGGCGACAGTGTCGTTGATGCGTGCTGTCACCTCGGCCGGCAGCCCCTGGAACAGCCCCACCACAGCCAGGTGCAGCAGCACGCCGAAGACCAGCAGAGGCCAGATGCCCACGCCCAGGTGCCAGCGCTGGCGCGCATACCGGTAGGCCAGGCCGGCGGCCACACAGGTGACGATGCTCAGCACCCCGATGAAGACCCCCGCACCACCGAGCCACAGCCGCCAGCCGGCCGCCATGGCCCCGGCCACCAGCGCCACCGTGGTGCCGCCGAACAGGCCCGCCATGCACAGCACCACCGAGCGCGCGTCGATGATGACGCCCGGGGCAATGGTCAGGGGCGAGAGCATGCCCACGATGCAGATGCCGCCGAATAGCAAGCCCGAGAAAGCCTTGCCCACCCGTGGCTGCCTGCGCCACAGCCGCAGGTTGGCCCCGTGCAGAAAGCACAGCGCCAGCAGCAGGGCTGCGCCTTTGACCAGTTCGACGAACAAGGAACCTCCCCGCAGCCTGTGGGCGACGTTCCATCATCTGGCAATTGCTGCCAGCGGTAAATGCAAATTTGGGCGGGGTTTTCCGCCATGCGGCCGCGAATGCCGCGGCGGTCAGAGGCTGAGAATTTTTTGACCGTGTCCGAAAGGCGCGTCACAACGCTCTGGATCTAGGCGCAAAGCACAGCCATAGCCCGGGCTATGGCGAGCATTTGCAACGACGAGCCGGGGCGTTTTGGCGTGCCAGGCGGGCATGGACGAAATATTCTCAGTCTCTCAGGTCAGCAGCGCCTGGGCGAACTCGCGCGCGTTGAAGGTTTCGAGGTCTTCGAGCTTCTCGCCGACGCCGATGAAGTACACCGGGATCGGGCGCTCCTGCGCGATGGCGGCCAGCACGCCGCCCTTGGCGGTGCCGTCGAGCTTGGTGACGATGAGGCCGGTGAGCTGCAGCGCATCGTCGAAGGCGCGCACCTGGGCCAGGGCGTTCTGGCCGGTGTTGCCGTCGATCACCAGCAGCACCTCGTGCGGTGCGGTTGCGTCGGCCTTGGTCACCACGCGGCGGATCTTCTTGAGCTCTTCCATCAGGTGCAGCTGCGTGGGCAGACGGCCGGCGGTATCGACCAGCACCACGTCCTTGCCGCGGGCCTTGCCCGCCGTGACGGCGTCAAAGCTCACGGCGGCGGGATCGCCCCCCTCCTGGCTGACGATCTCCACGGTGTTGCGGTCGGCCCAGACGCCGAGCTGCTCGCGCGCCGCTGCGCGGAAGGTGTCGGCCGCCGCCAGCAGCACCGCCGCGCCTTCGCCAGACAGGTGCCTGGTCAGTTTGCCAATGGACGTGGTCTTGCCCGCGCCATTGACTCCCGCCACCATTATCACGGTGGGTGTGTGCTGGCCAATGACCAGCGCTTTCTCCAGCGGGCGCAGCAGGTCGGCCAGGGCGTCGGCCAGCAGGCCCTTGACCTGGGCCGGGTCGGTGGTCTTGCTGTCCTTGACGCGGCGCTTGAGGTCGGCCAGCAGGTGCTCTGTGGCCTTGACGCCGGTGTCGGCCATGAGCAGGGCCTCCTCGAGCTCCTCGTAGAGCGCATCGTCGATCTGCGTGCCGGTGAACACCGTGGCGATGCTGCTGCCGGTCTTGCGCAGGCCGAGCTTGAGCCGGTCCAGCCAGCCCTTGCGCTCGGCCACCACGGGGGCCGCAGGCACCGGGGCCACGACGGGCGGCGGTGCGGGAATCGGCACCGGGGGGGGCACTAACGGGGCAGGGGCCGCCACAGGTGCCGCAACCGGGGGCGGCGCGGGGGAGGGCACCCAGGCGGCAGGTGCTGCCGGCGTGGGGGCTGGTGTGGACGGCGGCACGGCCGTGGCGGGTGCCGGTGCAATGGTGACAGGCGGTGCCCAGGGTGCAGGTGCCGCAGGCACTGGCTCTGCCAATGGGGCAGGGGCCGGGGCGGAGACGGGTACGGCAGGTGCCGGGGCGATCGGCTGCACTGGCGCGGGCTCCGCCTTCCCGCCAAAGGGATTGCGCAGCCAGCCCAGGCCGGGGATGGTCGGTGGGGGCGCTGGGGCCGGGGCCGGTTGCGGCGCAGGAGGCTCGGGCTGGGCCACGGGTGCAAAGACTCCGGGCGCGGCCGCAGATGAAGGCTCATCGGCAGGGGCGGGCGAGGTGGGGGGCTTTTTCTTGAAAAAACTGAACATTGGCGGGTTCTTAGAATCAGCCATTCTATGAAACGCGCTTTCACCCTACTGGGCCTGCTGGCCTGCCTCGGCGCCGGAGCCACCACCAAGGTGGTTTCTCCGGGTTCCCATCCATCGTCTGCAGCGGGCGGGGCCGTTGTGGCGCCGCCGGGGCCGGGAGGTGCCGGGCCGCGCGCCACGGCCTCCGGCGCGCAGCAGTTCACGCTCGCCAACGGCATGCAACTCATCGTGCAGCCCGACCACCGCGCACCCACGGCGGTGCACATGGTCTGGGTGCGGGTGGGCTCCATCGACGAGGTCGACGGCACCTCGGGCGTGGCCCATGCCCTGGAGCACATGATGTTCAAGGGGTCGAAGAAGGTGCCGCCCGGTGACTTTTCGCGCCGCGTGGCGGCCCTGGGCGGGCGCGAGAACGCCTTTACCAGCCGCGACTACACGGGCTACTACCAGCAGATCCCGGCCAACCGGCTGGAGGATGTGATGCGCCTCGAATCCGACCGCTTTGCCAACAACCAGTGGCCCGATGCCGAGTTCAAGAAGGAAATCGAGGTCATCAAGGAGGAGCGCCGCATGCGCACCGACGACCAGCCCCATGCCGTGCTGGCCGAGCAGCTGTTCGCCGCCACCTTCAACGCCTCGCCCTACCGCCGGCCCATCATCGGCTGGATGAGCGACCTTGACTCCATGACGCCCGGCGACGTGCGCGTCTTCCACCGCCAGTGGTACACGCCCACGAATGCGGTGGTGGTGGTCGCAGGCGATGTCGACCCTGCCAAGGTACGCGCCCTGGCCGAAAAATACTACGGCAAGCTGCCCACGCACGCGCTGCCCGAGCGCAAGCCGCGCACCGAGCCCGAGCAAAAGGGCATGCGCCGGCTGGAGGTGAAGGCCCCCGCCGAGCAGGCCTACGTGGCCCTGGCGTTTCGCGTGCCGGGCCTCTCTCGGGTGGAGAACCTGCAGGAGTCCGACCGCGACGCACTGTCGCTGATGGTGCTGTCGGCCGTGCTCAGCGGCTACGACGGGGCGCGGCTCGAACGCGCTCTGAGCCAGGGCGACAAGCGCGTGGCGGACAGCGCCGACAGCTCTGCCATGCTCACCGGGCGCGGCCCCTCGCTGTTCATGCTGACCGGGGTACCGGCCGACGGCAAGACCGCGCGGCAGGTCGAGGACGGCCTGCGCGCCGAAGTGGCGCGCCTGGCCAGCGAAGGCGTGAGCGAGGCCGAACTGGCGCGCGTGAAGACGCAGTGGATCGCCTCCACCGTGTACGAGCGCGATTCGGTGCACAGCCAGGCCCAGGAGCTGGGCGGCAACTGGATACAGGGCTACCCGCTCGACGTGCAGGATCGCCTGCTCGAACTGCTGCGCACGGTGACGCCGGCCCAGGTGCAGGCCGTGGCCGCCAAGTACTTCGGCGACGACCAACTGACCGTGGCCACGCTGCTGCCCCAGCCGCTGGCCGCCAATGCCCGCCCCCGCCCGGCCATCGCCCCCGGCGCTGCCGTTCACTGAGAAAGCTGGGTCCCCTTCCATGATCAAGTTCAAGAAATTCGCGGCCAGCGCCCTGCTGGCTGGCACCTGCGCACTGCTCGCCAGCCCGGCTTGGGCGCTGCTGCCCATCCAGCAATGGACCGAGCCCAACGGCGCCCGCGTGTGGCTGGTCGAAAGCCCGGTCATCCCCATGGTGGACGTGCAGATCGACTTCGACGCCGGCAGCCGCCGCGACCCGGCCGGCCAGTCCGGCCTGGCCAGCGCCACCGCGTCCATGGCCTCCAAGGGTGTGAAGGCGCAGGGCGCCGAGCCCGCTCTGGACGAGAACGCCCTGGGCGAGGCCTGGGCCGACCTGGGTGCCAGCTTCGGCGCCGGTGCCGACAACGACGCCATGCACTACTCGCTGCGTTCGCTGACCGACCCGCCGCTGCTGGACAAGGCCGCGCGCCTGGCCGCGCGCCAGATCGCCGAGCCCAGCTGGCCCGCCGACATCTGGGCGCGCGACCGCGCCCGCTGGAGCGCGAGCATCAAGGAGTCGAACACGCGCCCGGCCACCGTGGCCGAGAATGCCTTCGGCGCGGCGGTGTACGGCAGCCACCCATATGGCGTGCGCACTACGGAAGAAACGCTGTCGCGCATCAACGTGCTCGACATGCAGGCCTTCCACGCCAGCTCCATTGCGGCCTGCCGTGCCAAGGTGAGCATCGTCGGCGCCGTGACGCGCGCCCAGGCGCAGACGCTGGTGGCCACGCTGCTGGCGCGCCTGCCCGCATCGGCGGCCTGTGCGCCCCTGCCTGCCGTGGGCGAGATTGCAGCGCTGACCGCACCGGCGGAAAAGAACATCCCCTTCGCGTCGGCGCAGGCGCACGTGCTCATCGGCCAGCCGGGCTTTCCCCGCCGCGACCCCGATTTCATCGCGCTGCTGGTGGGCAACCACATCCTGGGCGGTGGCGGCTTCGTCTCGCGCCTGACCAACGAGGTGCGTGAAAAGCGCGGCCTGAGCTACAGCGTCTACAGCTACTTCGCGGGCGGCCTGCACTCCGGGGCCTTCACCATTGGCCTGCAGACGCGGCCCGACCAGGCGGCGCAGGCCGTGAAGGTCTCGCGCGACGTGCTCGCCCGCTTCGTGGCCGAAGGCCCCACTGCAGCCGAGTTGCGCGCCGCCAAGGACAACCTGATCGGCGGCTTCGCGCTGCGCATCGACAGCAACAAGAAGCTGCTGGGCAACGTAGCCAACATCGCCTGGAACGACCTGCCGCTCGACTACCTGGACCGCTGGACCGAGCGCGTCGACGCCCTCACCGTGGCCGACATCCGCGCCGCCATGCAGCGCAAGCTGCAGCCCGAGCGCATGGTGACCGTGGTGGTCGGAGGTAAGCCATGAGCCGCTCCATACTGCGCACAGGCGCCATCACCGCGGAAATCCGCAAGGCCCAGGCCGCAGCCGCTGTCGCGCCCACTGCCAAGAACGCCAAGCAAGGCGCTGCCACCAAGGACAAGGCGGCCGCTGCGGCTGCTCCCAAGGGTTTGGGCGAAATCCGCATCATCGGCGGGCAATGGAAGCGCACCCGCCTGCCGGTGGCCCAGCGCCCGGGCCTGCGGCCCACGCCCGACCGGGTGCGCGAGACCCTGTTCAACTGGCTGGGCCAGGACCTGACGGGCTGGCGCTGTCTGGATGCCTTTGCGGGCACCGGCGCCCTGGGCCTGGAGGCCGCCTCGCGCGGCGCGGCGGCCGTGCAGTTGGTGGAAAGCGATGCCGCGCTCGTAGCGCAACTGCACACGCTGCAGCAGCGGCTGGAGGCCAGGGCCGTGCGCGTGCAGCGCGGCGACGGTATTGCCGCGCTGCGCCAGGCCGCCCCCGGCAGCCTGGACCTGGTGCTGATCGACCCGCCTTTCGACAGCAAGCTGTTCGAATCGGCGCTGGAGGCGGCTGGCAAGGCCGTGGCTGCCAGCGGCTACGTGTACCTGGAGGCCCCGGTCGCCTGGACCGATGAAGGCCTGGCCGCCAGCGGCCTGGTGGTCTACCGCCACCTCAAGGCCGGCGCGGTGCATGCCCACCTGCTGCGGCCCGTGGGCGCCTCTGGCGTGCAGGGCGACGCCAGCGGAGCTTCGTTCGCGCCTGCACGCGCCTAGAGCCGTCGGGTGACGGGCGGGAGCCTGGCTGCAGTCTTTTCGGCGCTGCGCAAGTGCCTTGCCGGGATGGGATGCTAGGCGCGGTGCGCAGTTGATAGCCCGGCTATCAACAAGCGCCGCAACGCCGCAGACCGCCCGGCAAGGCACTTGCCCGAAGGGTTAGGCCGAAATCGGCGATTGAACGCTCCGGCTGCTTGAACAGGCGAGGCCCATGCGGCGCACCCGGCGCATCCACCCCTCCCGATTTCTCTCCAACGCAGCGCCGAAAAGGCTGCAGCCAGGCTCTATGTTGCAGTGCACTGCATAATGCGCCCAAGCGGCCCGGCAGGCCCACAAGAGGCCGGGGCCAGTGCCAATTCCGCCGTACAGGAGACAACCCGCCATGGCCCAGAACGTGCTCGCCGTCTATCCCGGAACCTTTGACCCCATCACCCTGGGGCATGAAGACGTGGTGCGCAGGGCCACCCAGCTGTTCGAACGCGTGATCGTCGCCGTGGCGGCGGGCCACCACAAGAAGACCTTGTTCAGCCTGGAAGAGCGCATCGACATGGTGCGAGAGGCGGTCAAGGGCTACCCCCAGGTGCAGGTGGAAAGTTTCTCGGGCCTGCTGCGCGACTTCGTCGTGTCGCGCGGCGGCAAGGCCATGGTGCGCGGCCTGCGCGCCGTGACCGACTTCGACTACGAATTCCAGCTCGCCGGCATGAACCGCAGCCTGATGCCCCAGGTGGAAACCGTGTTCCTGACCCCCAGCGACAAGTACCAGTTCATCAGCAGCACCTTCGTTCGCGAGATCGCGGTGCTGGGCGGCGAGGTGACCAAGTTCGTCTCGCCCTCGGTGCAGGAGCGCCTGGCGGTGAAGGTGCGCAGCCTCGCGCCGCAGACCTGAGAACCCAAGGCCTTGAACAGGTTCTGAGGGGTCAGCCGGTCCAGCCGCCGCGCTGCAGCCACTGGGTGAGCAGCGTGTTGACCACTTCGGGCCGCTCCATGGTGAGCATGTGACCGCAGTCCGCCACCACTTCGAACTCGGCGCCAGGCACCAGGCCCGCGATCTCCTCGGAGCAGACCAGCGGTGTGAGCTGGTCCGCTTCGCCGCAGACCACCAGCACGGGGCATTTCACCTGGGGAAGGTGCAGGCGGGCGTCCGGGCGAACGATGACGGCGCGGTTCTGGCGCACCAGTTGCTCGGGGCCTGCGCGCAGCACGAAGTCCAGGTAGTCCTGCACCAGCTCGGCCCGCGCCGCGCTGGTGGGGTGGAAGGCGAAGGCCACGTTGGGCTCTATCACCTCGCGCACGCGCCCCTGCTCGAACAGCGCGATGGCCGCTTCGCGCAGCGCCTGCATCTCGAGGGTCTCCGGTCGGGCGGTGGTGCCCAGCAGGGCCAGCCCGACGACACGGCCCGGTGCCTGACGGGCTGCTTCCATGGCGATCATGCCGCCCATCGAGGCGCCGCACAGCAGCAGGGGGCCGGGGTATTGCGCGAGCAACAGGGCCGCCATGGCCTGCACGGTCGTGGCCTCAGGCCGGGTGTGCACTTCGGTGATCTCCGGGCGCAAGGCCGCTGGCAGTACTGCGCGCTGCAAGCGCCACATGGTCGCGTCGCCCGCCAAGCCTGGAATCAGCAGGAGTTGTGGCGCAGGGCCGGGAGGCGGATTGGTCGTCATGGCAGTCATCGTCGTCGGGGTCGTCATCATCGGGGGACGGGGCAGGGGCGGGGCCTTCCTGCCGCTCATCCCACTGCGCTGGTGGCCAGGTGGGGTGGCGCGTTGCTGCTGCCGCTGGACTGTGCCCCCTGCACGATGTCGTGCACGAAGCGCAGCTTGACCATGGCCCCCGAAGACAGGGCAAACGGGTAGGCATCGTCCTGCCCAAGGCTGCGGTTGAGGCTGTTGAGCAGCAAGGTCAGCGGCACCCATTGGCGCACCATGTCGTGAAAGTCCGGATGGTTGGCCACGAACGGGTCGGTCACATGGTGGCGCATGGCCATGTGCGGGTCGGGCACGGTCACGGCGGTCTGGTAGCTGGCAGCGGTTTCCAGCAGGTCCACCATGTGCAGGTAGTGGGCCCAGGTCTCGGCCCAGTCTTCCCACGGGTGGGCGGCGGCATAGGCGCTGACATGGTTCAGGAACCAGTCGTTGCCGTTGCTGCCCTTGGCATAGTGGGCATCGAGCGCGGCGGCATAGTCCTGCCGCTCGTCTCCGAACACTGCGCGGAATGCGTCCAGCCGGTGGCCATCGCGCACCAGCTGGTCCCAGTAGAAATGGCCGGACTCGTGGCGCAGATGGCCGATCAGGGTGCGGTAGGGTTCGCCCAGGGCGATGCGTCGGCGTGCACGCTCGTCGTCATCGGCTTCGGCCACATTGAGGGTGATGGTGCCGCCCTGGTGGCCGGTGAGGATGGCGGGCCCCCCCAGCATGTCGGCCAGGAACTCGAACACCGGCCCGTAGCGGCCCGGGGCCGGCTCCAGCCCCAGGCGGGCGAGGGTGTAGAACAGCTGGCGCTTGGCGCCCTCGATCTGTTTCCAGCGGCGCAGGTTGGCCATATCCGACAGGTCCGGCAGCAAGCGCGTCTGCCGGCACGATACGCACAGCTGGGCGTAGTCGTTCGACGGCACCGCAAAGTTGCATGCGTCGTAAGCGGTGTGGTTGTGGCACATGCGGTACAGCCGGCCGCTGTACTGCGCCGTGCCCCGCTCGCCCAGGCGCCGCCAGAGGTCCGGACCATCCTGGGGGGCGGGCGTCAGCGCCGCCATCACCAACTGGTCTGGCAGAAAGGCCAGCGCGCTGCCGCAGTGCAGGCATTGCACGCTGTCGAAAAACACCAGATGACCGCAATGGTCGCAATTGAATACCCGCATGGGCTGAGCTTAAACCCAGACGCCGTGCGACGGTGGACTCAATGGAGGGTCTTCCATGCAAATGGGGCTCCAAGCCATGCCGCAATGGCAAAAGCAGGCCCGGCGGTGAAGCCGGAGCCTGCTTTTGGGCCATCAGCGGTTTTCACCGGCCGATGGCGGGCGTCGTTCAGGGACGAACGACGATGCTGTTGCGCACTTCGCGCACATGCTTGGTGTTGCGGGCAATGTTTTCAGCCTGGTTCTTCTCGGAGGCGGACTTGGCGAAGCCCGACAGCTGTACCGTGCCGTTGAGCGTTTCCACGCTGATCGAGGTGGCGGAAACGGACTTGTCTTCAGCCATCTTGGCCTTCACGGCGGTGGTGATGCCTGCGTCATCGACGTAGGAGCCCACAGTTTGCTGGTCGCGTGCCACCGAGCAGCCCGTGGCGGTGACGATGGTGAGGCCGGCAACTGCGGCAAAGGCGAGGGCACGTGCGTATTTCATGGTTTTTCCTTCTTCAGTGGTATTGGGAACGCGGGTGCTTTGGCAATTTCAATCAACCGGTCTTTTGCACCCTCCATGACCGGCTGACTGTAGGTTCTGGAACACTGGCCTGTGGCCCCTGTCCCAGTAAATTTCGGGTTCGTCGGCGGCTGCTTGCCCGCCGGCTGGATTCAATAGCTGCGGCGGCGCGATGCCCACAGGATCAGGCTGGCGGTCAGGGCCCCCACGCCGGCAGCGATGACGATCGACTTGCCGGGCTGCTCGGCCACGTACTTGCTGGTCGCATCGGCCACGTCCTGCACCTGGCGGCGGGCGCGGGCGCTGGCTTCGGCCGCGTAGTCGATGCTGCGGCTGGCCAGTTCCTGGGCGCGTGCGGCCAGATCGTCGATGGCAGGGTCGGCTTCCCGGCGCAGCGCACGGACCTTGCTTTCTGCCTTGTCCAGTGATCCATTGGCGAGGTTGCGCGTGCTTTGCACTGCATCCTGGGCGCTTTGCAGCACGTCGTCGGTCAGGGTGCGGGCGCTTTCGGCAACCTTGTTGGTGGCGGATTGGATGGTCATTGGTTCACTCCTTGGTGTAGACGATGGGATGGTCGGCAAGCTGGGAGGGGGCTTTCAGCCCCTTCGCAGCAGGCCCACGACGAAGGTGACAACGGCCATGATCACGAACACGAAGAACAGGATCTTGGCGATACCCACGGCACCTGCGGCAATGCCGCCGAAGCCGAAGAGGGCTGCGATCAGTGCGATGACCAGAAAAACGACGGCGTAGTGCAGCATGTGCTTCTCCATTGGGGCCGGACATCCGGCGAGAGGTTCAGTCAGCGCCTTTCGTTGGCGCCTGACTCCAATGTAGGTGGCCGGTGTCGGGCAGGATGCCGGTGGCCGGCGCGCCGTTTTGTCGGTGGCTGGACGCCCGCCTTGTAGGACAGGGGCTTGCTGGATGGAGCCGGGCGGGTCGTGGGCTGGCGAGCCGGGGGATTGCCCTTTCCCCAGGCCTGCTGTTGTGCGGCAGGGGAAAAGGCTTTCAGGACGGGGCAGGTGTGCCTGCTGCGCGCCGGTCAGGCGGGGCTGTGCTGCAGCGGCAGAATGGCCGAGACCAGCGCGCCATTGCCAGGCCGCGAGGTGATGGTCAGGCGCCCGCCGGCCGCCTCCACGCGGTGGCGCATGCCGGCCAGGCCATGGGAGGACGGGCTCACGCTGGCGGGGTCAAACCCCTGGCCATCGTCGCGCACCTGCACGGCCACATGCTTGGGGTGGCTGTGCACCGAGACCAGCACCTTCTGCGCCTTGGCGTATTTGCCGATGTTGGTGAGCGATTCCTGCACCAGCCGGTAGACGGTCAGTTGTGTGGTGTCTGGCAGCTGCACAGGCTCCAGGCTGGTTTCCACCTCGATGCCGGCGCGTTCGCCGTACTCGCGCGCAAGGATCTCGATGGCGGCCGTCAGCCCCAGGTTGGACAGCGACGAGGGGCGCAGGTCTTCGATGATGCGGCGCTTGAGCGCAATGCCGCTGTTGAGTGTCTCGGTCAGGTGGCGCAGGCGCTCGGCAATCTCGGGCACCTGGATGTCGATCTTGGATTTGAGGCGCGCCACGTCAAGCTTGGCCGCCGTGAGCAGGGCGCCCAGTTCGTCGTGCAGTTCGCGCGCCAGATGGCCTCGTTCGTCTTCGCGCACCTGCTGCAGGTGGCTGGCCAGCTCGGACAGCGTGGCCGTGCGCTCGCGCACCAGGCCTTCGAGCCGGTCGCGCTCGCGCTCCAACAGCAATTGCTCGCGCAGGCTGAACTCCTGCAGCGCATGCGCCTGGCGCAGGTACATGAAGAAGGCCAGCAGCCCGATGGCGGTGACCGTGGCGATGCCGATGCGCGACAGCATCAGCGAGCGCAGCACCTGCGCCTGTCCCTGCTTGACAACGACGGCGCTGCGGTCGATGAGGGCCTGTGCATGCTTGCGGATGGCCTCCATGTTCTCCATGCCCACGTCGGTATGCAGGATGAACTTCCACGCGTCTTCATTGCCCTGGCGGCGCAGCTTGAGGCTCAGTTCCATCTCGGCGAGCTTGCGCGAGATCTGGCGCGACAGCAGGGACAGCTCCTGCAGGTCGTCGGGCGAGTCGAGGAACTGGTTGCGCAGGTTGTCGAGGTCCTGCTGCACACTGGCCAGCGCCTTGTCGTAGGGTTCCAGATAGCGGTCGTTGCCGGTGAGCAGGTAGCCACGCTGCCCGGTCTCGGCATCGAGCATGCTCTGCAGCAGGCGGTTCAAGGCCCCGTGCGTCACCTGGCCATGGGCCATTTGCGTGACGGCGCCCTGCGATCGCATGTGGCCGACCTCGTTGATCCCCACCAGCACCATGGCCGCCAGCAGCGCCATGGGCAGGCTCAGGGCCATCTTGCGGACTTTGGGAAGCAAGTCCTTGGAGATCTCATGCAAATTCATATGCGTTATTCTGGATAATGTCCACAGACCAGCTGACGGCGCTGCCAAATGGCGGGTGATCTGAACGCAGGTGCATTCAACAAAAATTGGGAGGGGCAAGCCTTCTCCCCGAAAGAACGCTCAATGATCAAGATCGGCATTGTGGATGACCATGCAATTGTTCGCTCCGGACTTCGCCAGTTCCTGTCCGAGCACGTGGACCTGCGCGTGGAAGGCGAGGCCTCCAACGGCCGCGAAGCCATCGACCTGGTGCGCACCCATGAAATCGACGTGCTGCTGATGGACCTGTCCATGCCTGGCCAGAGCGGCCTGGATGCGCTGGCCATGCTGCGCGCCAAGGCGCCCGACATGGGTATTTTGATCCTCAGCGGCTACCCGGAGGAGCATTACGCCATCAATCTCATCCGCCAGGGGGCCAGCGGCTACCTGAACAAGGAATGCGACCCCTCCGAGATCGTGGAAGCCATCCGCATCATTGCCCTGGGCAAACGCTACCTCACGCCCGCCGTGGCAGACCTGCTGGCCCAGCAGCTCAACCGCAAGGACGACGCCCCGCCGCACGAGCAGTTGTCGGAGCGCGAGTTCCAGGTGTTCCTCAAGCTGGCCAAGGGCGAGACGGCCGGTGACATCGCCAAGTCGCTGTCGCTGAGCGTGAAGACGGTAAGCACCTACCGCACGCGCCTGATGGAAAAGATGAGCCTGTCGTCCAACAGCGACCTGACCTACTACGCGCTCAAGAACCGCCTGATCGATTGAGCGCAAGGCCACCTGGCTGCAAGGGGGCCGCAGCTCCCGCGCCGCCCTTGCCCTACCCAGGCAGGCGCGCTTCTTCATCAAGGCTAGAGTGCGTGTTGGCGGTGCGCCAGCGCGCTCAAGAGGTGCCGCGCACGGGCGTGCGGGCGTCGGGGGAGGGGTGTACGCTGCCATGCTCTATGCAGTAGTCCACCAGGGCATCGATTTCGTTGGATTTGTCGAACACCGCATCCACGCCCAGTTGGGCGCAGCGCATGCGGATGTCGGGGGTGGCATAGTTGCTCAGCACCACCATCTTCTGGTGGGGCCTGCGGTCGCGGCAGGCGGCCAGCACGCCCAAGCCACTGCCCTGGCGCAGGAACAGGTCCACGATGGCCAGGTCCCACTGTTCCTGGTGGCCGGTGAGCCAGCCCTTGCCTTCGTCTTCGGTTTCCGCCACCCCCACCGCCTCGACGGATGCCAGTTCTTCCAGAGTACCGATGAGGTTCTCGCGGATGGTGGCATTGTCTTCAACGATGTACGTGCGGAGTTTCACTACGGATCCAGGTGACGGTCGGTGCAGCCAAGCGTTGGCCCGGTTCTGAATTTAACCGAAGTGCCTCTTACATTCTGACAGCGGCTGCACGCAGGCCGTGTAGGAGTGCTCCTACGGTGACGCACACACAACACATCCGGGTGCTCGCTCCACGTGCATGGTGCTCCATTCCATCGAGCGGCCATCCAGCATCATCAGCCGCCCGGCCAGCGTGGTGCCCACCCCGGTGATCAGCTTCAGCGCCTCAGCCGCCTGCATGGTCCCGATGATGCCGACCAGGGGCGCGAACACCCCCATGAGCGCGCAGCTGACCTCCTCGAACTGCGCGTCCGGCGGGAAGATGCAGGCGTAGCAGGGTGCCTTGGCGTTGCGCGGGTCGATCACCGTGATCTGGCCATCGAAGCGGATCGCCGCCCCCGCCACCAGCGGCACGCCGTGGCGCACGCAGGCTGCGTTGACCGCATGGCGGGTGGCGTAGTTGTCGCTGCAGTCCAGCACCACGCTGGCGCCGGGCAGCAGTTCGCCCAGCAGTGCCGCATCGGCGCGGGCCTTGATGGCCCGGACCTGGACTTCGGGGTTGATGGCCGCCACCGCCTGCGCGGCCGACTGCACCTTGGGCGTGCCCACGCGCGCCGTGGTGTGCGCGATCTGGCGCTGCAGGTTGGTCAGGTCCACCGTGTCATCGTCCACCAGCGTGATGCGGCCCACGCCGGCGGAGCCCAGGTACAGCGCCGCAGGCGAGCCCAGGCCCCCGGCGCCGATGATGACGGCATGGGCGGCCAGCACGCGCTCCTGCCCCTCGATACCGATCTCGTCGAGCAGGATGTGGCGCGAATAGCGCAGGAGTTGGTCGTCGGTCATGGGGCGAGGTTGGGTGCTGCAGGTCGGGCTGCGATTGTGCGGGAGATTGCCTGCGCGCGATGGCAGGCGTGAAAAAGGCCGGACTCCCTGGGGAGGCCGGCCTTGTGCGGGTTTGGGCTGCGCTCAGCGAAGAGCTCAGTTTTCCTTCTTGTCTTCCTTGCGCTCGGTCAGCGTCTTGCTGACCAGCACGGGGCGGCCCTTGAGCTGGTTCAGGGCCTGCACGAGCTGGAAGTCCTTGTCGGTGCCGAACTCGGGCGCCTTGCGGTCGGCGGCAGGCTTCTTGGCCTCTTCTTCCAGGCGTTTGCGGGCTTCTTCGCGGGCCTTTTCACGGGCGGCGTCCTTCTTTTCTTCGCCCTGGCCGCTGCCCAGGTGCTTGTCCAGGTCGGCTTCGCGCATGCGCAGGGCGGCGAACACGTTGCCTTCCTCGGACTCGTCGATCATCACGTCGGGCACGATGCCCTTGGCCTGGATCGACTTGCCGCTCGGCGTGTAGTAGCGCGCCGTGGTCAGCTTGATGCCCGTGTCCGGGCCCAGGGGGCGCACGGTCTGCACCGAGCCCTTGCCGAAGGTCTGGCTGCCCATGATGGTGGCACGCTTGTGGTCCTGCAGCGCGCCGGCCACGATTTCGCTGGCCGAGGCCGAGCCTTCATTCACCAGCACCACCATGGGCACCGACTTGATGGAGGCGGGCAGGCGGCGCAGAGGGTCGCCGCCGCTGCGGCGCTGGTAGTACTCGGGCGCTGCCTTGTAGGTGGACTTGCTTTCGGCCAACTGGCCGTTGGTGGTGACCACCGTGACGTTGTCGGGCAGGAAGGCGGCGGAGATGGCCACGGCCGCGTCGAGCAGGCCACCCGGGTCGTTGCGCAGGTCGAGCACCAGGCCCTTGATGTTGGGGTCCTGCTTGTACATCTCTTCCATCTTGCGCACGAAGTCGTCGACCGTGCGTTCCTGGAACTGCGACAGGCGGATCCACGCGTAGCCGGGTTCGATCACCTTGCCCTTGACGGACTGGGTCTTGATCTCTTCGCGCGTGATGGTCACCGGGAAGGTGCGGCTCTCGTCCTTGCGGAAGATGGTGAGCGTGACCTTGGTGTTGGGCTCGCCGCGCATGCGCTTGACGGCGTCGTTGAGCGCCAGGCCCTTCACGGCCGTTTCATCGATCTGGGTGATCAGGTCGTTGGGCTTGAGGCCAGCGCGGAACGCGGGCGAGCCTTCGATGGGGGAGACCACCTTGATGAGCCCATCCTCCTGCGTGATCTCGATGCCCACGCCGACGAAGCGGCCCGACGTACCTTCGCGGAATTCCTTGAAGGACTTCTTGTCGAAATACTGCGAGTGCGGGTCCAGGCTGGCCACCATGCCGGAGATGGCATCGGTGATGAGCTTCTTGTCGTCCACCGGCTCGACATAGTCGGTCTTGACCAGGCCGAACACGGCCGAGAGTTGCTGGATTTCTTCCAGAGGCAGTGGGGTCATGGCGCCGCGCGCGACGGTCTGCAATGACACCGTGGTGAGCGCTCCGGCCACCACGCCTACCGATACCCATCCTGCAATTTTGAGTTTTTGGCCCATAGAACACCTTTTGCCGCGTCAATATACACCTTGGAAGGGCCAAACCCGCCGCAGTTCCGCGCCGGGACTCGCTTTCAGGCGTTTTAAGGGTTTTATCAGCGGGCTTTACACCCGCTTCACGCCCTTTCTTACGCCTTGCCTTGCGAAGCGACTGCCGCAGCGGCCTTGGCCGCCGCTTCAGCGTCACCCAGATAGTAGTGGCGTATGGGCTTGAGGTCGGCATCGAGCTCGTATACCAGTGGAATCCCGTTGGGAATGTTCAGGCCCACGATCGCATCGTCCGAGATGTTGTCCAGGTACTTGACCAGGGCGCGGATCGAGTTGCCGTGCGCCGCCACCACCACGCGCTTGCCGCCCTGGATGGCCGGAGCGATGGATTCGCTCCAGAAGGGCAGCACGCGCGCCACGGTGTCCTTGAGGCATTCGGTCAGCGGCACCTGGCCGGCATCCAGGCGGGCGTAGCGCACGTCGCTGCGCTCGCTGCGCGGGTCCGTGGCTTCCAGCGCCGGTGGCGGCGTGTCATAGCTGCGGCGCCAGACCAGCACCTGGGCATCGCCGTACTGCTTGGCCATGTCGGCCTTGTTCAGGCCCTGCAGGGCGCCGTAGTGGCGCTCGTTCAGGCGCCAGCTGTGCACCACGGGCAGCCAGGTGCGGTCCATCTCGTCCAGGGTGTGCCACAGCGTGCGCGTGGCGCGCTTGAGCACGCTGGTGTAGGCCACGTCGAACTCGTACCCCTCGGCCTTGAGCAGGCGGCCAGCGTTCTTGGCCTGGTCCACGCCGGTGGGGGTGAGGTCCACGTCGGTCCAGCCGGTAAAGCGGTTTTCCAGGTTCCAGGTGGATTCGCCGTGGCGGATCAGTACGAGTTTGTGCATGGTTTCCCTTGGAGAAGCGGGTCAAAACCATACATTTTAGAATTGTGCCGTTCGCCAACCCAAGGAATCCCTGTGAAATTCATTATCGACAACTGGTATCTGGTCTTCGTGGCACTGGCTTCGGGCAGCATGCTGATGTGGCCGTTGCTCAAGAACGCCAGTGGCGGTTCGCTCACCCCAGCCGGGGCGGTGCAGCTCATCAACCGCGAAAAGGCCGTCGTCATCGACGTCTGCGAGACCGAGGAATTCGCGGCCGGCCACGTGGGTGGTGCCAAGAACGTGCCCCTGAACCAGCTCGAAGAGCGCCTACCCACCACGGTGAAGAACAAGGCCCTGCCGCTGGTGCTGGTATGCGCCACGGGTGCGCGCGCCAACCGCGCCGTGGGCATCGCCAAGAAGCTCGGCTACGAGAACGTGCAGGCCCTGGCCGGCGGCCTCAAGGCCTGGCGCGAAGCCAGCATGCCGGTTGAAAAGGCCTGAGATACCCATAGATGAAAGGGGCAGGCGCCTGGCGCCTACCCCGCCGCCACTCTACGAAAGATGCCCGCCATGCAACCCGTGAAGATGTACACCACCGCCGTCTGCCCCTACTGCATCCGCGCCAAGCAGATCCTCAAGTCCAAGGGCGTGGAGCAGATCGAGGAGATCCGCATCGACACCGACCCAGCGGCCCGCAACACCATGATGGAGATCACCGGGCGCCGTACCGTGCCCCAGATTTTCATTGGCGACACCCATGTCGGCGGCCACGATGACCTGGTGGCGCTGGATGGGCGCGGTGGCCTGATGCCATTGCTGGGTGCGCAGTGATCGCTTAGGCCCGTTCCCGGGCGCTGCATAATGCAGCCCCATGTGCCCGCTGCGGGAGCTCTTCCCCGGCGGGTTTTGTTTTTGCCACACACGCTCGTTCTGAGCACAAGAGACTTGTCAACCATGGCCGACCAAGAGAACCCCGTTTTCCAGATCCAGCGCGTCTACCTCAAGGACATGTCGCTGGAACAACCGAACTCGCCCGGCATCCTGCTGGAGCAGGAACAACCGAGCGTGGACATCCAGCTGGGCGTGGAAGCCACTCCCGTGGCCGAAGGCATCTTCGAAGTGGCCGTGACCGCCACGGTGCAGACCAAGGTCAAAGACAAGACCGTGTTCCTGGTCGAAGCCAAGCAGGCCGGCATCTTCGAGATCCGCAACATTCCTGAAGACCAGATGGGCGCCATCATGGGCATCGCCTGCCCGCAGATCGTGTACCCCTACCTGCGCGGCAACGTGGCCGATCTGATCAACCGCGCCGGCTTCCCGCCTGTGCACCTGGCCGAAATCAACTTCCAGGCCATGTTCGAACAGCAACAGGCTGCGGCTGCGGGCAATCCGTCGCCCATCATCACGCAGTAAGCGTGGTTCGCGGGGACGCAGCATGCCGTCCCCGCCGCTTGATCTCCCTATCGCGATGAAAATCCTTGTTCTGGGCGCTGGCGCCTGGGGCTCTGCCGTGGCCATGAGCGCCGCGCAGCACCCTGCCGGCCATGCCGTCACGTTGTGGGCGCGCGACGCCGCGCAACTGGCCGGCATGCAGGCGGGCCGCGAGAATGCGCGCTACCTTCCCGGTATGGCCTTTCCCCCCACGCTGGCGCTGGCCGGCGGGGACTTTGCCGCGCCCGCAGGCGCGGCCGATCTGGTCATTGTGGCCACGCCCATGTCGGCCCTGCGTGGCATGCTGCAGGCGCTGCGCGACTGCGCGGCACCCGTGGCCTGGCTGTGCAAGGGCTTTGAATCGGTGGCTGGCGACGCGCCTGGCCGTTTCGGCCTGCTGGCCCACGAGGTGCGGGCCGAGGTCGCACCCCAGCTCAAGGCCGGGGCCCTGAGTGGCCCCAGCTTCGCCCAGGAAGTCGCCCGAGGCCAGCCCACGGCCCTGGTGGCGGCCAGCGAGCACGCCAGCGTGCGCGATGCCCTGGTGGATGCATTCCACAGCCCCAGCGTGCGCGTCTATGCCAACGAGGACATCGTGGGCGTGGAAGTCGGCGGGGCAGTGAAGAACGTGCTGTCCATCGCCACCGGCCTGTGCGATGGGCTGGAACTGGGCCTGAATGCCCGCGCTGCGCTCATCACGCGCGGCCTGGCCGAGATGACGCGGCTGGGCCTGGCGCTGGGCGCGCGGGCCGATACCTTCATGGGCCTGTCGGGCCTGGGTGACCTCGTGCTGACCGCCACAGGCGATCTTTCGCGCAATCGCCGCGTGGGCCTGCTGCTGGCGCAGGGACAGACGCTTGCGCAGGCCGTGGAATCGCTCGGCCATGTGGCCGAAGGCGTCTACAGCGCACGTACGGTGGCGCAGCGCGCCCGGTTGCTGGGGGTGGACATGCCCATCACCGATGCCGTGGTGGCCCTGCTCGATGGCCGGCTGCAGCCTGCAGAGGCGGTCGCGCAGCTCATGGGCCGCGGCCCGCGCGAAGAAATTTGATCAATTGCCCGCCGAGAGGCGGCGCAGCAGCCCCTCCTCGTCATCGGGGTGGAAGAAATAGGGATAGAAACTGCGCTCCTGCGCCGACAGGCCGGGCCGGCCGCCGAACTGGTCGATCAGGCGGCGCCCCTTGTTGCCATCCATGTGCAGCAGCACGGCCGGGGCGCCCACGCGCTGGCACAGGCGCGCCGATCCCACCGGGTCGAAGCGCAGCATGCGCATGTAGAACGGTGCATGGCGCGGGTTCACCTCGATCACGATATCGGTCGCCCGGCGTGCGCGGAAGGCCACGATGAAGGCGATGTGGAAGATGGCGCCCAGCACCTGCTTGGAGCGCACGCCCGGGTCCATGGCGAGCTTGCCGATCTCGCAGATGCGGGCGCCGCGCGCGCGCAACTCGCCGATGAATTCGGGAAACTGCTCCGCCGCAGCCAGGTCTCCGTCATCGAGCCGCACGGAGATGGTGCCTGCGGGCTGACCATCGATCTGCACCACCAGGCTGCTCAGGTCGAAGTCGTGCGTCAGTGTGGCCTGCATTTTGTAGCCCCTGCTGGCGTACATGCGCGCCAAAAGGCCCTGGCCCTTGCGCGACAGGCGGATCTTGCAGGTCTTGGTCTCGGTAGTGCCCAGGCGGCTCAGGTACTCGCCCGGGTATTCCAGTTCGAAGATGGTCCGTTCTTCCACTTGCATGGCAGGCTCCTTGCGGTGTCTCCATGTACCTTGTCTGACGCGCCGAAAGGAGTGGACCAGGGCATGGAAGCAACCAGCGTAGCGGCGACGGGGGCCATCGGCAAACATTAAAACGCAGGTGGCGATCAATGGTGAAGTGGCCTGTGCAAACGGTGCTGCACAGCAAAAAAGCCGCATCCGCCCTTGGGAGGCGGATACGGCTTTGTGCGGTGGGCACGGTGCCCCGTGGGGCACGGGATCAAAGCACCCCGAACAGCATCAACAACAGGACGAGGGACAGTGGGACGCCGAGCAGCCAGAGAATGATGGGCATGGTGATCTCCTTGGAAACGGGTGGAAGTGGATAAGTGACTCCACTGTATTCCCGCCTCCTGGACTCGCCTGTCCTCCAACGCGGCACCCCTGCGTAGGTCCGAGCCTACCGGCCTTGCAGGGGGCGGCGCCATGCCTGCGCGCCGTGTTTACAGACCTTCTTCCAGTGCCAGCAGCTCCTGCACGGTCTGGCGCCGGCGGATCAGCCTGGCCTGGCCCCCGTCTACCAGCACTTCGGCGATCAGCGGGCGCGTGTTGTAGTTGGAGGACATGGAGGCGCCGTAGGCGCCCGTGTCATGGATCACCAGCAGGTCGCCCACCTGGGCCGCCGGCAGGTCGCGCGGCAGCACCACGCCGCCATCGCCCTGGGTGAACACGTCGCCCGACTCGCACAGCGGGCCAGCCACTACCGTGGGGCGCGCGGCTGCCGTGCCGCCATCGCGGCGCAGTACCTGCATGGCGTGGTAGCTGCCGTACATGGAGGGGCGCATCAGCTCGTTGAAGCCCGTGTCCACCAGAACGAAGTGGTTGTTGCCCGCGTTCTTGGTGGCGCGCACCTCGCCCAGCAGAACCCCCGACTCGGCCACCAGGAAGCGCCCGGGCTCGATCTCCAGCCCGAGCTTGTGGCCGACGATGGCCTCGGCCTGCTGGCGCGCCGTGTCCCACAGGCCATGGTAGTGCTGCGTGTCGATCACCGGGTCGCCGCTGCGGTACGGGATGGACAGGCCGCCGCCCGCCGAGATGGCGTGCAGGTCGTGTCCGGCCGCATGCGCCGTGCGCACCAGCTCCACCATGGCGCCGCAGACTTCAGCCAGGTGGACGTAGTCCACGCCCGAGCCGATGTGCATGTGCAGGCCCGTGAGCGCCAGGCCGTGCTGCCTTATGGCGGCCAGCGCCGCGGGCAGGTCGGTGTGCCAGATACCGTGCTTGCTGTGCTCGCCGCCGGTGTTGGTCTTGTTGCTGTGGCCATGGCCGAAGCCGGGGTTGATGCGCAGCCACACCGCGTGGCCCGGCGAGGCCTGGCCCAGCTGGTGCAGCATGTCGATGGAGCCGGCGTTGACCGGCACGCCATGCTCGACCACGCAGGCCAGGGTGTCGGCATCGAACAGGTCGGCCGTGAACACGATCTCCGAGGGCTCACCACCGGCTTGGTAGCCGGCCGCCAGCGCGCGCAAGATCTCGCCGCGCGAGACAGCATCCACCTTCACGCCCTGCTCGCGCATGAGCTTGAGGATGTGGATGTTGGAGCAGGCCTTCTGCGCGAAGCGCACGGTGTCGAAGTTGGACACCTGGGCGATGCGCTGGCGGATGGTGGCGGCGTCGTAGATCCACAGCGGGGTGCCGAACTGCTCGGCCAGGGACTGCAGCTGGGCGGGGGGGAAGGGGTTGGACATGGAAACGGCTCCAGGAAAGGGCGAGGCAAGGGGTGCGATGGGCCGGATCATGCCGCCCTCCAGTCATCCAGTCCAATGCTTGTTTTGTGGATGCTATTCAATTTGGATATGCTTGGCGCATGCCCCACCCCCCTGACAACAGCGCCCCGCGGATCGGCCACCGCCATGTCGAAGTGTTCCGCGCCGTCATGCTGGCCGGCAGCGCCACAGGTGCCGCCGAGTTGTTGCACACCTCGCAGCCGACGGTGAGCCGTGAGCTGGCGCGCCTGGAGTCGCTGCTGGGCTACAGCCTGTTCGACCGCGTGCAGGGCCGCCTGCGCCCCCATGCGCGGGCTCTGGCGCTGTGGGAGGAGGTGCAGCGCTCCTGGCAGGGCCTGGACCGCGTGGTGGACCGGGCCGTGGCGCTGGGGCGCTCTGCCGGTGCTGCACAGTCCCTGTCCGTGTTGTGCCTGCCCGCGCTGTCCCATGCGTTGCTGCCCGGCGCCGCCGCGCGCATGCTGGTGGAGCACCCTGGCGCCCGGGTCTCCGTCACGCCCCAGGAACCGCCTTTGCTGGAAGAGTGGATGACGGCGCAGCGCTTCGACATGGCACTGAGCGAGCAGGTCTCCACCCCGCCCGGTACGCGCTCGCAGCGGCTGCTGACCTTGGACGAGGTGGCCGTGCTGCCTGCAGGCCATGCGCTCGCTGCAAGGCCCGTGCTGCAGCTGGCCGACTTTGCCGATCAGCCGTTCGTGAGCCTCTCGGCCGACGACCCGTACCGCCGCCAGATCGACGCCCTGTTTGCCGAGGCCGGCGTGCAGCGGCAGATGCGCATGGAAACGCACAGCGCGGTGGCGGTGTGCGCGATGGTGCAGCGGGGGCTGGGGGTGGCCATCGTTAATCCGCTCACGGCGCTGGCCGTGGCGGGGCAGGGGGTGGTGGTGCGCAGGGTGGGGTTTTCGGTGCCGTTCAGTGTGAGCCTGGTGTTGCCGATGTACCGGGCGGCGTTGGAGGAGGTGGGGTGGATGGTGGAGGCTTTGGAGGTGGAGGCTGGTGATCTGGAATTGAAGCTGCGGCGATTGATTTGATTGCTTGTTACCGTTGCCAGCTGCATGCCTCGGTTGAGGGCGGGAGCCGAGATGTGCGCCCGGCAGCATGGCTATTTTGATGGCATGCTTTGGCAGCGGGCGGGAGCCGGGTCTCGGCCCGGCGGCCGAGGTACCTTTCTTTGCGTCGCCAAAGAAACGTACCCCAAAGAAAGGCGACCCCGCTGCCCGTGTCCCCCTCGCCGGTGGCGAGGGGGCAGCCTGCGATGCTCGGTCCTGGGGTGCACCGCGGAACTCGCTGCGTTCCCCCTGCGGGTGAACTCCGCTCAAACATCCGCGGTGGGTCAGACAACGATGCACGTGTCCTTCGGCACGTGCTCACCCCAGGTCCTGCGCTTCTCGGCACGGTCAGAAGGGGGTGGGAACGGGCCCCACACGGGCCATTGCTTCGCTCGGCCTGTGGTCCTTCGCTGCGCTCGGCTCGCCAGGGCGGCTATGCCGCCCGTCGGCAGCGCGCAGCGCGAACCGGCCCCAGGCGCGGCTGCGCAGCAGCAGCCGTCTTTGACCCCGCTCCCCACCCCTTCTGGCTGCGCCGAGAAGCGCAGGGCCTGGGGTGGGTGCGTGTGCCGAAGGACACACGCACTTCGTGCTCTGGCTCGTCGCGGATGTTTGAGCGGAGTTCGAAGAACGCAGCGAGTTCCGCGACGCCACCCCAGGACCGAGCATCGCAGGTTGCCCGCAGCGAAGCGAAGGGACGCAGACTGGGGGCCGCCTTCTCTTTGGTGACTTTCTCTTGGCGGCCCAAGAGAAAGTTACTGCGCCGCCGGGCGCACATCCCGGCCTCCGCCCTCAGCGCAAGCATGCGGCTTAAAAGTCAGGACAAGGAGGCGAGGGATGAAGCCAGGGGCGCGAACTCAAAACTCCCAGTTATCAATCAACCGCGTAGCCCCCAACCGCGCCGCCCCCAACACCACCAACGTCCCCACAGCATCCTCGGCCCTGGCCGGCTGCAGATCCACCCGCCGCCTTACCGTCAGATAGTCCGGCTGCCACCCCCGCGCCCGCAATCCATCCATCGCCTGCTTCTCCAATTCCACCCCTGGCTGCTGCCCCCAGCGCACAGCCAGCTGGCGCAAGGCCTGCGACAAGGCCACCGCCTCCTGCCGCTCCTGCAGGCTGAGGTAACCATTGCGCGAACTCAGGGCCAGGCCGTCGGGCGCGCGGCAGGTCTCGCCGGCGACCACGGTGATGGGCAGTGCGAACTGGCGCACCATCTGGCGGATCACCATCAACTGCTGGTAGTCCTTCTTGCCGAACACCGCCGTGCCGCCGCTCTGGCCCAGCACGCAGGCGAACAGCTTCATCACCACCGTGGCCACGCCCGTGAAGAAGCCGGGGCGAAAGTGCCCTTCGAGCATGTCGGCCAGGGCCGGGTCGGGGTGCACCTTGAAGGTCTGGGGCTCGGGATACAGGTCGGCCTCGCGCGGGGCGAAGAGCACTTTGCAGCCTGCGGCCTGCAAGCGGTTGCAGTCGGCCTCCCAGGTGCGCGGGTAGCTGTCGAAGTCTTCGTGCGGCAAGAACTGCAGTCGGTTCACGAAGATGCTGGCCACCGTGACGTCGCCCAGGGGCAGCGCCTGTTCGACCAGTGCGATGTGGCCGTCGTGCAGGTTGCCCATGGTGGGCACGAAGGCCGGGTGGCGGTAGGGGGCCAGGGCCTGGCGCAGGTCGTCGATGGTGTGGGCAATCAGCATGGCGAATCAGCAAGCAAGAAAGAAGAAAGAAAGAGAGAGGGGAAAAGCGTGTACGCCCGGCTACCAGGCATGCAGGGCGTTGTCGGGAAAACGTCCCTCTTTGACGGCCATCACATAGGCCTCGATGGCGCCGCGCACGCTGCCGGCGTCCTGCATGAAGTTGTGGACAAACTTCGGGTTCTTGCCCAGGTTCATGCCCAGCATGTCGTGCAACACCAGCACCTGGCCGGCCGTGCCGTTGCCGGCGCCGATGCCGATGGTGTGGCAGCGCAGCAACTCGGCCGTGAGGTCGGCGGCCAGCACGGCGGGCACCATCTCCAGCACCAGCATGGCGGCGCCGGCGTCCTGCAGCTCGTGCGCATGCTTGCGCAAGGTGCGCGCTGCGTCGTCGCTGCGGCCCTGCACGCGGTAGCCGCCCAGGGCGTGTACCGTTTGCGGCGTCAGGCCCAGGTGCGCGCACACCGGCACGCCGCGCTGCACCAGGAACTCCACCGTGGGCGTGGTCCAGCCGCCGCCTTCGAGCTTGACCATGTGCGCGCCGGCCTGCATCAGCACGCAGGCGCTGCGCAAGGCCTGCTCGCGGCTCTCGGCATAGGTGCCGTAAGGCAGGTCGGCCACCAGCCAGGCCGTGCCCTGCACCCGGTGCAGGCCGCGCGCCACGCTGGCCGTGTGGTAGGCCATGCTGTCCAGCGTTACGCCCACGGTGCTGGGCAGGCCCTGGCAGACCATGCCCAGCGAATCGCCGACGAGGATGCACTCCACGCCCGCGGCATCGGCGACGGCTGCAAAGGTGGCGTCGTAGGCCGTGAGCATGCATATCTTCTCGCCCGCATCCCGCATCTGTGCCAGGCGCGGCAGGCTCATGGGGCGGCGCTGCGGCAGGGGCGAAGCCGGTGGCAGCGTGCCATACGGCGTGGCGGAAGGCGTTGGATCGGTCATGGGGCGTCCCTGGGCAAAATTGCCGCGAGTGTAGGGGCTATGCCGCTGGGACAGCGGTGTCCCAAACCCCGATCCCAGAAGCCGCTATGCTCGCGCCCCATGACCCATCCCAGCGACGATCAAAAAAGTGCCGAAGTGGCCGCCCTGGCCCGCGCGGACGTGGCCCGCGCCCTGGCAGAAGACGTGGGCAGCGGTGACCTGACCGCCGGCCTGATCGACCCTGCGCGCCGGGCCCGTGCGCGCATCCTGGCGCGCGAGGCCGCCGTGATCTGCGGCACGCCCTGGGTGGAGGCCGCCCTGCGTTCCCTCGACCCCGGCGTGCAGCTCACCTGGCATGTGGCCGAAGGCCAGCGCTGCGCGCCCGACCAGGTGGTGCTGGAGATCGAGGGCAGCGCCCGCGCGCTGCTCAGCGCCGAGCGCACGGCGCTCAACTTTTTGCAGTTGCTCTCGGCCGTGGCCACCAAGACGGCCACCTATGCCGACGTGGTCGCCGGCACGCGCGCGCGCATTGTCGACACGCGCAAGACCCTGCCGGGCCTGCGCCTGGCGCAGAAGTACGCCGTGCGCGTGGGCGGCGGCACCAACCACCGTATCGGCCTGCACGATGCCGTGCTGATCAAGGAAAACCACATTGCCGCTGCCGGTGGCGTCACGGCCGTGCTGCGCGCTGCGCAGCAGGTGGCTGCGCAGGCCGCCTTCATCGAGATCGAGGTCGAGACGCTCGAACAACTGACCGAGGCGCTCGACGCGGGCGCCACCATGGTGCTGCTCGACAACATGCCCTTGCCCATGCTGCGCGAGGCCGTGCGCACCAATGCCGGCCGCGCCATCCTCGAGATCTCGGGCGGCGTCACGCTCGACGGCCTGCGCGAACTGGCCGAGACCGGTGTGGACCGCATCTCCATTGGCACGCTGACCAAGGATGTCAAGGCCACGGACTTTTCGATGCGGCTGCAGGAGCTGTCATGACCGAAACGACGCTGAACCGGATCGACGTCGAATACGACCAGCCCCTGGACGTGCTGGAAGAAGGTGGCGGTTCTGTCTGCTCCACCAAACACGCCTGGGCCCGCGTGCCACCCGAGCCCTCGCAGGCCGAGCGCGCCGCGCTCAAGGACCGCATCCGCCGCCTGCTCCAGGAGAAGAACGCGGTCATGGTCTCGCACTACTACGTGCACCCTGACCTGCAGGACCTGGCCGAGGAAACCGGTGGCTTGGTCAGCGATTCGCTGGAGATGGCGCGCTTCGGCCGCGACCATGCGGCGCAGACCCTGGTGGTCTCGGGCGTGCGCTTCATGGGTGAGACGGCGAAGATCCTCTCGCCCGAGAAGACCGTGCTCATGCCCGACCTCGATGCCACCTGCTCGCTCGACCTGGGCTGCCCGGTGGACGAGTTCAGCGCCTTCTGCGATGCGCACCCGGACCGCACCGTGGTGGTGTATGCCAACACCAGCGCGGCCGTGAAAGCGCGCGCCGACTGGCTCGTCACGTCGAGCTGCGCGCTCGAGATCGTCGGCGCGCTCAAGGATGCGGGCCACAAGATCCTGTGGGCGCCCGACCGCCACCTGGGCGCCTACATCCAGCGCGAGACCGGCGCCGACATGCTGTTCTGGAACGGCGCCTGCATCGTGCACGACGAGTTCAAGGCCTTCGAGCTGGAGGCGCTCAAGCGCGAGCATCCCCAGGCCAAGGTGCTGGTGCACCCCGAAAGCCCCGCCGACGTGGTGGCCCTGGCCGATGCCGTGGGCTCGACCTCGGCCATCCTCAAGGCCGCGAGCGAGATGGATGCGCGCGAATTCATCGTCGCCACCGACAACGGCATGATGCACAAGCTGCGCACCCTCAATCCCGGCAAGACCTTTTACGAAGCCCCCACTGCCGGCAACAGCGCCACCTGCAAGAGCTGCGCGCACTGCCCCTGGATGGCGATGAACGGCCTGGCCGACTTGGCGCGCGTGCTGGAGACCAGAGCGAATGCGGTCCACGTCGACCCGGCGCTGATCCCGCGCGCACGCCAGCCCATCGACCGCATGCTGGCCTTCACCGCGGCGCTCAAGAACGGCCATCCCGCGGCGGGACTGGTGCCGCACATGGGGGCTGCCTGAGCCCTGACCCTGGCCACCCGCACCCGGGTGGCGCGACTGTCGTGACCACAGCCCATTCCCGCATCGACTTCACCCAGCCGCAAGGGCACGGCACCGCGCGCCTGCGCCACGCCTTCGGCCCGCCGCGCGAGGTGCTGGTGGCCCATGCGCTGCACGAGGTGCGCGGCGTGCTCGATGCGGTGCACGCCGCCGCACAGGGCGGGGCCTGGTGCGTGGGCTATGTACGCTACGAGGCTGCGGCGGCCTTTGACGCCGCCCTGCAGACCCACATGGCGCAGGGCCCGTTGGCATGGTTTTCGGTGCACGATGAAGCCCTGCGCTGGCCGGATGGACCACAGCCCGACGCAAGCGCCGAAGTGACATGGGCCGATGGCCTGCCGCGTGCCGACTTCGAGGCCTCGCTGGCCCGCATCCAGCAGGCCATCCGCGATGGCGAGGTCTACCAGGTCAACTACACCGCACCCCTGCATGGCCGTGCGCAGGGCAGCGCCCAGGCGCTGTTCGAGGCACTGCACCGCACCCAGCCCGAGGGCTATTGCGCGCACATCGATGCCGGCGATACCCAGGTGCTGTCCGTATCGCCCGAGCTGTTCTTCGACTGGACCACCGATGCGGCGGGCGGCGACATCCTTGCTCGCCCCATGAAGGGCACGGCCCCGCGTGGCGCCACGCCCGACGCCGATGCCGCCCAGGCCGCGCACCTGCGCACGGCGCCCAAGGAACGGGCCGAGAACGTGATGGTCGTGGACCTGCTGCGCAACGATATCTCGCGCATCGCGCAGCCGCACAGCGTGCGCGTGCCCCGGCTGTTCCACACCCAGGCCCTGCCCACCGTGTGGCAAATGACGTCCGACGTGCAGGCGCGCACCCGGGTAGGCACCACGCTGGCCGATGTGTTTGCCGCACTGTTCCCCTGCGGTTCGGTCACGGGCGCGCCCAAGGTGCGTGCCATGCAGCTGATCCGCGATCTGGAGCCCGCGCCGCGCGGCGTGTACTGCGGCGCCGTGGGCGTGGTGCGCCCGCACGGGCCACCGGGCCAGGGTGGCGTGGCCGCGACCTTCAACGTGCCCATCCGCACCGTGGTGCTGCAGGCGCGCGATGGCACGGTGCAGGCCACCTGCGGCATCGGCAGCGGCATCACCTCGGGCGCAGAGGCCGAAGCCGAGTGGCATGAATGGCGCCACAAACGCGCCTTCGTGGAGCGCGCCAGCGCAGCGTTCGACCTGCTCGAAACCCTGGCACTCGAGGGTGGGCAGTTCCGCCACTTGGGTGAACACCTGGGGCGCATGGCCGTGGCTGCTGCGCACTTCGGCTACGGGTGGGATGCGGGCCGCGTGCAGGCTTGCCTGCAGGCGCTGGCCGCGCAGCACGCCAGTGGCGCATGGCGCGTGCGCCTGCTGCTGGACAGCCGGGGCGCACCCCGTGCCGAGGCCTTCGCGCTGCAGCCCACGCCCGTGCCCGTGCGCCTGCAACTCGCCGGCCATGCCTTCGACGAGGCCGACAGCGAATTCGTGCGCCACAAGACCACTCGCCGCGCGCACTACGCGGCCTTTGCGCCCACTGCGCCCGGCGTGTTCGATACGGTGCTGTGGAACCGTGCCGGCGAGATCACCGAGGGCACCTTCGGCAACCTGGCGCTGCGGCTCGATGGCAGCTGGGTCACGCCGCCGCTGGCCTGCGGCCTGCTGCCTGGCGTGGGGCGTGCGGTGGCCCTGCGCGAGGGCCGCGTGGCAGAGGCCGTGGTGCGGCTCGACGACCTGCCGCGTGTCGATGGCTGGGCCTTCATCAACAGCCTGCGCGGCTGGCTCGACGCCGAACTCGCGGACTGAACTGCGGCCGCGGCAACCGGACATGCGCGCGCCTGGTCGGGCCTGCGCGCGTGCATACACCACGGGGCTGCGATAGCTTCGCAGCCCATGCCTTTTCCGTGTGGAGCGCCAGGGTTTACCCTGCCACTGTCACACAGCTTTTTTCTAATGGACCCAGCGCCCCACCACGGGGTGCCGACCGGTAAGACGCCTGCCTTTCGGCATGTCCATGTCCCGGTGATCTGCCCATTTCGAAGAAGTGAACTCCATGAAATTCAAACTCGCTGCCCTCGCGGCCCTGACCCTTGCCACAGCCGGCGCCCATGCACAGTCCAGCGTCACGCTCTTTGGCGTGGTCGACGCCTCGGTGGTCCACATGTCCAGCAACACCAACAGCGTCACTGGCCTGTCCAGCGGCGGTCAGTCCAGCAGCCGCCTGGGCTTTCGCGGCGTGGAAGACCTCGGTGGTGGACTGAAGGCCGGCTTCTGGCTCGAAGGTGGCCTGGCCGCCGACAACGGCACCGCAGCGGGCTTTCGCTTCGACCGCCGCTCCACGGTGAGCATTTCGGGCGGCTTCGGTGAAGTCCGCCTGGGCCGCGACAAGTCGCCCGCCTACCTGAACATCGAAACCTTCGATCCCTTCGGCGACTCGGGCGTGGGTGGCATCAACGGTGCCAACCTGGTCGGCAGCGCCACCTCGGCCGCCGGCACGCCCGAAGGCAGCGCCCCCAAGCGCACCAGCAACGGCCTGAACTACCTGCTGCCCGAACTGGGCGGCTTCTACGGCCAGCTGCAGTACGCGCTGGGCGAGCAGCTGTCCAACCAGGTCAACGACCGCATGGGCAACTCCCTGGCCCTGCGCGCTGGCTACGCCAACGGCCCCCTGAACGTGGCCGTGGCCTTCGGCGAGACACGCGGCGGCGCCGCCACCGCCAACTCGGTCGACTACAAGGCCAGCAACGTCGGCGTTTCCTACAGCTTCGGCGTGGTCAAGCCCATGGCTCTGTTCGCCACCGAGCGCGGTGCCGGCCGCCGCGTGGACATGCTCGGCCTGGGCGCCACCGTGCCGCTGGGCGTGGGCGAGCTGCGCGTGTCGTACACCAACTTCAAGCGCAAGGACGTGAACAACGCCGACTCGCAGAAGTTCGCCATCGGCTACGGGCACAACCTGTCCAAGCGCACCCAGCTGTACGCCACCGTTGCGCGCATCAGCAACGACCGTGCTGCCACGCGCGGCTTGGCCGTGTCGTCCTCATCGCTGGGCAGCCCGACCATCGGCGCCGGCAACGACGTGACCGGCTACGAGTTCGGCGTGCGCCACACGTTCTGATGGCGGACGGCCGAGGCACCCGTTGCAGCGGGTGCCCTGGCCTTGGGCCGGGCTGTGCGCCCTCCACCTGGTGGGGATGCGAGGGGGGCGCAGCACGGACTTTCCTGCGTTACAGCAATGACAAAGCCGCCCAGGGCAGTGCCCGGGGCGGCTTTGTCATTGGAGACTGCCTGGCAGGGCAGGCTTTTACAGCTTTTCCTTGGCGTACGAGCCGCGGTCCATGTCCACGATCTCCACGCTCAGCTGCACCAGCACGCCCTGGGGCTTGGGGGTGAGTTCGCGCAGCACGCCGGCGATCAGGTCCGACAGCTCCTTCTTGGCCTCGGGCGTGCGGCCCGAGAGCACGCGCAGCTGTGCGTGCACGAAGGCGCGCTGCGCCGGGGCGGTGCCGATCTCGAAACTGTCGGCCACCACGAAGCGGGTCTTGAGGTCCAGCTCGTCCAGTACCTGGGGGTGGGCGCACAGCGCGGCATTGAGCGCGGTCAGCGCTTCGGCCTCGGGGTAGTGCGGCAGGTTGCCGGAGTACTCGACGATGAGATGGGGCATGGCAGTTCCACGAAAAATCGATGCACCCGGCAAAGGGCCGGTGCGGTGGGCGAAGACGCCACGGAGTGCGCGGCGCAGGGCCCCCCAGTTTATCGGCTTATCGTGGTGGTGCCGGCATTGGCCTGTGCCGCCTGCGTCGGTGTGTCGATGGACTGAACAAAGCCATGCAACGCCCGCAGCATGGCCATGGGGGCCTCGATCTGCGGCCAGTGGCCGATGCCATCGAGCGCGACCACGTCCGCATGGGGGACCACCTCGCGGTAGCGCTGTGCCATGTGGGCGCCCGAGTTGGGGTCGGCGCTGCCGTTGACGAGGCGCACCGGCACCGCCCCGGCCACCAGCGGTGCCACCAGGCGATCGCGCAGGGCCATGCGCTCGATGTAGAAGCGCCCCACCTGGTGCGAGATGCGCCGCCCGTTGCCGTGGTTGAGCAGGGCCCAGAAATCATCAAGCAGCCCGGCCGTGGGCTGCGTGCGCGCGCCGAACAGGCCTGCCACCGTGCGCTCGAACGCCCGCCGCGGAATGCGCGGGCCTATCCACCGCCCCAGTGGGGACGACAGCAGGTGCTGTATCGGGCGCGGCGCATACGCTTCAGGGCACACGCCGCCGTTGAGCAACAGCAGCGTTTCGATGCGGCACCCCGCCTCTGGCCGCTCCACCCGGCGTGCCAGCATCTCCTGCGCAATGCTCACGCCCAGGTCGTGGGCGACGATGTGGCAGCGGTGCACGCCCCGTTGCGCGAGCAGGGCATCGAGCAGATCGGCATGGTCCTGTATGCGGTAGGCGTGCGCCACCGGCTTGTCCGAAAAGCCCATGCCCAGCAGGTCAGGGGCGATCACGCGGTAGCGGGCCGCCAGGGCGTTCCACACGCCATGCCAGTCATAGGAGCTGGTGGGGTAGCCATGCACCAGCAGCAGGGTGCTGCCTTGGCCCGCCTCGGCAACGAAGAGGCGCTGGCCGCGCACGGTAGCGAACTGGCCCTGGTCGTGCCAGCGCTGCAGGGCGGGGGTCAGCTGGTCCATGCCGCTCGCACCAGGAGCAGGGTGGCCGCCAACTGGCACAGCAGCGTGAGTGCATGGGCCGCCTGGCGCCAGGGCAGGCGGCGGCCGAAAGCGGCTGTGCAGTAGACGATGCGGGCCAGGACAAAGGTGCAGCAGACGGCTGCCAGTGCCGTGGCCGCCGTGCCGCCTGACTGTGCCAGCACGAGCAGGCCGAACAGCAGCGACTGCTCCAGCGTGTTGCCGTGCGTGCGCACCGCCACGGCCAGGTCCTGGTGCCCGCCATCGCCCCAGGTCTGGCGGTGGCGCATGCGCAGGCGCGAGACATGCAGGGACAGGGCCGTGAGCAGCAGGGCCAGGGTGGCCAGCGTGGCCGCCGCAATGGTGAAAGGTGGGGGCATGTTCAGGAAGGGTGCGAACCGGATGAAGGAATCCCGCCGAGCTTAGAAAGCCCGTGGCCTGTTGCCAATAGCACCAAAGGGCAGGTTGGGTGGCTGCTTTGACCACCCATGCCGCGTTCACCCGGTCGGCTGGCTTTGCAGAAAGGCGCGCAGTTTCATGGGCGCAATCGGCTTGGGCAACAGCGGCAGGCCGGCCGCTGCGGCACGGGCCTGCAGCTCGGGTGTCGCCTCGGCGGTGACCAGCAGGGCCGGCACGGCACAGCCGAAGGCGCTGCGCAGGGCCGCGACCGCCTCGGGGCCTTGTACGCCGTGCGGCAGGTGCCAGTCCACCACCAGGGCATCGGGCCGCGCCTGCCCTGGCCATGGCTGCATCGCCTCCTGCAGACTGGCCGCCGCGATGACTTCGCAGCCCCAGCCCTGCAGGACCTCGGTCAGCGCGCGGCGCGAGCCGGCATCGTCTTCCAGTACCAGCACCCGCTGCGCCGGTGGCCCTGGCTGCGGCGTCGCATTTTCTTCCACTGTGGTGGTGACGGCGGCGCCTGCGGCACCGGGCTCCGGCGCGGCCAGCGGCAGGCACAGCGCAAAGCGGCTGCCCTGGCCCGGTTGCGATTGCACGGTGAGTTCCAGCCCCAGCAAGTCGCACAGGCGCCGGGCGGTTGCCAGCCCCAGGCCCAGCCCCTGGTTGCGGTCGCGCTCCGGATGGCCGATCTGGTAGTGCTCGTCAAAGATGCGCGGCAGCTCGGTGGCATCGATGCCCACGCCCGAGTCGTGCACACAAACCTCCACCTCGGCGCCCTGCTCGCGGGCGCCCAGCCGCACAAAGCCTGCTGGCGTATAGCGAATGGCGTTGGCGACCAGGTTGGACAGCACGCGCGCCAGCAGCGCGCGGTCGCCCTCCACATGGGCGGTGGTGGGCTCCACCGTGAACGCCAGGCCCTTGGCCTGGGCCTGCACGCCGAAGGTGCCGGCCATTTCGTCGAACAGTGCCTGCAGCGCAAAGCGCGTGGGGCGGGGCGTGATGGAGCGGGCGTCCAGCCGCGACAGCTCCAGCAGCCCTTCCACCAGCGAGCCCATGCTCTCGGCGCATTCCATGAGGGTGGCCGCGAGGTAGTCCACCCGCTCGCGCGATGCGGGCTGCTGCAGCGTGTACGCCAGCAGCTGCATGGCATTGAGCGGCTGGCGCAGGTCATGGCCCACGGCGGCAAGGAACTGCGCCTTGGAGGCATGGGCTGCCTCGGCCTCCTGGCGCGCCAGCCGGGTGGCCTGGTTCTCGCGCTGCAGCGCGGCAATCAGCTCCTGCCGCTCGCGCTGCTGCTCTGCGGCCTGCGCGATGGTGCGCGCCTGGGCCCGGCCGGCATGCCAGACGTACAGTGCCATCAGCACCGACGCCAGTGCCAGCAGGGTGTGCAGCGGTTCTCCCACCAGCAGGTCGCGCGCGGCCAGCGGGCCGAAAACGCCGACCGCATAGGCGCCCAGTGCGGGCAGGTGGTGCGCCAGGTGGGCCACGCTGCCCAGCACCACGGCGGCCAGGCCGATGTGCAGCGCCATCTCGGCCACCAGGTTGGCGGGCGCCCACAGCACCCAACTGCCGACGCCCCAGGCCAGGGCCTGCGCCAGTGCGCTGACCACCACCCAGCGCGCCCAGAATGCAGCGCGCGTGCCGGGTGCGGCAGCGCTGCGGCGGTAGGCCATGCCCAGGCCGATGCGCAGGCAGCGCAAGGCTGCAAACGCCGCCAGCCACAGGGCGATGGCGGTGGCCGGCACATCGCGCCAGAACAGCACGCTCAGGAAGAAGGCCTCCACCACCCCCACCAGTGCCGACAGGGGCGCTCCCCGGTACAGGGTGTCCAGGGCCTGTGCGTCGGGCGCGGCGCTGGCCGATGCAGCCATCTACAGCAGCCCTTTTTCGCGCGCCGCCGCCACCAGGTGCGTGCGGTTGCGCGCCTGCAGCGCACCGAGCAGTGCCGTGACGTGCAGCTTGACGGTGCGCTCGGCGATGCCCAGCACCTGGGCGATGCGCTTGTTGGGCTGGCCCTGGGCCACCAGCAGCAGCACTTCCATCTGCCGGGCCGTGGGGCCTGCCACTGCGCCTGGCACCTCACCTGGCACTGCCGCAGGCGGCATGTCGAATGCCATGCCACCTGCTGCGATGGTGCCCAGTGCAGCGGCCATGGCCTGCACGGACTGCGACTTGCCGAGAAAGCCGCTGGCGCCCGCGCCACGCGCCGCCGCCTGCAGGGCCGGGTCTTCATCCCCCGAGATCAGCACCCGGGCCACCAGCGGGAACTGCCGGGCAAAAAGCGCCAGGCCCTGCAGCCCCGTGTGGGCCCCCAGGCGCTGGTCGAGCAGCACGATGTCCAGCCCCGGCTGGCCGGCGGCAGCCAGCAGACCCTCCTCCAGAGTGCAGGCCGTGTCCACGCGGGCGCCCGGCCAGGCATGGGCCAGCGCATGGGCAAAGCCGACGCAGAACAGGGGGTGGTCGTCCACCAGCAGCAGTTGGGGCATGGTGCGGATTGTGTGGCAAGCCGGGGCCGGGCTGGCACTGGGGGCGTGTGGGCCGGAGCGCTGGCGTATGGTTGACATGGGCCAAGGGGCTCTCGTCCCCAGGGGCCGCAAACCGGGCATTGCTGTACAGAATCGCGGCAGTCTGGGATGGTCCCCAGGCTGGCTGCGCACGCCTCTTTGCGTTGTTGACCTACTTCGTCCGACTGCCTGCCCCCGCCACCCCTGAACGATGCCGGATGCGCGTGCGCGCATGTTTTTTGCTTCGGGCAGCAGCGGTATTTCCCACTCTCGCCTTCAATATAACCATGACACAACAGAAATTGATCCGACGCGTGACCTTTGCCTGCCTGGCGCTGTGTGCCACCCTGGCGAATGCCCAGGGCCCACACGCGCACTGGGAGTACAAGGGCAAGCACGGCGCAGCCCATTGGGGCGCGCTGGAAGAGGGCTTCGAGGCCTGCGCACGCGGCACGGCCCAGAGCCCCGTCGACATCCGCAAGACGGTGAAGGAGGCGCTGCCGGCGCTCGACTTCCAGTACGCATCCGGTGCCCCCACGCTGGTCAACAACGGCCACACGGTGCAGGTCAACATGCCCGCCGGCAGCAAGCTGGTGGTGGGCGGCCGGGCGCTGGAGCTGCTGCAGTTCCACTTCCATACCCCCAGCGAGGAGGCCGTGGGCGGCAAGCGCGCCGCGATGGTCGCCCACTTCGTGCACAAGGCCGAAGACGGTGGCCTGGGCGTGGTGGCCGTGCTGATCCAGCCGGGCAAGAAGAACCAGGCCTGGGAACCCATCTTCGCGCACCTGCCGCGTGTGGGCGAGCAGGTCACGGTCGATGGCCTGGCGCTGCACCCCGCCGCCCTGCTGCCGGAAAAGCGCGGCTACTACAGCTTCGAAGGCTCGCTGACCACGCCACCCTGCTCCGAAGGCGTGCAGTGGATGGTGCTCAAGGAGCCCGTCAAGCTCAGCGCGCAGCAGATCAAGTCGTTCCGCCGGGTCTACAGCGCCAATGCGCGGCCGCTGCAGCCGCTGCATGGCCGCGTGGTCAAAGAGAGCACCTGATTTGAAAGGAAGATCCGTGCAGCCACTGGCTGCACGGACTCATACGGATTTGCCTTCAACCGTATAACGTCGTTGGTTCGCCTTGCCGTGCTACAGCACTGTCTGCGGCTCCCGCCTAGTTATACGATCGAATGCAAATCCGTATCAAGCCACGGCGGGTGCGCGCGCCGCGTACCGGTGCAATGCCTGCAGCAGTTGGTCGACGTCCTCGGCCGTGTGTGCTGACGACAGCGCAATGCGCAACCGCGCCGTCCCCACCGGCACCGTCGGCGGCCGGATCGCGGGGACCCACAGGCCCTCTGCCCGCAGGCTCTCCATCACTGCCAGCGCGGCCTCGTTGCTGCCGATCACCAGCGCCTGCACGGCGGTGTGCGATGGCAGCAGGCGCCAGCCCAGTGCGTCAGGCAGGGCTGCCAGCCCGGCGCGGAGTTGCGAGATCCGGGCGTCAAGCTGCTGGCGCCGGTCATCCGCAGCCGCGATCAGTTCCAGGCTCTTGCGCAGGGCACTGGCCAGCAGCGGCGGGGCGGCGGTGGCGAAGATGTAGGTGCGCGTCTTTTGCAGCAGCCATTCGATCAGCGCTGCATCCCCTGCCACGAAGGCGCCCGCCACCCCGGCGGCCTTGCCCAGCGTGGCCATGTAGAGCACGCGGCGCGATGCGGTGGCACCTGTGAGGCCTGCCTCGGCGAGGCTGCCGCGCCCCTGTGGCCCCAGCACGCCAAAGCCATGGGCGTCGTCGAGCAGCAGCAGGGCATCGAAACGTTCGCACAGGGCCAGCAGGGCCGGGATGTCGATGAGGTCGCCGTCCATGCTGAACACGGCATCGCTGACCACGAGTTTGCGCCGCGCGGTGCTGGCGGCCAGGGCCGCCTCCAGTGCTACCAGATCGGCGTGCGGGTAGCGGTGGATGGTGGCGCGCGACAGGCGCGCACCGTCGATCAGGCAGGCGTGGTTGAGCGCGTCGGAGAACAGCGCATCGCCTTCGCCCACCAGCGCCGGGATGATGCCGGTGTTGGTGGCATAGCCGGCGTAGAAGTACAGGGCGCGCGGCAGCTGCACGAAGGCCGCCAGATCCTGCTCCAGCGCCGCGTTGGCGGCGCTGTGCCCGCTGACCAGGGGCGAGCCGCCCGAGCCCACGCCAAAGGTGTGCGTGGCCTCGCGCGCAGCTGCGGCCAGCTCCGGGTGGCTGGCCATGCCCAGGTAGTCGTTGCTGCAGAAGGCCAGCATGGGCTGCCCGTCCACCAGCAGGCGGGCGCCGCCTGCGGGCTGCACCACGCGGCGGCGGCGCAGCAGATGGGCGCGCTCGATGTCGGCCAGGCGTGCCGGAATCTCGTCGAGCCAGGAGGGTGGGGAAGAGGGGGCGAAAGGGGTCGTCATAGCCAGTGGGCAGGCAGTTCGAAGACCAGGCCGCGCGCTTCAGGCAAGGCCTGGTACGGTACGTCGGCCAGCAGGGGAGCTTCCAGGCGCGCACCCAGGTAGGCCTTGTTCTCCTCCATGGCTTGCATCGCGGGGTCTACCTGGTTGGCCACCCAGCCGGCCAGCGTGAGGCCGCGCGCGCGGATGGCCTCGGCCGTCAGCAGTGCATGGTTCAGGCAGCCCAGGCGCAGCCCCACCACCAGCACTACGGGCAGGGCCAGGGCCTGGGCCAGGTCGGCGCCGGTCGCGGTGTCCGACAGCGGCACGTGAAAGCCGCCCGCACCCTCCACCACCACCGCGTCGGCCTGGGCCGCCAGGGCCTGGTAGCAGTGCACGATGGCGGCGATGTCGATCTGCACGCCCACGCGTGCCGCCGCGATATGCGGCGAGAGCGGGTCGGGCAGCAGCACCGGGTTGTCCAGCGCGGCCGGCACCGCCACGGTCGACGCCGCGCGCAGCGCAATCGCGTCCTCGCTGGCCCAGTCCTCGCCCCAGGGCACCACGCCTGCCGCCACCGGCTTCATGCCGACCACGCGGCGGTGGTGCGGCGCCAGCGCATGCAGCAGGCCGGCGGACACCAGCGTCTTGCCCACGCCGGTATCGGTGCCGGTCACAAAACATCCAATCATCAACAGGTTTCCTCTTGCAGGGTGGCGTTCAGCGCGTCGAGCGCGCCGCTGGCCAGGCAGTCAACCGCCTCGCCGTCGAGCACATACGGTGGCATGGCATACAGCGTGTTGCCGATGGGGCGCAATACCAGCCCGCGCGCCATGGCCTGCTGGTGGTAGCGGCGCGAAAAATCGGGCAGGGTGGTGGCGATGTCCCAGGCCCAGACCATGCCCAGGCGGCGGGCGTGGCGCACACGCGTGTGCTGGGTGAGGGGTGTGCAAGCCGCGTCGATACGCTGCGCCAGTGCCCCATTGGCCGTGAGCGCATCCAACTGGTCGAACAGCTCCAGCGTGGCCAGGGCTGCGCGGCAGGCCAGCGGGTTGCCGGTGTACGAGTGCGAGTGCAAAAAGCCGCGCGCCACCTCGTCGGCATAGAAGGCCTGGTACACCATGTCCGTGGTCAGCACCGCCGACAGCGGCAGGGTGCCACCCGTGAGGCCCTTGGACAGGCAGATGAAGTCGGGCCGGATGCCCGCCTGCTGGTGCGCGAACATGCTGCCCGTGCGGCCGAAGCCCGTGGCGATCTCGTCCACCACCAGGTGCACCTCGTAGCGGTCGCACAGCGCGCGCGCCAGGCGCAGGTATTCCGGGTCGTGCATGGCCATGCCGGCCGCGCACTGCACCAGGGGCTCCACGATCAGCGCGGCGGTGTCGGCATGGTGTTCGGCCAGCCAGGCCCCGAGCGCGGCGGCGCTGCGCCGCGCCACGTCCTCGGGGGTCTCGCCGGGCGCGGCCTGGCGCGCATCGGGGCTGGGCACGGTGGCGGCCAGGCGCACCAGCGGGGCGTAGGCCTCGCGGAACAGCGCAATGTCGGTCACCGCCAATGCCCCCACGGTCTCGCCGTGGTAGCCGCCAGCCAGGCCCACAAAGCGGCTCTTGCCCGGGCGGCCCGTGTTGCGCCAGTAGTGCGCGCTCATCTTCAGCGCGATCTCGGTGGCGGCCGCGCCATCGCTGCCGTAGAAGGCGTGGCCCAGGCCCGTGAGTGCACCCAGGCGCTCCGACAGCTCGACCACCGGCGCGTGCGTGAAGCCGGCCAGCATCACATGGTCCAGCCGCTCCATCTGGTCGGCCAGGGCTGCCTTGATGTGCGGGTGGCTGTGGCCGAACAGGTTGACCCACCAGGAGCTGATGCCATCGAGGTAGCGCCGGCCGTCGGTGCCGTACAGCCAGGGGCCTTGCGCGTGCGCGATGGCCACGGGCGGCTGGGCCTCGTGCCGCTTCATCTGCGTGCAGGGGTGCCAGACGTGGGCCAGGCTGCGAGCGACCAGGTCTTTCCTGGCCGTCTTGGGTGCGGTGGTGAACGCCATCACTGCAGCGTGAAGTCGAGCGCGCAGCTGTCGCCCAGCGCCTCGCGCCACACGCGCACGCGGCTCACGCGCGGGCGCAGTTCGGCAGGCAGGGCCTGCGCGATGAAGAGGCACAGGTTTTCGAGCGTGGGAATGCCCAGCCCGGGCACCTCGTCGAGCATGTGGTGGTCGAGCTGTTCGCGCACCACCTCCAGCCCCCGGCGCAGCAGGCCCAGGTCCAGCACCATGCCGGTGGCGGGGTCGCGCGGGCCGGTGAGCGAGACCTCGGCGTGGTAGGTGTGGCCGTGGATGCGGCGGCTGCCTTCGGCCTCGATCTCGCGGCGCAGGGTGTGGGCCGCGTCGAAGAAGAAGCGCTGGGAAATGGTGAACTGCATGGCGGGACGCGGTGGCGCGGTGGAACTAGCGGATGCCGCTGATCTTGTGGGTCTGCAGGCTCAGCCGCCAGGCCGGCTGCTCCATGCAGGTGGCGATGCACAGGGCGATGTGGGCGGCCTGGTCGGGCCCGTCCATGGGCTGCAAAAATCGGTGGGCGAACTGCCCGGTGGCGGCGATGGCTGCCAGGTCCATCCCCGACTGGGGCCAGACGAGCTTGAGCTCCTGGCCCTGCTGCTGCACCCAGGGCGCGCCAGCCTTGGGGCTCACGCACAGCCAGTCGATGCCCGGCGGCGCGGCCACCGTGCCATTGGTCTCCACGGCAATGCGGAACTGCCGTGCGTGCAGGGCGTCGATCAGGGCCGCATCGACCTGCAGCAGCGGCTCGCCACCCGTCAGCACCACCAGGCGGTGATCGGCATCGTGGGCCGGCCACTGGGCCGCAATGCGTTCCGCCAGGGCATCGGCCGTGGTGAACTTGCCGCCCAGGGTGCCGTCGGTGCCCACGAAGTCGGTGTCGCAGAAGCGGCAGATGGCGCTGGCGCGGTCGGCCTCGCGGCCACTCCAGAGGTTGCAGCCGGCAAAGCGGCAGAACACGGCGGGCATGCCTGCCTGCCCGCCTTCGCCCTGCAGGGTGTAGAAGATTTCCTTGACGCTGTAGGTCATACCTTGTCAGGCCACTGGGGGCACGAGGATGGTGGGCGCGGCCGGGGCGGCCAGCTCGGGGTAGTCGCGGCTGAAGTGCAGGCCCCGGCTCTCGCGGCGCATTTGCGCGCTGCGCACGATGAGCTCGGCCACCTGCACCAGGTTGCGCAGCTCCAGCAGGTCGCGCGTGACGTGGAAGTGCGAGTAGAACTCGTGGATCTCGCCCTGCAGCAGCGCGATGCGGTGGGCCGCGCGTTCGAGCCGCTTGTTGGTGCGCACGATGCCCACGTAGTCCCACATGAAGCGGCGCAGCTCGTCCCAGTTGTGCGAGATGACCACGCATTCGTCGGCATCGGTCACGCGGCTGTCGTCCCACTGGGGCAGCTCGGGCAACTCCACGGCCGGTGCTGCGGCGATGGCCTGGGCGGCCGCTCGCGCGAACACCATGCACTCCACCAGCGAGTTGCTGGCCAGCCGATTGGCGCCGTGCAGGCCCGTGCAGGCCGTCTCGCCGATGGCGAACAGGCCCGGCAGGTCGGTGCGGCCCGCCAGGTCGGTGAGCACGCCGCCGCAGGTGTAGTGGGCGGCCGGCACCACGGGGATGGGCTCCTTGGTGATGTCGATGCCCAGTTCTGCACAGCGCGCGAGGATGTTGGGGAAATGCTCCTGCAAAAACGCCGGGCTCTGGTGCGAGATATCGAGGTGCACGCAATCGAGGCCGCGCTTCTTCATCTCGTAGTCGATGGCGCGGGCCACCACGTCGCGCGGCGCCAGTTCGGCGCGCTCGTCGTGCTGCGGCATGAAGCGCGTGCCGCCGGCCGATGCAGGCAGCTTGAGCAGGCCACCCTCGCCGCGCACGGCCTCGGTGATCAAAAACGACTTGGCGTGCGGGTGGTACAGGCAGGTCGGGTGGAACTGGATGAACTCCAGGTTCGCCACGCGGCAGCCCGCGCGCCAGGCGGCCGCGATGCCGTCGCCCGTGGCCGTGTCGGGGTTGGTGGTGTACAGGTAGACCTTGCCCGCGCCGCCCGTGGCCAGGATGGTCTGGGGTGCGCGGAAGGTGATGACCTCGTCGGTGGCTTCGTCCAGCGCGTACAGGCCCAGGCACCGGTCGGCCCCCTTGGCACCCAGCTTGCGTGCCGTGATCAGGTCCACCAGCGTGTGCTGCTCGAACAGCGTGATGCCCGGCGTGGCGCGCACCACGTCGATCAGCGTGCGCTGCACGGCCGCACCGGTGGCGTCGGTGGAATGCACGATGCGCCGCGCACTGTGGCCGCCCTCGCGCGTGAGGTGCAAGGCGCCGTCTTCCAGCGAAAAGGGCACGCCCAGTTGCTGCAGCCAGGCAATCGCATCGGGCGCGTTCTCCACCACGAAGCGGGTGGCGGCCAGGTCGCACAGGCCGGCCCCGGCCACCAGGGTGTCTTCCACATGCGCGCCAAAGCTGTCCCCGTCGGCCAGCACGGCGGCAATGCCGCCCTGGGCCCAGGCGCTGGCGCCATCGTACAGCTGGCGCTTGGTGATCATCGCCACGCGGTGCGTGGGCGCCAGGTGCAGCGCGGCCGAAAGCCCGGCGAGGCCGCTGCCTACGATGAGAACGTCGAAGTCGTGAGATGCCATGGCTTGCTGGGAATGGAGAGGTGGTGGGACCATGGCCGCCCGCCATGGCCGGGGTCCGGCGGTGGTGATCAGGCGGGCGTGTACGCCAGGCGCACGTAGATCGGCGCAAACGCCTCGGCCTGGGTGATCTCGATCAGCGTCTCCTTGGCCAGTTCCAAGAGAGCGATGAAGGTCACCACCAGCACGGTACTGCCGCGCTCGGGCTCGAACAGTTCCTCGAACTCGACGAAGCGGCGGCCCTGCAGCGTCTTGAGCACCATGCTCATGTACTCGCGCACCGAGAGTTCCTCGCGCGTGATCTTGTGGTGCTGCACCAGCTTGGCGCGCTTCATGATGTCGCGCCAGGCCTCCTGGAGCTCCACCACGTGCACGTCGGGGAAGCGCGGCTGCAGGCTCTGCTCGATGTAGACCTGGGCCTTGAGGAAGTCGCGTCCGTACTGCGGCAGCTGCGACAGGCGCATGCCGGCCATCTTCATCTGCTCGTATTCGAGCAGGCGGCGCACCAGCTCGGCCCGGGGGTCCACGGGATCTTCGCCCTCGGCCTGCTTCTTGGGCGGCAGCAGCATGCGCGACTTGATCTCGATCAGCATCGCCGCCATCAGCAGGTACTCGGCGGCCAGCTCCAGGTTGCGGCTGCGGATCTCGTCCACATACGCCAGGTACTGCTTCGTGACCCCCACCATGGGGATGTCCAGGATGTTGAAGTTCTGCTTTCTGATCAGGTACAGCAGCAAATCCAGCGGCCCTTCGAAGGCTTCGAGGAAGACTTCGAGCGCATCGGGCGGGATGTACAGGTCGGTGGGCAGGGCGAACAGCGGCTCGCCGTACAGGCGCGCCAGGGCGACCTGGTCCACCACGTCGGGCATGCCCTGGTCCTGGACCGCGGCATCGGCTTCGCTCGCGCTGTTCATCAATTTGCTATGAAATAAAGAGCTTCAAACGCTTTGTGAAAAGCGATGGAAGCCGTTTTCATGCGGAAAATTCGCTCAGTCGGCGTTGGTCTGGTAGACGTAGGGCTTTTGCTCGACCTGGCCTTCGCGGTACTCGCCCCAGATCTTGCGGTCCACCTGCTTGTCCCACAGCAGGGCGCGGCCTGCCACCTGCTGGGCGTCCAGTTCGGGCCGGCTCGCCTTGAGCTGGTTGATGAACTGCGTGGTGTCGGATTGGTAATCGGGGCGGCGGAAAATGGACATGGACTGGTAACCTCTTTTCCTTGATTTTACCGGGATGACCCCATGCCCCCATTTTTTCGTGCCGTGGCAGCCGCCATCACCACCCTGGCGCTGCTCGCCGCCGCTGGCTGCGACCCCCAGCGCATCAGCGAACTGCAGCCCGGCGTGTCCACCGAGGCGGACGTGCGCGACCGCTTCGGCGTGCCCGACAACACCTGGAACGAGGCCGACGGCACCCGCACCTTCGAGTACAACCGCCAGCCCGCCGGCCAGGTCAACTACATGATCGCCATCGGGCCCGACGGCAAACTGATCGCCGTGCGCCAGGTGCTCACGCCCGAGAACTTCGCCAAGGTCCAGCCCGGCATGGGGATGGATGCCGTGCGCCGCTTGCTGGGCAAGGCGGCCAAGGTGGTGCCCTACCCGCTCAAGGGTGAAACCCACGTGCAGTGGCGCTTTGCCAACGCGCGCAACGAGCCGCAGGTGTTCACCGTGGTCCAGGGGCCGGGCGCCCAGGTGCTGCGCACCGAGACCGGGCCCGACCTGGATGCCCCGGAGTTCAAGGGCGGTAAATAACGGCGCTTACACGTTCACGCCCGTGCCGCCCTGGGCGGCCAAGCGGTCGGCAAAGCCAGAGCGCTCCATCAGCGAGCGCGGCTGCTCGTGCAGATGCACGATCTGCAGATGGCCGCCGCGCTGTGCCACCGCCTTGAGCACCTGGCCGAGGGCATCGAGGCCGGTGGTGTCCAGCGCCACGAGCTCGCTTGCGTCCAGCACCAGGTCCACGTCGGCGGGGACGGTCTCCACCGCTTGCACGATGGGGTCGATCTTGGCCGCCGCGCCGAAGAACAGCGCGCCGTGCAGGCGCCAGGTCTGGGTAGCCCGCCCTGGCGTTGCCGCGGCAGGCGGCTGCAGCTCGGCCCTGAACAGCCCGCTCATGCGCCGCACGAACAGTGCGCAGGCCATGAACAGGCCCACCTCCACCGCCACCGTGAGGTCGAACACCACGGTGAGGAAAAAGGTGCCCAGCATCAGCAGCCGGTAGTGGTTGCTGAAGTGGCGCAGGCGCACGAATTCGTGCCACTCGCCCATGTTCCAGGCCACGAACAGCAGGATGCCCGCCAGCACGGCCAGTGGAATGTGCAGTGCCAGTGGCGCTGCAGCCAGCACGATGACCGCCAGCGTCAGCGCGTGCACGATGCCTGCGATGGGCGAGGTGGCGCCCGAGCGGATGTTGATCACCGTGCGCGCAATGGTGCCCGTGGCCGGCATGCCGCCGAAGAAGGGCACGACCAGGTTGGCCAGGCCCTGGGCCATGAGTTCCTGGTTGGGGTCGTGCTTGCGGTGGTGGGGGTCGGTGGCCAGCTGGTCGGCCACCCGGGCACACAGCAGCGATTCGATGGCGCCCAGCAGGGCGATGGTGAGCGTGGGCGTGACCAGCAGGCGCACGGTCTCCCATGAGCATCGATCAGCCGCGGGTGGAAGGCGAAGGACAGCTGCATGGGGCGGTGGGTTCCAGTGTATTCCCCAGGCCGGTGAGCGCAACCATGGGTCGCTGGGCCAGACGGGTGTGGGGTGCGCCGAGAATGCAAGCATGTCCTGTGCCGGTGCTTGCACCACCCTTCTGGCGCAGTGCTTGCTTGTGCAAATGCATGCCCCCCGGTGGATTGCCGCTGTATCCTGACGAACCGACCATGCCTGACACCCCTGCCCCGACCACCGAAACCGACACCCCTCCGTCGCTGCGCCATGGCACCTACGAAGACGCGCAGGCCATCTTCGCTGGCACGCTGTTCGTGGCGATGGCGCTCATGCTGTTCAACCAGGCGGGCCTGCTGGTGGGCGGCACGGCGGGCATCGCCTTTTTGCTGCACTACGTCACTGGCGTTTCGTTCGGCAAGCTGTTCTTCCTGGTGAACCTGCCGTTCTACTGGTTCGCCTGGACGCGCATGGGGCGCGAGTTCACCATCAAGACCTTTGTCTCGGTGGCGCTGCTGTCGGGGCTGACCGAGCTGTTCCCCCATGTCATGCATGTGGACTACCTCAACCCCCTGTTCGCCTCGCTGCTCGGTGGCCTGCTGCTGGGCACGGGCTGCCTGTTCCTGGCGCGGCACCGCTCCAGCCTGGGCGGGGCCACGGTGCTTTCGCTGTACATGCAGGACCGCTATGGCATCCGCGCCGGCAAGGTGCAGATGGGCATCGACTGCGCGGTGGTGCTGCTGGCGCTGTTCATCGTGCCCGTCGACCGGGTGGCGTACTCGGTGCTGGCGGTGCTGGTGATGAGCGGTTTCCTGTGGATCAGCCACCGGCCCGGGCGCTACGTCGGGCACTGAGACTTTGCCGGTCAGAACCTGTACAGGTAGTCGGCCGTCACTGCGGGCGGGTTTGAGCGGTGGCCAGTGAACTGTTCTTGATGGAACGGCCCAGGCGCGTGCTACCCACGTCCACGAAAAACCACTGCGGGTGTAGCCCATACGCACGCCGGCCTGCTGGTTCACGCCGAGTTGGGCACGCGATGGTGGCGCGGTAGGTCTCGTGGCAAGGGTGCACCTTCCCATTCCGCAGTGCGCTGCCCTGGCTCTGCATGCCATGAGGGGTGGGTGGCTGCGCTCGGCATTCTTGCGCTGGGCCTGGCGTGGATCGTGGTGACCGGCATGGGCCTGGCGCCCGCCCTGCAGCGGCGCTGGATGCTGCGCAGCTTTGCGCTCACGGCCGCCGCCATCACGCTGCGCGTCTACCTGGGCGCCAGCATGGCTGCGGGCATCGACGATGCCGCTCTCCTACCCCTCATTGCCTGGCTGTGCTGGGTGCCCAACCTGCTGGCGGCGCAATGGTATCTGCGCTGCAGGCCCTGAGGAGGTCGTTCCCGGAACGCAGCTTGACAGCCGCAGCCTACTTTGCAGGGCTCACCCGAAGGGATGCGTCCGGGGACTGGGCACTGGCGCAATCTCCCAGGCGTGTCTGCTTTTGCACCACCACCATGGACGGCTTGCCATGGGTCAGGCTTTTCACTTCCGAGGTGTAGCTCTGGTTGTCGGTGACGGTGAGCCTGACCTGCGTGGTCGTATCGCCGCAGACCGTCTCGGAGGTGAAGACATTGCCGTTGCGCTGGTGCACCGAGGGTTTGCAGCCTTGGGTCTGCTTTTGTGCCTCGGCCTCGGCGGCCTTCTGGGTGGCGGTGTCGATGCACTGGGTCGTGGTGACGGTGCGCGCACTCCTCAGGGTGGTCTCCGCCTTCCACAGGCCCGGTGCGGGGCGCGGCCACCAGTCGGGCGTGGTGGCTGCGCAATGTGCGGCGCCTGCAAGGCAGGCCCACAGGACAGGAATCAGGCAGGGGCGCAGGTTCATCTTGTCTTCGCTTCGGGTGTGTGGGTGGTGGGCAGGGCGGTCTGGCCCTCGTCGCGCAGTGCGCAGGTGCGCAGCCATGCGTGCAGCGACACCTCGGTGGCGGTTGCCAGCGTGCGCCCCTGGCGATTCCTGACCGTCCGGGTGCTGGTCGTGCGGTAGGCGGTCCAGCTGCCGTCCTCGGCTTTGACGGGGGCCATGGTGGTGCGTGTCACGACGGTGTCGGCATCCTCCGTGCAGGTCTGCTCCACCGTGATCTGGCCGTTGCGCCAGCCCATACGGCGTGGGCCGCAGCCCTCGCCCTGTTCTTCTCTGGCGATGGAGCGCCACAGGTCGGCATGCGACGGACTGGATTCGCAGACGGTCAGCATGCCTGCGGGGTCCGGTCGTCCCTGCGCGTCCAGCGCGCTGTGCTGCCATACGCCCGGGCGCAGAAGAATGCGGGGTCTGTCTTCGGCATGGGCGGTGCCAATGCCGGCGAGCAGCAACAGGCACATCGCCAGCGGGCTGCGGGTGTGCTGCCGCTTCATGACTGGCACGCCTTGGTGGGAGGCACGCCCACGAGCTGCTGGCGGCTGAAGATCTCCTTGGCATGGAGATCCTTTTTCGTCCCGAGGCCAGGAATGGGCAGCGGACTGAAATTGGCCGTCACTCCCACGTGGGCCGTGGAGGACAGTGTGTAGCGGGCGCATTGGACAATTGAGCCCAGTGCCGCCGTGTTGGCGATGGAGACCACGCTCACATGGTCGATGTAGGACATGATGCTGGCGTTGGTGATGCCCACTCCCAGGCCCACCTTGGGCACCTGCACGGCCACCACGAAGCCCGAGACCCCGGGGCTGATGGCGGATTTCTCGCCCAGTTGCGGCTCACCCTGCACCTCGCCCTCGTTATGCACCTGGCCTTCGCTGAAGGTGGTGGAGCCGTTGCCCTGGAACTGCACTGCGCCCGAGGTGTGCAGCGCCGCGTGCTTGCCATTGAGCCCGATCTGCACGAGGAAGTTGAAGCCCACTTCCACCACCAGCGGAATGCCGGCCAGGATGATGGGAATGTTGAAGGTGACCGGCACGTCCAGCACCTTGAAATTGTGGTTGAACACGCCGCGCTCACTGCCCAGCCGCGCGATCGCATCGACGCTGGCCGTGCCGCTCAGGTTCTTGAAATCGGTGTTGAGCAGTTGCAGCTTCGAGTCGACGATCTCGATCCTGCCTCCCAGCCGCATGGCGCCGTTTTCCGACAGGCCGTCGAGCTGGCCCTTGACCTTCAGGCGAATGTCCACGTCGTCATAGCCCTGGTCAAAAAGCCCCTTCGCCAGGCCGCCGGCGGATTTCGCCACGGCGGCGTTCCTGGCCGACATCTTCTGCACGGCCTTGGCGCTGTCATCCTCGCCATCATTGGCGGACTTGCGCGCTTCCAGATCGAACTGCAGCTTCGTTCCCGCGACGGTGTACGCCACCTCGTAGTCAAAGCCCCTGACCTTGCCGGCGAAGCTGGACTGGGGCGTTGCCTCCACTTCGGCCAGGGGCTCTTCGCCAGGATTGCTGCCTTCTTCCATCATGCCTGGGGGTAGTTCGTCGCTCACGCGCACGATGCTGCCAGGTGCGCCCCATTGGCTGGTCTGTACGGGCGGGGTGCGCGCGGCATGGGTGGAGACGAAGGCCCGGTCCAGGCCCAACGGGGTGTCGAAGGCGATGCTGGCCTGGCTCAGCGCCTCGTTCAGTGCCACCGGCCGGGTTTGTACCAGTACATAGTCGCCTTTTGTCCTGAGGGCGGTGACACGGCGGATGGCAATGCCCCAGACGAACAGGATGCTGCCGGGCTGCAGCTGTGCCAGCGCGGGCTCGCTGGCGGCGAACACGAAGTGGGAGCCGCTGCGGTCTACCCCCCGCAGCGAGCGCATGGCGCTTTCGCGGTCCACCTGGACCACCGAGGGGTGCCAGGTGACGGCAAGCCTGGCGGCCGGTGTTTCCTCGGCCCGGGACAGGTAGCTGCGGATCTGCACTGCCTGCAGGCCATTGACCGTGGCCATCCGCAGGGCGGTGCTGTCAGCTTGCGCAGGGCTTGGCTTGTCGCCGCAACCGCTGATGCACGCCAGGGCAACAGCGAGCCCTGCGAGGCCGAGTGTTTTGCGGCCGATCATGCGGGCGCTCTTTCTTTTGGAGGTAATGGAGTCCACGGCCCATTCTAGAAATGCGTTTCGCCAAAAATACCCCCCGGCCGGGGGGTAGACACCGCCTCAGCCCGTGCCGTTGGCGGCAGCGGTGAGCAACTGCTGCAGCGCCGCGAGCGAGTCGATTCCAAGCTTCTGGTACAGCTGGCCCAGATGCTCCTTGAGTGCCGATTCGCTCAGGTTCAGGCGCTCACGCGCCTGTGCTCGCGAGGCCCCTGTGGCCAGGATGTAGGCCACCTGCTGCTGCATGGGGCTGGCGGGCAGGTCCCGCACGGCCTGCAGCAGCCGCAGGTTGTGCGACACCTGCAGCTGCAGGTGGATGGCGATCAGCGGCCTGCCCGCCGGTGTGTCTGCGGCCGCCGCTGTAAGCCAGCTCGCGCGCGCACACAGGCGGCCATGGGGAACGGAGAAGGTCACTTCGGGAATGCCGTGGTCACCCCGCAACAGGTGGCATACGTGCCGGCAAAACGGCGGCAGCAGACCGGACTTTGGCAGGTCCACCCAGCTGTTGCCCGCCTGCAACGCTTGCTGCAGCAACCGACGGGCCGGGTCCGTCATCCACAAAGGCCTGTCATCGGTGTCCATGACAATCGTGGCATTGTCTTGCACCGCTCTGAACGTGTCGGGCTGGGTGTTCTCATTGGCGACCGCAAATTCGATGTACCGCACCACCTTGGCGAGGTTGTCGCAATCGTCCTGCGTGAACTGCCGCCCGGGCCCCCGGAACAGCATCAACTCCCCCACGGTGGCGCCATGCGCGTCGATGCGGGCGTCCAGCGTGTGCTCATGCCCCGAGCCACGGACGAGCAAGTGGTGCGTGTTGGAGGCAAAGTAGAACGCCGGAGGCGCGAGCAACTGCCCGAGTTTTTGCCCCCGGTGGATGAGCGAATGCACGTTCAGCTCGGTGGGTCCGATGAACAGCTCCTCAAAGTGGTTGAGGAACAGGTGCTGTACTTCGGGTGGCGAATGCTCGTGGAAGATGTCGGTGGGAATACCCTGCGCTGTGGTCCAGAAGAACGAGCCCGCGTCGTTGGGAACGATGTGGTTCACCGTGCGCAGGATTTCCGGCACCATCATGCGGCTGTCCAGCCCCGAAAAGCACAGCTGCCGCAGGTAGGACCACTGGCGGCCAATGGAGCGGCGCGGTGGCGTCATCCAGGTCGCCCGCGCCGCTGCAATGCTCAGCGCACCCGCATGCCAGGCGTGGCGCCCGGCCAGGGGTTGAGCACGTAGATGCCGGGGTTGGCCTTCTCGTCGCCATGGCTGGCGGCCAGCACCATGCCCTCGGAGACGCCGAACTTCATCTTGCGCGGTGCCAGGTTGGCCACCATCACCGTGTGCTTGCCGATCAGGTCGGCCGGCTGGTAGGCGCTGGCGATGCCGCTGAACACGTTGCGCGTGCGGCCCTCGCCCACGTCCAGCGTCAGGCGCAGCAGCTTGGTCGAGCCTTCCACGGGTTCGCAGTTCACGATCAGCGCGATGCGCAGGTCGATCTTGGTGAAGTCGTCGATGGTGATCGTGGGCGCCAGTTCCTCGCCGCCGGGCGCTGCCACTTCAGGCGCAGCCTCCACGGGCTGGGCCGGGGCTTCGAACAGCGCGTCGAGCTGCTCGGGCGCCACGCGCTGCATCAGGTGCTGGTAGGGGGCGATGGCCTGCAGGTCGCCGGCCACGGCCCAGCGCTGCATGTCGCTGCCGACAAAGCCTTCCACCGCGCGGGCCAGGCCTGGCAGCACGGGGGCCAGGTAGCGCGTGAGCACGGCAAAGGTGTTGATCAGCACCGAGCACACCTGGTGCAGGGCTTCGTTGTTGGCGGCGTCCTTGGCCAGGTCCCAGGGCTTGTTCTGGTCCACGTAGGCGTTGACCTTGTCGGCCAGCAGCATGATCTCGCGCGTCGCCTTGCCGAACTCGCGCGCCTCGTACAGCTGGGCCAGGCCGTCGCCCGCGCTGCGCACGTCGGCCAGCAGGGCGGCGCCATCGGTGCTGAACTGCGTGGTGAGCTTGCCGTCGAAGCGCTTGGTCAAAAAGCCTGCTGCACGGCTGGCGATGTTGACGAACTTGCCGATCAGGTCGCTGTTCACGCGGGCCATGAAGTCGTCGGCGTTGAAGTCGATGTCCTCATTGCGGTTGGACAGCTTGGCCGCCAGGTAGTAACGCAGCCACTCGGGGTTCATGCCCAGGCCCAGGTACTTGAGCGGATCGAGCCCGGTGCCGCGGCTCTTGCTCATCTTCTCGCCGTTGTTCACGGTGAGGAAGCCGTGCACGAACACGTTGTCGGGCGTCTTGCGGCCACTGAAATGCAGCATCGCGGGCCAGAACAGCGTGTGGAAGGTGACGATGTCCTTGCCGATGAAGTGGTACTGCTCCAGGGCCGGGTCGGCCATGTAGGCGTCGTAGCTCTCGCCGCGCTTTTCCAGCAGGTTCTTGAGTGAAGCCAGGTAGCCCACGGGCGCGTCGAGCCAGACGTAGAAGTACTTGCCCGGTGCGTCGGGGATCTCGATGCCGAAGTAGGGCGCATCGCGCGAGATGTCCCAGTCGCCCAGGCCCTCGCTGGTCGTGCCGTCCGGGTTGGTGCGCACGGTGAACCACTCCTTGATCTTGTTGGCCACCTCGGGCTGGAGCTTGCCGTCCTGCGTCCAGCGTTCCAGGAACTCCACGCAGCGCGGGTCCGAGAGCTTGAAGAAGAAGTGCTCCGAGCTCTTGAGCTCGGGCTTGACGCCCGACAGGGCCGAGAACGGGTTGATCAGGTCGGTGGGCGCGTAGACCGAGCCGCAGACCTCGCAGTTGTCGCCGTATTGGTCCTTGGCGTGGCACTTGGGGCACTCGCCCTTGATGAAGCGGTCGGGCAGGAACATGTTCTTCTCGGGGTCGAAGAACTGCTCGATGGTGCGGGTCTCGATCAGCGAGCCGTCGGCGCGGTCGCGCAGGTCGCGGTAGATCTGGCGCGCCAGCTCGTGGTTTTCCGGGCCGTCGGTGCTGTGCCAGTTGTCGAAGCTGATGTGAAAGCCATCGAGGTACTGCTTGCGGCCGGCGGCGATGTCGGCCACGAACTGCTGGGGCGTCTTGCCCGCCTTCTCGGCCGCGATCATGATGGGCGCGCCGTGCGTGTCGTCGGCACCGACGAAGTTGACCGCGTTGCCCTGCATGCGCTGGAACCGCACCCAGATGTCGGCCTGGATGTATTCCATGATGTGGCCAATGTGGAAATTGCCATTGGCGTAGGGCAGGGCGGTGGTGACGAACAGTTTGCGTACGGGCGACGACATGGGGCGGCTTTCTCTGCGGGCACTTTCAGGCGGAACCGCTAATTTTAGGGCACGCTGAACTACCGCCGCCGCACAGGGCCAACCCTGGCAGAACTCAGGCGTGCTGGAGTGTTTTCACTTCGGCGCCGGTGTCCGTCCAGCCAAAGAACTTGCAGACCTCGGCGCGCATGGCCAGGGTGTCCTCACGGCCCAGGGCCATGAGTTCGCGCGTGTAGCCCGACTCGAACAGCAGGTAGCTGGCCAGCGCCGCGCCGCGCACGTCGGCCATGTTGGAGGTGACGCCCAGGGCGCCGAGCATGGCGCGCACGGGTGTGGGCAGGTTGCCCACATGGCGCGCGGCCACCGCGTCCAGCCGCTGGGAGGGCGCGATCACCAAGAGCTCGATGGGGCGCAGCGCGCTCTTGGCGCGCACCTCGGGCGGAATGAGCGACAGCGTCTGGTTCACGCGCAGCACGCGCTCCACGTCGACCGACAGCGCATCGAGGAAGATATTGGAGAGTGCGTGCCCTGCGATCTGCGCCAGCGAGGGGTAGGTGGGCGTGGGGTTGGCGGCCGCGTCACCCTTGGGCTCGTGCATGCGGCCGGCGCCCACCACCAGGATGCGCTCGGCCCCCAGGTGGATGGCCGGCGCAATCGGTGCCGACTGGCGCATGGAGCCGTCGCCGAAGAACTCCATGTGGTCCCCGATGCTGATGGCCTTGGCCGGGAACACGAAGGGGATGGCCGAGGAGGCCAGCAGGTGCTCGTGCGTGATGCGGTCGCGTGCCGCCTTGCGCTGCGAGCGCACCCAGGGCTGCAGCGGGGCATCGGTCTCGAAGAAGGTCACGTGCTCGCCCGAGCTGTAGCTCGACGCCGTGACGGCCAGGGCCTTGAGGTGGCCCTTTTTCAAAAGGCGCGGCAGGCGCACCAGCGGCACCATCTTGACCAGCAGCTTCTCGAGCGGCGCGTTGTCCAGCAGCGAGCGCGGGCGCATGCGCCGCCAGCGCGCCAGGGCCCAGCCCAGCGACAGCAGCGAGAGCCAGCGCGCGCCGCTGCGCAGCACGCTCAGCGAGTCGGCCCGGTACACCTGCTGCGCATGGAAGTCGCGCCATACGCGGGCTATGCGGCGCACGGCCCGGTCGAAGTTGTCGGCCCCGCAGGCCAGCGCCGCCGCATTGATGGCCCCGGCCGAGGTGCCGGTGATGATGGGAAAGGGGTTGGGCTCGTCACCCGCGCCGCAGGCCAGGCGCAGATCGGCAATGGCTTCGAGCACCCCCACCTGGTAGGCCGCCCGGGCGCCGCCGCCCGTCAGCAGAAGGCCCGTGGCAAGGGGGGCGGGCGCGGCGGGGCTGTCGGGTGATTGCATCGGTGGACGGGGTGTGTGGCGTCAGGGCCCAGTGTGCTGCGTTGCCCGCAGGCCGCCACTTGGGGAAACCCGCATGGCGGGCGGCCAGATCAGTCCTTTGCGAGAAGGAGGGCGGCGACGCCCGGGCCCTGCAGCACGGTGATGCCGTTGTCGCGCGCAAACAGGCGGGCGTTGTCGGAGAGCTGTCCCTGGGTCATCACATAGATCCCTGCCGAGGCCCCTTGCGCCTGCATGGCGGCCTGCAGTTCGCGCATCGGCTCGACGCCATGGGTCGCGGCCTTCCAGCGTTTGGCGCTGACCAGGGTGGCCTGGCCGCCCTTGGCCACGCGCAGGTCCACGGGGCCGGACCGGGGCTTTTCCACCGTGCAGCCATCGCGCACCCAGGCGGCCTCCAGCGCATCGCAGAAGGTGCGCCAGGGCATGCTGTTGATGGCGCCCAGCATTTCCTCGACCTTGGCGGGGCTCGGGGCCCTGAGCTGGCGCCAGGCCGCAATGCAGCCCACCACGAAGATCGGCAGCGTGCCCACGGCGCCGACATAGGCGTACTCGCGCGGCAGCAGCGCGCCGGCCGCCAGTGCGATCACTCCCACCACCAGGAAGCTGACCCACCAGGGCGAGCGCAGCAGCACGGCGAACAGGGATTTCTCGGCCATCTTGAATTTCACGGGGCGTCTTTCGGGAGTCTGTAACGGGAGGGAAGCGGGTGGGCGACGCGCATTGTCCCGCACTTACGCAGGGCGGGGTCCGTTGGATAGACTACCCGTCCCACAGGAGTTAATTGCATGGCAGTCACCGAACAAGGCCTTCTGGCCGCACTTTCCAGCGTACAAGACCCGCACACGGGCAAGGACTACGTCAGCACGCGGGCGCTGCGCAATGTGCAGATCAACGGCGGCGACGTGGCGTTCGACGTGGAGCTGGGCTACCCGGCCAAGAGCCTGGTGCCCGAGCTGCGCCGCAGCCTCGTGGCGGCAGCCAAGGGCGTGGCCGGGGTGGACAACGTGTCCGTGAACATCACCACCAAGGTGGTGGCCCACGCCGTGCAGCGCGGCGTGCAGCTGCTGCCCCAGGTGAAGAACATCATTGCCGTGGCATCGGGCAAGGGCGGGGTGGGCAAGAGCACCACCGCCGCCAACCTGGCCCTGGCCCTGGCCGCCGAGGGCGCCAGCGTCGGTGTGCTCGACGCCGACATCTACGGCCCGAGCCAGCCCATGATGCTGGGCATCAGCCGCCGCCCTGAGAGCGAAGACGGCAAGACCATGGAGCCGCTGGAGAACTACGGCGTGCAGGTCATGTCCATCGGCTTCCTGGTCGACCAGGACGAGGCCATGATCTGGCGCGGCCCCATGGCCACCCAGGCGCTGGAGCAGCTGCTGCGCCAGACCAACTGGAAGGACCTCGACTACCTCATCATCGACATGCCGCCCGGCACCGGCGACATCCAGCTCACGCTGTCCCAGCGCGTGCCCATGACGGGTGCCGTGATCGTCACCACGCCGCAGGACATCGCCCTGCTCGACGCCAAGAAGGGCATCAAGATGTTCGAGAAGGTGGGCGTGCCCATCCTGGGCATCGTCGAGAACATGGCCGTGCACGTGTGCACCAACTGCGGCCATGTGGAGCATATCTTCGGGGCCGATGGCGGCAAGAAGATGGCGGCTGACTATGGCATGGACTACCTGGGCGCCCTGCCGCTGGACATGCAGATCCGCCTGCAGGCCGACAGTGGCAAACCCACCGTGGTGGCCGACCCCGACGGCGACGTGGCGCAGATCTACAAGCAGGTGGCACGCACAGTGGCCGTGAAGATCGCCCAGCAGTCCAAGGACTTTTCGTCCAAGTTCCCCAGCATCTCGGTCAGCAAGGACACCTGACGCTTGCCGTGGCCGCTGCCTGAATGGCCTTTTGGGCGGGAAGGATTCAGGCGCCTGTGTGCCGGGGTGCAGGCGTCGGTTATCTTCGGGCCCACTCCTATAGAGAAGGGCGCTTGATCCGATGAACCTGCTGGCTGCCATGCGCTACCTGGTGTCGCTCGACGAGCACCGCCACTTCGGGCGGGCCGCGCAGGCCTGCCACATCACGCAGCCCGCCCTGTCCAATGCCCTGCGGGCCCTGGAGGACGAGTTCGGTGTGGTCATCGTGCAACGTGCGCGCACCTATGCGGGCCTCACGCACGAAGGCGAAGCGGTGCTGGCCACGGCGCAGCGCATGCTGCGCGACAACGAGGTGCTGCGCCAGGAGCTGCGCAGCACCGAGGCCGCACCCCGCGGCAGGCTGCGCATGGCGGCCACGCCCACGGCGATCCCGATGCTCTCGCGCTTTGCGGCGCTGCTGCAGGCCCAGCACCCTGGCATCCTGCCGGTGGTGCTGTCCATGAGCTCGCGCGAGCTGGAGCAGGGGCTCGAAGACCTGTCGCTGGACCTGGCCGTGGGCTACAGCGAACGCATGCAGGCCAAGGAGGTCAAACTGCGCTCCTGGCAGCAGTGCAACGAGCACTACTACCTGCTGCGCCGCGCCAGCACCCCCGCACCCGACCGCATGCGCATCGGCGAGCCCATGCGCTGGCGCGATGCCGGCCAGCTGCCCCTGTGCCTGCTCACCACCGACATGCACAACCGCTTCATCATCGACGAGGCGCTGCGCGAGGCCGGCGTGCCCACGCCGCCAGCCATCGAGACCAACTCGGTGCTGACCCTGGTGCTCTCCGTGCTCTCGGGCGAGGTATGCAGCGTCTTGCCTAGTGCCATGGTGGCTGCCGCGCGCAGCGAGCGCAGCCTGGAGGCGCTGCCCCTGGTTGCGCCCGAGGTGCGCACGCCAATCGGTTTCATGACCCAGCGCGGCCCGCGCGTCTCGCGGGCGCTGGAGGCAGCGCTGGTGCTGCTGGACCTGCCGCAGTGGCGCGACCACGTCACCGAGTACTGCGGCGAGCTGCGCGACTGAAGCCAGGCCATCCCCTGGGGGCGCTGGGCACCTTCACCGCCCCCCGGTCTCGCTGTGCGGTGCGGGAGCGGGACGCTCCCCGCCCATTGGATGCTGATTTGTGTGCTGTTCTTCATTCATGAGTTGAATAGCCACATGTGCTGATTCAATTTGACGCTATGGCGCTCCTCTTCGGACACTGCGCTGGGCGTCTTGACCGGCGTCAAGAACACAGCGCGTGCGCACCAACAAGGGAGAGAGAACATATGACTGCTTCATCGGCGGCGACTGCACCCATGCCTGGGTCTTCCGCATCCCCTGGGTTCCTGGACAAGGAACGCATCATTGCGGGGCCTGGCTTCAACCGGTGGCTGGTGCCCCCGGCGGCCCTTGCGATCCACCTGTGCATCGGCATGGCCTATGGCTTCTCGGTGTTCTGGCTGCCGCTGTCCAAGGCCCTGGCCACGGCCGGCACCGGTGCGGCCTGCCCCAAGGACATGGGCTTCTTTGCTGAACTGTTCGCCAGTGGATGTGACTGGCGTGTGGCCACGCTCGGGTGGATGTACACCCTGTTCTTCGTCTTCCTGGGCTGTTCGGCCGCCATCTGGGGTGGCTGGCTGGAGCGCTCGGGCCCGCGCAAGGCCGGCGTGGTCTCGGCGGTGTGCTGGTGCGGCGGCATGCTGCTGTCGGCACTCGGCATCCACCTGCACCAGTTCTGGCTCATGATCCTGGGCTCGGGCGTCATTGGTGGCATCGGGCTCGGGCTCGGCTACATCTCGCCGGTGTCCACGCTGATCAAGTGGTTCCCTGACCGGCGCGGCATGGCCACCGGCATGGCCATCATGGGCTTTGGCGGCGGCGCGATGATCGGCTCGCCCCTGGCCGTGGACCTGATGAAGAACTTCTCCAGCCCCACCGACGTGGGCGTGATGCAGACTTTCGTGGTGATGGCGCTGGTGTACTTCGTGTTCATGATGGCCGGTGCCCTGGGCTATCGCGTGCCCCCCACGGGCTGGAAGCCTGCCGGCTGGACGCCTCCACCCCCCTCGGCCAACGCCATGATCACCCAGCGCCACGTGCATGTGAAGCGAGTCTGGGGCATTCCCCAGTTCTGGCTGATCTGGGTCGTGCTGTGCATGAACGTGAGCGCCGGCATCGGCGTGATCGGCATGGCCTCGCCCATGCTGCAGGAAGTCTTCGGCGGCGGGCTGATCGGTGTGCAACAGAAGTTCGGCGAGCTCGACAAGACCCAGCTGGCCGCCATTGCGGCGGTGGCTGGCGGCTTCACGGCGCTGCTGTCGCTGTTCAACATCGGCGGCCGCTTCTTCTGGGCCAGCCTGTCCGACAAGCTCGGCCGCAAGATGACCTATGTGATCTTCTTCGTGCTCGGCGGCTTGATGTACGCCAGCATTCCCAGCTCTGCCGGCGCCGGCAGCAAGCTGCTGTTCGTGGGCGCCTTCTGCGTCATCCTGTCGATGTACGGTGGTGGCTTCGCCACGGTGCCAGCCTACCTGGCCGACCTGTTCGGCACGCAGTTCGTGGGCGCCATCCATGGCCGCCTGCTCACCGCCTGGGCCACGGCCGGCATCCTGGGCCCCGTGGTCGTGAACTACATGCGCGAATACCAACTGGGCCTGGGCCTGCCGCGCGAGCAGGTGTACAACCAGACCATGTACATCCTGGTGGGCATGCTGGTCATCGGGCTCATTGCCAACCTGATGGTGCGCCCCCTGGCCGACAAGTGGTTCATGAGCGACACGGAACTGGCGCACGAGAAGAAGCTGGCGCACGAAAAGAGCGTGGCGGCCGAAGTGGGCGGCGGTACCGGTGGCGGCGGCACGACCAGCCCGGCGGTGGTGGCCTTCGCCTGGGCGGCGGTGGGCATTCCTCTCCTCTGGGGCATCTACAAGACCCTGGTGAGCGCCGCCAAGTTCTTCCAGTAGGCAGGCGACTGCATGCTGGTGCTGCCTGGCTCACTCAAGCGTCGGATCAATGCTGCGGCCGGGCGCTTTGCGGCCGAGCACAACGGAGTGTTCAGCCTGGCCGCACCGGCGGCTGCCGGGCAGGCGCCCGCGCTGCTGTGCAATGGCCGGGCGCTCAATGGCGATTTCGCGGTGGCGGACCGCTTCACGGCCCAGACGGGGGTGCGCGCTACCGTCTTCGCCCGCCAGGGTGAGGATTTCGTGCGCATCGCCACGTCGGTGCGCAAGCAGGATGGCGAGCGTGCCGTGGGCACGCTGCTCGACCGCTCGCACCCTGCCTACCGCCAACTGCTGGCGGGCCAGCCCTACGCCGGCTACGCCACTGTCTTCGGGCGCCAGAACATGACCCGCTACGACCCGGTGCGCAACGCCACCGGCGAGGTGGTGGGCGTGCTCTACGTGGGGCTCGACGTGAGCGAGATCCCCTCCCTCGGGATGGCCGGGCGCCTGGCGCTGTGGGTGCTGGGCGGACAATACCTGCTGTGGACGCTGGCCTGGCTGGCGCTGCCTGCGCTGCCGGCCACCTGGGTCGCATTCGGGGTGTGCCAGCCACTGCTGCTGGCGGCGCTGGTCCATGGCCTGGTGCAGCGCACCATCTCCACGCCGGTGGCACAGGGCCGCAGTGCCGCGCAGCGGCTCGCGGCGGGCGATCTCACCACGCAGATGCATGTCGCGCAGCGCGACGAGGTGGGGCAGATGCTGCAGGCCATCAACGGCATCGGCGTGGGCCTGGCCGGCCTGGTGGGCAACGTGCGGCGCGGGGCCGAAGGGCTGCGCCTGTCCACCCGCGAGATCGCCGACGGCAACAATGACCTGGCCACCCGCACCGAGCAGCAGGCCGGCGAGGTGAACACCACCGCATCCGCCCTGGAGCAATTGACCGCCACCGTGGCGCAGAACGCCGAGCATGCGCGCCGTGTCAATGGGCTGATGGGCGCCGTTGCCCAGGCCAGCGGCGAGAGCGGTGCGGCGGTGGAGCGCGTGGTCACCACCATGGCCGAAATCCGCGACGGTGCCCACCGCATCCGCGACATCATCGGCATCATCGACTCGATTGCCTTCCAGACCAACATCCTGGCGCTCAATGCGGCAGTGGAGGCCGCCCGTGCGGGCGAGCAGGGCCGGGGCTTTGCGGTGGTGGCCTCGGAGGTGCGGGGCCTGGCCACGCGCTCGGCGGGCGCTGCGCGCGAGATCCGGGGGCTCATCTCCACCTCGGTGGATCGTGTGGATGCCGGTGGGGGCTTGGTGCAGGCCGCTCGCACATCCATGCAGGGCATTGCACAATCCATCGGTGAGGTGACCCGGCTCATCGAGGGCATTGCCACCGCCAGCGGGCAGCAAAGCCATGGCATCGAAGACATCCACCACAGCGTGGGGCGCATCGAGCAGATGACGCAGCAGAACGCCGCCCTGGTGGAAGAAGCCGCCGCTGCCGCCATGCGCATGCGCGAGCAGGCGGCCACGCTGGCCGATGCGGCCGCCACGTTCAAGACCCCCACATAGATGACAGCAGGGGGTGCCGGGGACGCCGCAGGCGCAGCGGCGCGGCCGGCAACCCCAGTCCAGGAGACCATGATGAAACAGGAAAAGATCGAGTTCTACACAGGCCCCGCCGGCGGCTGGGGGGCGCTCAACAGCGTCAAGAATGCGCTGCTGCGCCAAGACATCCCGATCAAGGGCGCCAGGACGCTGCTGTCGGCCAACCAGCCCGACGGCTTTGACTGCCCGGGCTGTGCCTGGCCGGACCGCAACCATGCCTCCACCTTCGAGTTCTGCGAAAACGGCGTCAAGGCCGTGGCCGCCGAGGCCACGGCCCGGCGCGCGGGCCCGGGCCTGTTTGCCCAGTACACCGTGGCCGAGCTGGCCGAGCAGAGCGATTTCTGGCTCGAAGACCAGGGCCGGCTCACGCAACCCATGGCCTACCATGCGCCCAGCGACCAGTACCGTCCCATTTCGTGGGACGACGCCTTTGCGCTGATCGCGCGCCACCTGAACGCGCTGCCCGACCCCAACCAGGCCATCTTCTACACCTCAGGCCGGGCCAGCAACGAAGCGGCCTTCCTGTACCAGCTGTTCGTGCGGCAGTACGGTACGAACAACTTCCCCGATTGCTCCAACATGTGCCACGAGCCCAGCGGCAGCGGCATGCGCCCGCAGATCGGCGTGGGCAAGGGCACGGTGACCCTGCACGACTTCGAGTGCGCGGACGCGATCTTCATCTTCGGCCAGAACCCCGGCACCAACCACCCGCGCATGCTCGGCGAGCTGCGCGAGGCGCACAAGCGCGGCGCGCGCATCGTGAGCTTCAACCCCCTGCGCGAGCGCGGGCTGGAGCGCTTTGCCGACCCGCAGGACAAGCTGGAGATGGCCACCTTCGGCTCCACCCCCATCAGCACGCACTACTTCCAGCTGCGCGTGGGCGGCGACCTGCCGGCCGTCAAGGGCATGATGAAGCATGTGCTGGAGCAGGAGGACGCGCGTGGCGGCGTGCTCGACAAGGCCTTCATCGCCGAGCACACCACGGGCTTCGAGGTGCTGGTGGAGAATCTGCGCGCGGAATCCTGGGCGCTGCTGGAGCAGGAGTCGGGCCTGACCGAGGAGCAGATGCGCTCTGCAGGCGACATCTACATTGGCGCCAAGAACGTGATCGCCTGCTGGGGCATGGGCATCACGCAGCACAAGCACGCGGTGGACACCATCCAGGCCATTGTGAGCTGGCTCATGCTGCGCGGCAACATCGGCCGCGAGGGTGCCGGCCCCTGCCCGGTGCGCGGCCACAGCAACGTGCAGGGCGACCGCACCATGGGCATCTGGGAAAAGCCCCCGGTGGCCCTGCTGGACAGGCTGCGCGACGTGTTCGGCTTCGAGCCGCCGCGCGAGCACGGCGTGGACACGGTGGAGGCCATCCGCCACATGCTGGACGGCAAGGGCAAGGTGTTCTTCGCCCTGGGCGGCAACTTTGCCGCCGCCACCCCCGACACCTACGAGACCTGGAAGGCGCTGCAGCGCTGCGACCTCACGGTGCACGTGACCACCAAGCTCAACCGCAGCCACATCGTGCATGGCAAGGAGGCGCTGATCCTGCCCTGCCTGGGCCGCACCGAGATCGACGTGCAGGCCAACGGCCCGCAGGGCGTGACGGTGGAGGACTCGATGAGCATGGTGCACATCTCGGTGGGCATCAACCCGCCTGCGTCCGAGCACCTGCTGTCCGAGCCGGCCATCGTGGCGCGGCTCGCTGCCGCCACGCTGGGCGCGCGCAGCAGCGTGCCCTGGGCCTGGCTGGTCGAGGACTATGCGCGCATCCGCGACCAGATCGAAAAGGTCTTCCCCGATTTCAAGGACTTCAACCAGCGCGTGGCCGTGCCCGGTGGCTTTCGCCTGCGCAACACGGCCAGTGAGCGCGTCTGGGCCACGGCCTCGGGCAAGGCCAGCTTCCATGCGCCCCTGGTGCCGCAGGACACGCCTTCGCACAAGGCGCGCGAGCGGTTCAAGGATTCGATCGTATTCACCCTGCTCACCACGCGCTCGCACGACCAGTACAACACCACCATCTACGGCATGGATGACCGCTACCGCGGCGTCTACGGCCAGCGCCGCGTGGTCTTCATCAACGAGAAGGACATCCGCGCCCTGGGTATGCAGGACGGCGACTGGGTCGACATCCAGACCGTGTGGAGCGATGGCCAGGAGCGCCGGGCCGACCGCTTCAAGCTGGTGGCCTACGACATCCCGCGCGGCAACCTCGCGGCCTACTACCCCGAGACGAATCCGCTGGTGCCGCTGTCTGCCGTGGCCGACACGGCGGGCACGCCCACCTCCAAGTCCATCCCGGTGCTGCTGGAGCCGCACGTGCCGGGCGGGGCCGCCCTTGCGGCGTCTGCCGTGCCGGCGCAGGCCGAGGCCCCATGAGCGCGGTGGACCGCAGAAAGCCCATGCCATGACGGCCATGCAAGAGACGCTGGCGGGCGCCATCCTTCGTGCGCTGGCCGAAGAGTCCCCGGACACGCCGGCCGGTGCGCCCGGCGTGTCGCTGCCGCGCCTGGGCAAGCGCCTGGGCCAGGGCGTGAGCGTGCTCCTGCGCGAGCTCACGCTGATGAGCGATGCCTCGGTGGGCGGCCAGCGCGGCCCCGGCTGGGTGCGCGTGGACCAGGTGGGTGAGCGCTGGGTGGCCCACCTGACCGACGCCGGCCGGGCCGTCGCCCGGGAGCTGCCTGCGGCGGGGGCGGCGCCATGAGCGCGCAGGTGTCCACGCCGCTCGATGGCGATGGGGGCGGCGTGGCGGACCTGTCGGCACTGGCCCAGCGCTCCGTGCGGGTGTTTGGCGAGGCGGGTGTGCCGCAGGGCGGGGCCCTGCGCTGCGACACCCTGGCGGCGGAGATCCCGGTGGCCCTGGTGTTCAACGGTGTCTCGCACGCGGTGATGATGGCCACGCCGGAAAACCTTGGCGATTTTGCGATCGGTTTCGCGCTGAGCGAGGGCATCCTCGACCATGCGCAGGACTGCCGGGGTACCACGCTGCAGCTGGCCGATGCCGGCGCGGCGCACTTGCCACCCGGCGTGCCGGGGGTCGAGGTGCACCTGGAGATTTCGGCGCGCAGTTTCGAGCGCCTCAAGAACCGGCGCCGCAGCATGGCCGGCCGCACAGGCTGCGGCGTGTGCGGGGTGGAAAGCTTTGCGGCGCTCGACCTGGCTCCCGAGCGCCTGCCGGCGCGCGACTGGTTGGAGCGCGTGGACCTGCCCACCGTGCTGCGCGCCTTTGCCGATCTCAAGGCACTGCAGCCGCACAACGCGCAGTCGGGGTCGTTGCATGCCGCCGGCTGGGCCACGCTGGACGGGCGCCTGGCCCAGGTCTGCGAAGACGTGGGCCGGCATAACGCGCTGGACAAGCTCATCGGCTGGCTGTCGCGCAACGCGCGCCTGGCCGAGCCCGGCTTTGTCGTGCTCAGCAGCCGGGGTAGCCACGAGCTGGTGCGCAAGTGCGCCCGCGTGGGCCTGTCGGCACTGGCCACCATATCCGCACCCACCGCCACCGGCGTGCAGGTGGCCGAGCTGGCCGGGCTGCGGCTGTGGGGCCTGTGCCGCGCGCCGCGCGCGGTGCTGTACGCGCCGGGCGCGCAAACGGGGTAAAAACCCTGACCCCTGCACGGCGCAGTACAGTCGGGCCATGTCTCTGCGCCCCACCATCGAAGTCGCCGTCATCATGCGCCGCGAGCGCCTGGACAACCGCTGGCAGCCCTGGCGCTGGGTGCTGGACGACGTGGTCCCCGCAGAAGCGGCCTTTGGCGATGTGCCGCGCCTCTTGCGCCAGGACGAGAACCAGGCCCTGTGGCTGTTCCCGGGCTTTGCCGTGGAACTGTTCAAGGACGACGGCGAGGGCTACCACCTGAACCTGTCCGCGCCCGCGCCCTGCTGGTTCGTGCTGTGGCGCATGGACGAGGAGGGCAGCGTGCCCGAGCCGCTGGCCCGCCCCGTGGCCGTGAGCCTGAGCTACCACGATGCCGGCCGCTGGCTCGATGCGCAGGAAACGGTGGAGCAGGTGCCCGCGCCAGCGGCCGTGCTGCAGGCGCTGCAGGCCTTCGTCGACGAGCACTACGCGCCCGAGCCCAAGCGCCGCAGGCGGCCCGACAGCTTCCAGTCGCTGACCGACCGCTTCGGCAACCCGGCATCGGTTTCCACCGACAAACAGCGTGGTGGCCGGGGTGGCCCACACCATGGCTGACGGCTTTCTCTCGCGCTGGTCGCGCCGCAAGCAGGAGGTGGCGGCGGGCAGGCCCGTGCAGGAGCCGGAGCCATCGCCCCCAGCAGAGGTCTTGCCATCCGCCGCCGCCATGCCTGCCCCGGAGCCGGTGGACGTGCCTGCCGCAGCCGAGCCGGAGCTGCCCACGCTGGCCGATGCCCAGGCCCTGACGACCGAGTCCGACTTCAAGCCCTTCATGGGCCGCGGCGTGGCGCCCGATGTGCGCAACACGGCCATGAAGAAGCTGTTTGCCGACCCGCATTTCAATGCCATGGACGGCCTGGACACCTACATCGACGATTACTCCAAGCCCGATCCGCTGCCTGAAGGCATGCTGCGCCAGATGGCCAGCGCCCATTTCATGGGCTTCTTCGACCATGAAAAAGACGCGGCCGGGGAGGCCGTGCCAGAGGCCGCGCAGGCAAAGGCCCCGCAAAATCCTCAGCCTCGGGATGATGCGGAGACGCCAGCGCTGCCAGACGTGGCACAGTCGGAGGTATGCACCGCCATTCCTAGCTCGCCAGAACTGGCCACAGCCGACCCCGCAGGGGGCGATGGGGCCAGGGTAGCCAGCCATACCGAACATGACCACGCTGATCTGCGACTGCAACCAGACGATGCCCCTCGACGCGAAGGCGTTGGGCGCGGCCCTGCATGAGGAACTGACCCTCCATTCCACGCTGTGCCGGCGCGAGGCCGGCGCCTTCCAGGATGCGATCCGCACCGGCCAGGAGGTGGTGGTAGCCTGCACCCAGGAGCAGCGCCTGTTTGGCGAACTCGGCGCGCAGACCGAAGGCGCGGTCTCGCCGATCCGCTTCGTGAACATCCGCGAGACCGGGGGCTGGAGCCGCGATGCCCGCGATGCCGGCCCCAAGATCGCCGCCTTGCTGGCCGCAGCCCGCCTGCCCGAGCCACCACCGGTGGCCACCGTCAGCTACAAGAGCGCCGGGCGCCTGCTGGTCATCGGCCCGCTCGATGCCGCCGAGCAGGCCGCTGCCCTGGTGGCCGATGTGCTCGATGTGACCCTGTTCGCGCAGGGCCCGGGGCAGGCAGGCGGCGCGCAGGCGCGGCGTTTCCCCGTGCTCGGCGGGCGCCTCACCGGCCTGTCGGGCTGGCTCGGGGCCTTCGACGTGCAGTGGGCTGCCGACAACCCCATCGACCTGGACCTGTGCACGCGCTGCAACGCCTGCATCGTGGCCTGCCCCGAGAACGCCATCGGCCTGGACTACCAAGTGGACCTGTCCGCCTGCGATGCGAACCGCGCCTGCGTGCGCGCCTGCCAGGTGGCGGGCGCCATCGACTTCGGCCGCGAGGCCAGCGCACAGCAGGAACGCTTCGACCTGGTGCTGGACCTGCGCCCGGCCACGGCCGAGCCCACCTTCGTGCAGCATGCGCCGCCGCAGGGCTACTTCCGCAGCGACGGGCGCGACATGGCCGTGCTGCTCAAGCTGCGCGAGATGGTGGGCGAGTTCGACAAGCCCCGCTTCTTCGCCTACAAGCAAAAGCTCTGCGCCCACAGCCGCAACGAGACCGTGGGCTGCAATGCCTGCATCGACATCTGTTCTGCCGAGGCCATTTCCAGCGACAAGAGCCGCCAGCAGATCAAGGTCAACCCCCACCTGTGCGTGGGCTGTGGTGCCTGCACCACGGTGTGCCCGACGGGTGCACTCTCTTTTGCCTACCCGGGTGCCACAGAGCAGGGCGCGCGCTTCAAGGCCTTGCTGTCCACCTATGCGGCCGCGGGCGGCCAGAGCGCCGTGCTGCTGCTGCACAGCCAGGAGCAGGGCCAGGCCCTGGTCGAAGAATTGGGCCGTGCCGCCCAGCTGCGGCGTGCCCAGGGCGTACCCGCCCATGTGATCCCGGTGCCGCTGTGGCACACCGCCAGCACCGGCGTGGACCTGTGGCTCAGTGCGCTGGCCTATGGTGCTTCGCAGGTGGTGGTGCTGGCCACGCACGAGGAGGCGCCCCAGTACCTGGATGGTGTGCAGGCGCAGATGGAGGTGGCGCAGTCCATCCTGCATGGCCTTGGCTACACCGGCAGCCACCTGCGGCTGCTGCGCGCGGGCGATGTGGCGGCGCTCGATACCGCCCTGCAGTCCCTGTGCAACACCCGCCAGCTGCTGCCGCCGGTGGCGGCGCGCCATGGCGTGGCCCACGAAAAGCGCGCCACGCTGGAGATGGCGCTCGACCATTTCATCGCCCATGCGCCACTGCTCCAGGAGGGCTTGCCCGAAGCCATCGCCCTGCCCGCAGCCGGTGCGCCGCTCGGGTCCATCACGGTCGACAAAAACCGCTGCACGCTGTGCCTGAGCTGCGTGAGCGCCTGCCCGGCCGGCGCGCTGCAGGACAACCCGCAACTGCCCCAGCTGCGCTTCCTCGAAAAGAACTGTGTGCAGTGCGGCCTGTGCGCCACCACCTGCCCCGAAGACGCCATCACCCTGCAGCCGCGCCTGCTGCTCACGCCCGAACGGGCGCAACTGCGCGTGTTGGCCGAAACCCAGCCCTGGGCCTGTGTGCGCTGCAGCAAACCCTTTGGCACGCTCAAGGCCATCGAAGCCATGCTGGAGCGGCTCTCGGGCCATGCCATGTTCCAGGGCGAGGCGCTGGAGCGCCTGAAGATGTGCGGCGACTGCCGCGTCATCGACCTCTATTCTTCCCAGAGCGAAGCGAAAGTGACGGACCTGTGAGCGCCACCGCCCCCCTGACCATGGCCGCCAGCGCCGCCCTCGACGAGGAAACCGCGCGTGCCGAACTCTATGGCCTGCTGGCGCAGCTGTACTACAGCGCCCCGGCGCCCGGCCTGCTGGCCACCCTGCGCGTGGCCGTGACCCAGGCGCCGGCCGAAGGTGGCTTGCTGGAGGAGCCCTGGCAGCAACTGGTGGGGGCCGCCCGTGCGCGGGAGGACGCGGCCATTGCCGCCGAGTTCGAGCGCCTGTTCGGCGGCATGGGCAAGCCCGAGGTCTTCCTCTACGGGTCGCACTACCTGAGCGGCTTTCTCAACGAGAAGCCGCTGGCACGCCTGCGCAGCGACCTGGATGCCCTGGGCCTGGCGCGCAGCGAGGCCATGCCCGAGACCGAGGACCACCTGGCCTACCTGTGCGAGGCCATGCGCTACCTGATCGCTGGTGACGACATGGCGGTGTGCAACCTTACGACACAACGGGACTTTTTTGCCGCCCACCTGCAGCCCTGGGTGCCGGCCCTGTGCGATGTGCTGGAGGCCCACCCCGCTGCCCCTTTCTATGGCGCGCTGGCCCGCTTCACACGGGCCTTCGTGGCCGTCGAGGCCCAGGGTTTCGACATGCTGGAGTGAGCCGCTGCGGGCCCTGAAGGACTCGCCAAACCCGAGTGAAGTTCTATGGGGTGGCCATACCCGATTGCAGTGGGCCAGACACTCGCATAGACTGTATGAACGACATTGCATAGCCGCAAGCCCTCCTGGAGACAATGATGCAGGACAGCCAGCCCCAACCTTCTCGCCGCCGGTTCTTTGCAGGTGCAGCCACTGCGGGGGCTGCTGCTGCCACCGTCGTGGCCTTGCCCCACATTGCAGCCCCAGGTGCCACCGCTGCAGCCGAGCCCGTGCCAGCACCGCCTGAGCGCGGTGGCGGCTACCGCCTCTCGGCACACGTGCAGCAGTACTACAAGACCACCCAACTCTGACCGCGGGGCGCGCCATGTTGCTCACCAAGAAGTCTTCCCACGCCCGAGAGGGCGCTGCGGCCACCTCCTCGTCCTCTCCCTTCGTCCACAGCCTGCAGCGCGGCCTGGCCAAGGCCCTGCCCACCATGGACCGGCGCGCCTTCCTGCGCCGCTCGGGCCTGGGCGTCGGCGTGGGCATCGCTGCCTCGCAGCTCACCCTGGTCAAGAAGTCCAGCGCCGCGGAGGGCGCCAAGATCGGCTTGGGCGACAGCAAGATCGAGGTGCGCCGCACCATCTGCACCCACTGCTCGGTGGGCTGCGCGGTGGACGCCGTGGTCGAGAACGGCGTCTGGGTGCGCCAGGAGCCGGTGTTCGACTCCCCCATCAACCTGGGCGCGCACTGCGCCAAGGGCGCCGCGCTGCGCGAGCACGGCCATGGCGAGTACCGCCTGCGCTACCCGATGAAGCTGGTCAACGGCAAGTACGAGCGCATCAGCTGGGACACGGCGCTCACCGAGATCACCGCCCGCATGCAGGACCTGCGCAAGGCCAGCGGGCCCGACAGCGTGTACTTCGTGGGCTCGTCCAAGCACAACAACGAGCAGGCCTACCTGCTGCGCAAGTTCGTGAGCTTCTGGGGCACCAACAACTGCGACCACCAGGCCCGCATCTGCCACTCCACCACGGTGGCCGGGGTGGCCAACACCTGGGGCTACGGGGCCATGACGAATTCGTACAACGACATGCAGAACAGCAAGGTCGCCATGTACATCGGCTCCAACGCGGCCGAGGCCCATCCGGTGAGCATGCTGCACATGCTGCACGCCAAGGAGACCGGCTGCAAGATGATTGTGGTGGATCCGCGCTTCACGCGCACGGCGGCCAAGGCCGACGAGTACGTGCGCATCCGCTCGGGCACCGACATCCCCTTCCTCTTCGGCCTGCTGTACCACATCTTCAAGAACGGCTGGGAAGACAAGCAGTACATCAACGACCGTGTCTACGGCATGGACAAGGTGCGCGAGGAGATCCTGGCCAAGTGGACGCCCGACAAGGTCGAGGAGGCCTGCGGCGTCAAGGAAGAGCAGGTGTTCAAGGTCGCGAGCCTGCTCAACGCCCACCGCCCCGGCACCATCGTCTGGTGCATGGGCCAGACGCAGCACACCATCGGCAACGCCATCGTGCGGGCCTCGTGCATCCTTCAGTTGGCTCTGGGCAACGTGGGCAAGACCGGCGGCGGCACCAACATCTTCCGCGGGCACGACAACGTGCAGGGCGCCACCGACGTGGGCCCCAACCCCGACTCGCTGCCCGGCTACTACGGCATTGCCGAAGGGGCCTGGAAGCACTTCGCAGCGGTCTGGGGCGTGGATTTCGAGTGGATCAAGGCACGCTATGCGAGCCCGGCCATGATGACCAAGTCGGGCCTCACGGTCTCGCGCTGGATCGATGGGGTGCTCGAAAAAAACGAGCTGATCGACCAGGACTCCAACCTGCGCGGCGTGTTCTTCTGGGGCCATGCGCCCAACTCCCAGACCCGGGGGCTGGAGATGAAGCGCGCCATGGACAAGCTCGACCTGCTGGTGGTGGTCGACCCTTACCCTTCGGCCACGGCCGCCATGGCGGCCATGCCCGGCCGCGCTGAAGACCTGAATCCGAACCGTGCGGTCTATCTGCTGCCTGCAGCCACGCAATTCGAAACCAGTGGTTCGTGCACGGCATCCAACCGCTCGCTGCAATGGCGCGAGAAGGTGATCGAGCCGCTGTGGGAGAGCCGCTCGGACCACATGATCATGTACCAGTTCGCGCAGAAACTGGGTTTCGACAAGGAACTGGTCAAGAACTACAAGCTGCAGAAGGTGCAGGGCATGGACGAGCCCGTGATTGAGGACATTCTGCGCGAGATCAACCGCAGCGTCTGGACCATCGGCTACACCGGCCAGAGCCCCGAGCGCCTGAAGGCGCACATGAAGAACATGCACCTGTTCGACGTGAAGACCCTGAAGGCCAAGGGCGGCAAGGACAAGGAAACCGGCTACGACTTCACCGGCGACTACTTCGGCCTGCCCTGGCCGTGCTACGGCACGCCCGAGCTCAAGCACCCCGGCTCGTCCAACCTCTATGACACTTCCAAACATGTCATGGATGGCGGCGGGTGCTTCCGCGCCAACTTCGGTGTCGAAAAGGATGGCCAGAACCTGCTGGCCGAGGACGGCTCCTACTCGCTGGGCTCCGACATCACCACCGGCTACCCCGAGTTCGACCATGTGCTGCTCAAGAAGCTCGGCTGGTGGGACGAGCTCACCGACGCGGAGAAGAAGGCCGCCGAAGGTAAGAACTGGAAGACCGACCCCACGGGCGCGATCATCCGCGTGACCATGAAGAACCATGGCTGCCACCCCTTCGGCAACGCCAAGGCGCGCGCCGTGGTGTGGAACTTCCCCGATGCCATTCCGCAGCACCGCGAGCCGCTGTATGGCACCCGGCCCGACCTGATGGCCAAGTACCCCACGCACGATGACAAGAAGGCGTTCTGGCGCCTGCCCACCCTCTACAAGAGCGTGCAGGACAAGAACATCGCCGACAAGGTGCACGAGAAGTTCCCGCTGATCCTGACCTCGGGCCGTCTGGTCGAGTACGAAGGCGGCGGCGAGGAAACCCGCTCCAACCCCTGGCTGGCCGAGTTGCAGCAGGAGTCGTTCGTCGAGATCCACCCCAAGACCGCCGGCGAGCGTGGCGTGCGCAATGGCGAGCGGGTGTGGCTCAGTTCGCCCACGGGCGCCCGCATCAACGTGCAGGCCCTGGTGACCGAGCGCGTGGCGCCCGACACGGTGTGGATGCCGTTCCACTTTTCGGGCCGCTGGCAGGGCGCGGACATGCTGGACCACTACCCCAAGGGCGCAGCGCCCATCGTGCGCGGCGAGGCCGTGAACACGGCCACCACCTATGGCTACGACAGCGTGACCATGATGCAGGAAACCAAGACCACGATCTGCAACGTGGAACGGGCATGAACACGCAGCAGCGACCAGGAGACACCCCATGGCACGAATGAAATTCATCTGCGATGCAGAGCGCTGCATCGAATGCAACGGCTGCGTCACCGCCTGCAAGAACGAGCACGAAGTGCCCTGGGGCGTGAACCGCCGCCGCGTGGTCACGCTCAACGACGGCGTGCCGGGCGAAAAGTCCATCTCGGTGGCCTGCATGCATTGCAGTGACGCCCCCTGCATGGCCGTGTGCCCCGTGAACTGCTTTTACCGCACCGACGAAGGCGTGGTGCTGCACGACAAGGACGTCTGCATCGGCTGCGGCTACTGCAGCTATGCCTGCCCGTTCGGCGCCCCCCAGTTCCCCTCGCAGGGCACCTTCGGCGTGCGCGGCAAGATGGACAAGTGCACCTTCTGCGCCGGCGGCCCCGAAACCCACGGCAGCCAGGCCGAGTTCGACAAGTACGGCCGCAACCGCCTGGCCGAGGGCAAGCTGCCGGCCTGCGCCGAGATGTGCTCCACCAAGGCCCTCTTGGCCGGCGATGGCGACGTGGTGGCGGACATCTTCCGCAACCGCGTGGTGCAGCGCGGCAAGGGTGCCGAGGTCTGGGGCTGGGGCACGGCCTATGGCTCCAAGCAGGCCGGCCAACCCACCCCGGGAGCCAAGTCATGACCGGGCGCACTGTACTGATCCTGGGCGCAGCCTGTGGGCTGCTGGCGCTGGTGGCCTGCACCGAGAAGCCGCAGACCGGCGGCGGCGTGCGCATCGATGCGCCGCCCTATGCCGGCACAGGCAGCAATTTCACGCAGCCCGGCTGGAAGGCCGGCGACAAGGCTGGCTGGGAGCAGCAGCTCAAGGCGCGCCAGCAGTACGGCCAGAACGAATACACCCGCACCACCCGGTAGAGCGAGGCCTGCCATGAAAAACTTCCTGTGCAGCATGGCGCTGTTGGCCGGCCTGGCCTGGGGCACGGCAGGGGCCCAGGCCCCGGCCAGCGCGCAAGCGGCCTCTGCCGCGACGCCAGCGGCGGCGCCCGCGGTCGGCGGCATCCAGGGCCAGAACATCTTGCAGGTCAAGCCCGATGCCAGCGAAGAGCCGGGCTACGCCCAGCAGAACAACGGCGAACGCGCCAAGGTGCAGCCGGGCAACAACGCGCCGATGTGGCGCCAGGTGGGCGAGGGCGTCACGGGCTACAGCAGCCTGCCCAAGAGCCAGGCGCCCGAGGCCGGCAACCTGATCCAGCCCTTCGTGCAATACCCGGGTTCGCGCGTGACCAACGCGGGCGAGGCCTGGCGCCAGGTGCGCAACCAGTGGATCATTCCCTACGGCGGCTCGCTGCTGCTCATCGTGGCGGGGGCCATCGCCCTGTTCTATTGGCGCAAGGGCACGATGCAGCTGCACGGCGCCGAGACGGGCCGCAAGATCGAGCGCTTCACGCCCTTCGAGCGCTCCGCCCACTGGGCCAATGCCATCGCCTTCGTGGCACTGGCCATCTCGGGCCTGGTGATGGCCTTCGGCAAGTTCTTCCTGCTGCCTATCCTGGGTGGCACGCTGTTCGGCTGGCTGGCCTATGCCCTCAAGAACCTGCACAACTTCGCCGGGCCGCTGTTCGCGGTGTCGCTGGTCATCGTGTTCTTCACCTTCCTCAAGGACAACTTCCCGCGCCGGGGCGACCTCACCTGGCTGCTCAAGGGCGGCGGCATGCTTTCGGGCACCGAGGTGCCTTCGCACCGCTTCAATGCCGGCGAGAAGCTGGTCTTCTGGGGTGGGGTGCTGTTCCTGGGCGCCATCGTCGTGGCCTCGGGCCTGGTGCTGGACAAGCTCATTCCCGGGCTCATCTACGAGCGCGGTACGATGCAGATCGCACACATGGTCCACGCCGTGGCCACGGTGGTGATGATGGTCATGTTCATGGGCCATATCTACCTGGGCACCATCGGCATGCAGGGCGCCTACAAGGCCATGAAGACCGGCTACGTGGACGAAACCTGGGCCAGGGAGCACCACCAGCTCTGGTACGACGATGTCAAGGCCGGCAAGATCCCATCGCAACGCAGCAGCAGTGCAGAGCCCGCGGGCGAGGCCGCTGCCGCCAAGCCCGTTCAGGCATGAGGCCCACCATGACGATGAACAACAAGCCTTCTTTCCTTCGCCCCTTGCTGCTGGCCCTGTGCGCCGCCTGCGCCTGCAGCGCCGCGCTGGCCAAATTGCCGCCGCCTGCGCCCGAGGCAGCCGCCAAGGCGGCCGAAGCCGCTGCCAAGGCCGCCTGGGCCGGCAAGGTCGACAACTACAAGCTGTGCCAGTCGCAGGACCGGGTCGCGGCCCACTACCGCAAGACCAACACCGCCGCCAAGCCTGCCGCCGCAGTGGGAGCCGCCTGTGCGGACCCGGGCCCCTTTGTCTACACACCGCCCGAGGCCAAGCCCCTGGAGGCCGCCGGCGCGCACTCGCCACCGGGCACGGCCAGCAGCCCGCCCAGCACCCAGACGCCTGCAGCGGCCGCTTCGGCGCCCAAGTCCTGAGCACCGCCCGGCACTGGCGGGTGCCTGTCCGCTGCATCGCGTGGGGATGCGCTACGCTGTCCCCATGACCATGCCCGTGCCCGCCACCGCCGCCCCCCGCCTGCCGCGCCTGACCCAGGCGCAGGCGCCGCTGACCCACCGCGTCGAGGTGGTCAACGAGCATGGCGAGCGCGAAGAGCTGTCCATCCCCGCCGAGCGCCCGCTGACCGTGTATGTCGACAACCGCGAGCTGGTCACGCTGATGACCCTGGGCGCGCACCCCGAGCTGCTGGTGCTGGGCTACCTGCGCAACCAGCGCCTGGTGGAGTCGGCGCAGGACATCGAGTCGATCACGGTGGACTGGGAGGTCAACGCCGCCGCCGTGCGCACGCGCCACGGCATCGCGCGCATCGAGGAGCGCACGGCCAGCAAGGTGGTCACCACCGGCTGCGGCCAGGGCAGCGTGTTCGGCGGCCTGATGGACGAGGTGGACCGCATCGTGCTGCCCGAGGCGCGGCTCACGCAGGGCCAGCTGTACGGCATCGTCAACGCCATCCGCCTCAAGGAGAGCACTTACAAATCGGCCGGCTCGGTGCACGGCTGCGCGCTGTTCCAGGGCGAGGAGCTGCTGGTCTTTGTCGAGGACGTGGGCCGCCACAACGCCATCGACACGATTGCGGGGTGGATGTGGATGGCCGCCGGGGACGCGGCACCGATGGTGGGCGCCGACAAGGTGTTCTACACCACGGGCCGGCTGACCAGCGAGATGGTCATCAAGTCCGCCCAGATGGGCGTGCCCATCGTGGTCTCGCGCAGCGGCATGACGCAGATGGGGCACGCCGTGGCCGAGCAACTGGGCCTGTGCGCCATCGGCCGCGCCACCAACCGGCGCTTCGTCTGCTACAGCGGCATGCAGCGGCTGGTGCTGCAGCCTGAACTGGCGCAGGCCACCACCCCTTCATCCTCCGCCACCTGACACCGGGCCGCCGCGCGGCGATGGCATGATCGGGCGATGCGCGATCAGAAATCCCCCAACGCATGGCCGGACACCCTGCCCAGCCAGTTTGGCCCCTACGACCCCGACGAGGTGCCGGACACCCATCGCATCCCCGTGCCCCAGGGGCCCGGGGAGCCCGATGCGCCCGTATCCGCGGTGACCGAAGCGGTAGATTTGCCGCGCCTGCCGCTCGGGCAGTGGTGGTGGCAAGGGCTGCGGGCCGCCGTGCTGTTGGCGCCCCGAACGGGTGCGGCCGTGCCCAGGCCCCTGCAGTTGATCGTTCTGGTGCTGCTGTGCAGCGGGGTTTTGCTGGGGTTGGAGCGTCTGCATGTGGCGGGCCCGGCCCATTTCAACCTGCGCGGCTGGCTGCTGACATGGTGGTCGTTGCCGCTGCTTGCCTGGTGTGCCTGGTGGGCGCTATCTCCCGCTCGGCGCCAGGATTCACCGGCGCAGGTGACCGGTGGCCTGGCTGCCTGGCTAGCGCTCACCAGCGTGGCCGTGCTGCCCGCGTCGGTGGTGGCCTACGCATTGATGGCGTGGGGGGCGCACCAGCCTGCTCGCTGGTCTTCGGGATACGGCCCCACGGTTTTCTGGGTCATCTATGCGGCGACGCTGCTGTGGATGCTGGCGGCCGATGTCCGGGTGCTGTCCCGCTTCGTGCGTTCGCATGTGCGCACGGGCTTGTACGCACTGTTGCTGCTGGCTGTGCTCGGGGTGGGTATGCAGTACGCATCCAGCCGCTCCTGGGTGCCCGACACCTCCGGCGACGACACGCCCGCCCCAGCCCGCCTGCATCTGTCCCAATCGCTGTTCGAATCTCAGCAGGACCTGATGCAGCAGCAGGTCGACGCCCTGGTGCCCGAGCGTCCTGGCGTGACCGATGTCTATGCCCTGGTGTTCGCTCCCTACGCCCGCGAGAACGTGTTCCGCCGCGAGAGCACCATGGTCAGCGACCTCTTGCAGGAGCGCTTCGACGCGCAGGGCCGAGTGCTGCACTTGCTGAACCACGCCGAAACCGCCGACACCCATGTCTGGGCCACGCCCGAGAACCTGGACCGGGCGGTGACGGCCCTGGCCGCACGCATGGACAAGGAGAACGACGTGCTTGTGGTCTACATGACCTCGCACGGCGCCCAGAACCACCAGCTCGCCGCCTCGCACTGGCCGCTGGAGGTGCCTCCCATCAGCCCCGAGATGCTGCGCGAGGCGCTGGACACGTCGGGCATACGCCACCGCGTGATCGCGATATCCGCCTGCTACTCGGGCGGCTGGATCGACGCCCTGGCCACGCCCTCGACGCTGATCATGACGGCGGCGGACGCGACCCACACCTCCTACGGCTGCGGCGCCCTGTCGGAGCTGACCTTCTTTGGCCGCGCCGTGTTCGACGAACAGCTGCGCAGTACGCATTCCTTCGAGGAGGCGTTCAAGAAGGCCGTGCCCCTGATCCAGCAGCGCGAGATCGAGGCCGGCAAGAGCGACGGCTTCTCGAACCCGCAGATCCGCGTGGGCGCCGAGATCACCCCGGTGCTCAAGGGCCTGGAAAAGCGGTTGAACGTCGCTCCCCGTTAGGGTAGAGGGCCCTTAGAGCCTGTTCAATGTCTTTTTGCAGCCGCGTTGGGGCGCAATCGGGATGAGTGGATGCTTCGGATGCGCCGCATGGGCTCATGCCCATGCAAGCAGCCTGGGCGTCCAATCGCCCGATTTCGCCCCAACCCTTCGGGCAAGTGCCTTTTCGGGCGGTCTGCGGCGTTGCGGCGCTTGCCAATAGCCGAGCTATTGGCTGCACTCCGCGCCTTGCATCCCATCCCGAAAAGGGACTTGCGCGGCTTCAAAAAGACGTTGAACAGGCTCTTAAAGGGCCTGCACGCCGGCTGGAAATGTTTCATTGCCGCGGATTGGCGGGCTTTTGCGCTAATGTCACGCCCATGAACCTTTCTTTTATCCGCCTGGGCTGGCGCACCTTGTTGCGCGACCTGCGCGCGGGCGAGCTGCGCCTCCTGGTCGTGGCCGTGACATTGGCCGTCGCCGCACTCACCTCGGTGGGCTTCTTTGCCGACCGCCTGCAGGGCGGCCTGCAGCGCGACGCCTTGCAACTGCTGGGCGGAGACGCCGTGGTGGCCAGCGACAACCCCACGCCTGCCACCTTCGTGGAGCGCGCCAAGGCCCTGGGCCTGCAGAGCGTGACCACCATGGGCTTTCCCACCATGGGGCGGGCCACCGATGCCAAGGGCGGTGCCAGCAAGCTGGTGGCCCTCAAAAGCGTGCAGCCGGGCTACCCGCTGCGCGGCACCCTCACCGTGGCCGTGGGCCCGGGGGCGGCCGAGCAGACCACGCGCGACATCCCGGCGCGCGGCGAGGTGTGGGTGGATGCGCCGCTGCTCGAATCGCTGGGCCTGGCCATGGGCGACCAGTTGCTGCTGGGCGATGCGCAGCTGCGCATCACCCGCATCATCGTCATCGAGCCGGATCGGGGCGCCGGCTTCATGAGTTTTGCACCACGCGTCATGCTCAACGAGGCCGACGTGCCCGCCACCGGCCTGGTGCAGCCCGCCAGCCGGTTGACCTACCGGTTTGCCGTCTCCGGCGCCCCGGCCGCCGTCAAGGCTTTCAGCCAGTGGGCTGCCGACGAGGCCAAGAAGCCCGAGCAGCACGGCGTGCGCGTCGAGTCGCTCGAAAGCGGCCGCCCCGAGATGCGCCAGACGCTGGACCGGGCGCAGAAATTCCTGAGCCTGGTGGCCCTGCTGGCCGCGCTGCTTTCGGCGGTGGCCGTGGCGCTGGCCGCGCGCGGCTTTGCCGCCGACCACCTCGATGCCTCGGCCATGCTGCGCGTGCTGGGGCAGAGCCAGCGCACCATCGCCGGCGCCTACACCACAGAGTTTGCGCTGATCGGGCTGTTCGCCAGCGCGCTGGGCGTGGCCGTGGGCTACCTGGTGCACTACGTCTTCGTGCTGCTGCTGGCCGGGCTGGTGGAGTCGGCCCTGCCCGCCGCCAGCCTGTGGCCCGTGGCCTTCGGGCTGGGCATGGGGCTCACGCTGCTGTTCGCCTTTGGCCTGCCGCCCGTGCTGCAACTGGCCCAGGTGCCGCCGCTGCGCGTGATCCGGCGCGATGTGGGTGGGCTCAAGCCGGCCTCCATGGCCGTGCTGGGCGTGGGCGTGGCCGGCTTTGCGGCCCTGCTGCTGGCCGTGAGCAGCGACATCAAGCTGGGCCTGATCGCCGTGGGCGGATTTGCCGCTGCCGTGGCGCTGTTCGCGGGCCTGAGCTGGGTGGCCGTGAAGCTGCTGCGCCGCAGCGTCAACGAGGCCACCGCACCACGCTGGCTGGTGCTGGCCACGCGGCAGATCTCGGCGCGCCCGGCCTACGCCGTGGTGCAGGTCAGCAGCCTGGCCGTGGGCCTGCTGGCGCTGGTGCTGCTGGTGCTGCTGCGCACCGACCTCATCAGCAGCTGGCGGCAGGCCACGCCGCCCGATGCGCCCAACCGCTTCGTGATCAACGTCATGCCCGAGCAGTCCGACGCCTTCCAGCAGAGCTTGAAGGATGGCGGCGTGAAGCGCTACGACTGGTACCCCATGATCCGCGGCCGCCTGCTGGCGGTGAACGGCAAGGCCGTGGGCCCGGCCGACTACACCGACGACCGCGCCAAGCGCCTGGTGGACCGCGAGTTCAACCTCTCCACCGCCGTGCAGCAGCCGCCCCACAACCAGATCGTGGCCGGCCAATGGACCGAGAACGAGCAGGGCACCATCAGCGTGGAAGAGGGCATTGCCGAAACCCTGGGCCTGAAGATGGGCGACAGGCTGCAGTTCGACATCGGCGGTGTGCAGAACGAGGCGCGCATCACCAGCCTGCGCAAGGTGGACTGGGGCTCCATGCGCGCCAATTTTTTCGTGATGTACCCCGTGGAACACCTCGAAGGCGTGGCCGTGACCTACCTGGCGGCCTACCGCGCACCCGACAAGGCCGGTTTCGACAACGCGCTGGTGCGCCAGTTCCCCAACATCACCAATGTGGACATGGGCGCCACCATCACCCAGGTGCAGCGCGTGCTCGATCAGGTGATCCGCGCGGTGGAGTTCCTCTTCGCCTTCACCCTGGCCGCCGGCCTGGTGGTGCTGTTCGCGGCCGTCACCGCCACGCGCGAGGAGCGCGCGCGCGAGTTCGCCATCATGCGCGCCGTGGGGGCCCGCGCCAGCCTGCTGCGCCAGGTGCAGCGCGCCGAACTCATGGGCGTGGGCCTGCTCGCGGGTTTTCTGGCCAGCACGGTGGCCGTGGTCGTGGGCTGGGCGCTGGCGCGCTTCGTGTTCGACTTCACCTGGACGGCATCACCCTGGGTGCCGCTGGCCGGTGCGCTGGCCGGCGCCGTGCTGGCGCTGGCCGCAGGCTGGTGGGGGCTGCGCGACGTGCTGCGCCGCCCCGTGGTGGAGACCTTGCGCCGCGCCTCGGAGTAGGGCGACCGGAGGCAGCACGCAGGCTACCCTTGGCAGCCCGGCGAGGTCTCCTTCCGGTGCATCGGCCAGGGCGTCTTCCAACTGAGAAATATGAACATCCCTGCTCTTGCAACCAAGCTCGCCAGACATGCCTGGCGCAGACTGTGACCCCCATGGACGACGACACCCCCGACAACACCACCCCCGCCACCACGCCCTTCGAATGGATCGGCGGCGAAGAACGCGTGCGCGCCCTGGTCGAGCGCTTCTACGACCTGATGGACCTGGAGCCCGGCTATACCGAGCTGCGTGCCGCCCATGGCAGCGACCTCGCCAGCGCGCGGCAAAAGCTGTTCTGGTTCCTGTGCGGCTGGCTGGGCGGGCCGTCCTACTACACCGACCAGTTCGGCCACCCGCGCCTGCGTGCGCGCCACATGCCGTTTTCCATCGGCACGCAAGAGAGCCGCCAGTGGGTGGCCTGCATGGACCAGGCCATGGGCGAGACGGGCGTGCCCGAGGCGCTGCGCACGCGCTTGCGCGAGAGCTTCACGGGCACGGCGGACTGGATGGTCAACCAACCTCTGGTGACCAAGAAGCTGATGTGACCGGCACCGGCACGGCGACCGATTTTGTCGGTCGGCCTTGCGCCGGGGCATGTGCCCGCAGGCATACTGCGAGTCCATTCCACCGAAGGAGCCCGTGCCATGAAGCGTTCCCTTGTCCTTGCCGCCAGCTTGCTGGCCTGTGCCCTGACGCATGCCCAGCCGGCCCCCGCCGCTGGAGACACCTGGGGCAGTGCGCCGCCCGCGTCGGACGACCGCTTCACCAACCCCAAGAGCAAGCTCTACTCGGGCCCCAACGGCTGGCACAACTTCGGGGAGGTGCGGGCCGAGGTGGCCAATGCCGCCAAAACCCGCTATGGGTTCAAGACGGGGCTCAACTACCTCGCCACCTCCAAGTCCTTCGTGTTTGCCACCAACTCCCAGACGCAACTGGTCGAGGTGGACTTTGGCACCGACCAGCCCGCACCGGGCACCTACGAAGTGGCTGCCAAGCCCGATCCCGCCCAGAAAAAGGCGCTGGTCTCGCTCACCGATGCATCGGGCGGCAAGCTGCTGGGCTGGCAGAGCGGCGACAAGGCCGGCACCGTCACGGTGTCCAAGGTCAACGGCTACCTGTACTTCACCGCGCGCAACCTGCGCCTGGCGCCCGTGGGCATGAGCAACAAGGGCGATCTCAAGCAGCCCATGTCGCTGGGCTTCGAGGGCGCTGTCGCACCCGAAAAATGATCCTTGTTGGAAAGCACCCCGCCCATGTCATGCGATGAACGCTTCGCCCAGGAGGCCCAGGCGCTGGGCTACAGCTTCGACGGCGAGATCAAGATCGGCGGCAACTACGTGCCTTTGGTGCGCGATGGCCGCCATATCTACCTGAGCGGCCAGATCCCCCGCGTGGGCGACACCGTGGTGGTCACGGGTGCTGCCGGGGCCGATGCCTCGCTGCAGGACGCGCAGCGCGCCGCCAAGGTCTGCGCCATGCGGGCCCTGGCGCTGCTGCAGCGCGCCCTGGGCACGCTCGATGCGGTCACTGCCGTGCTGCGCATCACCGTCTACGTGCAGTCGGCCCCGGGCTTCACGCAGCAGAGCGAGGTGGCCGATGGCGCCTCGGAAGTGCTCTACCGCGTGCTCGGCCCGGTGGGCGCGCACACCCGCACCTCGGTGGGGGTGCTGCAGTTGCCCAAGAACGCCACGGTCGAGGTAGACCTGATCGCCGCAGCGGATTGACACCGGGGCGCAGTGCGCGCGAGCCCACCGCGCCTTCACGGGCCACTGCCCGAGGCGCGCACGCGCCTATGGATTGCGTGGCCCCACGGGCTGCAACAGCACCAGCAATGCGCCTGCGCCACCATCGACGGGCCGGGCCTGCACGAAGGCCAGCACCTCGTTCTTCTGCACCAGCCAGCGCTGCACCCGGCCCTTGAGCACGGGGCTCTTGCCGGGCGAGCCCAGGCCCTTGCCGTGCACCACGCGCACGCAGCGCAGCCCGTTGCGGTGGGATTGGCGGATGAACTGGCCCAGGGCCTCGCGCGCCTCGTCCACGCGCAGGCCATGCAGGTCGAGCTGGCCCTGGATGCTCCAGTAACCCGAGCGCAGCCGCTGCGTGACCTGCACGCCGATGCCATGGCGCCGGTAGCTCAGCGCGTCGTCGGTGTCGAGCAGGGTGCTCACGTCGAAGTCGTCGCTGATGGATTCGAGCAGCACGCGCTCCTCGTCCAGCCAGTGCTGCAGCGGCAGCGGCTGGGGCAGGCGGCGCTGCAGGCGCGCCAGGTTGCGCACGCGCAGCGGGGTGATGGGGCCCACGCTGCGGCTGAAGAACTGGTTCTCGGCCTCCTGGCGCGCAGCGGCCTCGCGCCGGGCCTTCTCTTCGGCCTGCTCGCGTTCGTGCTGCTCGCGCAGCTGGCGGGCCACCGTGGCCAGCTCCTGCAGATCGGCGATGCGCTGGCCGGCGCGCCGGGGCGCGGGGGCCGTCCGTCGTTTGGGTGTGGCTGTGGGACTCGGTGCTGTGGCGGGTGGCCTGGGCACGCGCGCCGGTCGGGCCGCCGCCAGCCGTGCCGCTGCCGATGCGCGCCGGGCGGCGCGCGTGGGTTCGGGTACCGCTGGCACGGGTACGGGCAGGGCCGCTGCCACGCTGGGGGGCAGGGCCTCCTTGCCTGCGGTGTCGGCGGCGCGGGCCAGGGCGGTCTGCAGCGCGGTGGGGGCCGCAGGCCGTGGACTGGGCAAGGGCGGGCGCGCCGGTGGTGCCGGGCTCACATCAGACCCTTCTCGGCCATCGACAGCGCCTGGCCCGGCGCCACGATGACATGGTCGAGCACGCGCACGTCGATCAGCGCCAGCGTGGTCTTGAGCGTCTGGGTAAGCGCCTCGTCGGCGCGGCTCGGTTGCACGCTGCCGCTGGGGTGGTTGTGGGCCAGCACCACGGCGGCGGCCTGGTGGTGCAGTGCGCGCAGCACCACCTCCCGCGGGTAGACGCTGGCCTGGGTCAAGGTGCCGCGAAACAGTTCTTCGAGCGCCAGCAGGCGGTTCTGGCTATCGAGGAACAGCACGGCGAACACCTCGTGCCCCTTGGCGGCCAGGTGCAGCTGCACATAGTGCTTGACGGTGTCGGGCGAGTCGAACACCTCGCGTTCGCGCAGCTGCTGGGCCAGGGCGCGGCGTGCCAGCTCCAGCACGGCCACCAGCTCGGCGCGTTTGGCGGGGCCCAGGCCCTTGATGCGCGCCAGGTCGTCCGCACTGGTGTGCAGCAGGCCGGCGATGCCGCCGAAACCGCCCGTGAGCTTGCCGGTGGCGGCATCCAGCACCGGCGGGTCGAGCAGCTCCTGCGCCATCTGCAGCACTCCCTTGCCCACAATGCCGGTGCGCAGCAGAATGGCCAGCAGCTCTGCATCGGCCAGCGCGGCGGGGCCGCGCGCGAGGAGTTTTTCGCGCGGCTGGGCGTCCGGGGGGAGGTCTTTGATGGCCATGGCGTGCAGGAAATAAGGAGTCTCGGACACCCAGCCATGGGGGCTTGCCCGTTTTTCTACAATAGAGGCCAGTTTATCGGGACTTTCATGACCTCTACCGCCACAGCCCTTCCCACCGTACAGCCGGGCTCCTTTCTCACGCTGCACTATCGCCTGGCAGGCCCGGCGGGGGATGTGATCAACACCTTTGCCGACAAGCCGGCCACGCTGTCGCTGGGCACGGGCGAGCTGTCGCCCGCCATGGAGCAGCACCTGCTGGGCCTGGTGGAGGGCACGCGCGCCACCTTCGAGCTGCCTGCGGGCGAGGCCTTTGGCGAGCGCAACCCCGACATGCAGCAGTGGGTGGCCAAGAAGCTGCTCAACGAGCTGGGCAGTGCCGACGAAAAATACAGCCCTGGCGATGTGGTGCAGTTCCCCACTCCCGACGGCATGGGCAGCTATGCCGGTGCGGTGATGCAGGTGCGCGAGGACGGCGCCGTGCGTTTTGACTTCAACCACCCGCTGGCCGGCCAGCCCGTCACCTTCGAAGTGCTCGTGATCGGAATCCTCTGATGCAGACCCCCCAGGAAATCCTGCTGGCCGAGCCGCGTGGCTTTTGCGCCGGCGTGGACCGTGCCATCGAAATCGTCGAGCGCGCGCTGCAGAAATTCGGCCGCCCCATCTACGTGCGCCACGAGATCGTGCACAACACCTATGTGGTCAACGACCTCAAGGCCAAGGGTGCGATCTTCATCGAGGAGCTCTCGGACGTGCCCCCGGGCGCCACGCTGATTTTCAGCGCCCACGGTGTGAGCAAGGCCGTGCAGGAAGAGGCCGTGGCGCGCGGCTTTTCGATCTTCGACGCGACCTGCCCGCTGGTGAGCAAGGTGCACGTCGAAGTGGCCAAGCTGGCCAAGGAAGGCTACGAGTTCATCATGATCGGCCACAAGGGCCATCCCGAGGTGGAGGGCACCATGGGCCAGCTCGACCATGGCATCCACCTGGTGGAAGACGTGGCCGACGTGGCCCGCGTGCAGCCCAGGCAGACCGCTAAGCTCGCGGTAGTCACCCAGACCACCCTGAGCGTGGACGACGCCGCCGAAATCTCTGCCGCGGTGCGCGCGCGCTTCCCCCAGGTGCGCGAGCCCAAGCACCAGGACATCTGCTACGCCACGCAGAACCGGCAGGACGCAGTCAAGGTGCTGAGCCCGCAAGTGGATGTGGTCATCGTCGTGGGCAGCCCCACCAGCTCCAACAGCAACCGCCTGCGCGAACTGGCCGCCAAGCTGGGCACCACGGCCTTCATGGTCGACAGTGCCGAGGAACTGCAGGCCGAGTGGTTCACCGGCGTGGCGCGCGTGGGCCTCACGGCTGGCGCCTCGGCGCCCGAAATCCTGGTCAAGCAGGTCATCGACCGCATCAAGGCGCTGGGCGCCGTGTCGGTGCGCACCATGTCGGGCATTGAGGAGACCATCAAGTTCCCGCTGCCCAAGGGGCTCAAGATCGATGCTGCCACAGGCTTCGAGATCAAGGAGCGCCAGCCCGAGACAGGGCCGACCGGCCATTGACGCAACGCAAGTAGGCGCTCACAGCGCCACCGCTGGACCGCTCCACAGGTCCAGCGGCGGGTCGGCCGCCACGGCGCGCAGGATGTCGGTGCGCGAGATGAAGCCGGTGAGCCGGCCCGAGTCATCCGTCACCGGCAGGCCGGGCAGGCCCGTGTCCAACAGCACGGCCGCCACGCGGCGCAGTTCGGTGTCGGCCGCCACGGCGGGCACGGGGCTCACCATCACCTCGGACACGGGCCGCCGGGCCAGGTCGATGGCCTGCTTTACCGCGCCGGGCTCGGGCAGCAGGTCCAGCGGCGCCATGTCGGCGCGCAGCAGCAGGCCCACCACGCGACCCTGGGCGTCCACCACCGGCGCTTGTGCCACATGGTGCTCGGCCAGCGTCTGCCAGGCGGCGTTCACGATGGCGTCGGGTTGCACGGTCAGGGCCTCCAGGGTCATCACGTCGCTCACCAGCGTCAGCGGCTTGCGCACCTGCTGGGGGCCTTGTTCGGTCTGGGCATAGGCGCTCACGGCATCCTGCAGGCGCAGGTTCACGGGCAGGGCGGCGGCGCCGGTGGGGGGCGTGGGCAGGTCGGGCTCCCGTGCCTGCACGTCCAGCGAGCGGGTGCGCAAAGCCTGCGGGCGCTGCACGCGCCGCACCGGTGCGATGGTGGCCAGGTTTTCAGGCCCGCCACGGTACATCTGCCCCGAAGGGCCGAACACAAAGAACATGCGATCAACCTCCTGAGGGCACGCCCGCAACAAGCGGCGGCCCATGCCCATGTTATCGGCAGCCAAAAGGCCTGGGCACAGCCCAGGGTGTATCTGTGTGTGTGCTGCGGTGCGCAACGGGGCATCTACACTCCCAGGTTGTCTTGAACCGGGCCTTCGGGCCCCCGCATTTCCATGATCGACCGCGCCGCCATCTCCGCCGCCCGCACCCAGCTGGCCTCCCGCCCCGACTTCCTGCGCACCACGCCGCTGCTGCGGTTGAGCGGCCGATCCCTGGGCGTGGACTGCGCCGAGGTCTGGCTCAAGCTCGAGCACCTGCAGGTGGGTGGCAGCTTCAAGGCCCGCGGCATGCTGTACCGGCTGATGGCCAACCCCGTGCCCGAGAGCGGCGTGATCATCGCCTCCGGCGGCAATGCCGGCATTGCCGTGGCGGCGGCCGCCAAGGCCCTGGGCGTGCGCTGCGAAGTCTTTGTGCCCGAGGTCTCGCCCGAGGCCAAGCGCGCCCGGCTGCGCTCGCTGGGGGCTGAGGTGGTCGTCACCGGCGCCGCGTATTCCGAAGCCTTCGAGGCCTGCGTGGCGCGCCAGAAGACCACCGGCGCGCTGCAGGCCCATGCCTACGACCAGCCCGAGGTGGTGGCCGGTGCAGGCACGCTGGCGGCCGAGATCGAGGAGCAGGGCGGGCGCCTGCCCGACACCGTTCTCGTCAGCGTGGGCGGCGGCGGCCTGATCGGCGGCGTGGCCGCCTGGGTGGAAAGCCGCGCCCACGTGGTGGCGCTGGAGCCCGAGCGTGCCCCCACCCTGCACGCGGCCCGCGCAGCCGGCATGCCGGTGGACGTGGAGGTGGGCGGCATCGCCGCCGATTCGCTGGGTGCGCGCCGCATCGGCGCTATCGGCTGGGAGGTGAGCCAGCGCCATGTGCACGAATCCCTGCTGCTGCCCGACGAGGCCATCCGCTCGGCCCAGCAGTGGCTGTGGAAGGAGCTCAAGCTGGCCGTGGAGCCGGCGGCCGCGCTGGGCCTGGCAGCCCTGCAGACCGGCGCCTACAAGCCGCAGCCGCAGGAGACCGTCGCCATGATCCTGTGCGGCGCCAATTTCGACCCGACCGGCCTTGCCTGAGGCCCGTTGCGCGTCCACCTCTAAAATCGACCCCATGCTAGACATTCTTCTTCTCCGCAAAGACCTCGATACCGCCATCGCGCGCCTGGAAACCCGCAAGAAGCCCCAGGCCTTCCTGGACGTTGCCGCCTTCCAGGGCCTGGAATCCGAGCGCAAGACCCTGCAATCGCGCACCGAAGAGCTGCAGTCGCAGCGCAACCAGCTCTCCAAGCAGGTCGGCATGCTGATCAGCCGTGGCGACAAGGACGGCGCCGAGGCCGCCAAGGCCCAGGTCACCGCCTCCAAGGCGGAGCTGGAGCAATCGGCCGCGCGGCTGGAGCAGATCCAGGCCGAGCTGCAAACCATGCTGGCCGCCGTGCCCAACCTGCCGCACGAGAGCGTGCCCGTGGGCGCTGACGAATCGGGCAACGTCGAAGTGCGCAAGTGGGGCACGCCCGGCACCTATGCCTTCGAGGTCAAGGACCATGTCGACGTGGGCGCGCCCCTGGGCCTGGACTTCGACATGGGCGTCAAGCTCTCGGGCTCGCGCTTCACCGTGATGAAGGGGAACATTGCCCGCCTGCACCGCGCGCTCGCCCAGTTCATGCTCGACGTGCAGACCCAGGAGCATGGCTACACCGAGTGCTACGTGCCCTACGCCGTCAATGCCGACTCGCTCAAGGGCACGGGCCAGTTGCCCAAGTTCGAGGGCGACCTGTTCGCCGCCAAGAAGGGCGGCCAGGACGGCGAGCCCGTGCCGGACAACGCGGCGCTCTACCTCATCCCCACCAGCGAGGTGCCGCTGACCAACTTCGTGCGCGACGTGGTCGTGGCCGAGACCGAGCTGCCGATCAAGCTCACGGCGCACACGCCGTGCTTTCGCTCCGAGGCCGGCAGCTACGGGCGCGACACGCGCGGCATGATCCGCCAGCACCAGTTCGACAAGGTCGAAATGGTGCAGATCGTGCACCCCGACAAGAGCTACGACGCGCTCGAAGCCATGACCGGCCACGCCGAAGCCGTGCTGCAGAAGCTCGGACTGCCCTACCGCGTGATGAGCCTGTGCACCGGCGACATGGGCTTCGGCGCCGCCAAGACCTATGACCTCGAAGTCTGGCTGCCCGCGCAGAACACCTACCGCGAGATCAGCTCGGTGAGCAACTGCGAGGCCTTCCAGTCGCGCCGCCTGCAGGCCCGCTTCAAGAACGCCCAGGGCAAGAACGAGTTGCTGCACACCCTGAACGGCTCGGGCCTGGCCGTGGGCCGCACGCTGGTGGCCGTGCTGGAAAACTACCAGCAGGCCGACGGCAGCGTGACCATCCCCGAGGTGCTGCGCCCCTACATGGGCGGCTTGGCCGTGCTGGCGCCGCAGGCCTGAGCGGGATTCCTGCGCTCTTGGGACAACGGGCCTTCTGGCCCGTTTTTCATGCCCGCTGCGGGTCTTGAGGCGCCGCGAGCAGCATCCAGCGCGTTGTGGTGCAATGCGCTTCCGACAGCGTGCCAGGCTCTGAGAGCGCGCGTCGTTCCCCTCACCCCCTTTCAGGATAGACCCTCCATGACCTACCCCATGCACACCTCCAGCATCCCCGTGTTCCGCCAGATGCTGGGCGCCCTGAAGGACGTGCTCGCCAAGACCGAGGCCCACGCCACAGCGCGCAAGATCGAGCCCGACGCCCTGCTGCAGGCCCGCCTGTACCCCGACATGTTCCCCATGGCGCGCCAGGTGCTGATCGCCTGCGACTTCGCCAAGGGCGTGTGCGCCCGCCTGGCTGGCGTCGAGGTGCCCTCGTTCCCGGACGGCGAGCACCCCGGCTTTGCCGACCTGAACGAGCGCATCGACACGGTGCTGGCCTTCATCGAAGGCCTGCCCGCCGAGAACTTCGCCGAGGCCGCCACGCGCCAGATCACCCTGCAACCCGGCACCCCGCGCGAAAAGCAGTTCGTGGGCCAGGCCTACCTGCTGCACTACGGCCTGCCGCAGTTCTTCTTCCACGTGACCACGGCCTACGCCCTGGCGCGCCACAACGGGGTGGAGCTGGGCAAGCGCGACTACATGGGCAAGGCCTGAATCTCAATGCACGCCGCGCTCGTTGCAGAGCGCAAAAAAAGCCTGCTATAATCGCAGGCTTCGACACATAGGAGAGGTGGCAGAGTGGTCGAATGTACCTGACTCGAAATCAGGCGTAGTGGCAACACTACCGTGGGTTCGAATCCCACCCTCTCCGCCACTGACAAAGCCCCGATGCTATCTAAACCATAGCTCGGGGCTTTTTCTTTTGCCGGGCTGCTGGCGACGGGGCTGGCCTGCGAGTTGGCTTTTGGCCTGTTGGCGGTGGCCATGCCTTCACTGTCAAGAGCCAGCCCACGGGCCAGCGTTGCACGGTGGCGAGGGGCACAGGAGCACTGTCAGCGGACTCCCCTTCAGTGCTGCTCGAGTGCGCGCAACTGCCCAACGAGCGCAACACCCTGGGCGGCATCATCAGCGGCGTGCCCACTGGAACCTCAGTGGTATTGGCCAATGGCCGGGAAGATCTGCCGCCCACCGCCGACGGCGGCTTCACCTTCACCACTCCGTTGGCCGCAGGTTCTGCCTATGCCGTCACGGTCAAGACCCAATCTCAGGGCACTGGCTGCGTGGTGAGCAATGGCACGGGTGTCATCGGCGCCGCCTCTGTGGACACGGTTGCGGTGCGGTACGCGGTCCTGGAATCCTTGCAACTGGCTTCTGGGAGCAGGACCAGTGCGTCCCCGGCCCGGACGGCACTGGCCTGAAGAACGGTTGGAGCCTATCGCAGGCCATGCCGGTGGTACTGGTGCGCAAGGGCAATCACCTGTGCTTGCTGGATCACACAGCCACCCCCTCGATCTACCCCAATGTGGCCAGTACGGCGAGTGCGGTCACGGCGGCGATCGCGTCAGGCGCGTGCTACACGCCCCGTTGACCGCGGGGCACGCAGGGTGCGGCCATGTGCAAAAGGCCGTATGAAGATAGTGCCCACGGGGCTTCCGCGCGGGCCTGGCTCGCCCATCGCCCGGCATCACCCAAATGGGTGTGCGCACCTCTTTGTGACACCCGGCACAGACGGATCACCACTGTTCGACAAAGATCGGTGCAGCCCTGCCTTGTGTGCGGGACTCACCGCACCGTCGCACCGCCGCACCGCCGCACTGCTGCACTGCTGCACTGCTGCACGCGCTGCACAGGTGGACTGTCTTTTTTATCTTTTGAACCGAGAGGGTTTCGACCATGCCAATGACGACCACCACCCCGCCCCAATTGCCCAGCCCTTCTCGCGGCCTCGCCAGCAGCAACAGCACCGCCGCAGCGGCCGCGTGACTGCAGCCCGCGTAGCGCTGGCGGCACTGCCGCTGCGTGAAAGACAGATATCCCATACAAGGCGACTCATGACACAACATGCACTCAAAAAGCGACAGCAACGCATCGGCCTTTTAGCCGTATTGATTGTTCCCATGCTCTCCGCATGCGGAGGCGGTTCCGGCAGTTCGGTCGAAACGCCTGTCCCACCATCCGCTGCTTCGGCCACCTTGTCCCTCCTTGCTGGTTATGCGCTCGGTGAAGGCAATCAGGACGGCCCCACAAGCACGACCGCGAGCTTCAGCACGAAAGTGGGGGGAATGGCCTTGACCAGTTCGGGGGAGGTGGTCATCGCAGATACCAACAATAACCTGGTACGCAAGCTCAGCGCCAATGGCGAGCAAGTCACTACCTTGGCCGGAGGCTGGGTGCCTTCGGGCGCCACTCCCGGCACCCCATCCAGTTATTCGGACGGCAATGGCCAGAACGCGCGGCTCTACCGCCCCGCTGCGGTTGCCGTGGACGCAGCAGGAAACACCTACGTGGCCGATACCGCGAACCACCTGGTGCGCAAGATCAGCGCAGCAGGACTCGTGACCACCCTGGCTGGCCGGGCAGGGGTATGTGGCAATCAGGATGGTGTGGGCAACGGCGCCAGCCTGTGCAACCCCAGCAGCATCGCCGTCGACAAGACAGGTACAGTCTATGTGTCAGAAGCTTATCTCCCTGGTCAAACTCAAACAGGGCGAATCCGCAAGATCACTGCGGATGGTGCAGTGAGCACAATCGCCAGCCAAACCAGAGGACGCAACCCACTCCTCGCCACTGATTCTGCGGGGACTCTCTACGCAGCAGACTCCGGACTGATCCTCAAGTACTCGGCAAACGGCCTGGCCACTGCGGTGTCGGGCACCGAAGGGCAGCTCGGCAACACCATCGTGGCCATCACATTCGACCCAGCGGATCGCCTGATCGTGCTGGACAAGGAGGTGACCACCCAACTTATGCTCGGCCCCCCGTCCATACGGTATGTACGGCTTGGCATTCGCCATGTCGGCAGCGATGGACGTGTCACGACCCTGGTCAGCGCCCCATCCGACTGCCACAATTACAGCGGACGCAGCAACGATGACCTGTGTCAGGCCATTGCCATGGTGGCCAAAGCCGATGGCCAATTCCTGGTGGCCGAAGGCATCGGCGGCAGCAGTACCTCCTATAAATACGTGCAGTTGCGCAACTACACACAGCGGGGCACGTACACGGTGGTCGCAGGCCCGGTTTCTCCCACAGGTGCCAAAGATGGGCCAGGCGATGCCGCGCGCTTTGACCAGCCTTCGGCGCTGGCCTTCGATCCATCGGGGATGCTGTATGTGCGCGACAAGGGCAACGACACCATCCGCACTGTGCAAGCAGACGGTCTGGTAGGCACCCTGGGCCGGCCCGGAGGGCGGTGCACTTCGATCACAGGCCTGGGCAAGGAATTTCTTCCAAGTGGAATAGCCACAGTCCCCGGATCGGCCTTGGCCGCTGACGGAGCAGGCAACCTTTACACCTATATTGATTCCCGCATTCTGACGTTGCGCAATTGCGAGGCCGTGCTTCTGGCGGATGTGAATCCATTGCTGATTGTGGATCCATCGACGGGCACGGGCAGACCCGCCGTCAACCCCATCACCGGCATTGCTGCGGACAGCACAGGCAACGTCTATGCGTCCTCCTACCAAGGAGTCATTTTCAAAATAGATACCAAAGGGACAGCCACATTGTTCGCAGGCAGCGAAGCGCAGTGGGGGCACAGGGATGGTCAAGGCCAAGCCGCAAGATTTTCGTGGCTGGGCAACATGACCACCGATGCAGCCGGTAACCTCTATGTGGTCGATAGCCTGAATAACTTCAAGAGCTTGGGTCCAACCATCCGCAAGATCACTCCGTCTGGGCTCGTCAGCACTTTGGCAGGTAACCCTGATGCCCCCCCCGGCCATGCCGATGGCCTTGGTTCAGCGGCACTGTTCTCGGTTGATTGGCAAGAGGAGCCAAAGACCGCCAGCCTCGCGGTGGACAACAAAGGCAGCGTGTATGTCTCCGACCCTGCCAACAGTGTGATCCGCAAGATCACTCCTGACGGCCAGGTCAGCACCCCCGTGGGACAGGTGGGACGCCGGGGATTTGCAGCAGTGGATCTGCCAGGCAGCATCGGCCGCCCCGCCGGTATTGCAATCCGTGATTCCAGGCTCTACATCTCCGTCCCCCATGGGGTGATCCAGGTCAGGCTTCCTGATTGATCCCAGGAAACCGAATCTCCTCGATGGCTTCCTTCACGGGAGCCAGCGAGTGTCCCCCGGAGTACGGTCCGTAGGTGATGCGTGGCTTCTCATGGCCCAAGTCGGTCGCCATACGTGTTGAAGCTCAGGTTGGATAGGATGCATCGCCCTTTTGTCGGATGGCGGGGTTGGGTGAAAAGATGCATCCTTGGGTTGCTGTGCGTGACGCATGTACGGGCGGTTCTGCGCTGGTTGGGTTCGGGCCGCCCGCCTGCATGCTGGCTTGTGCAAGAATTTGTAGTTGCCGATACGTTTCACTTCACCGTTTCTTTCCCCGCAAAGGATGTGCTTCATGATCTCCCTCCGGAATTCCGCTCTCGCACTGGCCCTCGCCATGGCTGGCCTGGCAGCAGCACCCGCTCATGCGGCCGACCCTGCCGTGTTCGACGCGGCCACGGGCCGCCTGCGCTTTCCCATCCTGCAGATCGACGGCAACCTGAAGTTCCGCGACGTGGTGATCCAGCTGGTCTCCCCCGGCCAACTGCGGCTCAACGATTCCAGCGTGGGGGCGGACATCAGCTTCACCTCGGCGGGCAACGTGCTGCGCATTCCGCAACTGAGCTTCGGTGGCGTGGTGTACCCCGCCGTCAGCCTCACAAGCCCTGCCTTTTCGCTGGTGAGCTTCGGTGATGTGGTCATCGATGCCGGTTCGCCCAGCAACGCCACCCTGGACGTCCGGGTCACGGCCCAGGGCACACCCGTTCCCCTGATCACCATCAACAAAGTGCCCAAGCCCGCGAACCAGGCCGCGTTCTGCAACGACCCGGCGCTGCAGCAGACGGTGCTGCAGAACGCAGGCGCGGCGCAGGCCACCTGGACCATGTCGAGCTGCACCTTCAACGGCAATTCGGGCAGCATGACCGGCACGCTCACCATCACCACCCCCGTGGCGGCCGCCATCCCCATCGTTGCGAACTTCACCTACCGCTGATCGGCCGGCGCATCCACCGAGGCGTGGGCCATTGCGAGGGCAGGGCGGGGGTCGGTGTCCGGAATGGCGCCGCGTGCCCGGTTACGGGCCCCGTTCAGCCACTTCCGCCGCCTGCACCAGCGCCTTGTGCAAGGCCTTGGCAAAGCGCGGGTCGGTGACGGCCCCGACGTTGAAGCGCGACCAGCGCGAAGTCGCGGCAAAGTCCACCGAGAAGATGCGCCCCGGCGCCATGACGATCTTGCGCGGCAGCATCTGCTGGGCAAAGGCCAGCGAGTCCTGCACGCCCGGCAGGGCCACCCACTGGTACAGCGATTGCGGGTTGCGCGTGAACACCTCGGCGCCCACGGCGTCGAAGATCTGCAGCGCGTTCTGGGTTGCTGCGGCCAGGCGCTCGCGCAGGCGCTGGATGTGGCGCTGGTAGTGGCCCTCGCTCAGGATCACGTCCACCGTGCGCTCGCTGTACTCCGAGCTGCTCACGTGGATCAGTGCCTTGAGGTCGGCAATGTCGCTGGCCAGGTCGGCCCCGCAGGCGATGTACCCCACGCGCAGCGCCGCGGAAAATGACTTGGAGAAGCTGCCGATGTAGATCGTGCGCTCGAGCTGGTCCAGTGATGACAGGCGCGGCGCGCTGGTGGGCTTGAAGTCGGCCAGCGGGTCGTTCTCCACGATCATCAGGTCGTACTTCTGCGCCAGCTGCAGCACCCGGAAGGCCTTGGCTGCCGTCAGGTCCGACCCTGTGGGGTTGTGCGCCACCGACTGGGTGAAGAACAGGCGGGGCTTGTGCACGATGAGCAACTGCTCCAGCGCCTCCAGGTCCGGCCCGTCGGCCAGGCGCGGCACGCCCACGATGTGCGCGCCCGCCAGCTTGAGCTTGCCGAACAGCGGGTAGTAGCCCGGGTCGTCCACCAGCACCGGCGCCCCGGGCGGCACGAAGTAGCGGATGACGATGTCCATGGCCTCATTGGCGCCGTGCGTCAGCACGATCTGCCGGGGCTCGGTGCCTATGCCCAGGTCCGCCAGCTTGCGCACCAGGTGCTGGCGCAGGGGCTCGTAGCCGAACCGGTTGCCATAGCGAAAGAGGGCCCCGAGGCCCGTGCGCACCACCTTGTGGTGGAACTTGTCCAGGCGCACGTCGGCCAGCCATTCCACGGGCGGGAAGCCATCGCCCACCGCCAGCGCCCCCGGCTCGGACTTGAGCTGCTCGCGCATCAGCCAGACGATGTCCATGGCGCGGCCGAGCGAGCCGGCTTCTTCCTCCTTGGCCTGGGCCTTGGGCTGCGCGCGCACAAAGTAGCCCGAGCCCCGGCGTGGCTCGATCAGGCCCCGCCCCACCAGCATCTCGAAGGCCGCGACGATGGTGTTCTTGGCATAGCCGTGCAGTTGCGCCAGCTCGCGCAGCGAGGGCAGCTTGTCGCCGGCCCGGTAGGCGCCATCCCGTATCTGCCGGTCGATGGAATCGGCCAGGGCCTGGGTGACGGAGGCGGGCTTGGAGGCTTTCATGCGCGGAGATGCAGTGGTCTGGGGTGGTTCGATGGACTATGACACGGCCAGTCTGTACCTGGACAGTTGCACGAAGTGTCCCTGCAAACTGTACCCATTGCGACTGGTACAGATGGCCTAGAGTCCGCTCCATCACATCCCGAGGACATCCCACCATGGTCGCCGACTCCCGCCTCCCGAACTTCCGCGCACTGAGCCCTGCACAGCGTTTCGACCACGTGGTGCGGGCCGCCGGGCTCACGGCCGACGAGGCCGCGCTGCTCGGCCAGCCGGGCGCCCTGGGCGTGGATCGGGCCAACGGCATGATCGAGAACGTCATCGGCACCTTCGAGCTGCCGTTGGCGGTGGCTGGCAACTTCCAGGTCAATGGCCGCGACGTGCTGGTGCCCATGGTGGTGGAGGAGCCTTCGGTGGTGGCCGCCGCCTCCTATATGGCAAAGCTGGCACGCGAGTGCGGGGGCTTCCAGGCATCGAGCACCGGGCCGCTGATGCGTGCCCAGGTGCAGGTCATCGGCATTGCGGACCCCCATGGCGCGCGCCAGGCCCTGCTGCTGCAGCGCGACGAGATCCTGGCCGTGGCCAACAGCCGCGACAAGGTGCTGATCGGCCTGGGTGGCGGCTGCCGCGACATCGAGGTGCATGTGTTCGACGATGCGCCGCGCGGCGCCATGGTGGTCATGCACCTCATCGTGGATGTGCGCGACGCCATGGGCGCCAACACCGTCAACACCATGGCCGAGGCCGTCTCGCCGCTGGTGGAGAAGATCACCGGCGGCACGGTGCGCCTGCGCATCCTCTCGAACCTGGCCGACCTGCGCCTGGCGCGGGCGCGGGTTCGCCTCACGCCCGAGGTGATGGCCACGGCCGAGCACAGTGGCGAGCGCATCATCGAAGGCATCGTCGACGCCTGCACCTTCGCGGTGATCGACCCCTACCGTGCGGCCACGCACAACAAGGGCATCATGAACGGCATCGACCCCGTCATCGTCGCCACCGGTAACGATTGGCGCGCGGTGGAAGCCGGCGCCCATGCCTATGCCTGCCGCGGCGGGCGCTACACCTCGCTCACGCGCTGGGAGAAGGACGCCAGTGGCGCCCTGGTCGGCACCATCGAGATGCCCATGCCTGTGGGCCTGGTGGGCGGCGCCACCAAGACCCATCCGCTGGCGCGCCTGGCGCTGCGCATTCTCGGCGTGCAGTCGGCGCAGGAACTGGGCGAGGTGGCCGTGGCCGTGGGCCTGGCACAGAACCTGGGCGCCCTGCGCGCGCTCTCCACCGAAGGCATCCAGCGCGGCCACATGGCGCTGCATGCCCGCAACATCGCGCTGGTGGCAGGGGCCACGGGCGAGGAGATTGACCGCATTGCCAGGCAGATGGCGCAGGAACACGACGTGCGCGTGGACCGCGCGCTGGTGTTGCTGGCAGAGATCCGGGGCTAGGGCGTCAACACGTTCTGGCCCGGCCGGGCAGGCCCGCAAAGGGCCGCCATTTTTACGATAACGACAGGAGACATGACATGAAGCTGAACCCCCGCATCCCTTCCCTTGTGCGGCCGCTGATCGCGGCGGCTGCGCTGGCCCTCGGCCTGTCTGCGGCCCAGGCGCAGGACATCCGCTTCGGCTTCAATGCCGACCAGTCGGGCACCGGCGCGGCCGAGCTGGGCGTGGCCGCGCGCCACGGGTTCGACCTGGCCATCGAGGACATCAACAAGGCCGGCGGCCTGCTGGGCCGCAAGGTCGTGGGCATCGTGCGCGACGACACGGGCCAGCCGCCCAAGTCCATCCAGAACATGACCGAGCTGATCGACAGCGAGAAGGTGGCCGCCGTGGTCGGGCCCACCAACTCGGGCAATGCGCTGGCCTGGTTGCACATACCGCAGCAAAAGAAGATCCCCGTCATCGTGCCCGTGGCCACGGCCACCGACATCACCAAACGCTATGCGGGCGAGGCGCAGAACTACATCTACCGCGTTTCCATGGTCGACCGCGAGCAGGTGGCGCTGCTGATTGCCTACGCCGTGAAGGCCACCAAGAACCAGAAGATCGCCTTCATCGCCGATTCCACGGGCTTTGGCCAGCAGGGCGTGAAGGACCTGACCGAGGTGCTGGCCCTGCATGGCAACAAGGCCGTGGCGGTGGAGAAGTTCGGCCCCAAGGACACCGACATGACCTCGCAGTTGGCCAAGATCCGCGACGCCGGGGCCGACACGCTCATCGTCTACGGCCTGGCCGACGCCAATGCCCAGCTGCTGCGCAGCATGGAGAAGATCAACTACATGCCCACCACGCTCGGCACCTGGGGCAACATGAGCACGCCGCTGCTCAACACGGCCGGCAAGAAGCTGGCCGAGCACATCATCTTCGCCACCTCCACGGCCGAAGACAGCAACCCGCGCGCCGTGGCGCTGGCCGCCCGGGTGCGCGAGCGCTACCCGCAGCTGCCCACCTTCGTGGCGGCCGCGCAGTCCTATGACTCGGTGATGCTGCTGGCCGCCGCCGTGAAGAAGGCCGGCAGCACCGATGGCGAGAAGCTCGCCGCCACGCTGGAGAACGGAGTGCCCGACACCCAGGGCGTCGTGAAGCTCTACCAGAAGCCCTTTGCCAAGGGCGACCACGAGGCGCTCTCGGTGGCCGACTTCCACCTGGCCCGGTGGCGCGATGGCAAGGTGTCGGCCTATGAAGACGCCATCACCAAGGCGCTGACGCCGGCAGACTACAAGAAGTAAATCTGCCCCAGCATCGCGGGCCCGGAGACAGCACCATCACCATGACCAACGTACTGCAAGCCTTGCTGAGCGGCCTGGCCCTCGGCGGAATCTATGCGCTCGTCGCCTTGGGTTTCAGCATCACCCACACCACGACCAAGACGCTCAACTTCGGCCAGGGCGAGTTCCTGGTCGCGGGCTCCTTCATCGCGGTGGCCACCTTGCTGCTGCTCTCGGGCAAGGGGCACACCGGGGTGCTGGCTGCAGCGGACGTGACCTTCACCCGCTATGGCCTGGCGCTGCTGGTCTCGCTGGTGGTGCTGGGCCTGCTCGGCGTGGTGCTGTACTTCACGGCGGTGCGGCCCTTCGTGGGCGCCACCGGCATGGCCTGGGTCATGAGCACCATCGGCTTCGGCATCATCGTGCAGAACACGGCGCTGGCCATCTGGGGCCCTGGCTCCATGGCCATGCCCTCGCCGCTGGGCGACGGGGTGATCCGCATCGCCGGGGCTGGCATCCGCGCGCAGGAGATCCTGGTGCTGTGCGTCACGGCGGTGGTCATGCTGGTGCTGGACTACGTGCTGCGGCGCTCCAAGGTCGGCAAGGCCGTGCGCGCCGTGGCGGTGAACAAGCAGGCCGCGGCCCTCATGGGCATCAACGTGGGCGCCATCGTGGTGCTGGCCTTCGTGATCTCGTCGAGCCTGGCGGGGCTGGCCGGCCTGCTGATTGCGCCCATCACCACGGCCTCGGTCTTCATGGGCCTGGCGATCGCGCTCAAGGCCTTCTCGTCGGCCATCGTGGGCGGCCTGACCAACCCGCGCGGCTGCATTGCCGGGGGTTTCATGCTCGGCTGCATCGAGGCGCTGGTGGGCCTGTGGCGCGCGGAGATGCGCGAGATCACGGTCTTTGCGCTCATCATTCTGGTGCTGGTGGTCAAGCCCGAAGGGCTGTTCGGCCAGAAGCCGTTCGAGAAGGTGTGAGGCCGCCATGCGCATTTCCACCCATAACCTGGCGTTCATTGCGGTCGCCGCCGTTGCCGTGCTGGCGCCGCTGGCGATCAGCAACGACTTCTATCTCAAGATCATCTTCACGGCAGGCATGTACTACCTGGCCGCAGCCGGCCTGAACGTGCTGGTCGGCTGGAGCGGGCAGAAGTCGCTGGGCCATGCCGGCCTGTTCGCTGCCGGGGCCTACACAGCCGCCTTGCTCACGACGCAGGCGGGCTGGAACCCCTGGCTGGCGCTGGTGGCCGCGGCCGTAGTGGCGGGGCTCTTCGGTGTGCTGATCGCGCTGCCCTCGCTGCGCGTCAAGGGGCCCTCGCTGGCCATGGTGACCATCGGTTTCGGCATCGTGGTCGAGAAGATCGTGACCGAATGGCAGGTGCCCTTTGGCGGCCAGCAGGGCATCTACGGCATCGTGCCGCCGTCCATCGGCGGGCGCATGCTGGACATGCGCGGCTGGGCCTGGCTGGTGCTGGCCTTCGCCCTGGCCACGCACCTCATGCTGCGCACGCTGCTGGGCGGCAAGTACGGCCGGGCCTTCCAGGCCGTGCAGGCGGCCGAGGTGGCCGCCGAGAGCGTGGGCATCGACGTCTACCGCACCAAGGTGTTGGCCTTCGTCATCAGCGCCGTGACCTGCGGCGTGGCCGGGGCGCTGGTGGCTCAGCAGAACCAGTACATCAACTCCGACTTCATCAGCTTCAACCTGTCGATCTTCCTGCTGCTGATCGTGCTCTTCGGCGGGCCCTCCATCATGGGGCCGGCGGTGGGTGCTTTGGCGCTCACCTTGCTCGATGCCTTCCTGGCGCGCTGGCCGGGGCTGCAGCATTTCACCTACGGCGCGCTGCTGCTGTTTGCGCTCTATGCCATGCCGCAGGGCCTGGCCGGTGCGCTGCAGCGGCTGGGGCGGCGCCTGTGGCCTCGGCTGCACCAAGCGCCGCCATTGCCGGTGGTGCAGGGCGAGTGGTTGCCGCGCCAGGCGGCGGGTGCCCCTGCCGAGGGCGTGGTGCTGAGCGCCAGTGGGCTCTACAAGGCCTATGGCGGCGTGGTGCCGACCAACGGTGTCAGCCTGTCGCTGCGCTCGGGGCATGTGCATGCGTTGATCGGCCCCAACGGCGCGGGCAAGACCACGCTGCTCAACATCCTGTCGGGCATCGTGGCGCCAGATCGGGGGAGCATCGAATTCGCCGGGCAGAGCATCGCCCGCGTGCGCGCCAGCCAGATCTGCCGGCTGGGCATAGGGCGCACCTTCCAGAACCTCAAGCTGTTCACGCACATGAGCGTGCTCGACAACGTGCTGGTCGGCCTGCACCCGCACCTGCGCGTGGGTTTTGCGGCCAGCCTGTTCGGTCTGCCCGCGGCAAGGCGCGAAGAGCGCCAGGCGCGCGAGGAGGCCGTGCGCCTCTTGCAGTTCGTGGGCATGCTGGACCGTGCCCACGACGAGGCCGGCAGCCTGCCCTATGGCCTGCAGCGGCGGCTGGAACTGGCCCGTGCGCTGGCCACGCAGCCGCGCCTGCTGCTGCTCGACGAGCCGGCTGCGGGCCTGAACCCGCAGGAAACGCAAGAGCTGACGGAGCTGATCCGGCGCATCGGCGCCAAGGGCATCACCGTGCTGCTGATCGAGCACCACATGGACCTGGTGATGGCCGTGTCCGACCATGTGGTGGTGCTCGACTACGGCGCCAAAATCGCGGAGGGTGCGCCCGCCGCCATGCAGGTGGACCCCCGCGTGATTGCCGCCTACCTGGGTGTGGATGACGAGGACGAGAGCCCCGCTACACCAGACCATGCCCTAGCCTGAGGCGACCAATGCTCCACATCGAACAACTCGCAGTGAACTACGGCGCTATCCATGCCTTGAAGGGCGTGAGCCTGGAGGTGGCCGCCGGGGAGGTGGTCACCCTCATCGGCGGCAACGGCGCGGGCAAGAGCACGCTGATGAAGGCCATCTCGGGGCTGGAGCCCTGTGCTGGGGGCCGCATCGTGTTCGAGGGCCAGGACCTCGCGCGCACGCCGGCCCACCGGCGCGTGGCCCTGGGCATTGCCCAGTCGCCCGAGGGGCGCCAGGTGTTCCCGGACCAGAGCGTGCGCGACAACCTGCTGCTGGGCGCCTACCTGCGGCCTGCGGCCGATTCCGCGATCGAATCGGACATCGAGGAGCAGTTCACCACCTTCCCGCGCCTGCGCGAGCGCCAGCACCAGATGGCCGGCACCCTGAGCGGCGGCGAGCAGCAGATGCTGGCCATCAGCCGCGCGCTGATGGCGCGCCCGCGCCTGCTGCTGCTCGACGAGCCCTCGCTGGGCCTGGCGCCGCTGATCGTCAAGGAGATCTTCGGTGTGATCCGCGCGCTCAAGCAGCGCGGCATGACCATCCTGCTGGTGGAGCAGATGGCCAACCAGGCGCTCAAGGTGGCGGACCGCGCCTACGTGCTCAAGACCGGGGAGATCGCGTCTTCGGGACCGGCGCAGGCCTTGCTGGCGGATCCTGCCGTGCGCGAGGCCTATCTGGGCAAGCACTGATCGCGCTCCTTCGCGCCCGGTGGTCGCAGTCCTACAGGCCTATGCGCCTTCGAAGAGGTGGGAAAACCCGCAGTCGAAAATACGATGGAGCCAGCACACACAGACCTTGTGGTCGAAAGGCTCCTATGAAAAGTTGGTACAAATTGTCGCTGGGCAACGATGCCCAGGCCTTCGAGCCCACCCAGCGCATCCAGCAGATGTTCATGTCGCAGTTCCTGATTTCGCCGGCAGGCTCCAGGCGGGCGCTGTTCTCGTGCTACGACAAGCAGGCCGACAAGCTGTGGCTGTTCTTCTCGCCCGCCGCGCAGGACATTGCCTTGCGCGTGTACGCTGAGCCTTGCGATCCGCCCACGGCCCTCGATTGCATCGGTCTGCTGGCCGGTGAAGGCGATGCCCTGGCCGACCAGGTGCACCTGGAAGCCGAAGCCACGGCCTGATCGGCCTCGCTGCGATTCAATCGGGCGGTGCCTCGCCCTGCGGCAGCACCAGCCTGAACTCCGCGCCCTTTCCTTCGTCGCTCTCGACCTCGATGCTGCCGCCATGGCGCTGCACCACGGTGCGCACCAGGGCCAGCCCGAGGCCCACGCCGGCAATGCCGGGGTGGCTGCGGTCATGCAGCCGCTGGAACGGGGCGAACAGCTTGTCCTGCAGAGCCGGCGCAATGCCCGGGCCTTCGTCGCGCACGGCAATGGCCCAGTGACCCGGTCGAGCCGCCAGGGTGCAGCGCACGGTGCTGCCGCGTGGGCTGTACTTGATGGCGTTGTTGACCACATTGGCCAGCGCCCGGCACAGCAGCGAGCGGTCGCCCATGCACGGGGCGGTTTCCGGCGCATCGGCCACCAGCACCTGCACGTCGGCATCGCGCGCCAGCACCCAGGCCTCGTCCACGGTCTGGTGCAGCACGTCGGCCAGGTCCAGGGGTTCCCGCCGCATCGCCTGGGACTCGGCGCTGGCCAACTGAATGAAATTCTCGGCCATGCCCAGCGAGCTCTTCGCGTAGCGCGCGATGAGCTGCATGAGTTCCGCGTCCGACATGCGGCCCGGGTAGGCCTGGTGCATTTCGAGCAGGGTGAGGATGGACGCATTGGGCGCGCGGATGTCGTGCGAGATGAAGTGCATGGCCTCGTCGCGCTGCTGCAGGGCGCTGCGTATCTCGGTCAGGTCCACCAGGGTCACGAGCCAGCCCGATTGCGCCAGGTCGGTGAACTGGCGGCTTTGCACCAGCACGCTGCGGCCCTTGGCATCGCGCCCCTCCCGGCGGGCCGGGAGGTTGCCGTTGGCCAGCCGCTCTGGCGTCACCAGTGGCTGTTCGGTGGCGATGTCGATCAAGTCGCCCAGCACGTCAGTGATCTGGCGGCCCTGCAGGGGCCAGACCATGGGGTCGCCCTCGACCTCGGCCATGCCCAGCACATGGCGCCGCGCAGCCGTGTTGGCCAGCAGGATACGGCCTTCGGTGTCGCAGACCATGGTCGGCGACGGCAGCTGTTGCAGGCTCTCGCTCACGAAATGGTGCATGTCGCGCAGCTGGCGCGAGGCGTATTCCACCGCGTTGATGCGCCGCTCCAGGAAGTCGCCGCTGCTGGCCGCCGGGCCACGCAGCGGAATCACCAGGCCCTGGCGCTGCAGGGTCTCCATCTGCAGCCTGAGGAACTGGGCGGCTGCACTCAGGCGCCGCCAGCTCCACAGCGGATAGGCCAGCACCAGCCCGATGAGGGCGGCGGCGGGCGCGAACTGCAGGCCGCTCCACACCGGCAGCACCACGGCCATGGCCAGGGTCAGCGCGCCCAAGGCAATGCTGGTGAGCAGGGCCGCGAAGGGCCCGAGCAGCAGCAGCGCCACCAGCGCCAGCACCACCGGCAGCAGGTTGAAAGCCATGTTCAGCGCGGCCGGCGCGCTGTGGATCTGCACCCCCGCCAGGTCGGCGTCGAGCACCTGGGCGATCACTTCCACACCCGGCATCAGGCGCGACTCCTGGCCTACCGGGGTGGCGAACATGTCGCCCAGCCCGGCGGCAATCGAGCCCACGAGCACGTATTTGCCGCGAAAGGCATCGGTTGGCACTTCGCCGCGCAGCACGTCGATGTAGGAGTAGGTGGTGAAATGCCCCGGCCCGCCCGCATAGGGGATCAGGCGGCGGCCTGCACGCTCCCAGCGGGCGCCATCCGCAGGCGGATCGCTCCAGCGCGCTGGCGGGCAGCCACCGAGCGACGGCGTGGCCACGCAGCGCATGGCGAGGCTGAAGTGCTGCCAGGGCGCACTGGCCGGCCCCTCGCGCGCGTACAGGCTGCGCACAACGCCGTCCTCGTCCGCGGCCACGTGCACATGCCCCAGTCGGGCAGCGGCCTGCTCCAGTGCAGGAATGGGGCGGTCCGCACCGTCGCCCGGCTCGGATGGACCCTGGCGCTGCATCACCGGCAGTACCACCCGGCCGCTTCGGGCCACGGCATCGGCCAGCAGCAGGTCGTCCTCGGGGTAGTCGAGGTCTTCCTCGTTGAACAGCACGTCCATGCCGATCACCCGCGGTGCCTGGCGCGACACGTTCTGGACCAGCTGCGCGTGCAGTGCGCGCCGCCAGGGCCAGCGGCCGATCACGCCGATGCTGCGGTCGTCCACCGCGATCACGGCGATATCGGATTGCGCCGGGCGCGACACCAGGCGCAGCCCGGTGTCCTGCACCAGGTGGTTGGTGCGCGGCAGCATGCTGGGCGTGCTCAGCCAGGCGACCAGGGCCAGCAGCGTCAGCGCGATGGCGGCCCATTCGACCCGCCGCTGCTGGTTGCGCGTGCGGGAGTGCGGGGTGGGCATCGACCGCAAGGTGCTCAGGGGCGGCGCACGGGCTCACCGCCCATGGTGGACAGCGGCAGCCCGGAGCTGGTGTTCAGTCCCGTGCCCACGCGGATGCTGCGAGGTGGCGAGAACTCGCTTTGCAGCCCCGAGGGGTCCAGCACCTGGATGCGCACGAAGTAGGTGCCTGCAGCCAAGCCATCCGCAGAGGTCCAGCGGGGCTCGTCGAGCTGGATGTCCTGGATGATGGTCTTGAACTCCAGGTCCGGTGCCAGCTGCACGCGAAAGCGCTGGCCGGCCTGGGCGGGCCAGTGCAGGCGCACGATGGTGTCGCCATCCGTCGCCTGCATGGCCGACAGGTCCAGCGCAGCGGGCTGCTGGGCCACGGCGAAGGGCTGGGCGGGTGCGAACGGTCCCTGGTCCAGTGCGCCACCGGCGGGCTCTGCGATGGTGGCCGCGCGCCAGAAGTAGTTGCCCAGGGGCAGCGTGGCCAGCGTCAGCTGGCAGGTGCCGAGGCGGCCCTCGTCCAGCAACGGCGTGGCGAAGTCGGCGCTGGCCGCCACCTGGATGCGGTACCAGCGGGCACCCGGGACCTCGGTGCAACGCAGCGCGCCGGTCACGCGCGGCAGCACGGCGCCGGGGGCCGGCTGCTGGTACAGCGGCGGCACCGGCCGGGTCTTGATGGTGATGGGGCGCGTGGCCGGCAGGCCGGCAATGCCGGCCTCGTCCACGGCGCGCACGGCCAGGTGGTAGCTGCCGTCGTCGAGTGCCGCCCAGCGCAGCTGGCCATCGGCAAAGCGGCCGCTGCGCAGCACCTGCGTCATGGCCGCATCGCGCGCCACCTGGGCCGTGAAGGCCGTGGCACCAGGGGTCGCAGGGACATTGATGGCCAGCAGGCCCAGGTCGTGCAGCTGGGCGGGTACGGTGGACAGATCGGGCGGCGCCAGCAGGTTGCGTGGTGCACCCAGCGTCCCATCGGGCGCGACGGACAAACCCTGGCCACGGGCCAGCAAGGTGGTGTCGGGGGCCGGTTGCGCGGCATTCTCGGCACGCGACTGCACGGCCACCGAGCCTTCCAGCACCGAGGCCGTGGCCTGGCCCGAGGCCGCCAGCGCCACGCCGAACTCGGTGCCGCGCACGCTGGTCACGGCGCGCGGCGTGCGGATCTCGAAACGGCGCAGGGCATCGGCGCTGGGCGTCACGCTCGACTCCACACTGCCGGCGCGCATCTCCAGCACCGATTGCACGCTGCCTGCGCGCCCGCGGCGGCGCAACTGGCGCAACTGCAGGTCGGACTGGGCCTGCACGCGCACCAGTGTGCCGTCGGCCAGGCGCACGGCGATGAAGCTGTCCGGCCCCACCTGCAGGCGGGTGCCTTCGTCCAGGCGGGCACCTTGCGCCACAGGCTGGGCTGCGGCCTGGGCGCCGGGCTGTGCCGTGGCGCTGCCGTGCACGAATTCCACCTGGGCCGAGGCCTTGGGCTGCAGGCGCACGGGGATCCACACGGTGGAGCCCGGTTGCAGGCGCCTGGGGTTGGCCACCTTGTTGCGCTGCTGCAGCAGCAGCCACTGGCGTGGATTGTCCAGGTAGGTGTTGGCCAGGCCTTCAAGCGTGTCGCCGGCCCGCACGGTGTGCGGGATTTCGTCCGTCTGCGTGTCGGGGGTGGTTTGCGCATGCGCGCAACCGATGCCCGCCGTGAGCAGGGCAACGGCCGACAAGGGCAATGCAAGGCGGTGGATGACCACGTCAACTCTCCTAGGTGCCGCAGAGCGCGGCAAAGCTTCATTCAGAACCGTTGTATCCATGGCGCCATGGGACGCCAGGTGCAGCACTAGCGACCAGGCTCGACCGCTTCGAACCGGTAGCCCACACCATACACGGCGGTGATGAAGTAGCCGTTGGCCGGGCGCAGGTCCAGCTGGGTGCGAAGGCGCGAGACATGGGTGTCGAGCGAGCGCGACAGCACGTCCGAACCCTGGCCCCAGATCACCTCCTTGAGGTGGTCGCGCGAGAGCAGGCGCCCCATGTTCTGGAACAGGAACAGGGCCAGGTCGTATTCGCGGTTCTTGAGTTCGGCAGGCGTGCCATTGATCTCCAGCGAGCGCGATTCGGGGAAGAACCTGTAGCGCCCGAAATCGAGCGCGCCACCGGTGCTCTGCGGGTAGGCTCGGCGCAACAGCGCGGCCACGCGCGCATTGAGCTCGCCAATGCGCACGGGCTTGACCATGAAGTCGTCCGCCCCGCTGCCCAGGCCTTCGACGATGTCGCGCTCTTCCTGCCGGTTGGTCACGAACAGGATGGGCAACTGCTTGCCCACGTTCTCGCGCACCCAGCGCACCACCTCGGGGCCGGTGGTGTCGGGCAGGTGCCAGTCCACGATCAGGAGGTCGAAGGTTTCGCGGCGCATCTCGCGCATCAGCGCGGCACCGGTCAGGTGGGTATGGCATACATGCCCCATCGCTTCGGTGGCCTGTTTGATCAGATCCAGCTGAAGCGCATCGTCGTCTAACGCCGCTATGCGCATGGTTCGTTCCATTCAAGATTAACTGTGCATTATTCGCGATGTGCGGCGGCCCATTCCATGCCCCATCTTGGGGATCGCCAGGTTTGACAGTTGTTCACCGTGCCACGGGCGATGACAGGCGGTGCGTGGCTGCCGGGCGCGGGCCGGGCCGGGCGGCTGCGGAGGGCGCGATTTCGCGCAGCAGCCGCATGCCCACCAGGGTGTAGCGGGTCTGCGGGCTGTTCCAGTTGCGGTAGCCACAGCGTGCGTAGAAAGACCAGGTGTGCCAGGAGCCCCCGCGGCGCACGCGCACGCTGCCCTCGGCCGGGCCCCCGGGGTCCACGACCGGTGATTCGGCGTAGTAGGTGTCGCCATGCCAGTCGGCCACCCACTCCCAGGCATTGCCCAGCATGTCCTGCAGGCCGAAGGCATTGGGCGCGTAGCTGCCTACGGGGGCGGTGAAGGCGTGGCCGTCGCTGCCGCGCAGCGCATGCTGCTGCCAGCGCAGCCAGTAGGGGGCTGCGTCCTGGTCGAAGGTGTTGGCGTTTTTCAGCAGGCCCTCAGGGTCGTTGCCGTGCGGGTAGCGGGTGCGCGTGCCGGCCCGGCAGGCGTATTCCCACTCGGCCTCGGTCGGCAGGCGGTAGCGGTGGCCTTCGGTGCGGGTGAGCCACTGGGCCAGGGCCTGGGCGTCGTTCCAGGTGACGTTGACCACGGGGTGGTCGTCACCCTGCGGGAAACCCGGGTTGTGCCACGAGTAGCGCGGGTCGCGCCCTTCGAAGGCATCGCCGCGCCGCGTGGTGGCCGGGTCGTACAGAGCGTTGTAGCCATAGCCGCCGGTGCCGTCGGCCTCCGATTCGGGCTGGTAGCCCGACGCTGCGAGGAAGCGCCGGAACTGGCCTACCGTGACTTCGTGCTGCCCCAGGTAGAAGGCCTGGCCGATTATCACGCGGTGGGCCGGGGCCTCATCGGTCAGTTCGGCAAAGCGCTTGGGCTCCAGCAGCGGGTAGGCTTGTGCGAGCACATCGGGGGCCTCTACACCGCCCATCACGAAGCTGCCCGCGGGCACCTGCACGAATGGCATGCCCAGGCTGTTGGTCCACACCGGGTGTTGCCGGTCGTGGCGCACCTGGGCCAGCGCGGGCAGACCCGTGGCCAGCGCGAGCACAGCGGCGACGGCAGCAGTTCGGCACCTGGCCATCGGGCTCAGCGATTGGGGTTTTCGCTCACGCACTCGAAGACGAGGCGCGAGCCCTCGTTGCGCAGCAGCTTGGGGAACAGGGCCAGCTTCTGGCATTCGCGGGTGGCCGCGTTGTAAGCCGGCGAGGCGTCGGCGCCATACACCGGTACGCTGAAGGTCCGGTCCCGGCCCGAGGCCATGGGGCCCGAGGGCGGGCGGGTGGTGGCCGATTCGCAGCCCGCGAGCAGAGCCAGCAGGGCGGCGGATGCAATCAAGGTTTTCATGGAAGTCTCCGGTAGGCGTCGGGCCAGTCTAAGCCAGTGTGGGCGGATAGACAGCAGGCTTTGCTGCAGCGGCGCCCTGGGATACAGTGCGTTACATATGATGGGAGTTGTATGGCCTGGATCCGGTCGGCGTTGGCAGGGGATGCGGGGCGCCAGTGGGCGCTGCGCCTGCTGGTGCCGCTGGTGCTGCTGGCCGTGCTGCACCTGCTGCCGGTCTGGCAGCCGCTGCAGCGCCTGGAATACGATCTTTTCAGCAGCCTGACGGCGCCCGTGCGGCCCGATGCCGGTGTGGTGGTCGTCGGTATCGACGAGCCCAGCCTCGCGGCCCTGCAGGCCGCGCCTCCGCTGCCCCGGCGGCTGCATGCGCAATTGGTCGACGCGCTTTCCGCGTCCGGCGCAGCGGGGCTCGGCATCGACCTGCTGCTGTCCACCGCCCAGTCCCCTGAGGACGACGCGGCCCTGGGCCTAGCCCTGCAGGGGCGTATGCCGGTGGTGCTGGCCAGCGCCCAGGTGGCCGTGCAGAGCGGGCAGGTGGCGCAGTACCAGCAGACGGTGATGTCCGTCTTCGACCAGGCGCGCCACGGCGACGTGGGCATGCACCCCGACGATGACGGCGTGCAGCGCAGCGCACCAGGGCACAGCGATGCCATGTGGCGTGTACTCGCGCAGGCGGCGGGCCGCACCATCGTGGCACCGCCACCCGGCGCGCTGCTGCGCTACTACGCCCCCGAGGTGGCATTGCCTTACGTGCACTACACCCAGGCGCTGGACCCGGCGCGGCAGCTGCCGCCTGGCGCACTGCAGGGGCGCCTGCTGCTGCTCGGCCAGAACACACCGGTGGGCGGGGTGGACCAGTTCACCACGCCGCTGCGGGCGCTGGGCCAGGGCACGCAGTCGGGCGTGCTGCTGCATGCCACGGCACTCATCAACGGCCTGACCGGTGACTGGATCGTGCCCGCGCACCCGGCGCTCCCGCTGCTGCAGGCGGCAGCGGCCATTGCCCTGGTGGCGGCGCTCACGCGGCGCTGGCGCGCCTGGCTGGCCGTGTGGCTGAGCGTGGCACTGGCCCTGCTGGCGCTGATCGGCGGGCTGTGGGCCTACCTGCAGGGCGTGTGGTGGCCCACGCTGCCCACGCTGGTGGCGCTGGCGCTGCACTTCAATGTGGGCGCGACCGACAGCTACTGGCGTGAGAGGCGCCAGCGCGAGCGTCTGCGGCTGGATTTCGGGCGCTACGTGCCGCCGGCCGTGGTCAGCGCGCTGATCGCCAGTGGGGCGGCACCGGCCATCAGCGGCGAGCGGCGCGTGCTCACGCTGCTGTTCTCGGACCTGGCGGGCTTCACCTCGGCCAGCGAGCACCTGCCACCCGAGGCGGTGGCGCGTGCGCTCAACGCCTACTTCACGCGCATGACCCATGCCGTGCACCGCCATGGCGGCACGCTCGACAAATTCATCGGCGATGCCGTGATGGCCTTTTGGAACGCACCCGTGGCCGAGCCGCAGCACGCGGCACGCGCCCTGGCCTGCGCGCAGGAGATGCAGGTGGAAATGAACGCCTTGCGCAGCCAGTGGGCAGGAACCCCCTTTGCCGGGCTGCAGCTGCGCATTGGCCTGCACACGGGCGAGGCGGCCGTGGGGCACCTGGGCTCCGAAGGCCGCTTCACCTACACCGCCGTGGGCGACGCGGTGAACACCGCCGCCCGGCTGGAAGGCGCCAACAAGGCCTTCGGCACCGGCATCCTGCTGTCCGAAGCCACGCGCAGCGCGCTGCCGCAGGAGGGGGACCAACCACTGCCCTTGCTCTGGCTCGACGCCGTGGTGCTGGCCGGCCGCAGCGGCGGCATCGATGTCTACACCCCGTGCGAGGATGCGCCGCTCGTGGCCACCAGCCTGGCTTTGCAGACCCATGTGCGTGCGGGCCGCTGGGGCGAGGCCCTGGCGTGCTGCGACGAGTGGCGGGCACGGGCCGTGCATTTGGCACCGGTCTGGGCCGCCCAGGCCGACCGCCTGCAGGCGCAGGTGCAAGCCCTCGCTGATACCCAGGCACCCGCGGTGGCCGGTGCCGACGCATTTGCGCACGCGCTGGAAAAATAACCCTGAAAGGCCCGCTATGCCGTCGACACGCTTGTGGATCACGACCCCGGTTGCCCTGGGAGCGTGCGCCTTGTGCCTGCCCGGCGCCTGGGCCCAGTGTGCGGGGGTGTCCGTCGCCCCCGACGCTGTGGCTGCGCAGGTCGTAGCCCTGGCCGGGCAAGGCCAGACTCGGCCGGCAGGCCAGGGCCCCTGGTCGCCTGCCGCGCTGGCCCAGCAACTGGGCGCGGGTGCGGGCGTGCGCACGCTGGAGTTGTCGTCGGCCGCGCTGCTGCTGGCCGACCGCACGCAGATCCGCATGTCGGCCAACGCGCAGCTGCGCCTGTGCGAATCGCAGCCCGAGCGCACCCTGCTGGAGCTGGCCGCCGGCCGGCTGTGGGCGCGCACCAAGAAAGCCCCGGCCTCGCTGCAACTGCAGACTCCTGCAGCCCTGGCCGTGGTGCGCGGCACCGACTGGGATGTGGAGGTGGATGCGGCGGGCCGCACGACGCTCACCGTGCTCTCGGGCCAGGTCGACCTGTCCAACGATTTCGGCCGGGTGGAGCTGGGCCCGTCGGAACAGGGCACTGCGGAGCCTGGCAAGGCACCGGTCAAGCGCGTGCTGGTGCGCCCGCGTGACCGGGTGCAGTGGGTCATGGCCAACCCGGTGGATGCCGCGCGCTGGGCCGAGCTGCAGGGCCCCGATGTGGCGCCCCCGTTGTCCTCCATCCGCGACGACCTGCGCACGGGCCAGTGGCCGCGCGCGCGGGAGCGGCTGCTGGCGTTGTCTGCCAGCGGGCAGGGCGGGGCGGTGGTGGAGTTGCTGCTGGCCGACCTCGAAGTCTTCGACGACCGCATGGACGCGGCCCAGCAGCGCCTGGCCAACGCCTGGCAGCGCACGCAGGATCCGCGCACGGCAGCGCGCCGGGCCGAGCTGCTGATGGTGCTGGACCAGGGCGCACAGGCACGCGCCTGGCTCGATGCCGCGCGCGTCCAGGCACCCGAGGCCACGGCGCTGTTGCTGGCCGATGCCGATTGGCACCGCCTGGAAGGGCGTGGCGAGGAGGCCATCGCCCTGTACCGGCGTGCCGTGGCCGGTGCCGAGGCACGCCAGGAGCCCGCTACCGACCAGGCCGCTGCCCAGTGGGGCTTGGGGCGCGCCCTGCGTGAGCGCGGCGACCTGCGCGGTGCGCGCCAGGCCCTGGCAAGCGCTGTAGCGCTGGCGCCAGAGCACCCGGCCTACCAGGGCGAGCAGGCCACGCTGGCGGCCGAGGCCTTGAGGTTGCTCGATGCCCAAAGCGGTTTCGCGGCAGCCCTGGCCCAGGCGGGTGACGACTATGTGAGCCTGGCAGGCGCGGGCCTGCTGGCACTGCAGCAGGGCGACCCCGCCGCCGCCCGCACCCAGCTGCTCAAGGCCCTGGTGATCGAGCCGCGCTACGCCCGCGCCCAGGTGTGGCTGGCCGTGGCCGAGTACCAACTGGGCGAGCGCGCGGCCGCGCTCGACTCGCTGGCGCGCGCCCGCCTGGCCGACCCGAACGACCCGCTGCCCTGGCAGATCGAATCGGTACTGCGCAACGACCAGGGTGAGCCGGTGCAGGCCATTGCCGCCGCGCGCGAGGCGCTCATGCGCCTGCCCTACCTCAAGTCGCTCGACCCGCTCACCAGCGACAGCCAGGGCTCGGCCAACCTGGGCAAGGCGCTCGGTGACTTCGGCATGGAGCACTGGGCGCGGGCCTATGCCAGTGCCTCGTACTACCCGCTGTGGGCGGGAAGCCACTTCTTTCTGGCGAACCGCTACGAGAGCGATTTCAGCCGCAATTCCGAGCGCTACCAGGGCTACCTGAGCGACCCGACGGCCTTCGGCGCCAGCGAAAAGCAGGCGCCGCTGATGCTCACGCAGGGGGGCGAGTGGCTGTGGATTGCCAGTGCCGAGCGCGGCCCGGTGCAGGACAAACTGGCCGCCGATGTCGGCCACCACGGTTTCTCTGCCGCGCCGGTGCCCCTGGCCTGGCAGGTGCGCACCAACGGCGTGCAGATGTGGCCGAACAACGGCGGCGCTCCCAGCTACCGCTTGTCCTCGCCGGGCTTCGATCTGGCGCTGGGCATGCGCCCCACGGAGAGCCTGGGCCTGTTCCTGCTGCACACCGAGGACCGGCTGCGCTACAGCTTTCCGCAAGGGCGCGATTTCGGCAACGGCATCACCTTCAATGGCCTGGCACGCCAGCGCTCTGAGCGCACGGACCTGGGTGGCTCCTGGCGCTGGTCACCCGATGCGCAGACCTGGCTCAAGCTGCACCGCGCACGCTTTGGCCAGAGCCTGGTGCTCGACGATGCCACCTACGGCCCGCAGGATTCACGCATCACCGATTCGGACGACGGCGTGCTGCTGCGCCACACCGTGCAGTGGGGGCCCCGGCGCCTGAGCCTGGGCTGGGAGGGCACGCGTGCGCTGTCCGATTCAGGCCTGTCCGACCCGGTGGTTACCTCCACCCAGCGCACGCAGGCGCGCTTTCAGATGCCCTGGCTGGCGGGTGAATGGCGCGATGGTCCCTGGACATGGCATGCCGAAGCCTACTGGCCGCGCCTGGCGGTGCGCTACGGCGAGCGCTTCTACGATTCGCTGACCGACGAGGACCTGGCGGACCCCACGGCCGAGCGTGGCGGCCATGCGCGCCACCCCTTGCCCCGGTTGGGCATGTCCTACCGCATGGGGCCGGGCCGGGCGCTGCACCTGGCCTACATCGAGAACGTGCGCTCACCCAGTGCGCACACGCTCTCGCCCGTCGCGCTGGGCGCCATCGCCATCGACCACCACTACCAGTTGCCAGGCAGCTTTGGGCGCAAGCGCGCGGCGCAACTGGACTGGGAGTTCGACGAACGCAGCTTCGGCTTCGCCACCCTGTCCAGCCAGGACATCGTCAACCCCACGTTTGCCGACGGCAGCCTGGTGCTGCCGCCCCGCGGGCTGGTCAACCTGGACCGCGTGGGCAGCCTGGGCGCGCAGATCCAGACCGGGCAGACGGTGGTGGATCCCTACAACGAGAACCCGGTGTACAGCCAGGGCCGGCTGCACCAGGCCGGCGTGGCGCTCAACCGGGTGCTGGCACCGCGCTGGAGTGTGCTGGGCAGCTACACCTGGGCGCAGTCGCGCAACCTGGGCAGCCAGTTCGCGGGCAATGCACTGCCCGGCTTTGCGCGGCACACGGTTGCGCTGGCCAGCGTGTGGAAGCATGGTGGGCGCGACCTGTCGGCCGGCTCGCTGGTCTACAGGGGCTCGCGTTTTGCGGACGAAGCCAATGGCATTGCCCGCAGGCCCGGCTGGGACCTGGTGCTGGTGCATTCCATGGATTCGGCGGACCGGCGCTGGTCCTTTATCGCCACGGCGCAGGCGCCGCTCAATGGCGACACCCGGCCGACCCTGTGGGCGCGCGTGCGCTACAGGAATTGAAGGGGCGCGGCTGTATCAGCTGGCAGCGGCTGCATCCGCCAGTGCCTGCAGCGCCGCCGTCACGTCGGCCGGTTCTACTCCGTCCACTGGCGCCAGCCGGGGTGCCAGCGCCTGCAGGGCATCGCCACCCTTTTGCAGTTGGCCGATGGCCTGGCCGGCCTCCTTGGGGGCGTCAAAGCCTGTGCTCTGCAGCAGCAGGCGGCCGTCGGCCGCCACGAGCTTGAAGTAGAACTTGCCATCGGCCTCGCGGTACTGCTTGAACGAGGGCAGGGCCACCTTGGCTGTCTTGGCCGCTTTGGTGGCTGTGCCGGCCTGCACCAGGCTGCGCAGGCCCACGGCCGAGCGCAGCTCGCGGATGAAGGGAGTTGCCAGCGCGCGGGCACGCTCGGCGCCGGCAAGCAGAGTCTGCTCAATGCGGGCGGGGTTGTTGATCAGCTCTTCGTACTGCGCACGCATGGGGGCGATCACCTGGTCCACGCGCTCGAGCAGCACCTGCTTGGCATCGCCCCAGGCAATGCCGTCGGCGTACTGCTGGCGCAGCGCGGCGGTCTCGGACTCGGTGGCGAAGGCCTGGTAGATCTGGAACAGGGCCGAGCCCTCCACTTCCTTGGCCTCGCCGGGCGCGCGCGAGTCGGTCAGGATGCCGCCGATGAGCTTCTTGAGCTGCTCGCGCGAACTGAACAGCGGGATGGTGTTGTCGTAGCTCTTGCTCATCTTGCGGCCGTCCAGGCCGGGCAGGGTGGCCACATGCTCGTCGATGGCGGCCTCGGGCAGCACGAAGTGCTCGCCATACAGGTGGTTGAAGCTGGCGGCCATGTCGCGGGCCATCTCGATGTGCTGGATCTGGTCGCGTCCCACGGGCACCTTGTGCGCCTTGAACATCAGGATGTCGGCACCCATGAGCACGGGGTACATGAACAGGCCGGCGGTCACGCCGTCGTCGGCATCGCGCTCGGCCGCCGTGTTCTTGTCCACGCTGGCCTTGTAGGCGTGGGCGCGGTTGAGCACGCCCTTGCCGGTCACGCAGGTCAGCAGCCACGTCAGTTCGGGAATCTCGGGGATGTCGGACTGGCGGTAGAACGTGACCTGCTCGGGGTTCAGCCCCGCCGCCAGCCAACTGGCCGCGATCTCCAGGGTGGAGCGCTGGATGCGTGCCGGGTCCTCGCACTTGATCAGTGCGTGGTAGTCGGCCAGGAAGTAGAAGCTCTGCACGCCGGGCGTGAGGCTGGCCGCCACCGAGGGGCGGATGGAGCCCACGAAGTTGCCCAGGTGGGGCGTGCCCGTGGTGGTGATACCGGTGAGAAAGCGCGTGGTGCTCATGGGGGGGAACGGATTCAGCGAAAAAGAGGGAAGGACAAGGCGCTCAGCGCAGCAGTGCCATCAAGGGCGTGAGCAGAAGGTTGATGGCAGCGTAGCCCAGGGTCATCAGCGGGCGCAGCCAGATCGTGCCCACCACGCCGGCCACTACCAAGCCCATCACGATGAAGAAGCCGAAAGGCTCGATGCGCGAGACCATGTGGGCCGCCTTCCAGGGGAGCAGGCCAACGAGGATGCGGCCGCCATCGAGCGGGGGCAACGGAAACAGGTTGAACGCCCACATCACGAGATTGACCAGCATGCCGGCGCGCGCCATCTCGATGAAAAAGCGCTCCTGTACTCCGGCACCGATCAGGCCCACCAGGACCAGACCCCAGAAAACGGCCTGAACGAAGTTGGATGCCGGTCCTGCCAGTGCCACCCAGACCATGTGCCGCTTGGGGTTGCGCAGGTTGCCAAAATTCACCGGCACCGGCTTGGCATAGCCAAAAAGGAAAGCCCCCGAGGTCGCAAAGTACAGCACCAGCGGCATCAGGATGGTGCCGATGGGGTCGATGTGCTTGAGCGGGTTGAGGGTGATCCGGCCCATCATGTACGCGGTGTTGTCGCCAAAGTGGCGTGCCGCATAGCCATGGGCTGCCTCGTGCACGGTGATTGCGAAGAGCACCGGCAAGGCATAGATCAGAACGGTTTGGATGAGATTGGAGATGTCCACAGGTCCAATTGTCTCAGACACGCGACATCCGCTCTTGCAAGCAGGTTCCTGGCGGGATTGTTACCATGCCATGGCTGTTTCAAATGGATACAGGCGTGGCAGACTGGGCGCAGGCCCTGCCCGCGCTACATTGAGCGCGACGGTCGCCGTATATATACATACAACATTGATATCGGAGATGAATCCCATGGGCCTGGATCGTTTGAAGATTGGAACCCGCCTCATATTGGCGTTCGGCCTCATCGGCCTGATGGTGGCCATCCTGATGGCCGTAGCCCTGAGCGGGGTCGGCAATGCGGAAGATGCGTACAAAGCCTCGGTGGCGGCCGCCACTGGTCTGACCGACGCGCAGCGCGGTCCGCTGGAGCAGGCCATCCGCCAGGGCCATGGCCACCTGCAGAGCGTGCGCACCTGGGTCTCGGTGCTGGGGGCGGGCGTGTTCATCGTGGCGCTGGCGGCCTTCGTGCTGCTGCGCAACGGCATCGTGGCACCGCTGAACCAGGCCATCCTGATCGCCGAGACGGTGGCTTCGGGCGATTTGAGCCAGGAATTCTCCTCCGAACTCGAAGGCGACTTCGGCCGCCTGCTCACGGCGCTGGGCACCATGGAGGACACGCTGACCGAGCTGGTCTCGGGCATCAAGCAGTCCACGGACTCGATCACCGAAGCGGCGGCGGACATCGATTCGGGCAATTCCGACCTGGCGCGCCGCACCGACGACCAGGTCAGCTCCCTGGCCGACACGGCCGGCAGCATGGCCGAGTTGACCACCACCGTGCGCCAGAACGCCGAGCGTGCCCGCTCGGCCAGCAGCCTGGCCGTAAACGCCTCGCAGATCGCCGAGCGCGGTGGCGCCGTGGTGGGTGACGTGGTGCAGACCATGCAGGCCATCAGCGGCAGCTCGCGCAAGATCGTGGACATCATCCAGGTCATCGAAGGCATTGCCTTCCAGACCAACATCCTGGCGCTCAATGCCGCCGTGGAAGCCGCCCGCGCCGGCGAGCAGGGCCGGGGCTTTGCCGTGGTGGCCAGCGAGGTGCGCAGCCTCGCGCAGCGCAGTGCCGTGGCGGCCCGCGAGATCAAGACCCTGATCAGCCAGTCGGTGGACCAGGTCGAGAGTGGCGCCGGCCACGTGGGCCGCGCCGGCAAGACCATGGAAGAGATCGTGGGCGCGGTCGGTCAGGTCAGCACGCTGCTGGGCGAAATCTCGGGTGCGCTACACGCCCAAAGCTCGGGCATCGAGCACGTGAACGGCGCCGTGGCGCAGATGGACAGCGCCACGCAGCAGAACGCGGCCCTGGTCCAGCAGGCGGCCAGCGCCGCCTCGGCCCTGTCGTCGCGCGCACAAGACCTGCAGCGCGCCGTGGGCGCCTTCAAGCTGGATTGAGGCGGCAGGCCCTAGGCCTACAGGCCCAGCGCCTGCAGGCTGCCGCGGCCTTCGCGCACCACTTCGGGGTCGCCGCCCGTGCCCATGGGCGTCAGGTCCACCACCGTGGTGGGCTCGCGGGGGCAGGCCCCGGCATCCACGATGGCATCCACCAGCTTTTCGTAGCGCTCGCGGATTTCTTCCGGGTCGTTCAGGGGTTCGGTTTCGCCGGCAGGGATCAGCGTGGTGGCCAGCAGCGGGGCACCATGCAGCTCCAGCAGCAACTGCAGGCCCTTGCGGTCGGGCACACGCAGCCCGATGGTCTTGCGCGAGGGGTGGCTCACGCGGCGTGGCACTTCCTTGGTGGCTTCGAGGATGAAGGTGTAGGGCCCGGGCGTACCCAGCTTGAGCAGGCGGTACTGCCGGTTGTCCACGCGCGCGTAGTTGGCCAGCTCCGAAAGGTCGCGGCACAGCAGGGTCAGGTGGTGCTTGTCGTCGACCTGGCGGATGCGGCGCAGCCGGTCCACCGCATCCTTGTCATCGAGGTGGCACACCAGCGCATAGCTCGAATCGGTGGGTACGGCGACGATGCCGCCTTTTTGCAGCAGTGTCGCCGCCTGCTTGAGCAGCCGGGGCTGGGGGTTGTCGGGGTGGACTTCGAAGTACTGGGCCATGGAAAAGAAGAATTCAGGTCAGGCGGCGGCCGCCTGGCGGATGCGGTCGGCCAGCAGTTCCCACACGGGGGTCAGCGTGCCGGGCAGCGGGGGCAGCGTGCCCAGGTCGGTGTGCGACTCGTCCGGGCTGTGGAAATCGCTGCCGCGCGACGCGGCCAGGCCGAACTCCTGGGCCATCGCGGCGTAGGTCACATACTCCGGCGGGCTGTGGCTGCCGGTAACCACCTCCACGCCGCGCCCGCCATGGGCCTTGAATTCCGAGAACAGCGCATACTCTTCGTTCGCACTGAACTTGTAGCGTGCCGGGTGGGCAATCACCGCCACGCCCCCGGCCTCGGTGATCCAGCGCACGGCATCGCCCAGGCTGGCCCAGCGGTGTGGCACATAGCCGGGTTTGCCCTCGGTGAGAAAGCGGCGAAACACCTCGGAGGTGTCCCGGCAGACTCCCGTCTCGACAAGAAAGCGCGCGAAATGCGTGCGCGAGATCAGCGCCGGGTTGCCCACGAACTGCAGCGCACCCTCGTAGGCACCTGCGATGCCGACCTGGGCCAGTTGCTGCGCCATGTCCTGGGCGCGTTCGCCGCGCCCGCCGCGGGTGGCTGCCAGACCGGCGGCCAACTGGGTGTTGTCGGGATCGAAGCCCAAACCTACGATGTGGACGGTGGTGTCGGCAAAGGTCACCGAGATCTCCACACCCGTGAGGTAGGCCATGCCCTGTGCGCTGGCCGCCACTGCGGCCCGGTGCTGGCCGCCGATTTCGTCATGGTCGGTCAGCGCCCACAGCTCGACCCCGTTGGCCTTGGCACGGGCAGCCAGGTCTTCGGGGGTCATGGTTCCGTCGGATACCACGGAATGGCAATGCAGGTCGGCGTTGAGCAGGGTGGTCACGGGGTCATTTTAGGGCTTGTACCGATAACGCGGCGTGCTGATTCCAGCAACACTGGTTACAAGCAGGCCAAGGCACCTCCCGGTGCCCGCTTGCTGTCCTGGCAGCTATCGCTGGTTTGACGGTTTTCCTAGGGCAAATACCCACAGAGCCGGGCCAGTCCCCTGTCCCGGCAGAGCGTAAGGATCAACCATGAATTTCAACAACCTGCGCGTAGCCCACAAGATGTGGAGCGTGATCCTGGGCCTGCTGGCACTGATGCTGGTCACGGCCATCTGGACGCAGTGGTATGGGCGGCAGGTGACCGCCGAGACCGAGATGGCCGTCGGGAAATACGAGTCCGCCATCACCACGGCAGTCAGCTGGCGGGGGCTGGCCGAGGTGGCCGTCACCATGTCGATGGCCAGCTTCGTGACCACGGACGCAGCGCTCAAGGCCGATTTCGACACGCGCGTGGCGGCCCTCACGGCCCGCATCACGCCGGTGCAGGAAAAGATTGGCAAATCCTCGGTGTCGGCCGACGACAAGGCGGCCCTGGCCCAGGTGGCGGCCACGCGCGCCGACATCCGTGGCCAGACCGACAAGCTCAAGGCGCTGACCGATGCCGGTGACGCGGCCGCCAAGCAGGAGTACCTGGCCAGTGTCTACCGCCCGAAGGCGGTGGCCTACCTGGAGTCGATCGACAAGTTCGTGGCGGTCCAGGAGCGCCAGCGCGACCAGGCTGTGCAGGCAGCGCGTGATTCGCGCGCCAACCTGGTGCTGATCGCGGCTGCTGCAGCCGTCGCCGTGGTGGTTCTGGGCATGCTGATGGCTGCCTTGCTGGTGCGTTCCATCACGCGGCCGCTCGACCGGGCGGTGACCCTGGCCGAGGCCATTTCTGCGGGAGACCTGACGCAGGACATCCAGGACGATCGCAAGGATGAGCTCGGGGTGCTGACCCGCGCCCTGTCCACGATGTCCACCCGCCTGCGCTCCGTGGTGAGCGAGGTGCGGGTCGGCGTGAATTCGGTCTCCTCGGCCTCGGTGGAGATCGCCAACGGCAACCATGACCTGTCGGCACGCACCGAGCAGACGGCGTCCAACCTCGAAGAAACAGCGGCCAGCATGGAGCAGCTGACGGCCACGGTGTCGCAGTCTGCCGATACGGCGCGCCAGGCGAACCAACTGGCCGGCACGGCCGCCCAGGCCGCAGCGCGCGGTGGCGAAGTGGTGGGCCAGGTGGTCAGCAGCATGCAGCAGATCACCGACAGCTCGCGCAAGATCGCCGACATCATCGGCACCATCGACGGCATCGCCTTCCAGACCAACATCCTGGCCCTGAATGCGGCGGTGGAAGCGGCACGCGCAGGCGAGCAAGGCCGGGGCTTTGCGGTGGTGGCCAGTGAAGTGCGCAGCCTGGCGGGCCGCAGCGCCGAGGCTGCCAAGGAGATCAAGGCCCTGATCAGTGCGAGTGTGGAGAACGTCGAATCGGGTTCGGCCCAGGTGGCGCAGGCCGGGCAGAGCATGGAAGAGATCGTCTCGAGCGTGCGCCGGGTGAGCGACCTGATCGGAGAGATCACGGCCTCGTCCACCGAACAGCGCGATGGCATTGCCCAGGTCAACCAGGCGGTGACGCACCTCGATCAGATGACGCAGCAGAACGCGGCGCTGGTGGAGGAGTCCACGGCGGCAGCGGCGTCGATGCGCGACCAGGCGCAGAAGCTGGCCGAGGTGGTGGCGGTGTTCAACGTGGGGGCGATGCCTGCGCGGGCACCTTCGGCAGCCCCGCGTGCTGCCGCACCACGCCCCGCACCCGCCCCAGTCCGCCCTGCGGTCGCAGGCAAGCCCGCAGCGCGTCCGTCCGCCCCCGCGACTGCACGGCTGACGACTTCGGCGCCCAAGCCGGCAGCGGCCCACAAGCCTGCCGCTGCGGGGCCAGCCCCCGCACCGGCCCCGCGCGCCACCGCCAAGGGCGGAGACGACGACTGGGAAAGCTTCTGACCCAGGAGGGCAGGTGCCTCAGCAACCGGGTGGTGGTCATCCGCGGCCCAGCCCAGCCTGCGTGAGCCCGGCCTTCTTGGGCGGCCTTCTATCGAATTGGGGTTTGTCCCGGTGACCTGAAGCCCGTTGCACGCCCGTGGCTAGCGTAGGCTATGCCTGTTTGATGTAATTGAATGTTTCCGCCAATAAAGGTGGGAAATGCCAAGGCATCACAGGTCCACAAGGAAAAGAGCCATGCAATTCGACAATATCCGTGTCTCCCGCAAGCTGTGGGGGGCATTTCTGGGTCTGATGATCGCGATGCTGCTGCTCTCCAGCTTCGCCCAGAACCGGGGCAACAACTCCATGTCAGCGGCACTCGATGCCGTGGTCGAGGTCGAGGCCCGCATTTCTACCGCCATCCGCTGGCGAGGCGCCACCGAGACGGCCGTGAACATGGTCGTGGGCGGTGCGGTTACCACCGATGCTGCGCTGTCCGAGCAGTATGGCGTGAAGGTCAAGGAGATCATCGGCGCCATCAACAAGCTGCAGGAGAAGATCGTCGCCTCGGCCACGGACCCACAGGAGAAGGCGGCTGTCGACAAGGTCCTGGAGGCGCGCAAGGCGGTGCTGGCGGCCACGGCCCGAACGGGGGAGCTCAAGAAGGCGGGCGACGATGCGGCCACGCGTCAGTACGCGGACAAGGAGTTTGCGCCCCTGGTCACCTTGTACCTCAAGGCCCAGGACGACTTCGTGGCGGTGCTGGAAAAGCGCCGTGACGCCATCCGCGCCGAGGTGGTTACGCGGCGCATCGAGTACGCCATTTCGAGCATCATCCTGTCGCTGCTGCTGCTGGCGGTGGGCATCTTCCTGGCCTGGAGGCTGGTGCACTCCATCAGCGACCCGCTCAACCAGGCGGTGACCACCATCGACGCCATTGCCGCAGGCGACCTCACGCGCGAGCTGCAGTCCACCCGCAAGGATGAGTTCGGCCACATGCTGCGCTCGCTCTCGGCGATGTCGGCGCGCTTGCGCGGCGTGGTCAGTGAAGTGCGCTCGGGCGTGGACTCGGTGTCTTCTGCATCCGTGGAGATCGCCAACGGCAACCATGACCTGTCGGCACGCACCGAGCAGACGGCGTCCAACCTCGAAGAAACAGCGGCCAGCATGGAGCAGCTGACGGCCACGGTGTCGCAGTCTGCCGATACGGCGCGCCAGGCGAACCAACTGGCCGGCACGGCCGCCCAGGCCGCAGCGCGCGGTGGCGAAGTGGTGGGCCAGGTGGTCAGCAGCATGCAGCAGATCACCGACAGCTCGCGCAAGATCGCCGACATCATCGGCACCATCGACGGCATCGCCTTCCAGACCAACATCCTGGCCCTGAATGCGGCGGTGGAAGCGGCACGCGCAGGCGAGCAAGGCCGGGGCTTTGCGGTGGTGGCCAGTGAAGTGCGCAGCCTGGCGGGCCGCAGCGCCGAGGCTGCCAAGGAGATCAAGGCCCTGATCAGTGCGAGTGTGGAGAACGTCGAATCGGGTTCGGCCCAGGTGGCGCAGGCCGGGCAGAGCATGGAAGAGATCGTCTCGAGCGTGCGCCGGGTGAGCGACCTGATCGGAGAGATCACGGCCTCGTCCACCGAACAGCGCGATGGCATTGCCCAGGTCAACCAGGCGGTGACGCACCTCGATCAGATGACGCAGCAGAACGCGGCGCTGGTGGAGGAGTCCACGGCGGCAGCGGCATCGATGCGCGACCAGGCACAGAAGCTGGCCGAGGTGGTGTCCATGTTCAACGTCGGCGCCGTGGCTGTGCGCGCGCCTGCCGCGCCGCCGCGTGCGGCCGCCGCACCACGCCCCGCGCCAGCCGCCAGCCGGGCCGTGCCGGCACCAGCGCGCACGGCCCTTGCCGGCAAGCCCGCCGCACGGGCCGCTGCACCGGCCACTGCGCGCCTGACCTCCTCCGCGCCCAAGAAGGCGACGGCTGCCCACAAGTCCGCTGCCGCTGGGCCCGCACCGGCGCCAGCCCCCCGCGCCACGGCCAAGGGCGGGGACGACGACTGGGAAAGCTTCTGACCGCAGGCTTTGCAACGGGGCAGAGCTCCCGCAGACAATCCACGAAGGCAGCGCAGGCTGCCTTTGCTATTCCTGAGACTGCAACTTACCGACGGAACGAAAGCCTTCCCATGCCCCTGATCAACATCCGCCTGGCCAACCGCGACATTCCCACCACCTCCGCCCAGAAGGCCGCGCTGATTGCCGGCGTCACGCGCCTCATGCAGGAGGTGCTCGACAAGAAGCCCGAGACCGTGACCGTCATCATCGATGAGATCGACCCCGACAACTGGGGCGTGGGCGGCGAGCAGGTCACGGTGGTGCGCCAGCGCGGCAAGGGGCCCGTGCAGGCGTGATACGGATTTTGCCTTCAACCGTCTAACTTCGTTGGTCCGCCTTGCCGTGCTACAGCACTGTCTGCGGCTTCCCGCCTAGTGTCCCGGGTTGGAAGTCATTGAAGAAAGCAATCAGCCGAAATCCCTGTCAGGCTAGGCGCAAAGCACAGCCATGCTGGGAGCATGGCGAGCATTTGCAACGACGCATGGCGGGGATTGTCGGTAGATTGATTCAACGAATTTCCAACTCGGGACACTAGCTATACGATTGAATGAAAATCCGTATGAGCAGCGCGCCGCGCTAGATTTCTGCGCCTTCCACGAGAAACTGCACCTTGCGCTCGCCGCGCCATTCGTTCACATCGAGGCGAAAGGCCAGCAGCACGCGGGCGGGTAGTTGGTCGGTGTGGCCGAACCAGATGGCGTCGACGGGGTTGCCCTGGTGCATGAGCTTGATGGACAGGTGGTTCTTACCCTCGCCCACCAACCGCTGGCTCAGCACCACGACCTCTTCGCTGAAGGTGGGCGGCGCAAAGCCCTGGCCCCAGACCTCGCGGTGCAGGGTGTCCACCACGTCGGCGCTGCAGTATTCGGGCGCCAGCGGGCCATCGGTCTCGATGCGGCGCGTGAGCGTTGAGGCATCCAGCCATTCCTGCGCCACCTGGGCCAGGGCCTGCTCGAAGGTATCAAAGGCCTCTGCGGCCACGGTGCAGCCGGCCGCCATGGCGTGGCCGCCGAACTTGAGCAGCACGCCGGGGTGGCGCTTGGCCACCAGGTCCAGCGCATCGCGCAGGTGAAACCCGGGAATGGAGCGGCCCGAGCCCTTGAGCTCGTGCTCCTTGCCTGGCGCGCTGCTGGCGGCGAAGACGAAGGTCGGGCGGTGCAGCTTGTCCTTGATGCGCGAAGCGACGATGCCCACCACGCCCTCGTGGAAATCGGGGTCGAAGACGCTGATGGCGGGCGGCGGGTCTTCGCTCTCGTCGAACAGGTTCTCGGCCATCAGCATGGCCTGCTCGCGCATGCCGCCCTCGATCTCGCGGCGCTCGCGGTTGATGGTGTCCAGCTGGCCGGCCAGGTGGCTGGCGCGGCCAGCGTCGTCGGTGAGCAGGCATTCGATGCCCAGCGTCATGTCCGCCAGGCGGCCGGCGGCGTTGATGCGCGGCCCCAGCGCAAAACCGAAGTCGAAGGTGGTGGCCACGGCCGCCTTGCGGCCGGCCGCCGTGAACAGCGCCGCCACGCCGGCCGGCATGGCGCCCGCGCGGATGCGCCGCAGGCCCTGGGCCACCAGGCGGCGGTTGTTGGCGTCCAGGCGCACCACGTCGGCCACGGTGCCAAGCGCCACCAGCGTGAGCAGCGGGTCCAGCTTGGGCTGGCTGGCGGTGTCGAACACGCCGCGCGCGCGCAGTTCGGAGCGCAATGCCATGAGCACGTAGAACATCACGCCCACGCCGGCCAGGGACTTGCTCTCGAACGTGCAGCCCGGCTGGTTGGGGTTGACCATGGCGTCGGCCGCGGGCAGCTCGGGGCCGGGCAGGTGGTGGTCGGTCACGAGGACCAGAAGGCCCTGGGCCTTGGCCTCGGCCACGCCCTCGACGCTGGCGATGCCGTTGTCCACGGTGATCAGCACATCGGCGCCGCGCTCCTTCACGCGGCGGGCGATCGGTGGGGTCAGGCCATAGCCGTCGGTCACACGGTCGGGCACCAGGTAGTCCACATGCTTTGCGCCCAGCAGGCGCAGGCCGCGCACGGCCACGGCGCAGGCGGTGGCGCCGTCGCAGTCGTAGTCGGCCACGATGCACAGGCGCAGGTCCTGCGCCATGGCATCGGCCAGCAAGGTGGCGGCCTGCTCTATGCCCTTGAGTCCGGCGGGTGGCAGCAGGCGGGCCAGGCCGTCGTCCAGCTCCTCCTTGTCACGCACGCCACGCGCGGCATACAGGCGGGCCAGCAGCGGGTGCACGCCGGCCTGCTCCAGCGCCCAGGCGGCGCGCGGGGGAATGTCTCTTGCCGTGATTTTCATAGCTGGGGTGCCACCTGGGCAAAACGGGTGGGCTGGAAGTACGCCTTTATGCGCTGCAGCAGGCCGCGTGGGGCGGTGTGGAAGGCCAGCGCAGCGCGTTCGCCGCACAGGGTCAGGCGCACGGCGGCGCCTTGCTCGGCCTGGCGCAGCAGGTCGGCCAGCGGGCCCGCATCCAGCGCGCTCCAGGCGGCCGCCCAGGCACGCCAGTCCTCACGCAGCGCGGCGTTGCGCAGGGCCAGTGGCATCTGGGGCGCGGGTGCGGGCGCCGTGGCCGGCAAGGCGCCTGCGCCGTGCACCCAGAAGGAGTTGACCATGGGCAGGCCGCTTTCGGCCCGCGCATCGTTGAAGGCATGGGTGTACAGCAGCATCTGCATCTCGCTGTTCAGGCGGTGCAGGGTGCGGGCTTTGGCGGCATCGGGCATCCAGGCACGCACGTCGCGCAGCAACACGCGGTCGAGCGAGGCGGTGGCCAGGTGGGCGAACAGGGGGCCTTCGGCAAGCCAGCGGGTGGGCTGGTCGTAGTGCAGGTGGATGCCGTCCTCGGCGAACCAGGGCGAGACGATGGCCAGCAGGGCGCGCGAGGATGCTTCGGTGAGGCCCAGGGCTTCGGGGTCGCGCAGCGTGATGTGGTCGGTCGTCACCTGCCACTGGCAGGGGGCCACGAAGGCCCAGGCCTGGCCCTCCACAGGCTGGCCTTGCTGCAGGCGGTACCAGGCGGCCCAGGGCGTAAGCCCGTCCTCGGCGGGCAGGCCAAGGGCCTGGGCCAGGGCGCGCTCATGGGGGGCAGAGAAACTGGTCTCCTCGGCGGTACTGGAGCCTGCAGGATCGGCCGCGAGGCGCGCCAGCAGGCGATCCAGGTGCGGCAGATCGAGCGTTGCCAGCGTTTGCCGGCACCCCTCGGAGGCGCTGGCAGCGTAGGGGATGAGCAAATGGGGGATGTCCGACATCCCTCTATTGTCCGGGATGCCACAATCGCTCCCGCCGGGCTCTGCTATCCCATCAGGGTCCAGGCACTTTTTTCCCATCCATGCAACTTCCCTACGAACTGGCCCTGGGCCTGCGCTACACCCGCTCGGGCCGGGCCACGCGGCGCAACGGCTTCATTTCCTTCATCTCCGGTGCGTCCATGCTGGGCATCGCCCTGGGCGTGGCGGCACTGATCGTGGTGCTCAGCGTCATGAACGGCTTTCAGAAGGAGGTGCGCGAGCGCATGCTGGGCGTGGTCGCCCACATCGAGGTCTTTGCGCCCCAGGGCGCCGCCATGCAGGACGCGGCACGCACCATGGCCGAAACCCGCAAGAACCCGGCCGTCACTGGCGCCGCCCCGTTCGTGGCGGCCCAGGCACTGATCGCGCATGGCGACGACATGAAGGGGGCGCTGGTGCGCGGCATCGATCCCGCGCTCGAAGGCAGCGTGACCTCGCTGGCGCATGCCAACGCCGAGGTGCTTGCCACCCTGGTGCCCGGGCAGTTTCGCGTGGTGCTGGGCAGCGAGCTGGCCAAATCGCTGGGCGTGAAGGCGGGCGATGCGGTGACCATGGTGGTGCCGGTGGCCCAGGGCGGCAGCGGCAACCAAGGCGGCCCGCGCTACCAGCCACTCACGGTGGCGGGTACGGTGGATTCGGGCCACTTTCAGTACGACTCCACGCTGGTGTGGATGCACCAGGACGATGCCCTGGCCATCTTCGGCCTGCGCGGCCCCACGGGTATCGGCCTGAAGCTGCAGGACCTGCAGCAGGCCAATGCCGTGGCCATCGAGCTCGCGCACACGCTCAGCGGCGATCTGCTGCTGCGCGACTGGACGCAGCAGAACCGCACCTGGTTCGAGGCGGTGCGCCTGCAAAAACGCATGATGTTCATCATCCTGGCGCTGATCGTCGCCGTGGCGGCCTTCAACCTCGTCTCCACCCTGGTGATGACGGTCAACGACAAGCGCGCCGACATCGCCATCCTGCGCACGCTGGGGGCCAGCCCGAAAAGCATCATGACCGTCTTCGTGGTGCAGGGCGCCATGGTGGGCGTGATCGGCACCCTGGCCGGCCTGGCGCTGGGCCTCTCCATCGCCTACAACATCGACGTCATCGTGCCGGCCATCGAGAAGGCGCTGGGTGCCACCTTCCTGCCCAAGGACATCTACCTGATCGACCGCATGCCCAGCGAACCGCAGGGTGCCGATATCGTGCCCATCGCCCTGATCTCTCTGGCGCTGGCCTTCGTGGCCACCCTGTACCCGAGCTGGCGCGCCAGCCGCGTGAACCCCGCAGAAGCACTGCGCTATGAATGAATGAGCGCGGCCTGAACTAGCTATGCAAATCCCCTACGAACTGGCCCTGGGCTGGCGCTACACCCGCGCGGGCCGTGCCACGCGGCGCGATGGCTTCATCTCGTTCATCTCGGGCGTGTCCATGCTGGGCATCGCCCTCGGTGTGGCGGCGCTGATCATCGTGCTGTCGGTGATGAACGGCTTTCAGCGCGAGGTGCGCGACCGCATGCTCAGCGTGGTCTCGCACATCGAAATCCTGGCACCCCAGGGTGCGCCGCTGCCGGACGTGGCCACCACCCTGGCCGAGGTCCGGCGCAATCCGAACGTGACCGGGGCTGCGCCCTTCGTCTCGGCCCAGGCGCTGCTCTCGCGCGGCCAGGACATGCGCGGCGCGCTGGTGCGCGGCATCGACCCGGCGCTCGAAAGCTCGGTGACCGACCTGGCCGCAGGCAACGAAAAGACACTCAAGCTCCTGGTGCCCGGTGAATTCCGCGTGGTTCTGGGGGGCGAACTGGCCCGCTCACTGGGCGTGCGCGCCGGGGATGTGGTGACGCTGATCGCGCCCGCCGGCCAGGTCACCCCGGCCGGCGTGGTGCCGCGCCTCAAGCAGATGACGGTGGCCGGCACCTTCGACTCGGGCCACTACGAGTACGACTCGGCCCTGGTGCTGCTGCACCACGAGGACGCGCAGCGCATCTTTCGCCTCGAATCCCCCACGGGCATCCGCCTGAAGCTCAAGGATGTGCACCAGGCGCGCGCAGTGGCCGCCGAGCTGGCGGGCACCCTGAGCGGTGGGCTGGTGGTCCGCGACTGGACGCAGCAAAACCGCACCTGGTTCGCCGCCGTGCAGCTCGAAAAACGCATGATGTTCATCATCCTCACGCTCATCGTGGCGGTGGCGGCCTTCAACCTCGTCTCCACCCTGGTGATGACGGTGACCGACAAGCGCGCCGACATCGCCATCCTGCGCACCCTGGGCGCCAGCCCCAAAAGCATCATGGGCGTGTTCGTCGTGCAGGGGGCCATGGTGGGCGTGATCGGCACGCTGGCCGGCCTGGCGCTGGGCCTGGTCATCGCCTTCAACATCGACGTCATCGTGCCGGCCATCGAGCACGCGCTCAACGCGAGCTTCCTGCCCAAGGACATCTACCTCATCAGCAAGATGCCCAGCGAGCCGCAAAGCTCGGACATCGTGCCCATCGCCGTCATTTCCCTGGTGCTGGCCTTCGTGGCCACCCTGTACCCCAGCTGGCGCGCCAGCCGTGTGAACCCCGCCGAGGCGCTTCGCTATGAATAAGAACAACGCTCCATCCGCCGCATCCCTGCCCGCAGCACCGCCCGCCCGTGGCGAGGTGGTGCTGCAGGCCCAGGGCCTGACCAAGCGCTTCACCGAAGGCCGGCTGGACGTGACCGTGCTGCACGGCGTGGACCTGCAGGTGCATGCGGGCGAAACCCTGGCCATCGTCGGCGCGTCGGGCTCGGGCAAGAGCACCATGCTGCACCTGCTGGGCGGGCTGGATGCGCCCACGGCCGGCAGCGTGCGCCTCAAGGGCCAGCAGCTCTCGGCGCTGTCGCCTGAGCAGCAGGGCCGGATGCGCAACCAGCACCTGGGCTTCATCTACCAGTTCCACCACCTGCTGCCCGAGTTCACCGCGCTGGACAACGTGGCCATGCCGCTGCGCATCCGCCGCATGCCGCAGGAGCAATGCCGCGAGGAGGCAGCGCGCGTGCTGACGTCGGTGGGCCTCAAGGAGCGGCTGCACCACCGGCCAGCCGAGCTGTCGGGCGGCGAGCGCCAGCGCGTGGCGATTGCACGCGCCCTGGTCACGCGCCCGGCCTGCGTGCTGGCCGACGAGCCCACCGGCAACCTGGACCGCAATACGGCGGACGGCGTCTTCGCGCTCATGCTGCAGCTGGCGCGCGAGCAGGGCACGGCCTTCGTGATGGTCACGCACGATGAATCGCTGGCCGCGCGCTGCGACCGCGTGGTGCACCTGGTGCTGGGCAAGCTGGGATAGCACATATCCCCGGGCATGGCCCGGAGTGCCAGCGCACGGCATCCTTGCCGCTGTGATCGAAAAGTCTCCATCCGCGCCAGGACACTCTAAGATGGCCGAAATCCGCTCCAGGAGAGCCCGCAGATGACGGTTCCGGCATCCATCCCTTCCGACGAAGCGCGCAGGCTTGAGGCATTGCGCGCCCTGATGGTGCTGGACACCCCGGCCGAGCCTCTGCTCGATTCCATTGCGCGCATGGCGGCCGAGGTGTGTGGCGTGCCCATCGCGCTCATCAGCCTGATCGATGCCGAGCGCCAGTGGTTCAAGGCCAATGTCGGCCTGCCGGGGGTGAATGAAACCCCGCGCGACGTGGCCTTCTGTGCCCACGCCATCCACATGGACGACGTGATGGAGGTGCCCGACGCCACGCTGGATGCGCGTTTTGCGCACAACCCGCTGGTCACGGGTGCGCCGGACATCCGTTTCTACGCCGGTGCGCCGCTCATGACCGGCGACGACGGCGACCGCGTGGGAACCCTGTGCGTCATCGACCGCAAGGCGCACCAGCTCACGGCGCACCAGCGGGCCCTGCTGCGCTCGCTCTCGGCCATGGTGTCGCAGGCCCTGGACATGCGCCGCGACCTGATCGAGCGCGCATTTTCCGTGCGCCAGGAGTATGAGAAGGCCCTGTCCGAAAGCGAGCGGCGCTACCGCACCATGGTCGAGGCGCAGACCGAGATGCTGTCACTGGCCTGGCCCCATGGCGAGGTGTTCTACGTGAACCAGGCCTATGCCCGCCACTTCGGCCAGGAGCCGCAGGACATGGTGGGCAAGGACCTGTTCGCCTATGTCGAACCGGCCGACCGGGCGCTGGTCCGGGAGCGCATCGCCGAGGTGTTTCGCGGCGAGGGCAGCACGCAGGGGGAAAACCGCATGGTCAGTGCCGACGGTACCGAGCGCTGGATGGCCTGGACCAACAGCTGTCTGCTCGACAGCGAGCAGCGGCCCTATCTGCATTCCGTCGGGCGCGACATCACCGCCCAGAAGGCGGCCGAACGGGCACTGCTGGCCAGCCAGCAACTGCTGGAGCGCACCGGCCGCGTGGCCCGGGTGGGCGGATGGGAGTTCGATGTGCGCAGCGGCAGCATCTCCTGGTCCTCAGAGACGCGGCGCATCCACGAGGTGGCGCCCGACTACATACCCACGCTGGAGAATGCGCTGGGCTTTTATGCCCCCGAGGCCCGGGATGCCATGACCGCGGTGGTGCGCAGCGCGCTGGATGCCGGCCAGGCCTGGGATCTGGAGCTGCCCCTGGTCACTGCCTGCGGACGCCACATCTGGGTGCGTGCCGTGGGCGAGGCCGAGCACGAGAGCGGTGCCGTGGTGCGCCTGTTCGGCGCCTTCCAGGACGTGACGGAGCGCCGTCGCATGGCCCAGCAACTGGCCGACAGCGAGCGCTTCGTGCGCCTGGTCACGGATGGCCTGCCGATCCGCATCGGTTATGTGGACCGGGAGCTGCGCTTTCGCTTCGCCAACCAGGCGGCTTGCCAGCGCTTTGGCTTGGGCCGCGAAGACGTCATCGGGCGCACCCGTGAGGATCTGCTCGGCGAGCCCACGCCGCCGGAGGTGGCGCAGCGCGTGCAGCAGGTGCTGGCGGGGACGGCGCAGCGCTATGAGTCCGATGAAGTGCGCCATGGAGCGCTGCACCGCATCGAAAGCCAGCTCGTACCCGACATCTCGGACGATGGCACGGTGCGCGGATTTTTCTCCACCGGCATCGACATCACCCAGCGCGCTGCCGCCGAGCGCGGCCTGCGCGTGCTGACTGCCATCCTGGAAAACACCTCCGACTTCGTGGTGCAGACCGACCTGCGGGGCCAGGTCACCTACATGAACCCTGCCGCACGCCGCGCGCTGGGATTTGCGCCCGACGAAGACGTGGCCGGCCATGTGTTCACCGAGTTCAACACACCCGAGACGAATGCGCTGTATGCCCAGGCCATCTTGCCTGCCGTCCGGACTCACAGCATGTGGGTGGGCGAAACCACGGTGTACGCGGCCCACCGGCGGGTGGTGCCGGTGAGCCACATGGTCATCGCCCACCGCGACGGGGAGGGGCGCATCCAGCACTTCTCGGCCATCATGCGCGACATCTCGGAGGCGGCGCAGGCGCGCGCTGCCTTGCTCAAGCAGACCGCCACGCTGCGCTCCATCACCGAGGCGCTGCCCTCGCTGGTGGCGGTGGTGGGGCCGGATGAGCGCTACCAGTTCGTCAACAGCGCCTTCGAGCGCTGGCACCGCGTGCCGCGCGAGCAGATCGTGGGCCGCAGCATGGAAGAATTTCTCGGGGCCGCGGAGTACGCGCGCAGCAAGCCCATGGTGCAGAAGGTGCTTGGCGGCGAGACGCTCACCTTCGACAAGGATTTTCCGCAGCGCGTGCCAGCCGGCCACGTCACCATCCACCTCATCCCGCTGTGGTCCGAGCCGGGTGCGGTCGATGGCTTTGTGTCCATGGCCCAGGACGTCACCAGCTACCGCCAGGAGGCCGGCCGCCTGCTGGCACTGGCGCAGCACGATCCGCTGACGGGCCTGCTCAACCGGGCCGGGCTGCAGGCCTATGTGGGGCAGAAGGACCTGGCGGTGGAAGGCCCCCTGCTGGCCTTGCTGTACATCGACCTGGACCATTTCAAGCCCGTCAACGACCAGCATGGCCATCCCGTGGGCGACCAGTTGCTGCAGGCCTTTGGGCAGCGCCTGCTGGCGCTGGTGCGGCCCACCGATGCGGTGGCACGGCTCGGAGGCGACGAGTTCGCCGTGGTGCTGGCCGGCGTGCGTGCGCCGGCCCATGCCGAAGCCGTGGCCGGCAAGATCCTGGAGGCGGCGCACATGCCGTTCGAGATGGGCGGGCTGCGGCTGTCGGTGGGCGCCAGTGCGGGGCTGGCGCTGGGCACGGACGCTGCCAAGGGCTGGGCCGACCTCATGGCCCGCGCGGACGACCAGCTTTACCTGGCCAAGCGCTCCGGCCGGGGCCAGTTCAAGGGCGGCTGACGCACAGGGCGGTGTCTACATCACCCGCCCGTACCACCATACCGACAGGCTGGCTGCGAGCAGCGCCAGCACGGCCCCGGCCAGCGCCAGCAGCGCCGAGATCTCGGTTTCCTTTTTCTCTACCGTGAGGCGCGAGCTCAGGGTCTCGTAGACCTTCTTGAGGTCGGCTGCCGTGGCGGCGTGGAAGTATTCGGCGGCGGTGCGGGTGGCCACGGCCTTCAGGGTCTCTTCGTCCAGCCGCACGCGCATGGACCAGCCCTCGAAGCCGATGGTTTCGCCCTGCAGCGTGCCCACGCCCACGGTGTACACGCGCACGCCCCGGTCGGCAGCCCACTTGGCGGCTTCGAGCGGGTCCACCCCGGTGGTGCGCTGGCCATCGGTCAGCATGATGATGGCGGCCGAGTTGTAGGAGCCCGGGGCCACGGGGGTAAAGGGCTTGGCGGGGTCCTGCTTGTTGAGTTCTTCCAGGGGCCGTGGCTTCATCGCCTGGCGCCCGCCCAGGGCCGAGATGTCGATGCCGGCATCGGGGAAGAGGGTGGCCAGCGACAGCATGATGCCGTTGCCCGTGGCCGTGCCGCGCTGCAGCTGAAAGCTGTCGATCGCCTTGACCAGGTCGTCGCGGCTCTGCGTGGGCAACTGCGCCAGCTGGGCGCTGCCGGCAAAGGCCACGATGCCCACGCGCACATGGCGCGGCAGCTCGGCGATGAAGGCCTTGGCGGCGTCCTGCGCGGCAGTGATGCGGTCGGGCTGCACATCGGTGGCGCGCATGCTGCCTGAGACGTCCATGGCCAGCATGATGGTCTGGTCCTGCGAGGGCAGGGTGATCACCGCCAGCGGCCGGGCCGCGGCCAGCAGCAGGGCCACCAGCGCCAGCAAAAAGAGAAACGGCGGAATGTGCCGGCGCAGGTGCTGCGCCGGGCCCATGGCTTCGCGCACCAGCGACAGGCTGGAGTAGCTCAGTGCGGTTTTCTTGCGCCGGTGCAGCAGCCACCAGTACAGCAGTACCAGCAGCGGCACGGCCAGCAGCAGCCAGAGCAGGGAGGGCCAGAGAAAGACCATGGTGGCGTGTCCTGTGGTTTCAGGCGGCGGCCCGTGGGGCCGTCCATTGGAAAAAGGGGTGCGTGGGGGGGCGCACGCGGTGCTGGCGCAGGTCCATGAAGCGCAGCAGTGCATCCACCAGGTCGTCGTCGGTGCGCAGCTCCAGGGTGTCGGCACCGGCCTTGGCCAGGCCCTCGCGCAGCACGGCCTCGCGCTGGGCCGCCAGGCGGGCAAAGCGGTGGCGAAAGCCGCTGTCATGCGTGTCCACCTGCAGTTGCTCGCCGCTCTCGGCGTCGCGCAGCGTGACCAGGCCCACGTCGGGCAGCTCCAGCTCCAGCGGATCGAGCAGGCGCACGCTCACCACGTCATGCCGGCGGGCCAGTTGGGCCAGGGGCTTTTCCCAGCCGGGGGCGCTGATGAAGTCGGACACCACGAACACCGTGGAGCGCCGGCGCAAGGTGCCCAGCGCCCCCTGCAAAAGCAGGTGCAGTTCGGTGCTGCCCGATTGCAGTGGGGGCGCGGGCTTGAGCAACTGATGCACCAGGTGCAGCACATGGGCGCGGCCGCTGCGCGGGGGCAGCACGGTGTCCACGGCGCGCGTGTCGGCACCCCCTGCGCCGTAGAGCATGGCGCCCACGCGGTTGCCGTGGCGCGTGAGCAGGCGCGAGAGCACGGCCACGAAGCCGGTGAGGATGTCGCGCTTGGCGTTGCCCTGCGGGCCGAAGTTGACCGAGGGGCTCAGGTCCAGCAGGAACCAGGCGGACATCTCGCGGTCTTCGGTGAACACGCGCACATGGGGGGTGTTCAGGCGCGCCGTCACATTCCAGTCGATGTGGCGCACGTCGTCGTGGGGCTGGTACTCGCGCAGGTCCATGAGGTCCAGGCCGGCCCCGCGCATCAGCGTGCGGTAGTCGCCCTGCAGCAGCCCGTCGAGCCGGCGGATGACACTCCACTCCAGCTGCCGCAGCAGGCGGTCGGCCTCGCCGGGCAGGGTGGGCAGCGCGCGCGCGGCGGTGGCTGCGGTGTCAGGCGGCTTTTTGCTCATGGTGCAAGGGCTTGGCAGGGGCGGGCACCTTGGCCATGATGCGCGTGATCAGCGCATCGGCGTCCAGGCCCTCGGACAGCGCCTCGTACGACAGCGACAGCCGGTGGCGCAGCACGTCGGCCGCCAGGTCGGTCATGTCCTCGGGCAGCACGTAGCTGCGTCCGCGCAGCATGGCCAGGGCCTGGGCGCCTTCGGCCAGGCAGATGGTGGCGCGCGGGCTGGCGCCGCAGGCGATGAAGGGCGCCAGGTCCTTGAGGTCGTGCCGGGCCGGTGCGCGCGTGGCGGCCACCAGCTTCACGGCGTATTGCAGCAGCGAAGGGTCGACATACACGCTGCGGCATTCGGCCTGCAGCGTGGCCAACTGGGCCGTGGTGGCCACGGGAAGCACCTGCACGGGATCAGCGAGCGCGCGCTGGGCGATCACGAACTCCTCTTCCTCGGTGGGGTAGTCGAGCAGCACCTTCATCATGAAGCGGTCCACCTGGGCTTCGGGCAGGGCGTAGGTGCCTTCGGTCTCGATGGGGTTCTGCGTGGCCATCACCAGGAAGGGCGAGGGCACCTTGTGTGTTTCGCCGGCAATCGTCACCTGGCGCTCCTGCATCACTTCGAGCAGCGCGCTCTGCACCTTGGCGGGTGCGCGGTTGATTTCATCGGCCAGCAGCAGGTGGGTGAATACCGGGCCCAGGGAGGTGCTGAACTCGCCCGTCTTCTGGTTGTACATGCGTGTGCCCACCAGGTCGGCGGGCACCAGGTCGGGCGTGAACTGGATGCGCTTGAAGCTGCCCTGGATGGTGCTGGCCAGGGTCTTCACGGTGAGCGTCTTGGCCAGGCCCGGCACGCCCTCGACCAGCAGGTGGCCCTGGGCCAGCATGGCCACCATCACGCGCTCCAGGAAGCGGTCCTGCCCGACCACGACGCGCTTGACTTCGTAGAGCACCTGCTCCATCAGCGTGGCGGTGGCGGCATTCGATGCAAACGGCTGCGGGGTCGGTTCCATGGGACTCCTTGCGAGGATGGGTGCGTATTGAAGGGGGGTCAGAAGGGCGACATGCCCACGGCCGACGCCGCGTTCTCGATGGGCACGGCAAAGCCGATGCCGATGAAGGTGCGTGCTGGCGTGGGGTTCAGGATGGCGGTGACGATGCCGATCACCTCCCCATCCATGGTGACCAGCGGGCCGCCCGAGTTGCCGGGGTTGGCCGCCGCGTCGAATTGGATCAGGTTGCCCAGCTCGCGCTTGCCTTCGGGCGAGGTGAACTGGCGCCCCAGGCCTGAGATCACACCCGCCGAGGCCGATGGGCCGATGCCGAAGGGAAATCCCACCACGGCGACTTGGTCGCCGGGGCGCAGGTCGTTGGTGGAGCGCAGGGAGGCGGCCTCCAGGTCGTCGGGCACCTTGTGGGCCTGCAGCACGGCCAGGTCGTTCTCGGGCTGCACGCCGGTGATGGTGGCCGTGGTCTGCAGCCCGTCGTGGAAGGTCAGCTGGATGCGATCGGACCCCTGCACCACGTGCAGGTTGGTGAGGATGATGCCTTTGTCGACGATCACCACGCCCGTGCCCACGCCGCGCTCGACCTCGTCCTTGCCGTTCTTGCTGCGCCCGAAGCCCACCACGCGCACCACCGAAGGCGCGATGGTCTCCACGGCGCGTGCGGCCGCCGAGGGCAGGGTGGTGGTTTCCAGCGTGCGCAGCACCGCCTGGTCGATGTCTTCCTGGGTGAGTTTGCGGGGCACGCTGCGCTGGTTCAGCCACACGCTGGTGACGAGCAGGGCCGCCAGCACCAGCAAGGCGCCCCACAGGGCGTAGAGGTTGCGGCGCGAAAGGGTGACCGCCTGGGGCCTGCCGGCGGGCTGGCTGGTGGCTGGCGCCGTCGGGGCTACCGGTTCCGAGGGCGCAGCATCGCTCGGGGCCGCAGCCCCGGCAGGGCGGCGGGCGGGGCGGGAGCTGCTGTAGACAGTGGGTCTGGGCATCCTGTCACCTTCCGATACACCATGGCATGGCGCATGTTTTCACAGTAGCACGGATCGCGCCCCTGTGCATACCCCGGGGGTTTCCATCGTGCATCATGTTTGCCATGAACTTCTGGATAGATACCCATTGCCACCTGGATGCACCCGAACTGGCCTCCGACACCGACACCGTGCGCGAGCAGGCCCGCCAGGCCGGCGTTGGGCATTGCGTGCTGCCTGCGGTGGAGCAGTCCAACTGGGATGCCGTGCGCGCCCTTGCGCACCAGTATGGGGACAGCTACGCCTTGGGCATCCATCCCCTGTACACCGGACATGCCGCAGATGGAGACCTTGAACTGCTCGGGCAAGCGCTGGAGCAGCATCGGGAAGACCCGCGCCTCGTCGCCGTGGGCGAGATCGGGCTCGACTATTTCGTGCCGGGGCTGGATCCGGCCCGGCAGGAGCACTTCTACCGTGCGCAGCTCCAGCTGGCACGGCGCTTCGGGCTGCCGGTGATCCTGCACGTGCGCCGTTCGGCCGACAAACTGCTCAAGGGCCTGCGCGAGGTCCGGGGCCTGTCGGGCATCGCCCATGCCTTCAACGGCAGCGAGCAGCAGGCGCAGGCCTTCGTGGACCTGGGCTTCAAGCTCGGCTTCGGTGGGGCGGTCACCTACGACCGGGCCCTGCAACTGCGCCGCCTGGCCGCCCAGTTGCCGCTCCACTGCCTGGTGATGGAGACCGACTCTCCCGACATTCCCCCGCACTGGCTCTACACCACCGCCGCCGAGCGCGAGGCGGGCCGGCCCCAGGGGCGCAACACCCCGGGCGAGCTGCCACGCATCGGCGAGGTGGTGGCCGAACTGCGCGGCATGACCGTGCAGGCGCTGGCCGAAGCCTCCACCGCCAACGCGCTGGCGGCCCTGCCGCGCGTGGCCTCGCTGCTCCAGACCCGGCAAGGGGTGTCACGGTCTTTTACCGATTCGTGACGATCAATCTGGGTTTTTAGCTATATATTTGATAGTGATCGGGTGCCCGTGCATCCGGCCCTCCACGCCGCATGCCTGCCCCCACCACCCCGTTGCCACCCCACGATACCGACGCTCCCGCTCTCCGGCTGGTCGGACTGCCCGCCGTGGTGTCCGCCAGCACCGTCGTCCTGGTGCTGGGCAGCTTCCCTGGTGCCGCCTCGCTGCGCGCGCAGCAGTACTACGGCCATCCGCAGAACCACTTCTGGCGCATCCTGCAGGCCATCTGGCCGCAGCACCCCCTGCCCGGTCCTGCCGGACCCGCCAGCTATGCCCTGCGCTGCGAATGGCTGCTGGCGCGCGGCCTGGGCCTGTGGGACGTGTATGCCAGCTGCGAGCGCGAGGGCAGCCTGGACGCAGACATCCGCCATGCCGTGGTGAACGATTTCGCCTCGCTGCGCGCCGTGGCGCCGCGCCTGGCCGCCATCGCCCACAATGGGGGTGAGAGCTTCAAGCACTCCGCGCGCACCGCAGCCCTGGGCGTGCCGGTGTACAAACTGCCGTCCACCAGCCCGGCCAATGCCTCCTGGAGCTTCGAGCGCAAACTGAACGCGTGGGCCGAACTCATGGCCCGCCACCAATTGACCTGAATGACCCGCAAGAAAACCAGCCCCATCGAACTGCCCGAAGTCAGCGTCTCCGACGATGGCGAGGTGCGCCACCTGCACCTGGGAACGCCCTGGATCCAGGGCTCCATGCGCGTGGCCGAACCCTTCGCGCTGGAGCTCGAATACGTGCAGCGCATGATGGCCTGGCTGCTTTTCGTCGAGCCCGCTTCGGTGGGCAAGCGCCACGCCATGCAACTGGGCCTGGGTGCCGGGGCCATCACCAAGTTCTGCCACAAGAAGCTGCGCCTGTGCGCCACCGCCATCGAACTCAACCCGCAGGTGGTGGCCGTGTGCCGCCAGTGGTTCAAGCTGCCGCCCGACGGCCCCAAGCTGCGCGTGGTGCTGGCCGATGCGGCCAAGGAGATCCAAAACCCCATGTGGTTGGGCACGGTCGATGCGCTGGCGGTGGACCTGTACGACCACGATGCCGCCGCCCCCGTGCTCGACAGCCCCGACTTCTATGCCGATTGCCGCGCCCTGCTGTCCGAGGACGGCAGCATGACCGTGAACCTGTTCGGTCGCTCCTCGAGCTACGAGAAGAGCTTGAAGAGCATGGCCAGCGCCTTTGGCGACGATGCGCTGTGGGCCTTCAAGCCCACGCGCGAAGGCAACACCGTGGTGCTGGCCCAGCGCACGCCCACGCGGCCCAAGCGCACCGAGCTGGCCGCCCGGGCCGAGGCTATCCAGGAGCGCTGGGGCCTGCCCACCACCAAGTGGATGCGCGTTTTCAAGCCGGTTGCCTGAACATGGTGCACCCGACTCCTTCGTCCTGCCCCGTCCACCCCCTCTGAGAGGTCTGCAGACATGAGCACCGCCGTCATCCCCCCCATCCCCGCCGCCAAGGCGGCCATCAAGCCGGTCAACCACATCGGGCCCGTGGACTGGCGCCGCATGGTCGAATGGCTGAGCGCCGATGGCGTGATCTCCCAGGAGGAGGCGCAGCGCACCATTGCCCGCTGCTCGCAGGCCGAAAGCTCGCAGCCGGCCCTGGTGCGGCTGGCTGCGGTGGCCATGACGCGCGCCTCCGATGGCAAGCCGCTGGACATCGAACTGCTCACCGAGTACCTGGCGCAGCGCGCCGGCCTGCCGTACATGCGCATCGACCCGCTTCGGGTGGACGTGGGCCGGGTCGCCGACACCATGAGCGCCACCTATGCCGAGCGCCACAAGGTGCTGCCTGTGCAGGTGACCCCTAAGGAGGTGGTGGTGGCCACGGCCGAGCCCTTCGTCGATGACTGGGTGGCCGAGGTCGAGCGCCAGGCGCGCCGCACGGTGCGCCGCGTGGTGGCCAACCCGCAGGACATCCACCGCTTCACGGCGGAGTTCTTTGCGCTGGCCAAATCCGTGCGCGCCGCGCAGAAGGCGGGTGGCGCATCGGGCGGCAGCAGCTTCGAGCAACTGGTGGAGCTGGGGCGCAGCAACAAGCAGCTCGATGCCAACGACCAGGGCGTGGTCAAGGTGGTGGACTGGCTCTGGCAGTACGCCTTTGACCAGCGAGCCAGCGACATCCACCTGGAGCCACGGCGCGAGCAGGGGGTGATCCGCTTTCGCATCGACGGTGTGCTGCACCCGGTCTACCAGATGCCCATGGGCGTGCACAACGCGATGATCTCGCGCATCAAGCTGCTGGGCCGCATCGACGTGGTGGAAAAGCGCCGCCCGCAGGACGGCCGCATCAAGACCCGCAACCAGCGCGGCGACGAGGTGGAAATGCGTTTGTCCACGCTGCCCACGGCCTTTGGCGAAAAGATGGTGATGCGGATCTTCGATCCCGACAACACCGTCAAGGACCTGGACGCGCTGGGCTTTGCGCAGCACGACGCGGCGCGCTGGGAGGCGCTGGTCAAGCGGCCGCACGGCATCATCCTGGTGACCGGGCCCACGGGCTCGGGAAAGACCACCACGCTGTACTCCACGCTCAAGCGCGTGGCCACGGAAGAGGTCAATGTGAGCACGGTGGAGGACCCGATCGAAATGATCGAGCCGAGCTTCAACCAGACCCAGGTGCAGCCGCAGCTCGATTTCAATTTCGCCGAAGGCCTGCGCGCGCTGATGCGCCAGGACCCGGACATCATCATGGTCGGCGAAATCCGCGACCTGGAAACGGCCGAGATGGCCATCCAGGCAGCGCTCACGGGCCACCTGGTGTTCTCCACGCTGCACACCAACGACGCGCCTTCGGCCATCACCCGCATGATGGAGCTGGGCGTGCCCTCGTACCTCATCAACGCCACGCTGCTCGGCGTGCTCGCGCAGCGCCTGGTGCGCACCTTCTGCAAGCAGTGCAAGCAAAAGGACGAGTCGGCCGACCGCGAGGCGCTCAGCGCCTTCATCAAGCCCTGGAAGCTCAGCGGCGCCTACCAGCCCTACAAGGCCGTGGGTTGCGTGGACTGCCGCATGACCGGTTTCCAGGGCCGCATGGGGCTGTACGAACTGCTCACGGTCAGCGAGGCGCTCAAGGACAAGATCACCACGGCGCCCTCGATGGAAGCCCTGCGCCGCCAGGCCATCACCGACGGCATGCGCCCCCTGCGCCTGGCCGGTGCGCTGCGGGTGGCGGAGGGGCTCACGACGATCGAGGAAGTGATGTCCGCAACGCCGCCCATGGACTGATTTTCGCGCTTCGTACAGAGGGAAAACGCGCGGTCCCGAGTGTTACCGGGTGTAGGTGGAATCCACATCCGATAAGCCTCCTGTTGCCAGCACAATCGCACGGTTGTGAAATCCGCATAGGAGACATATCTTGCAAATCAAGAGTCAGAAAGACTTTTTTTCCGGCCTCATGTTCATGGGTGTCGGAGTCGCGTTTGCGTGGGGTGCCACCACGTACAACGTTGGCAATGGCGCCCGCATGGGACCCGGGTACTTCCCGCTCATGCTGGGGATCCTGCTGGCCATCATCGGCAGCGTGATCACGTTCAAGGCCACTGTGGTCGAAACAGTGGACGGCGACAAGATCGGCAAGTGGGCCTGGAAGCCCCTGTTCTTCATCCTGGCCGCCAACTTTGCCTTCGGCATTCTGCTGGGCGGCTTGCCCAGCCTGGGCATCCCGGCCATGGGCCTCATCGTCGGCATCTACGCACTGACCTTCATCTCCAGCCTGGCTGGCAATGAGTTCAAGGCCCGCGATGTTTTCGTTCTTGCCACCGTGCTCGCCATCGGCAGCTACGTCGCCTTCGTCTGGGCGCTGAAGCTTCAGTTCCCGGTGTGGCCCAGTTTCATTTCCGGTTAAGCCAGGAGCACCCACACCATGGAATTGTTTGACAACCTGTCGCTTGGCTTCAGCGTCGCGTTCACCTTTCAGAACCTGATCTATTGCTTTGTCGGCTGTCTCTTGGGCACGCTGATCGGCGTGCTGCCGGGCATCGGCCCCGTGGCCACCATCGCCATGCTGCTGCCCGCTACCTACGCTCTGCCCCCCGTGGCGGCGCTGATCATGCTGGCCGGTATCTACTACGGCGCACAGTACGGTGGTTCCACCACCGCCATTTTGGTCAACCTGCCGGGCGAGTCGTCCTCGGTGGTGACCGTGATCGACGGCTACCAGATGGCGCGCAAGGGCCGGGCAGGTCCGGCGCTTGCGGCGGCCGGCCTGGGTTCGTTCTTCGCCGGTTGCGTGGGTACGCTGATCCTGGCGGCCTTCGCTCCTCCGCTGACCGAAGTGGCCTTCAAGTTCGGCCCTGCCGAATACTTCTCGCTGATGGTGCTGGGCCTGATCGGTGCCGTGGTGCTGGCCTCGGGTTCGCTGCTCAAGGCCGTGGCCATGATCGTGCTGGGCCTGCTGATGGGCCTGGTGGGTACCGACGTGAACTCGGGCGTGGCCCGCTTCAGCTTCGACATCCCTGAACTGACCGACGGTATCGGCTTCGTGACCATCGCCATGGGCGTGTTCGGTTACGGTGAAATCATTGCCAACCTCTCGCGTCCCGATGACGAACGCGAAGTGTTCACGGCCAAGGTCGAGGGCCTGTTCCCCACCAAGGAAGACTTCAAGCGCATGATCCCTGCGGTGCTGCGCGGTACGGCCCTGGGCTCTGCCCTCGGTATCCTGCCCGGCGGTGGTGCCCTGCTGGCTGCTTTCGCTGCCTACACCATCGAAAAGAAGACCAAGCTCAAGCCCGGCGAAGTGCCGTTCGGCCAAGGCAACATCCGCGGCGTGGCATCGCCCGAAGCGGCCAACAACGCCGGTGCGCAGACCTCGTTCATCCCGCTGCTGACGCTGGGTATCCCTCCCAACGCCGTGATGGCGCTGATGGTCGGTGCCATGACCATCCACAACATCCAGCCTGGTCCCCAGGTGATGACGAGCAACCCCGAACTGTTCTGGGGCCTGATCGCTTCGATGTGGATCGGCAACGCCATGCTGATCATCCTGAACCTGCCGCTGATCGGCATCTGGATCAAGCTGCTCACCGTGCCTTACCGCTGGCTGTACCCTTCCATCGTGCTGTTCTGCGCGGTCGGCGTGTACTCCACGAACAACAACACCTTCGACATCTGGATGGTGGGCGCGTTTGGCCTGGTGGGTTACATCTTCCACAAGCTGGGTACGGAGCCTGCGCCCTTGCTGCTGGGCTTCATCCTGGGCCCGATGATGGAAGAAAACCTGCGCCGCGCGCTGCTGCTGTCGCGCGGCGACTGGAGCGTGTTCGTCACGCGTCCGCTGTCGGCCGGCCTGCTGGCGGCTGCCGCCCTGCTGCTGGTGATCGTGCTGTTGCCTGCAGTGAAGAACAAGCGCGAAGAGGCCTTCGTCGAGGACTGATAGCCTTGGCCTGCTCTGACTGTTGACACAACGGCGCCTTCGGGCGCCGTTGTTTTTTGGCGAGCCTGCCGGGCAGGGCCTGCAGGAGCCCGGTACACAATGGCGCAACGTTCCCAGAACTTCGCATGCCCACATCCACCACCGGTTTCCTGCAGCACCCGCACCGGACCCTGCTGCACAACGAGATCCATGCCCGCCCGCCGGAGGCCATGGCGGCGCCGCTGGCGATTGCCCACATCGTGATGCTGGCGGATGCCGCCGGGCGCGAGGCCAGCCGGGCCCATGTGGCCGCGCTCCTGCGCGACCACCACATGGCGCTGCCCGATGCCCAGACCACGCACCTGCGCATGGACCTGGGGGCCTTTCGCATGCGCTGGGAGCTGCACACGGAGTTCATCTCCTGGACCTTCATGGTGCCTGCGCAAGTGGACGCCTTCGGCGACCGTGATCCGGCGGGCGCCACCGATGCCGTGCCCCAGGAGTGGCTTGCCTCATTGCCCGGCCAGTGCCTGTGCAGCCTGAACCTCTGGGTGCTGCCCACGCACACCTTCGGCTCGGGCTCGCTGGTCAAGCATGTGCTGCACGAGGACACGCTGGTGGCTTCCACCGTGGCCGATGGCCATGGCGAGGTGTACACCGACTTTGCGATCCATGCGGACGGCTTCTCGCGCATGGTGCTGCTGGCCGGCGGCATGACGCCGCGCCGCCTGGGCCGGCTGGTGCAGCGCCTGCTGGAGATCGAGACCTACCGCATGGCCGCGCTGCTGGGCCTGCCCGCTGCGCGCGAGGCCGCCAGCGAACTGGCCTTTGCCGAGCGCGAACTGGCCGAGCTGGCCGATGCCATACGCACCGCCAACCGCGATGCCGAGCCGGCGCTGCTGGACCGCCTGACGCGGCTGGCCGGACAGGTGGAAAGCCAGTACGCGGCCACGCATTCGCGGTTTTCCGCCAGCAGCGCCTACTTCGAGTTGCTGGACAAGCGCATACAGGACATTGCCGAGTCGCGCCTGGCGGGCATGCAGACCATCCGCGAGTTCATGGACCGGCGCCTGACCCCTGCCCGCAGCACCTGCGAATGGGCGGCCCGGCGCCAAGATGCGCTGTCGCAGCGCGTCTCGCGCATGAGCAACCTGCTGCGCACGCGCGTGGAGATCGAGCAGCAGCAAAGCAGCCAGGCGCTGCTGGCCACCATGAACCACCGCCAGGACCTGCAGCTCAAGATGCAGTCCACGGTGGAGGGCCTCTCGGTGGCGGCCATCACCTACTACATCGTGGGCTTGGTGAGCTACCTGGCCAAGGGCGCGCAAAAGCTGGGCTGGCCCCTGTCGGCCGAGACCACGGCGGCCGTGGCGATTCCGCTGGTGGCGCTCGGGGTGTGGTGGTCGCTGCGGCGACTGCACCACCGCTTGTTCCGCAACCGGCACTGAGCAGGGTCTCGCTGGCCATCGCCGATGGCGGGGCCGCCCGCGCGCAGGTTCGATGGCACAAGCCCAGCTTCCCATGCCAAACTCATAGGCATGCACACGATGCAGGAGCGGCCACCGGCGCCTGCCATGCCCCTGATCTGAGAGAACCTTTTCTTGTCGAACCCCTCACCGCCCCAGCCACCGCAGCCCGCTGCGCACGCCAAAGCCGCCAGCAAACCCATCGCATCAGGCCTGCTGCTGGCGCTGTTCGGTTCGATTGCCTTCAGCGGCAAGGCCATCATCGTCAAGCTGGCCTACCGCCACGGGGTGGATGCGGTCACGCTCATCATGTACCGCATGCTGTTCGCGCTGCCCATCTTTGCCGCCATGGGCTGGTGGGCCAGCCGGGGCAAGCCGCCGCTGTCGCGCAAGGACTGGCTGGGCATTGCGGGCCTGGGGATCACGGGCTACTACCTGGCCAGCTTCCTGGACTTTGCCGGGCTGGCCTACATCAGTGCCAGCCTGGAGCGCCTGATCCTGTACCTCAACCCGACCCTGGTGATGATGCTCGGCTGGGTGCTGTACCGCCGGGGTATCCGCTGGGGCCAGGCCCTGGGCATGCTGGTGAGCTACTGCGGCGTGGTGCTGGTCTTCGGCCACGAGGCCAATCTGCAGGGCAGCAACGCCGCGCTGGGCGCGCTGCTGGTGTTCCTGAGCGCGGTGAGCTATGCCGTCTACCTGGTGTACAGCGGCGAGATGGTCCGGCGCATCGGCTCGCTCAGGCTCGTGGGCCTGGCGACCACCGTGGCCTGCCTGTGCTGTCTGCTGCAGTTCGTGCTGCTGCGGCCGTTCTCGGCGGCCATCGTGGCGCCCGAGGTGATCTGGCTGTCGGTGCTCAATGCCACGCTGTGCACGGCGGTGCCGGTGCTCATGGTGATGATGGCCATCGAGCGCATCGGCGCCGGCACGGCCGCGCAGATCGGCATGGTGGGGCCCCTGTCCACCATCCTCATGGGCATCTGGATCCTGGGGGAGCCCTTCACGGTGTGGGTGGCGTGCGGCACGGCGCTGGTGGTCGCGGGCATCTTCGTCTTCACCCGCCCGGCCCGCAAGCCCGTCTGAGGCCGGGGCAGTGCCCCGTTGTGGGCAGAGCCGTCCAAGTCCACTTATGATTTGGCGAACGGGGGTGCGGTGTGCACCTCCTTATGAATCACGGAGTTGGACATGGATCTGGGTATTGCAGGCAAGTGGGCGTTGGTGTGTGGTGCGAGCAAGGGCCTGGGCTTCGGTTGTGCCCAGGCGCTGGTGAACGAGGGGGTTCATGTCGTCATCAATGCCCGCAATGCCGATGTGCTGGCCCAAGCGGTGTCGCGCCTGCAGGCCCAGGGCGCGGCGGGCAAGGTGCAGGTGCTGGGGGTGGCCGCCGACATCACCACGCCCGAGGGCCGGGCCGCCGTGTTCTCGGCCGCCGGTGGCCCGGGGCAGGGCTTTGACATCGTGGTCACCAACGCCGGCGGGCCGCCCCCGGGCGATTTCCGCAACTGGGACCGCGACGCCTGGATCAAGGCCGTGGACGCGAACATGCTCACCCCCATCGAACTCATCAAGGCCACGGTGGACGGCATGGCACAGCGCGGCTTTGGCCGCATCGTCAACATCACCTCCAGTGCCGTGAAGGCGCCCATCGACATCCTGGGCCTGTCCAATGGCGCGCGCAGCGGGCTCACGGGCTTCGTGGCCGGCGTGGCGCGCAGCAAGCTGGCTGGGGGGGGCGTGACCATCAACAACCTCTTGCCGGGCAAGTTCGATACAGACCGGCTGGCCACCACCATCGGCACCGCCGCTGCCAAGTCCGGCACCAGCGTGGAAGAATTTCGCAAATCGCAGCAAGCCCAGATCCCGGCCGGGCGCTATGGCACGGCCGAAGAATTCGGCGCCATCTGTGCCTTCCTGTGCAGCGTGCAGGCCGGCTACATGACGGGCCAGAATGTGCTGGCGGATGGGGGCGCGTACCAGGGCACGTTCTGAGGGGCTGCTGTCCGACCTGGATGCCTGGGCCATGCCAGCAGGGAGCACCCGGGCAGGGCCCTGCAGCCCCTTGATACCCATCAAGGGGTGTGGAGGGAGGCACGCCCAGTGTGTTGCAAGGGGCGCATTCCCGCGTGTTTTCCCGGTATCCAGTGGGGTTTGCAAAGGCACAATGGACTGATGGCCCTACCGTGGTCCGTTGTGTTTTGCGCACATTTTTTCCATACTTTGGGAAATTAGGACGAAAAATAAGGCCGGAGATACCAACGCCATGAACCTGTCCCGTGTCCTGACAAGCCGATTCGCCGCACTGGCCCTGCTGGGGGCGAGCGTGTGGGCGTGTGGCAGCGGCGCTGCCTGGGCCCAGGCGGGCGGGGCCGCACCGGCCGCCAAGACCCCTGCGCCCTACAAGCTGCGCATCGTGGGTGGTTTGGCCAGCATCAACCAGTACACACGGCAGGAAGAGCCTTTCTGGAGCAAGGAGCTGGCGCGCCTGAGCGGCGGCAAGTTCGAGGCCGAGATCGTGCCTTTCGACCGCGCTGGCGTGCCCGGCGGTGAGATGCTGCGCCTGCTGCAGCTCGGAGTGGTGCCCTTTGGCACCACGCTGATGAGTTCCTTCTCGGCCCAGTACCCGGAGTACACGGCGCCCGACCTCGCGGGACTGAACCCCGACATTGCCACGCTCAAGAGCACCGTGACCGCGTTTCGTCCCTATCTGGAAAAGGCCCTGCGTGACCAGCACGGGGTCGAGGCCCTGGCCATCTATGTCTACCCGGCCCAGGTGGTCTTCTGCAAGAAGCCCCTGCGCAACCTGGCCGACCTGTCGGGCCGGCGCATCCGTGTGTCCTCGTCCAGCCAGGCCGATTTCGTCGGGGCGCTGGGCGGCATTCCTGTGCTCACGGGCTTTGCGCAGATCGTGACCAGCCTGTCAGCTGGCAACACCGAGTGTGCGATCACCGGCACCATGTCGGGCAACACCCTGGGCCTGCACGCCATGACCTCGCACCTGCACGCATTGCCGGTGAACTGGGGCCTGGCGGTGTTTGCCGCCAACCAGGCCGCCTGGGAGGCCTTGCCGCCCGAGTTGCGGGCACTGCTGCGCCGCGAGCTGCCCCGCCTGGAGGCCGCGATCTGGGAGGAGGCCGAGCGCGAGACGGCAGACGGCATGGCCTGCAACCGCGGAGCGGCCAGCTGCAGCGGCGGGCGCAAGGGCAGCATGGTCATCGTGCCCGTGTCGGAGCAGGACGAGAAGAGCCGCCGCGAGATCCTGGCCTCCACGGTGCTGCCGCGCTGGGTGCAGCGCTGCGGCCCGCGCTGCGCCGATATCTGGAACCGAACCATCGGGCCCGTGCGCGGCCTGGCCGCGGCGCCTGGCAAATGAACCCATCCTCGCCCGCACGCATCAAGATCTACGTCTCGGGGGCGGTGGCCTTCTTCCTCGCGTCGGTGGCCCTGGTGGCGGCCGCGCTGGTCTGGAATGCACGCCAGGTGGCGCTGGCCGACAGCGCCACGCAGGCCACGCGCTTCGTGGCCGGGGCCGAGGCGGCGCTCAACCGTTCGCTGCTCTCCGTGGATGTGCTGCTGGCCAGCATGGACGAACTGCTGGGGCTGTCGGCCGCCATGGTGGACTGGATCGACTCCGACAGCGCCAGCCAGCGCCTGCGCAGCTCGGCCCGCCAGAACCTCATGGTGCGCTACGTGGCGCTGGTGGATGCCCAGGGCAAGGTGATCGCGTCTTCCGACGCGGCCGGCAGCCGGCTCGCGCTGGACCTGCCGTCCGGCTTTCTGGACGAGGTGCTGCGCCAGTCGGTCTCCACCCTGATGGTCAGCCAGCCGGTGGTGAGCTTTGCCAGCGCCGAGCGGGTGCTGTATTTTGCGCGCCACCTGAAGATGGCCGACAGCTCGCGCGTGGTGGCGCTGGCCGAGTTGCCCGTGGCCTCGCTCAGTTCGGTGCTGGTGCAGGGCGTGGACATCAGCGGCCTGCAGGTCACGATGGAGCGGGCGGGCGGGCAGATGCTGCTGAGCGTGCCCAGCCGCGAGGACGTCGTCACCCACACCCTGTCACCGCCGCTCGATACCCTGGACGAGAGCGGCCCGCAATGGCGCGCGCCGGCGCGCTTGAGCGGCGAGGTCGCGCTGGTGGTGTACCGGCCCATCCTGTACCAGGACCTGCGCATCTCGGCCAGCATTCCGCAGAGCGATGCCCTGGCCTCCTGGCGCACCGAGCGCAATGCCGTGGCCTTCACGGCGTTCGCGTTCCTGGCCATGATCCTGGCGGCAGGCGGGTTCGCCCTGCGCTACATCGACCGCATGACGCAGGCACGCCTGGCCATTGCCCAGAGCAAGGCCACGCTGGACCAGGCCCTGGAATCCATGGTCAGCGGCTTTGTGCTGCTCGATGGCGCGCAGCGCGTGGTGCAATGGAACCGGCGGTTCGAAGAGATCTTTCCCTGGCTCCAGCCCATGCTGGCGCCGCAGGTGCCGTTCCGCAAGGTATTGGAAGAAAAGGCCCGGCACCACCTGCCGCACGCCTCCGATTCGGAGCGTGCGCTGTGGATAGAGCACCGCCTGGCTCTGCAATTGCAGCCGCAGGGGCCGCACGAGCAATCGCTGCCCGATGGCCGCGTGATCCAGATCACCGAGCGGGTGACGCCGGAATCGGGGCTGGTCATCACCTACCACGACGTGACCGAATTGCGCCAGGCCAGTGCCGAGATCGAGAGCCTGGCCTTTTTCGACCCCCTGACCAACCTGCCCAACCGGCGCCTGCTGATGGACCGCATGCAGCAGGCCACGGCCGCCAGCGTGCGCAGCGGTCAGCATGGCGCCCTGCTGTTCCTGGACCTGGACCACTTCAAGACCCTCAACGACACCCTGGGCCATGAGGTGGGGGACATGCTGCTGCGCCAGGTGGCGCAGCGCCTGAAGGCCTGTGTGCGGCGCGAAGACACGGTGGCCCGCCTGGGCGGGGACGAATTCGTGGTGATGCTCAGCGACCTCTCGGAGCACAGCAGCGAGGCCGCCGCCTATGCGCGCCGGGTGGGCCAGAAGATCCTGCGCAAGCTCAACCAGCCCTACACGCTGGGCACCCACACCTACCACAGCACCCCCAGCATCGGCGCCACGCTGATGGGGGGCGCCATGCAGCCTTCGGTGGACCTGCTCAAGCAGGCCGATATCGCCATGTACCAGGTCAAGTCCCAGGGCCGCAATGCGCTGTGCTTCTTCGACCCGCAGATGCAGATCGCGATCAGCCAGCGTGCGCAGCTCGAGAGCGACCTGCAGGCGGCGCTGACCGGCCGCCAGTTCGTGCTGCACTACCAGCCCCAGTTCCACCTGGATGGCCGCATCGTCGGGGCCGAAGCGCTCATCCGCTGGCGCCACCCGGAGCGCGGCCTGATCGGGCCGGGCCACTTCATCGGCGTGGCCGAGGAGAGCGAGCTCATCGTGCCCATGGGCCACTGGGTGCTGCGCACGGCCTGCGAGCAGCTGGCCGCCTGGCAGGGCGACGCGCGCTACCGCCACGTGCAACTGTCGGTCAACGTCAGTGCGCGGCAGTTTCGCCAGCGCGATTTCGTGGCCCGGGTGGTCGAGGTGCTGCGCGAGACCGGGGCCCGCCCGCACCTGCTCAAGCTTGAACTCACCGAGTCCCTGGTGCTCGACAACGTGGACGACACCATCGCCAAGATGGGCCTGCTCAAGACCAAGGGCGTGCGCTTCTCGGTGGACGATTTCGGCACCGGCTACTCCTCGCTGGCCTACCTCACACGCCTGCCGCTGGACCAGCTCAAGATCGACCAGTCCTTCGTGCGCAACCTGGGCGTCAAGCACACCGACGACGTGATCGTGCAGACCATCATCGGCATGGCTCGCAACCTCGAGCTCGACGTGATTGCCGAAGGCGTCGAGACCCAGGCGCAAAAGGATTTCCTGGCCCTGCACGGCTGCCAGTTCTTCCAGGGCTACCTGATGGGCCGCCCCGTGCCCGTGGCCGACCTGGAGAGCCTGCTGGGCGCCAGCAGCACCGCGCTCACTGCCTGACCTCTGGGGGCCGGGCCGGTCTTCAGCGCCGCGAGGAGACGATGATCCCGCCGACGATCAGCGCGAACGCCACACCGTGAAAGAGCTGCGGCGTGTCGCCCAGGAAGGCCGCCGACAGCAGGGCCGCGAACAGCGGCGTGAGGTTCACGAAGAAGCTGGCCATCGCCGGCCCGGCCCGCTGCACCCCCACACCCCAGAAGCGGTAGGCCAGCACGGCCGGCCCCACGGCGATGAAGGCCAGCGCGGCAATCAGGGGCCAGCCCCATTCGATGTGTGTGCGCCCGCTGGCCCATTCCAGGCCCGCGAACGAGCCCGACCAGGCCAGGCCGAACACCATCTGCGCCATCAGGAAGGCTGCCCAGTCGCCGCGGATGGTGGCCGGCTCGCGCGTGCCCGAGAGCATCCAGCTGTAGAACGCCCAGGAGATGGTGGCCAGCACCATGAACAGGTCGCCCAGCACCAGGCGCAGGGCCAGCAACTGGCCCCACTCGCCACGGCTGAGCACCAGCAGCACCCCGCACATGGACAGAAAGGCCCCTGCCACCTGGCGGCGCGTGACTGGCGCGCCGAAGAACAGCGCGCCCACGGCCAGCATCCAGACCGGCATGCTCGACCCTACCAGGGTGGCGTTGATGGGGGTGGAAGTCTGCAGTGCCATGTACTGCAGCGCGTTGTACAAGCCCACGCCGAGCAGGCCCAGCAATGCATAGCGGCGCCAGTGTGGCCATAGCGGGCTGTCCCGGCGCAGCACGGCGTGCGCCAGCGGCAGCAAAATGAAAAAGGCCAGCACCCAGCGGATGAAGTTCAGGGTGAGGGGCGGAATGAGGTCGTGCACCAGCCGGCCGACCACGGCATTGCCGGCCCAGAGCAGTGGCGGTACCACCAGCAGCGCCGCAGTGCCGGGCGTGAGTCTTTGCGTCATGCCGTGACTGTATCTGCCTGCGGCGGGCAAGACTTGCAGATTCATGGCAGGATGGCCGCCGTTTGTCCCACCCGTTACAGGAGACCGATCCCATGAGCCTCGCCGTCCAGATCCGCCAGCATGGCGGTCCCGAAGAACTCCACCTCGTCGATGTCACCGTGGGCGAGCCCGGCCCGGGCGAGATCCGCATCCGCCACCATGCCATCGGCCTGAACTTCATCGACGTGTACCACCGCACGGGCCTGTACCCCCTGAACATGCCCGCCACCATCGGCATGGAGGCGGCCGGCGTGGTCGAGGCCGTGGGCGAGGGGGTCACGCACCTCAAGGTGGGCGACCGCGCTGCCTATGCCAGCCAGCCGCCCGGCAGCTACTGCGAACTGCGCGTGATGCCCGCCAAGTGCGTCTGCAAGCTGCCCGATGCCATCAGCTTCGAGACCGGCGCAGCCATGATGCTCAAGGGCCTCACGGCGCAGTACCTGCTCAAGAAGACGCTGCCGGTGCAGGGCCTGCAGGCCGGCGACCATGTGCTCTTCCACGCCGCTGCCGGCGGTGTGGGCCTGATCGCCAGCCAGTGGGCCAAGGCCCTGGGCCTGCAGCTCATCGGCACGGCCGGCACCGATGCCAAGTGCCAGCTGGCGCTGGCCAATGGTGCGGCCCACGCCATCAACTACAACACCGAAGACTTCGCGGCGCGCGTCAAGGAGATCACCGGCGGCCAGGGCGTGAAGGTGGTGTACGACTCGGTGGGCAAGGACACCTGGGACAAGTCGCTCGAATGCCTGCGCCCCTTCGGCCTCATGGCCAGCTTCGGCAATGCCTCGGGCCCCGTGCCGCCGTTCGCTCCGGGCTCGCTCGGTGCCAAGGGCTCGCTGTACGTCACGCGCCAGACGCTGTTCACCCACATCGCCACGCGCGAGAGCACGCAGGCCATGGCCGACGACCTGTTCGCCGTGGTGGCCAGCGGCCAGGTGAAGATCCACATCGACCAGCGCTACCCGCTGGCCGAGGTGCAGCAGGCGCACCGCGACCTCGAAGGCCGCAAGACCACCGGCTGCACCATCCTCACGCTGTGAGCACGCCCGCGCAGACCTTTGCCGGTTGGCTGGCGGCAGCGCGGCTTGCAGCCCGGCAGCCGCCGGCACAGGCCCGGTTGCCGCTGCAGGTGGCAGGGCAGGTGGTGGGCTCGGTGGCTGAAGGCGTGCTGGATACGGTGGCCCCTGCGCTGGAGGGCGGCCATCGCCTGCACAGGGAGGCGGGCGGCTGGCACCTCGACGTACCAGCGGGCCAGGCCACCGCAGGCCTCAATGCCATCGCCGCCGCGCTGCGCGCCCGGAGCCTTTGCGGCCCGTGGCGCAATGAGCAGTTGGCCGTGCCCAACGCCCAGGGCGAGGTGATCGCCACCGTGGAGCGGGGCGCCGTGCGCGTGCTGGGCATCGCCACGCGGGCCGTGCATCTGGTGGGCCTGGCGCCCGGCGGGCGCATGTGGGTGCAACTGCGCTCGCGCAGCAAGCCCAACAACCCCGGCATGTGGGACACGCTGATGGGGGGCATGGTCTCGGCCGCCGATACGCTGGACGAAGCCCTGGCACGCGAGACCTGGGAAGAGGCGGGGCTGCATGTGTCGGACCTGGCACAGGTCGCCCACGGTGGCCATGTGCTCTTTGGCCGCCCCAGCCGCGAGGGCGGCGGCATCGGCTACATGGTGGAGCGCATCGACTGGTTCCGGGCCACGGTGCCCGAGGGCATGGAGCCTGCCAACCAGGATGGCGAGGTGGAGCGCTTCGAGTTGCTGGACCTGGATCAAGTACAGCAGCGGGTGGCCCAGAGCGGCTTCACCCAGGAAGCGGGGCTGGTGATTGGCGGCCACCTGGATTCCAACGCCTGACGGCGACCGCCGCAGCGCGCCTCAATCGGTGGTGGTCGCCGCGCGCAGGCGGCTCGGCGCGAGCGCCCCGGCCGATTCCAGGATCGGGTAGGCCACCGAGCACAGCAGCGAGTTGATGCGCTTGAGCTCGCTGATCAGGTCGATGTGCAGCGAGCTGGTCTCGATGCTCTGCACCGTGTTGTCCGACAGGCGCACCAGGTGGGTGGCCGAGTAGGCGCGCTCCAGGTCGCGAAAACGGGCTTTTTCCTCCAGCAGCTTCTGCGCATCACGCACGTTGCCATTGAGGAAGACGCTCATCGCCAGGCGCAGGTTGTCCAGCAGGCGGGCGTGCAGCTCGTTGATCTCCTCCATGCCGGCCTCGGAGAAGTGGCGGCCTTTCTTGATCTTCTTGTCCTCGATGTCGATCAGAACGCGCTCGATGATGTCGCCGATCTGCTCCATGTTGATGGTGAAGCTGATGATGTCGGCCCAGCGCCGGCCTTCGCGTTCGTCCAGGGCCTCGCGCGATATCTTGGTCAGGTAGTACTTGATGGCCGAGTACAGGCCATCCACCTCGTCGTCGAGCTTGCGCAGGTCCTGCGCGAGCTTGAGGTCGTCGGTGCGGATCACGGTGTGCAGGCCGATCATCATGGACTCGACCACGTCGGCCTGGTGCAGGGCTTCGCGTGCCGCGCACGAGATGGCCAACGATGGGGTGGCCAGCGCCGAAGGGTCCAGGTGCTTGGGGCGTGCCCCGGCAGCGGACGCCTGTGCGTCCGGCTGCGGCAACAGCCGCTGCACGGCGCGGGCGACGGTGCCGGTCAGGCCGATGCAGATGATGCCCACCACCACGTTGAAGGCCAGGTGGAACAGCACCACCAGCGTGGCCGTGTCGGGGACGTACGGCCGCACGTGCTGCAGCCACAGGCCGGTGAGCGGCGTCATGATGGCCACGCCGATGATCTTGAAGAACAGGTTGCCCAGGGGCACCTGGCGCGTCTGCACATTCGCCTTCATGGTGGTCAGCACGGCCAGCAGACCGCTGCCCAGGTTGGCACCGATCACCAGGCCCAGCGCCACGTCCACCGGAATGCCGCCGGAGCCGGCCAGGGTGGCGGTCAGCAGCACGGTGGCCAGGCTGGAGTAGGCCACCACGGCCAGCACGGCGCCCGTGAAGATCTCCAGCAGCAGGTCGCTGGTGAGCGCGCCCAGCAAGGTGCGCACCGTGGGCGACTGCGTCAGCACGGTGGTGGATTCGGTGATCAGGCGCAGCGCCAGCAGCATCAGGCCCAGGCCGATCAACACCCGGCCGACGCGGCCTGCAGCGGTGTCCTTGCGGGTGATGAACAGCACCACCCCGACGAAGATGAACAGCGGCGACAGCCACGACAGGTCCATCGCGAAGACGACGGCCATCACGCTGGTGCCGACATCGGCCCCGAGCATCACGGCCAGGGCGGCGGGCAGAGTGACCAGCCCCTGGCCCACGAAGGAGGAGACGATGAGCGCGGTGGCCGTGCTCGACTGCACCAGTGCCGTGACCCCGATGCCCGACAGCACGGCGGTGATGCGTGTGCTGACACTGTGCGCGATCAGCTGGCGCAGGTTGGCGCCGAACACGCGCAGGATGCCGGTGCGCACCAGGTGCGTGCCCCAGATCAGCAGCGCAACGGCGGCCAGGAGATTCAGGAGATGCTTCATGAGTAAACGCTAACTTTTCTTATTTTTGACCTGCACTGTGAAGCACGTGCCATGCCCGCTGCGGCTGCCTTGGAGGGCAGGCTGGTGTGGCCCGGAAACGGGCGCGGGAAAGGTTTGCGAGGCCGAAAGGCCGGCACGGCAGCAAAAGCGGCAGACCGCAAACCAGGGAAGCGCCCGTTTTGGTCACAAAACTGTCACATTACGGACGCTCTAGCATACTCCTGAATCCATAGCACAGGAACCATGTCCATGACACGGCAAGGTGTGTTGCTCCGGCCGGGGCTGGCAAAAGGGTGCGGTGCCCCCGGTGCCGGGCGGCCTCAGTCAATCAGCTGTCCACCGTCGTGGAAGGGGTAGGGCCCTTCGTACAGCCCGCTGGCCACGGTATGGCTCACCAGGCGCCCTCCCTGAGATAGCGCATGCAGGCCGAAGCCGGGGGGCTCCAGCGTCCAGGCCGAGGCCGCATCGGGCGCCAGGTCCAGGCAGACCTGGTGGGCCGGCGAGGGCACGGTCATGGCGATGGAACCGCCAAAGCGCACTTGGATGCTGCGGTGCAGGTGGCCGCAGACGATGCGCTCCACGTTCGGGTGGCGTGCCACCAAGGCTTCGAGTTCTGCCGCGCCGTTCAGCAGCCCGATGGCATCCATGTGGCCGATCAGGGTCTGGAATGGCGGGTGGTGCATGGCGATCACCACGGGGCGGTGGCGGTGCGCATCGAGCGCTTGGGCCAGCCAGGCCAGCCGCGCATCGCACAGGCTGCCCTCGCTGGCGCCGGGTACCACGGTGTCGAGCGCGATCAGCGTCAGGTCGCCGACCGGCACGCAGTACTGCACGAACCCGTCCGTGCCCAGGTAGGCGTGCGCCGGGAAGCTCTGGCGCAATTGGGCGCGTTCGTCGTGGTTGCCGGGCAGCAAATAGGTCGGCATGGCACCCAGCGGTGCCAGCAGCGCGCGCAGGTGTTCGTATTCCGCAGCCCGGCCGAAGTCGGTCAGGTCGCCGGTGATCACCAGCGCGTCGGGCCGTTGTGGCAGGCGCAGGATGGCCTGTACCGCCTGCGCGAGGTAGGGCGCGGTGTCGATGCGGCCATAGGCCAGGCGGCCGGGCTCGCGGATATGCAGGTCGGACAGTTGCAGCAGCAGGGTGGTCATGGGAATGCGTCGAAGGGGTCAGGAAGCCCCGTGGCTGGGCATGAGGTGCTCGGGGCGGATGCGGATGGCCACCTGCTGGCCCTGGCGGGCCGGGTGGTCCCGGGCCACCTCGGCCTGCAGCGGGGGCTGGCCCGCCAGGGAGAGGGTGAGCTGCACGCGCTCGCCCAGGAAGCTGCGGCGCGCCACCTCGGCGCGGCCCCAGCCGTCACCACCGGCTTGCTCTGCCTGCACCTCGATGTCCTCGGGGCGCACCAGCAGCACGGTGTCGGCCGCGCAGGGGGCGGGGCAGGGCAGCTCGATCCCGCCCAGGGGCAGCACCTGGCGCTGGCGGGCCGCCTCGTCGCGTTGCAGCCGGTTCACGCGGCCCAGGAAGGCGGCCACGAAGGGGTGGGCCGGCGTACGGTACAGCGTTTCGCCGTCGCCCACCTGCACGATGCGGCCGGCCTGCATCACCGCCAGGCGGTCGGCAATGACCAGGGCCTCCTGCTGGTCGTGCGTGACGTGGATGGCCGTGATGTGCAGGCGGCGCAGCAGCTCGGCCAGCTCGTCGCGCAGCGACTCCTTGAGCTTGGCGTCCAGTGCGGTCAGCGGTTCGTCGAGCAGCAGCACGCGCGGGCGCACGGCCACGGCGCGTGCCAGGGCCACGCGCTGGCGCTGGCCGCCCGAAAGCTCGGCGGGGCGCTTGTTCTCCAGCCCATTCAGGCGCACCAGGTCCACCAGCTCGCCCACCACGCGGCGCTCTTCGGCCGCATCGGTGCCGCGGATGCGCAGGCCGTAGCCAATGTTGGCGGCCACCGTCATCTGCGGGAACAGTGCATAGTGCTGAAACACCATGCCGATGCCGCGCCGCTCGATGGGCAGCTGCGTCACGTCCGTGCCGCCAAAGGCGATGCGGCTGCCCGCGTCGGGCGACTCCAGCCCCGCGATCAGGCGCAGCAGCGTGGTCTTGCCGCAGCCCGAGGGGCCCAGCAGCGCCAGCACCTCGCCGGGCTCCACCGTGAGGTCGGTGGGTTGCAGGCCGCGCGTGCCGTCGGCATAGGTTTTGGCGCACTGGACCACGTCCACGCGCGTGCGTTCATGTTCCATGGTGTTTCTCGATGAAGGTGCCGACGGCCTGCAGGCCCCACAGCACGGGCAGGATGACGATCAGGAAGACCAGGGTGTAGGCCGAGCCGATCTCGATGCGCATGGAGGCATAGCTGTCGGCCAGGCCCACGGGCAAGGTGCGCGTGAGAGGGGTGTGCAGCATCCAGGTCAGGTTGAACTCGCCCACCGAGAGCGTGAACACCATCAGGCTGCCCGCCACGATGGCCGGCAGCACGGCGGGCACCAGCACACCGAGGAAGCGCTGCGCGAAGCTGGCTCCCAGCGAGCGCGCGGCCTCTTCGAGCGAGCGCAGTTCGTCCTTCTGGAAGGCCGAGCCCACGGTACGCACCATGAAGGGCAGCGTGAACACCATGTGCCCGACCAGGATGAAGGCGAAGCTCTGGCGAAAGCCCGAGAGCGTGCCGTAGGCCAGTATCAGTGCCAGCGCGCTGGCCAGCCCGGGCACGGCTACGGGCAGGGTCAGCAGTTCCTCGAACAGCCGCGCCCAGCGCGAGCGGCTGCGCGCCAGCGCATAGGCGCAGGGCACACCGATGAGCAGGTTGCCCAGCACGCACAGCAGCGCCAGCAGCAATGATGCACCGACGGTGCCGCCATAGTTCTCCCACACCTCGGAGAGCCAGCGCAGCGTGAGACCGCTTTTCAGGCCCGCGCTGTAGTTGTTCACCAGCCCGGCCATGACCGACAGGGCGATGGGGGCGAGCATGAACAGGGCCACCAAGGCCGTGAGCGCCACCAGGGACCAGGGAGCTTGTCGTGCGTTTCTCATGGTCGATGCTTCAGAAGGCCGGGGTGCCGGACGCACGGCGGGCGGCCCAGAGCACCAGCCAGGTGATCAGCCCCAGCGTGATCGACAGGCTGGCCGCCAGCGCGAAGTTGGCGTAGTTGGTGAACTCGTTGTAGATGGTGATGGGCAGTACCTCGAACTTGCTGGCCAGCGTGAAGGCCGTGCCGAAGGCGCCCATGGCGGTGGCGAAGACGATGGCACCGCAGGCCAGCGTGGTGGCGGCCAGTTCGGGCAGCCAGACGTCGCGCGCCACATGCCAGCGCGAGGCACCCAGCGACCGGGCGGCCTCTTCCAGTGCGGCGTCCATGGCGCCTGCCGCCGCGGTATAGGTGGCGATCGCGCGTGGCAGCGAGAAATACAGGTAGGCCAGGAACAGGCCCGTGAGGCCATAGGCGAAGGTGGTGCGGCCCATGCCCAGGTGGTCCGAGATGTCGGCCACCAGCCCCTGGCGTCCGCCCAGCAGGATCATGAAGAAGCCCACGATGACCCCGGGGAAGGACAGCGGCAGTGTGAGCAGCGACAGCAGCAGCTGCCGCCCGCGAAAGCGCTGGCGTGCCAGCGTGATGCCCACCAGGGCACCCAGCACCAGCGTGGCCAGCGTGACGGCAAGCGACAGGCCCAGGGTCTGCAGCAGGCTCTGCAGGTAGCGGGCATTCGTCAGCACGGCGAAATAGCTGGCCCAGCCCTTGCCTGCCGGCAGCGCCAGCAGCAGGGCCACGGGCAGCAGCCAGAAGGCCGCGAAGAAGGCCACGGCCGGCGCGGCGCAGGCCAGCAGCAGCATGCGCGAGGGAGCGAAGCCGTGGCGCATCAGGATCACTTCACTTCTGCGAGGTAGCGGTCCGAGAACGCCTTCTGCACTGCGGCCATGCGGCCATAGTCCACCGTCTTGGCGCGGGCGTATTCGCTGGCGGGCAGGAAGCGCGCCTGCACCTCCTTGGGCATGGCGCTGGCGCGCACCGGCCGCAGGTAGGCATTGGCCCACAGGGCCTGGCCTTCGTCGGAGAGCACGAAGTCCAACACCTTCTTGCCTTCGGCGGCGTGGGGCGCGCCGGCCACCAGGCTCATCACGTAGGGCACCACCAGCGTGCCTTCGGCAGGGATCACGAACTGCACGTTGGCCTGGTCCTTGTACTTGGCGCGGTAGGCGTTGAAGTCGTAGTCCAGCAGGATCGCGATTTCACCCGAGAGCACGCGCGCGTACGAGGTCTGCTTGGGCACGATGGGCTCGTTCTTCTGCAGCGCCTTGAAGTAGTCGATGCCGGGGCCGAAATTTTCCAGCGTGCCGCCGCGCGCCTGGTTGGCCGCCACCGCACCCACGTAGCCCACGAAGGCCGAGGCCGGGTCCAGGTAGCCGATCAGGCCCTTGTAGTCGGGCTTGAGCAGATCGGCCCACGATTGCGGCACGGGCTTGCCCTTGAGCGCATCCACGTTGACCATGAAGCCAAGCGTGCCCGAGTGGATGGTGAACCAGTGGCCGGCCGGGTCCTTGAGGCCATCGGGAATGTCCTTCCACGCCGCCGGCGGCTGGTAGGCGCTGACCAGGCCGTCCTTGTGCGCCTGGATCGCGAAGGTCACGCCCAGGTAGGTCACGTCGGCCACGGGGCTGGCCTTCTCGGCCGTCATCTGCGCCAGCGACTGGCCGGAGTTCTTGTTGTCCGGCGGCACGGTGATGCCGGTCTTGGCCTTGATGGCCTTGATCTGGCTGCCCCAGTCGGCCCATTCGGGCGGGCAGTTGTAGCAGATGGCCGTTTGCGCCATGGCCGCGCCGCTGGCCGCCAGGCCGAGGGCGAGCGCCGCGGCGCGCATGAAGGGGGTGAGCGGGAATGTCATCGAGAACTCCTGTGATCAGAGGTGGCGGGAAACGTGGGTGAAAGGGGTCAGGCGTGCGCGCAGGATTCGCCGGTGCGAAAGTGGTGGGCCAGCGTGAGCCCGGCGTCCGGTGCCAGCGGCGTGCCGCTGGCCATGGCCTGCACCAGCAGCTGCACGCTGCAGCGGCCGATGTCGGCGTTGGGCTGGGCGACGGTGCTCAGCATGGGCGTGAGGTCTTCGCCCAGGGCGATGCCGTCGAAGCCCGCCACGCTCAGGTCGCGCGGCACGGCCAGCCCGGCCAGGTGGGCAGCGCGGATGCTGCGGATGGCCAGCAGGTCGTTGGAGCACACCAGGGCCGTGGGGCGGCCCGGCGCCTGCAGCAGGGCCGTGACGTCCTGCACGGCGGTCTCGACAAAGGGCACTTCGAGCACCGGCCCCTCGGGCAGGCCGGCGGCGGCCATGCCGCTGTGAAAGCCCCGGCTGCGCTGCTGCGCCCGGTCCGATGCGGCGAGCTGGCCGCTGACCATGGTGATGCGCCGGTGCCCGAGCGAGACCAGATGGGCCACCAGTTCGGCCACGGCCTGCTCGCCATCCACAGAGACGCAGGGATGGTCCGGGTGCCGGTTATAGGCCAGCACGTAGGGCAGCCCGGCTTCGGCCAGGCGCTGCAGCGCACTCGAAGTGGCGGGGTTGGAGACCACCAGGACCATGCCGTCCACGTTGCCGGCCAAGAGCAAGTGCACGGCAAGGTCTTCCTGGGCGATCTGGTAGTCGGTGGCAAACGGCAGGATGGCGTAGCCGGCCGCGACGGCCGCCTGGGCGAGGCCCTGCAGGCATTCGGCAAACACCGGGTTGAGCAGGGTGGGCAGCACCACGCCGATGACGCGGCTGCGCTGGGTGCGCAAGGTGCGCGCGCTGGCGTTGGGCAGGTAGCCCAAGGCCTGGGCGACCTGCTGCACATGCCCGCGCGTGGCCGGCGTCACCTTGTCCGGCAGGTTGAAGACCCGCGACACGGTGGCGACCGACACGCCCGCCTGGCGGGCCACGTCCTGGATGCTCATGGAACCTCGTTGCAATGTAAACGTTTACATTGGAGCGATGCTGTGTGACGCCCTTGTGACCAAGGCCCATGAAAAACGGCCCTCGATGGGGCCGTTCAGAAATGAAGTCGCGAGAGGTTTACTTCGGCTTCTTCATCCGCAGCAACTCGTCCAGCACCAGGCAGACCGCACCCACGGTGATGGCCGAATCGGCCAGGTTGAAGGCCGGGAAATGGTAGCCGCGTGCGTAAAAGTCCAGAAAGTCGACCACGTAGCCGTGCATCAGCCGGTCCACCACGTTGCCCACCGCGCCACCCAGAATGCTGGACAGTGCAAAGCAAAACAGCTTCTGTCCGGGGTGCGCGCGCAGCTGCCAGACGATGAACACCGTGGCCGCCACACCGATGCCGGTGAACGCCCAGCGCTGCCAGCCGCCCGCGTCCGCCAGGAACGAGAAGGCCGCGCCCGTGTTGTGCGCGCGCACGATGTTGAAGAAGCTGGTGATGGGGGTCGCATCTCCCAGCCGGTAGGCGTCCAGGATCAGCATCTTGGTGACCTGGTCGGCGATGAAGATCACCACCGCCCAGGCCAGCCACGGCCACATTTTGCCCAAGGCAGATCCGGCGGGCGCCGTTGTGCTGCCCGACATCACGCGTGCGCCCGGCTCTCGCCGGCGCCATACAGGTTGCTCGTGCAGCGGCCGCAGATCGTCGGGTGGGCCTTATCCTGGCCCACGTCGGCGCGGTAGTGCCAGCAACGGTCGCACTTGGCGTCGGCGCTGGGCTTGACGCTGATCTGCAGGGCATCGCCCGCCACCAGCTCGATGGCCGAGGTGATGAACACGAACTTGAGGTCATCGCCCAGGCTGGCGAGCAGGGCATGGTCCTCGGGCGCTGCCGTGAGCACCACGCTGGCCTGCAGGGACGAGCCCACCTGGCCGTCGGCGCGCAGCACCTCGATCTGCTTGTTCACCACGTCGCGGATCTCGCGCAGGCGCGCCCACTTGGCCAGCAGGCCTTCGTCGCCACCGGCGATGGAGCCGTAGGTCTCCACGAAGATGGAGTCGGACTTGCCGAACACCTTCCATGCCTCTTCGGCGGTGAACGACAGGAACGGCGCCATCCAGCGCAGCATGGCATGCGTGATCTGGTACAGCGCGGTCTGCGCACTGCGGCGCGCCAGGCTCTTGGGCGCCGTGGTGTACAGGCGGTCCTTGAGCACGTCGAGGTAGAAGCCGCCCAGGTCTTCCGAACAGTACAGCTGCAGCTTGGCCACGACGGGGTGGAACTCGTAGACCTTGTAGTGCGCGAGCACGGTGGCCTGGAACTCGGCCGCGCGCGTCAGGGCGTAGCGGTCGATCTCCAGCATCTGGTCGAACGGCACGGTGTCGGTGGCGGGGTCGAAATCGCTCACGTTGGCCAAGAGGAAGCGCAGCGTGTTGCGGATGCGTCGGTAGGCGTCGACCACGCGCGCCAGGATCTTCTCGTCGCCCGCGATGTCGCCCGAGTAGTCACTCGCGGCCACCCACAGGCGGATGATCTCGGCGCCCAGCTTTTTGTTGATCTCCTGCGGATCGATGCCGTTGCCCAGCGACTTGCTCATCTTGCGGCCTTGGCTGTCCACGGTGAAGCCGTGGGTCAGCAGGCCGCGGTAGGGCGCGCGGCCTTCGAGCGCGCTGGCCAGCAGCAGCGAGCTGTGGAACCAGCCGCGGTGTTGGTCATGGCCTTCCAGGTACAGGTCGGCCTCGGGGCCGGTGTCGTGGTGCACGTTGGGGTGCGTGCCGCGCAGCACGTGGAAGAAGGTGGAGCCCGAGTCGAACCACACTTCCAGGATGTCGGTGCTCTTGGTGTAGCAGGCTGCGTCTTCGGCGCCCAGGATCTCTTCGGGCGTCACACGGCTCCAGGCCTCGATGCCGCCCTTCTCGACGATGTCGGCCGCCTGGTCCATGATTTCCATGGTGCGCGGATGCAGCTCGCCGGAGTCCTTGTGCAGGAAGAACGGGATGGGCACGCCCCAGCTGCGCTGGCGCGAGATGCACCAGTCGGGCCGTCCGGCGATCATGTCGTGCAGGCGGGTCTTGCCGTTCTCGGGGTAGAAGCTCGTGTGCTCGATGGCGTCCAGCGCCGTCTGGCGCAGCGTCTTCTCGGCCTTGTCCTTGGTGAACACGCCTTCGCCTTCGTCCATGCGGATGAACCACTGGGCTGCGGCGCGGTAGATCACCGGCGTCTTGTGGCGCCAGCAGTGCGGGTAGCTGTGCGTGATCTCCTTGGTGGCCATCAGGCGGCCGGCGTCGCGCAGCGCCTCGATGACGACCGGCACGGCCTTCCAGATGTGCTGGCCGCCGAACAGCGGGAAGTCCGGCGCGTAGGTGCCGTTGCCTTGCACGGGGTTCAGGATGTCGTCGAGCGCCAGGCCATGGGACACGCAGGAGTTGAAATCCTCCAGCCCGTAAGCGGGCGAGGAGTGCACGATACCGGTGCCGTCATCGGCTGTGGCGTAGTCGGCCAGGTACACGGGCGACAGGCGGCGGTAGCCGGCATCGACGTCGTACAGCGGGTGCTCGAACTCCAGGCCGCCGAGCTTTTCGCCCAGGGCCGTGGCCAGCACCTGGCCGGTCAGGCAGTAGCGCACCATGCAGTCCTCCACCAGCGACTCGGCCAGCACCAGCAGGCCGCGCTCGGTGTCCACCAGCGCATAGGTCAGCGCGGGGTTCAGGTTCAGCGCCTGGTTGGCGGGGATGGTCCAGGCGGTGGTGGTCCAGATCACCACGAAGGCGTCCTTGGCCAGCGCCGGCAGGCCGAAGGCGGCCGCCAGCTTCGCGGGCTCGTGCGCCTTGAAGGCCACGTCCAGCGTGGTGCTCTTCTTGTCGGCGTATTCGATCTCGAACTCGGCCAGCGAGCTGCCGCAGTCGAAGCACCAGTACACGGGCTTGAGGCCGCGGTAGACGAAGCCGCGCTCCATCACGCGCTTGAAGGCCCGGATCTCGCCCGCCTCGTTGGCGAAGTTCATGGTCTTGTAGGGGTTGTCCCATTCGCCGAGTACGCCCAGGCGCTGGAAGTCGCCCATCTGCTGCGCGATCTGCTCGGTGGCAAAGGCGCGGCTCTTGGCCTGCATGTCGTCGCGGCTCAGGTTGCGGCCGTGCTTCTTCTCGATGGCGTTCTCGATCGGCAGGCCATGGCAGTCCCAGCCGGGCACGTACAGCGCGTCGAAGCCTTCGAGCTGGCGCGCCTTGGTGATCATGTCCTTCAAGATCTTGTTGACCGCATGGCCCATGTGGATCTGGCCGTTGGCATAGGGCGGGCCATCGTGCAGGATGAACTTGGGCGCGCCGCAGCGTGCGTCGCGCAGGCGCTTGTACAGGCCCTTGTCCTCCCACTCCTTGACCCAGCCCGGCTCGCGCTTGGGCAGGTCGCCGCGCATGGGAAAGGGGGTGTCGGGCAGGTTCAGGGTGCTGCGGTAATCCGGGGCGGTGGATTCGGTGGTACTGGCGTTGTCGGACATGGGGGAGCCTTAAAACGGGGCAATCCGGGGCAGGCCCGGAGCAAAGCGGGAAAAGAGGAGGCGTGGAGAGGTGTCGGGCCTGCGGGGCAGGCGCTGCGCAGGCAGCCCCCTCAAATTCGGTCGCGCGTGGTCTGGCGCCGGGTCTCGGTGTGGTTGGTGGGTGCGTGGGCCGACGCGAAATAGGCGCGCGCGTCCGCACAGTCCTTGGCAATGCCCGTCGTCAGGGCATCCAGACCGTCGTATTTGAGCTCGTCGTGCAGTTTGTGCAGCAGTTCCACCCGCACGATTTTACCGTACGCCCCTTCGGCCCCCAGATCGGCGGGCCATTGCAGGCAGTGCGTCTCCAGCAATACGCGCCCGCCGTTCACGTCGTCGGGGTCCAGCGAAGGGCGCACGCCCAGGTTGGCCACGCCTTGCAATGGGAACTCGCCCAGGCCATGCACCAACACGGCAAAGATGCCGCTGGCAGCGGGTTTCCAGTGGGCAAAGCGCAGGTTCAGCGTGCGAAAACCGTCGCCCGCACCCTCGGCCGTGGCCCCCAGTTCGCGCCCGAGCTTGCGGCCATGCACCACGTGGCCCGATATCGTGTAGGGCCGGCCCAGCAGGCGGGCGGCGGCCTCCATGTCGCCCCGGCCCAGCGCCTGGCGCACGGCCGAGCTCGACACGCGCAGCCCGTGCACCTCGTAGCTGTTCATGCGCGCCACGTCGAAGCCCCGGGCCTGGCCCGTGGCATCGAGCAGCGCGTAGTCGCCCGCGCGCTGGGCGCCGAAGCGGAAATCGTCGCCCACCAGCACGTAGCGCGCACCCAGGCCCTGGAGCAGCACCTCGTCGATGAAGGCCTGGGGCGACTGGGCCGCCAGCCGTGCATCGAAGGGCAGCACCACCGTCTGCTGCACGCCACAGCGCGCCAGCTCGGTGAGCTTGTCGCGCAGTGTGCCGATGCGCGCGGGCGCCAGCTCCGGCTTGTGCAGGGCCCCGGCAAAGTAGTCGCGCGGGTGGGGCTCGAAGGTCAGCACGCAGCTCTCCACCCCGCGGTGGGCGGCCTCGCTGTTGAGCAGGGCCAGCATGGCCTGGTGGCCCCGGTGCACACCATCGAAGTTGCCGATGGTCAGCGCGCAGGCACGGGCGATGCCGGGGTGGTGGAATCCGCGGAAGATCTTCATTGCTTTGTTATCTTTTTGATAGCAGCTTGGGCCGATGGGTAAAGCACCAGACGCCAATCTGTCATGAAAACAGAGTATATTGTGTACTACGGACTTCACAGCGCAGTGGGGTCCGCGAGACATCCGCGTTCCGATTCCTTGTGTTCATTCTTGTTCCAGGAGGCGTGTTTTGAAGGTCTTGAAGCTGTCAGCCCAGGGGCTGCCCCAGTCGTGGATATCGCTGGAGCAGGCGGTCATCCACTACGCCGCGGGGGAGGTGCGCTGGGAGTCCGGCGGCCACATCGCGCGCTTTCGGGGTGGCTACAACGCCGTCACGGGCGAACAATCGGTGATTGCCATCAACAGCATCATCGGTACCAAGGGTGTGCCCAGCATCAACCCCTTCGATCTCAAGCCGGGCCTGACCAACAGCAAGCTCTTCGTGCGCGACCGCAACGTGTGCGCCTACTGCGGCGGGCACTTCCACGAAGACAACCTCACGCGCGAGCACATCGTGCCCTTTGCGCGCAATGGGCAGGACCACTGGATGAACGTGGTCACGGCCTGCCGGCCCTGCAACCACAGGAAGGGCCCGCGCACACCGGAGCAGGCGCACATGCCGCTGCTTTACGCGCCCTATGTGCCCAGCCTGTGGGAGGATTTCATCCTGCGCAACAGAAGAATTCTTGCAGACCAGATGGAATTCTTGATGGCCCACGTTCCAAAGTCTTCGCGTCTTCTTGCGTAGCGGGCGGAGCGGCCAATACAGCCCTTCTGGCGTCGTTGTTCCGCCTTGCCGTACTGGCGTACTGTCTGCGACGTAACGCCTAGCCATAAGGGCCGTCTTGACCACTCTTCGGGGTGTGCTGCGCGGAATTCGGGTACCGCGCAGCGCCCATTCCTTTAGTACGTCAGTTCCAGGAGCACCAGGTGACCGCTGGCTGCGGGCCAGGTCTGTCCCACCACCCGCTCTCCATTGAACTGCGCGGCCACGCTGCGCTGGGCCGCCCCTTCGGGCTTGATCTTGGCCGAGGCGGCGCCGGCGCCGGCGGGCACGCCCACGGGCGGCACGCCGTCGAACAGCATCTGGTCGCGCGCCGGGTCCAGGTAGCCGCGGGGGCGGGTCATGGTGACCACGCTGGCGGCGGTCTTGTCGGCGTCGGCGATGCGTTCGGCGCGCAGGTGCACGATGGAGCTGCTGCGCGGAAAGCCGCTGCGGTAGATGTGGGTGGTGGCGTAGCCGGGCGCGGCGATGGCGAATTCCAGCGGGGAGCCGGTGGGTACGACCAGCGGGCCCCACTGGCCGTCGGCCGCCACGGTGGTGCGCAACAGGGCGTTGCCGGTGCGGGCACCCGTGGCCGGGTCGGTGGCATACACCTCCAGCTGCGCACCGGGCAGGGGCAGGTTGTTGCTGAAATTGCCGGTCTTGGCGTCCAGCGGGTCCACGCCCAGGCCGGTGACCTTGCCCGAGATCGCCACGCGCGCTTCGCTGGCGATGGCGGTGGCCGCAGGGGCCTTGCCGGTGATGAACTGGTAGGCCGCCGCAAAGGCGGCGGGTGAGAACGAGGTCTCTCGGTGGTCGATGCGCGGGATCACCACGTTGGTCGCGCCCTTGAGTTCGGGGCCTGCCGCGGTGACGTTGGTGGCCGTTCCCTTCTGGCCGATCCACAGGCCGTCGGGTTGGGCGAACTTGTCGTTGCTGTCCGAGCGCACGGTCATCCACTGCACGGGGCCGGTGACTTCGTCGCCTGCGGCGTTCTTGGGTGCATTCAGGCCTTTGAGGAAGGGGCCGGTGCCGGCGAACTCGCTGCCTTCGCGAAAGCCGGGAATCGCCCACACCCCGTGGTTGGGCGTGCCGCCCAGGATGGCGTGGCTCACGGTCTGCTCGCCGCCGCCGTTCTGGATGTAGTTGCGGATGGCATTGCCGCCGCGCGAGTTGCCCATGAGCACGACCTTGCGCGCGCCCGTGGCCTTGAGCACCTTGTCCACTTCGGCCTTGAGGTAGGCCATGTGCTCGGCCGCCGAGGTGCGTCCGGGCTGGGCCTTGGTGTCGTCGTCACGGTTGATCGGGTAGGGCACGTCGATGGCGTGCAGGCGCTCGCGCGGCCAGCCGTTGGACTCGAATCGCCAGGCCGTGGTCTGCCACAGCGCAGCCGTGTCGCCATTGCCGTGCACGAAGACGATGGGGGGCAACGCCTGCTGTGAAGGGCCTTGCGTGGCGCAGCCGGCGAGGGCCATCACGGCAGTGGCTGCGGCGATCAGTGCGAACCGGCGTTGCAGGGGAATCATCATCATGGTGTTCTTCTCAGGAAATAAAAAATGCCCGTGGATCGGTCAAATCCACGAGCATGATCGATGGGTGTTACGCCCTTGCGTCAGTTGTTCTCAGGCAAACACGCCGGCCGTGTCCTGCATGCGGGCCGACACTTCACCGAGGTGGTGCAGCGTGTCGCCAAAGGTCATTTCAAGTTGCGTGAGCTTCTTGAAGTAGTGGCTGCCGATGTACTCGTCGGTCACGCCGATGCCGCCGTGCAGCTGCACCGACTGCTGGCCCACGAAGCGCATGGACTGGCCCAGTTGCACCTTGGCGCGCGCCATGGCGGCGCGGCGCTCGGCGGCAGGCGCGCCCAGCTTGAGGCTGGCGTAGTAGCTCATCGAGCGGGCCAGTTCGAGCTGCATCTTCATGTCGGCCACGCGGTGGCGCAGCGCCTGGAAGCTCGAGATCAGCACGCCGAACTGCTTGCGCTGGTTCATGTACTCCACCGTGGCGGCCACGGTCTTGTCCATCACGCCCACGGCCTCGGCGCAGGTGGCTGCAATGCCGGTGTCCACGGCCAGTTCCAGCGCGGCCAGGCCGTCGGTGGTCACCAGGGTGGCGGGGGCGTTGGCCAGTTGCACCTCGGCGGCGCGGCTGCCGTCCTGCGTCACATAGCCCTTGGTGGCCACGCCGCTGGCAGAGCGCTCCACCAGGAACAGCGCGATCTTTCCGTCCAGCTGGGCGGGCACCAGGAAGGCGTCGGCCTGGTCGCCCGCAGCGACGATGCTCTTGGTGCCGGTCACGCTGTGGCCACCGGCGGCTGCCGTGGCCTTGGCATCGCACACATCGAGGCGGTAGCGCGCCTTGCGCTCCTGCTGCGCCAGCACCACCAGGGCTTCGCCGCTGGCAACGCGGGGCAGCCAGGCAGCCTGCACCTCGGCAGAGCCGTACTGCGAGAGCACGGCACTGGCGATGAAGGCCTGGGCGAGGGGCTCTAGCACCATGCCGCGCCCCAGTTCCTCGGCCACCACCATCGCATCGATGGCGCTCTGGCCCAGGCCGCCGTTGTCCTCAGGCACGGTCAGCGCCGTGAGGCCCAGCTCGGCCAGTTCGGTCCAGGCGTCGCGCGAGAAACCGCCGGCCTCGACCGCCGCGCGGCGGCGCTCGAAGGTGTAGCCCTTGTCCACCCATTTGCGCACGGCGTCGCGCAGCTGTTCCTGGTCGTCAGAGAAATCGAAATCCATGTTTTTGTCTCCTTAGCCCAGAACCGTCTGCGCCACGATGTTGCGCTGCACTTCGTTCGAGCCGCCGTAGATGGTGGTCTTGCGCAGGTTGAAGTAGGTCGATGCCAGGGGCGCATTGGCCACCTCGCCGCCAGGAAAGTCGCCTTGCCAGCCGGCTTCCAAGGCCTCTTCGATGAAGGGCAGGGCGAAGGGGCCGGCGGCCAGCATCATCAGTTCGGCGTAGCGCTGCTGGATCTCGCTGCCGCGGATCTTGAGCAGGCCGGCGATATCGAGCGAGTTCTTGCCCGACTTTTCGGCCGAGAGCACGCGCAGCACCAGCATTTCGAGGGCCACGATGTCCACTTCCAGCAAGGCGACCTGGTCGCGAAAGCGCGCGTCGTCCCACAGGCCTTCGGCCTTGGCGATGCGCTTCAAGCGCTCCAACTCGCGCTTGCTGCGGTTCACGTCGGCGATGTTGGTGCGCTCGTGGCTGAGCAGGTGCTTGGCGTAGGTCCAGCCCTTGTTCTCTTCACCGATCAGGTTCTCGGCCGGCACTTCGACGTTGTCGAAGAACACCTCGTTGACCTCGCACTCGCCGTCCAGCAGCTTGATCGGGCGCACGGTGACGCCGGGCGACTTCATGTCCAAGAGCAGGAAGGAGATGCCCGTCTGCGGCTTGCCCTCGGTGCTGGTGCGCACCAGGTTGAACATCCAGTCGCCGTACTGGCCCAGCGTGGTCCAGGTCTTCTGCCCGTTGACGATGTACTTGTCGCCCACGCGCTCGGCGCGGGTCTTGACCGAGGCCAGGTCCGAGCCCGAGCCCGGTTCGCTGTAGCCCTGGCTCCACCAGACTTCGCCGCTGGCGATGCCGGGCAGAAAGCGCTTTTGCTGCTCGGCATTGCCGAAGGCCATGATCACCGGGGCCACCATCACGGGGCCGAAGGGGATGATGCGCGGAGCGCCGGCGAGGGCGCACTCTTCTTCGAAAAGGTGCTTTTGCACGGCGGTCCAGCCGGGGCCGCCGAACTCCTTGGGCCAGCCAAAGCCGAGCCAGCCCTTCTTGCCCAGTATCTTGGCCCAGCCCTGCAGGTCGTCACGGGTCAGGCGCAAGGCGTTGTGCACCTTGTGGGAAATGGCGGGCGGCAGATTGCTGTGGACCCATGCGCGAACTTCGTCGCGGAAGGCCTGTTCTTCGGGGGTGAATGCGAGATCCATGCGGCTTGTCTCCTGAGAAGTCGTGTTTGTAGCACGGTCGTTCGTTTTATTCCTGTCCGGGTGGCGACATCGCCGGCGCCACCGGCTCGATGCCCAGCTCGGCGCACAGCCGTTCCACCGTGGCGCGCAGACCGGCCACCTCGGTCTCCAGCGCCGCCACGCGCGATTGCAGTGCCCCGGTTGCCCCGCCCGTGGCGGGCGCGGCAGCGCTGCTGCTGGTGTCCACCGGCCCGCACAGCAGGTGCGTCCAGCGTGGCTCGCGCGCGCCCGGTGCGCGCGGCAGCAACACCACCAGCGGGCCGCCTTTCTCGGCACTGCGCTCCTGCAGCTCGTCCAGGAATGCCTCGACCGAGGAGATATCGGCAAAGCGGTACCAGCGCTCGGCGTTGATGCGCAGCTCGCCCGCCGTCTGCGGGCCGCGCAGCATCAACAGGCCCAGCAGCACGGCCGATTGCTCGGGTACGCCCACGCCGCGCTGGAAGTTGTGCTCCCAGCGCGTGGTGCGGTTGCCGCTGGTCTCGAATGCCAGGGTCAGCTGGCGCAGGGAGTCGAGCGCCTCCTGCGCCTCGGCATCGCTCAGCGCCATCACCGGCTCGCGGCTGGTCTTCTGGTTGCAGCCGGTGAGCAGGCCGTTGAGCGACATCGGGTAGCTGTCGGGCACGGTGCGGGCTTTCTCCATCAGCGTGGCCAGCACGCGGGCCTCGTTCGCGGTCAGGGGTCGGTTTGCGGGTTCGAAGGGCATGGCTGGGATAATCCGTGGCAATTTATGAAGAACATCGTGATTTTGATCTCCGGCAGCGGTTCCAACATGGCGGCCATCGTGCGCACCGCGCAACAGGAAGACTGGGCCCGCCGGTACGGCGCCCGGGTGGCGGCCGTGCTGAGCAACAAGGCCGACGCGGCGGGCCTGTCGTTTGCCCGCAGCGAAGGCATCGCCACCGAGGCGCTCGACCACAAGGCCTTCGACAGCCGCGTGGCCTTCGACACCGCGCTCGCGCAGGCCGTCGACCGGTACGAACCCTCCCTGGTGGTGCTGGCCGGCTTCATGCGCATTCTCACCCCGGGGTTCGTGGCGCGCTATGCGGGCCGGCTGATCAACATCCACCCGTCCCTGCTGCCCGCCTTCACGGGCCTGAACACCCACCAGCGCGCGATCGACGCGGGCTGCAAGGTTGCAGGCGTGACGGTGCACCAGGTGACGGACGAATTGGACGTGGGTCCCATCCTGGACCAGGCAGTGGTCCCCGTGCTGCCTGGGGACACGGCCGAAGCGCTGGCGACCCGGGTGCAGGCGCAGGAGCATGTGATCTACCCGCGTGCCGTGCGGGCCTTCGTGGCGGCCCTGGCGTAATCGCGAGCTACAGGGTGCGCACCACCTGCGCTTCACTGCTGTCCAGCAGATCCTGGGCCAGTGCCGCCTGGTGCGAATCGCTCGGGTGGGCCACCACCACCCATTGGCGCTTGCGCAGCGCTGACCGCACCCGGTTCACGACCCAGACGCGGTCGGGCCGCAGGGCGTTCAGCGCCCCCAGCATGAGGCCGAAGGTGGTACCGAAACCCACGATGGCGAGGAAGGCCAGCAAGGGGTTGTTCAATACGGCGGGGTCATTGGTGGTGATCAGGTAGCAAAACGCCGTGAGGCCCAGCACTGTGCCCACCATGCCGGCAATGGCATGGGTACGCACCAGGGTGGTGAACACGCCGCGGGCTTCTGGCTCCAGCGCCCGGCTGAGCAGATCGCGGTTGCACAGGTCCGCGTGCTGTGGCCCCAGCAGCCGGACCTGGCCGGGCTCCATGCCAGGCAGTCGCAGCAACCGGCGCACGGCAATGTCCGCATCGGCCTCCCGGAGGAAAAATCCGACGACCTTGCTCAGCGACTTTTCGCTGCACATTCCTTGCAATAGATAGTCCATGGTGTGCTCCGTGCCATGCGCACAAGGTGCGAGGCGTGCAGTGCTCCCAGCCTGGACTGGCGGGTCATTTCCGCGTTCAACCCGTGGCAGCATGGGACGTTGTGGGTGATGGCTCCCAAGATAACCCGGGCATAGCGCCCGGGCTGTAGGACAGTGCGGCATGGGGGCGCAAGCCCTTTCCCTGCCCGCCGTTCCCCATGCCTTTCTGTTGTCAGGCCAGCGCGCTCAGCGTGCTGCCGGTGCTCGACCAGGATCCCGCAGCCGCCTCGTACTGGCTGCGTGCGAATTGGGCCAGTTTCATCAGGTCCGTCTTCTGCCCGCTGTCCGCCGTCTGGCCACCGGTACCGGTGTTGCTGGCACTGGTGAGCTGGCTGGTCAACTGGTCGATGAAGGAGCGGGCCTCCTCGCTGCTGATACTGCTGTCGCCGTCGGTGTCGATGGTCTTGAACAGTGCCGTGATGGCGTCCGTCTGGGCGGCACCCGCCGCCTGCTCTGCGGCGGACACCACCCCGTCCTCGTTGGTATCGAGCGGGTCGTAGGTGGTGCCGCTGCTGGCCGAGGCGCCGCCGGGACCGCCTGGCCCACCGGGCGGCGGCGGGGGCATGCCGCCCACGGCACCGCCACCGACGTCGCCCGACGGCCGGCCGGCGTCGAATTCGGCCTCCGAAAGGCTGCCGTCGCCGTCCGCGTCGAGCTGGCTGAACAGTTCGTCGCTGCTGACACCCGTCTTGCTGGCCGTGCCGCCGGACATCTTCTCCAGCAAGGCCTGCAGCTCGGTCTGGCTGACTGCGCCGTCGCCATCGCTGTCCACCTTGCCGAACAGGTCGTCGCCAGCCTGGCCCGTGGCACCCGTGCCGGTGCTGGTGGTGGTGCTGTCGCTGCGCGACTGGGCAAAGGCCATGGTCGAGGGCGGCGCGGGCATGACGCTCTGCATCGTCTTGCCCAGCTCGTCGGCATTGAGGCTGCCGTCCCCGTCGCTGTCGTACTGCTGGAGCAGGTCGGCAGCGCTGGCCTGGCTGCTCACGCCGGTCTTCTTGGCCACATCGTCCAGCAGGCCCTGCAGTTCGGTACCGCTCACGCCGCCGCTGCCGTCGGCGTCTATTTTGGCCAGCAGCCGCTCCGGCGAGGGCCCCGGGCGTGGCGCCCGCTGCACACTTGCACTGGACCAGGCACTGCTGACGCTACTGATGCTCGTCATCGTCGTTCCTTCCAAGGGTTGCGGGCTGCGGCCCGTGCTCCCCGAAGTGGCGAACAACGCCGGCAACGGCCCGGATCCCATTCTTTAAAGGCCAGGTCAAGGCGGTTTGTACTGTTTGTGTCCATGGGGACACAATGGCGGCATCCATCTGCCGAACTGGCGGATGATTGCCGGCCAGTTCGGCGTTTTGGCCCCGTGCGGTTGTGCAGGTTGGCGATCAGGCCGGTGCCGACGGTGGGGGCAAAGCCTCGTCGGCGCATTTCTCGAAGCGCGGGCGCATTCGGCCATCGATCAGCACCTCCTCGGCGAACATGGCCGCCGGGCGTACCCACAGGCCGCGCTGGCCGTACAGCGCACGGTACAGCGTCATGGGCTCCAGGGTTTCGCTGTGGCGCACGGTGTCGATCACCTCGTACAGCATGCCCTTGTAGTGCCGGTACAGGCCGGGCGGGGTCGGGGTGATTTGGGGCAGGTCGTCGTCGGTCATGTTGGTTAGGATGGCAGGTGGTCAAAAAACAAGGTTGAGGGGGAAATCCAGTGGATCAGGCAGATTTTGTGCACTTGGTGCGCATGAGCGAGCATGCCAGTGCCGACAACAGCCGCCGTTATCGGCTCGGCGTGGCTGCGTTCGCCGCGCTGGGCTATGCCTGGGTGCTCGGTTGCCTGGCCGTGGGTGCCGGCCTGATCGCCTGGGTGATACCGCAGCTGTTCAATGGCCGGTTCCGGCTGGTGCTGGTGTTGGTTCTGCTGGGTGCGGCCAGCCTGCTGTGGGTGAGTATCCGCGCGCTGTGGGTGCGCGTGGACGAGCCCAAGGGCATGGAGATCACCGCGCTGGAGGCCCCCGAGCTGTTCGAGGCGCTCGAGCGCATGCGCCGCAAGATCAAGGGCCCGCCCATCCACCATGTGTACCTGAACGACGAATTCAACGCCAGCATCCAGCAACTGCCCCGCTACGGGCTGCTGGGCGGGGCGGTGAACTACCTGACCATCGGCCTGCCGCTGCTGCTGGCGCTGGACCGGCCGCGCTTTCTGGCCGTGCTCGCGCACGAGTACGGACACCTGCGGGGCGACCATGGCCGTTTTGCGGCCTGGATCTACCGCACCCGGCTGACCTGGATGCGTTTGAACAGCAGCCTCGAAGACGATGAAGGCGCCGTGGCCGTGGCCACCCATGCCTTCATGCGCTGGTATTTCCCGCGCTTCGTCGCCAAGACCTTTGCGCTGGCGCGCCAGGACGAGTACGAAGCCGATCGCATCGCAGGCCGCCTGCTGGGGCGCGATATCACGGCGGCCGCGCTGATCGAGATCGAGGTGCGCGGCGAATGGCTGCACAGCACCTTCTGGGGTGACCACTGGTGCGCCGCAGCCGGCAATCCTTTGCCGGTGGGGCCTTACCGCGCCATGCGCAAGCGCCTGGCCGAAGTGCCGGATGCGGCCTTTGCCAACGATGCCCTGCGCCAGGCGCTCAAGCGCATCAGCAGCGTGGACGACACCCACCCGGGCCTGCGCGACCGCATCGAGTCGCTGGATGCGGTGCCCACCGTGCCTGCCGAGTGGTCGCGCGGCAGTGCGCTGGCCCTGCTGGGCCCCGAGGCCAAGCGCTGGGTGGCGCATTTCGACAAGCAGTGGTGCCGCGACAACGCCAGTGAATGGAAGCGCCACCACGGCTGGCTGGGCCGGGTGCGCGACCGGGCGCAGACCCTGCAGGCGGGCATGCCCCAGGCCAGCGCCGCAGAACTGGTGGAGCTGGCTCGCCTGCAGCGCCACCTGGACCCACGGGCCGACGTGCGCGGCCTCTACGCCACGGCACTGCAGCGCAGCACCGACCACCCCGGTGCCCTGCGCGGCCTGGTGCAGAGCCTGCCCGCCGACGACCGCGAGGGCCGCATGGCCCTGCTGCACCGCCTGTGGGAGGCCAGCAGCAGCGACCGCTATTGGACCGCACGCACCGCCCTGGCCGAGCTCGAAACCCCGCGCATTGGCTATGACCACGACGCCACGGCCTTCAAGCAGTGGCGCAAGCGCCTGGAGCGCGCCCAGGAGTCCGAGGAGCGCGCTTGGGAGGAGCTTTCGGGCACCTCGTTCTTCAGCCAGACCACGCGCCACGACCTGAGCCCGTTCGAGCTCGAAGAACTGCAGGCCGAGCTGGTGCGCTATGCCGACGTGGAGCGCTGCTGGCTGGTGCGCAAGAACCTGCGCGAACACCCGCAGCGGCGCGCCTACCTGGTCTTCGTGGACCTGCCCGACCTGGACGACGGCAGCCGCTACCAACTGTGCCGCGCCATGGAGCGCCAGCTCGGCTTGCCCGGCCCGGCGCTGGTGCTCTGGGCCGGTGAATCGCCCACGCTCAAGGAAATCCAGCGCTCGGCGTTCGATCCCGTGTTTACCCGCTGATTGAAGGTAGCTGATGCCGTAAAAGCGGGCTTTGGGGCCACAGTGGGACAATCAGGGGATGCATCCCAAAGTTCTTCTCGACGCCTGTGCCGAACTCGTCAGGCTCACCCTCACTTTTGAACACCCCGCCGACGCGGTGGTCTCGCGCTTTTTCCGTGACAACCGGGGCCTGGGGCCCCGCGAGCGCGCCACGCTGGCCGAAACGGTCTACACCGTGCTGCGCAAGAAGTTGCTGTTCGACCACATGGCCCCCTCGGGCTCGGGCCCCAAGGAGCGCCGCCTGGCCATTTTGGGCTTCTACGGCCCGCGCGATTTTCTGGAGGGCGCCCTGACCGACCAGGAGCGCAAGTGGCTTGACCAGTGCGATGGCGTCACGGTCGACGATCTGATGGAGCGCCACCGCCACAATTTGCCCGAGTGGCTGGTGCAGCCCCTCAAGGACCAGTTGGGCACCGGTTTCTGGCCACTGGTAGAAAGCCTGTCGAATGCCGCGCCGCTGGACCTGCGCGTCAATGCCCTGCAGGACAAGCGCGCCGATGTGCAAAAAGAGCTGGCCAAGGCCGGCATCAAGGCCGTTGCCACGCCGTACTCGCCCTGGGGCCTGCGCATTGACGGCAAGCCGGCGCTGGCCAAGCTCGACGTCTTCACCCGCGGTGCCGTGGAGGTGCAGGACGAAGGCTCGCAGCTGCTGGCCCTGCTGCTCGACGCCAAGCGCGGCGAGATGGTGGTCGACTTCTGCGCGGGCGCGGGCGGCAAGACCCTGGCCATCGGTGCCACCATGCGCAACACCGGTCGCCTGTACGCCTTTGACGTGTCGGGCCACCGGCTCGACGCCCTGAAGCCGCGCCTGGCGCGCAGCGGCCTGTCCAACGTGCACCCGGCCGCCATCGCGCACGAGCGCGACGACCGCATCAAGCGCCTGGCCGGCAAGATCGACCGGGTGCTGGTCGATGCGCCGTGCTCGGGCCTCGGGACCCTGCGCCGCAACCCCGACCTCAAGTGGCGCCAGTCGCCCCAATCGGTCGAAGAGCTCGTGGCCAAGCAAACCGCCATCCTTGCCAGCGCCGCACGCCTGCTCAAATCCGGTGGCCGGCTGGTGTATGCCACCTGCAGCATCCTGCCGCAGGAGAACGAGGCGATTGCCGAGGCCTTCAGCGCTGCCCACCCTGATTTCGTGCCGCTGGATGCAGGCGAAGCGCTCGCGCAGCTCAAGGTGGAGGGTGCTGAAAAATTGTGCAGTGGCGGTGCCTCGGGCACTGGTTATCTGCGCCTGTGGCCCCATATCCACAAGACAGACGGGTTCTTTGCTGCGGTCTGGACTAGAAAATAGGCACCCCCTGAGGCGCTTCGCGCCTTCACCCCTCTCTCGCATTGCTGCGCAATGCGGGAGGGGGACGCCCCCGGTGCACGCAAGCGAAGCGCCGCCTGTGCGGCTTGGCGGCCCTTGCGCGGGGGCACTGGCTTGGGCCGCGCCAGTTTCGACGGTCTTGGGCGAGTGCTCGTTCTGGCAGAGGGGTTGCCTGGCCTTGTCGTCCAGGCGACGCAGGGGCCAATTCACTCTGGATACTGTGGATAACCTCTAATCAAAAAGAGGGGCCGCGCTTTAAAATCGCAGTACCCGCCATCGCTGGTGGCCGGGTACTTTGTACAAGGTTCTGTTGAATATGCTGTTACCCGACTGGGTTGTACTGAACGCGGCCATCGACTGGCTCGGCCATGGCCTGTGGAATCTCGCCTGGTGGGAGATCGTTCTGTACACGCTGGCCACCACGCACATCACGATTGCGGCGGTCACCATCTTTCTGCACCGTGCGCAGGCCCACCGCTCGGTGGACCTGCACGCGATTCCTTCGCATTTTTTCCGCTTCTGGCTGTGGCTCGGCACCGGCATGGTGACCAAGGAGTGGGTGGCCATCCACCGCAAGCACCACGCCAAGTGCGAGACCGTGGACGACCCGCACAGTCCGCAGACGCGCGGCCTCGATACCGTGATGTGGCGTGGCGCCGAGCTCTACCGCGCGGAGTCGAAGAACCTCGAGACAATGAAGAAGTTCGGCCACGGCACGCCCGATGACTGGATCGAGCGCAACGTCTACACCCGCTTCAGCTGGCAGGGCGTGGGCCTGATGCTGGTGCTCAATCTGGCGCTGTTCGGTGCCGTGGGCGCCGCCGTCTGGGCCGTGCAGATGCTCTGGATCCCGTTCTGGGCCGCCGGTGTGGTCAATGGTGTGGGCCATTATTGGGGCTACCGCAATTTCGAGGCGCAGGACGCCAGCACCAACCTCTCGCCCTGGGGTCTGGTCATCGGTGGCGAAGAGCTGCACAACAACCACCACACCTACCCCACCTCGGCCAAGTTCTCGGTCAAGCCCTACGAGTTCGACATTGGCTGGGCCTACATCAGCCTGATGAAGTCCATCGGCTGGGCCACCGTGAAGAAGGTGCCGCCCAAGCTGCAACGCGGCGACGTGAAGCCCGTGGCCGACGAGAAGACGCTGGAGGCGCTGATCGCCAACCGCTACGAGGTCATGGCCGGCTATGCCCGCGGCGTGCGCCAGGCGTGCAGGGAAGAGATCGCCGCGCTGCAGGCCCGCCAGGCCGACGCCTCGGTGCTCAAGGCCGCCAAGCGCTGGCTGCACCGCGACGCCGAGAAGGTGCCCGCCGGTGCCTTGCCCCAGCTGGCCCAGGTGCGTGCCGCCCATCCGGCCCTGGACAAGATGGTGACCATGCGTGAAGAGCTGCGCCAGCTGTGGCTCAACACCACGCAGTCGCGCGAGCAGCTCACCGCCGACCTGCAGGCCTGGTGCCGCCGGGCCGAAGAGAGCGGCATTGCCGCGCTGCGTGATTTCTCGATCAGCCTGCGGGCTGCGCGCGCCTGACGAGCAGTTTCCTCAGGCTGCGCCAAAGCCGCTGCAGGGCCCCGTGCCCTGGGCGGCTTTTTTCATGGGCCCCCGGTGATTCGGCAGGCTGCGTGAGGTCGGCGCCCGCTGGCATGGTCAGTGTGAGCGCGGCGGGTGACGACCCCTGGGCCTGAACGCCCACCCACATGCCCTGCGGGCTGCGCCAGGCCGCATGGGGTGGCAGGCAGGCCGGAGGCGCGGCACCCAGGTGGCCCGGCGCCGTGCTTTGCAGCAGGGCCGTGCCCGAGAGGCTGCGCAGTTCGCAGCCCGCGTCCAGCCAGACGAGGCGGCCCTGGCCAGCGGCCAGTGGCAGGTGCAGGACCTGTGGCGGGCCGCCGCTGGCCGCGAAGGAGGGGGTGGAGTGGTGGTGCTGTTTCATGCCTCCAGCGTAGGGTGGCAGCCTGCATCGCAACAGGCACAGAAACCGGCTGGGGGATGCAGAGCAGCGGATTGATTTTTGCTCTGTTCCAGTCGGTTTTTGGTAGTCCTGTATCTGTTCTGGTTGGCGGTTCGGGCGCATCATGGGCAGGCCATGCCTGTCACATCCACAGCGAACCTTCCCCTGTACCGCCAACTGGCCGACCACTACCAGCAGGCGGTGGCCCAGGGTGTGCTGCTGCCCGGTGCGCGCATGCCGTCGGTGCGCGAGCTGATGCAGCGCCACGGGGTGAGCCTGTCGACCGCGCTGCAGGCGCTGCGCACCCTGGAGGAGCTGGGCAGCGTGCAGGCGCGTCCCCGGGTCGGCTACTTCGTGCAGGACCCGCAGGTGCACCTGCTGGACCACAGCAGCGAACCCGACCCCCGTTGCCCGGTGCAACAGATCGATGGCACCCAGTTCGCGGGCATCAACGAACGCATCTCGCTGTGGCTGGAGCAGGGGCGGCGCGCGCAGGTGCGCGTGGACCTGGGGGCCGCCATGCCAGCCCCTGAACTGTTCGACCACCTCACCCTCAACCGGGTGGGCGCCGCGCTGCTGCGCGAGTTTCCCGACGTGCTGGTGCAGGGCCATTCGCGGCCCGGCACGCACCCGCTGTTCCAGGCTGTGATGGCCCGGCAGGCGCTGGAAGTAGGCGTCCACGTGGCGCCACAGGACGTGATGGCCACGCTGGGCAACTCGGATGCGGTGAATCTGGCGCTCGCGGCGGTGACCGAGCGCGGCGATGTGGTAGCCGTGGAATCCCCCACCTTCTACGGCGTGCTGCAGGCCGTGGAAACGCAGAACCTGCGCGCGCTGGAGATCCCCAGCAGCTCGCGCACCGGCATCTCGCTCGATGCGCTGGAGCTGGCCGTGCAGCACGAGCCCCGCCTGAAGGCCGTGGTCGTCGTGCCGCACCTGCAGATGCCCAATGGCGCGCTCATGCCCGACAGCCATAAGGAGCGGCTGGTGGCGTTCTGCCGGCGCCACGGGCTGGCGCTGATCGAGGACGATATCTACCGCGAGCTGGTCGATGTGCCCGAGCTCCAGCGCCCGCTCAAGGCCTGGGACGAGACGGGCCAGGTGATCTACTGCGTGTCCTTCAACAAGACCCTGGCGCCGGGCCTGCGCCAGGGGTGGATGAATGGGGGGCGGTGGCATGAGCGCATCCAGATCCTCAAATTCGCCCGCACGCGCAACATGCAGGTCTGGTCCCAGTTGCTGGCGGCACGCACCGTGGGCACTGCCGCGCACGAACGCCACCTGCGCCGCTTTCGCAGTGCGCTGCGGGTGCAGCGCGAGCGCGGCGTGCAGATGGTGGCGCGGCATTTTCCGCAGGGCACGCGCCTGTCCGTGCCGCCCGGCGGGCTCAGCCTGTGGATCGAGCTGCCCGCAGGGGTGTCCTCGTCGCTGCTGTTCGAGCAGGCGCTGGCCCTGGGCATCCGCGTGGCGCCGGGGCCCATCTTCTCCAATTCGGGGCGGTACGAGGGTTTTCTGCGCCTGAGCTGCGGCCTGCCGTTCTCGCCCGAGGTGGAATGGGCCTACGGCGAACTCGGGCGCCTGCTGCACGGGCAGGTCCGGGCCCTTCGGCAGGCCGCCTGACGGCCTGTGTGCGGTCAAAGAAAAAGCCGCCTGGCAGAGTGCCGGGCGGCTTTTTCGGGGAGAACCAGCGCTGAATTACTTCAGCTTGATTTCCTTGTATTCGACGTGCTTGCGTGCCTTGGGATCAAATTTCATGATCAGCATCTTTTCAGGCATCGTCTTCTTGTTCTTGGTCGTGGTGTAGAAGTGACCGGTACCCGCAGTGGATTCCAGCTTGATCTTGTCGCGTCCGCCTTTGCTTGCCATGGTGTTTCTCCTTAAGCCTGGCCACGTGCGCGCAGGTCTGCGAGCACCGAGTCAATACCGTTCTTGTCGATCAAACGCAGGGCAGCGCTCGAAACGCGCAGGCGAACCCAGCGGTTTTCGGTCTCGACCCAGAAACGGCGGTATTGCAGGTTCGGCAGGAACCGGCGCTTGGTTTTGTTGTTGGCGTGGGAAACATTGTTCCCGACCATGGGCTTCTTGCCCGTTACGTCGCAGACGCGTGCCATGAGGACACTCCGATACTTTTTAACGGCCGTTCGCTGCGTGCTCGCGGGATGTTTCCCAAAAGCACAGCTTGCGACCTCACCTCGCCAGAAAGGGTGGCGGTAACCCCGGGCAGACCGATGTGGCCGGCCCGATTGGATTTTTGCCTGCAGAAAAAGCGGGTACGAAAATACCCGCCTGAATTCAGGAAAGCCTTGGATTATAGCGGCCCGCGCGCCGGGGCGTCAAATTGCGTCCCGGGCAGCGGTTTTCAGTCCTGCTGTTCGAGGAAGCGCTGGGCGTCGAGCGCGGCCATGCAGCCCGTGCCGGCGCTGGTGATGGCCTGGCGGTACACATGGTCTGCCACGTCGCCGGCCGCGAAGACGCCCGGCACGCTGGTCTGCGTGGCAAAGCCCTTGAGCCCGCCCTGCGTGATGATGTAGCCGCCTTCCATCTCCAGCTGGCCCTGGAAGATGTCGGTGTTGGGCGAGTGGCCGATGGCGATGAAGCAGCCGTGCAGCGTGATGTCCTCGGTGCTGCCGTCCTTGGTGCTCTTGATGCGGATGCCGGTCACGCCGGTGGCGTCGCCCAGCACCTCGTCCAGCGTGTTGAACAGCTTGAGCTCGATCTTGCCGGCGGCGACCTTCTCGTTGAGCTTGTCCACCAGGATGGGCTCGGCCTTGAACTTGTCGCGGCGGTGCACCACGGTGACCTTGCTGGCGATGTTGGAAAGATACAACGCTTCTTCGACGGCCGTGTTGCCGCCGCCGACCACGGCCACGGGCTTGTCGCGGTAGAAGAAACCATCGCAGGTGGCGCAGCCCGACACACCCCGGCCCATGAAGGCTTCTTCGGAGGGCAGGCCCAGGTACTTGGCCGAGGCGCCGGTCGCCAGGATCAGCGCGTCGCAGGTGTAGGTGCCGCTGTCACCGGTGAGGGTGAACGGGCGCTTGCTGAAGTCGACCTTGTTGATGTGGTCGAAGATGATCTGCGTCTTGAAGCGCTCGGCATGCTCCAGAAAGCGCTGCATCAGCTCCGGCCCCTGCACGCCATGCACGTCGGCGGGCCAGTTGTCGACCTCCGTCGTGGTCATCAGTTGGCCACCCTGGGACATGCCGGTGATCAGCACCGGGTTGAGGTTGGCACGGGCGGCGTAGACCGCTGCGCTGTAGCCGGCCGGGCCGGAGCCTAGGATCAGAACTTTCGCGTGTTGGGTGGTAGACATGGTAAAAGCCTGTGTTTTGCGCCCGCTGCACGGGGCGCTGTTGGGAAAGCTGGGGGGCAGGGCGCCAAGTATCAACTGCGCACGGTCTTCACACGCAGGCCCATTTTCAATCACGGCTATTGTAAGAACCCATCAGGGAGTGCGATGGCGCGCCCCTGTGATAACCCCGCTGCGGCACCGGTGGAGCCGCACCTTTTTGAGAGGAGAAGTTTCCATGTCAACAATGTTGTCCAACCTGGACCTGCTGCGCCGGGTACCGCTGTTCTCGCTGCTCACCGTGGCACAGGCCGAGGTGATCAGTGGCGCCGTTGTCAAGAAGCGCTTCAAGCGCGGGGAGGCGCTGGTCGAGCAGGGGCAAAAATCCAACGCACTGTTCATCCTGCTCACCGGGCGGGCGCGCGTGCTGACGACCGACAGTCGGGGCCGCGAGGTGATCCTGGCCAACCTGGCGCAGGGCGACTACCTGGGCGAGATGAGCATCATCGACAACGAACCGCACTCCGCCACGGTACGCGCCGAGGTGCAGACCGACGTGCTGATGCTCGGGCGCACCGAGTTCGCGCGCTGCCTGACCGAGAACGCCTCGATGTCGCTGGTGGTCATGCGCGGCCTGGTCAAGCGCCTGCGCCATGCCGACCGCAAGATCGAATCCCTGGCCCTGCTGGACGTGTACGGCCGCGTGGCCCATGCGCTGCTGGATTTCGCGGTCACCGATGCGCAGGGCCAGCGCATCATCCGCGACAAGATCTCGCGCCAGGACCTGGCCAAGATGGTCGGCGCCTCGCGCGAGATGGTCAGCCGGGTCATGAAGGACCTGGAGGAGCGCGGTTTCATCGAGGTGCTGCCCACCGGCGCTACCGTGCTCAAGGACCGCCTGGACGCGCTGGGCTGATCCTGCGCGCCGGTTCCGGGCGGTGCTTGGGGTAAGCTTGCCCGGCTCCTTATGACCTATTCACTCAATACCCTGAACGCATCGTCCGCCGCGAAGTCGCCGCCCCGCACGGGAGCGGCCCGCTTCGGGCATGAAATCGGCCTGGTGCTGGGCCTGCTGGCCCTGGTTTTCTGGCTGCTGGCGCTGGTCAGCTACTCGGCGCAGGACGCCGCCTGGTCGTCCTCGGGGCCCTCGGACTCGCGTGCCGTGCTCAACTGGGCCGGGCGCATCGGTGCCTGGCTGGCCGACGGCAGCTATTTCGCCCTGGGTTTCTCCGTCTGGTGGTGCGTGGCGGCGGGCGTGCGCTCATGGCTGTCGTCGCTGGCACGCTGGATGCGCGGCGGCGAGGTGCTGCCCGGCGCCGTGAGCCCCATGGCACGCCGCGGCCTGTTCTGGGGTGGGTTGGTGGTGCTGATGTGTGCCAGCACCGCGCTCGAATGGTCGCGCCTGTACCGCTTCGAATCGCTGCTGCCTGGCCATGCTGGCGGGGTGCTCGGCTTCCTCACGGGGCCGGCCAGCGTCAAGTGGCTGGGCTTCACGGGGTCGGCCCTGCTGTGCATCGTGCTCGCCGTGCTGGGCGCGGCGCTGGTGTTCCGTTTCTCCTGGGGCCATGTGGCCGAGGTGCTGGGCGGGCGCATCGATGCGCTGGTGCAGTCGCGCCGCACGCAGCGCGAGGTGGCCAAGGATGTGGCCGTGGGCCGCAAGGCCGCGCGTGAGCGCGCCGTGGTGGTGCTGGAAGAGAAGACCGAGAGCGAGGAGCACCACCCGCAACCGGTGCAGATCATCGAGCCGATCCTGGTCGACCCGCCACTGAGCGCCCGCGTGGTCAAGGAGCGGCAAAAGCCCCTTTTCACCGAGATGCCCGACAGCAAGCTGCCGATGGTGGACCTGCTCGATGGCCCGCTGCAGCGCCAGGAGACGGTAGCGCCCGAGACGCTGGAGATGACCAGCCGCCTGATCGAGAAGAAGCTCAAGGATTTCGGCGTGGAGGTGCGCGTGGTGGCGGCCATGCCCGGCCCGGTGATCACGCGCTACGAGATCGAGCCCGCCACGGGCGTGAAGGGCTCGCAGATCGTGGGCCTGGCCAAGGACCTGGCGCGCTCGCTGAGCCTGGTGTCCATCCGCGTGGTGGAGACCATTCCCGGCAAGAACTTCATGGCGCTGGAACTGCCCAACGCCAAGCGCCAGTCGATCCGCCTGTCCGAGATTCTGGGCTCGCAGGTCTACCACGAGGCCAAGAGCATGCTCACCATGGGCCTGGGCAAGGACATCGTGGGCAACCCGGTGGTGGCCGACCTGGCGAAGATGCCGCACGTGCTGGTGGCCGGTACCACCGGCTCGGGCAAGTCGGTGGGGATCAACGCCATGATCCTCTCGCTGCTGTACAAGGCCGAGGCACGCGACGTGCGCCTGTTGATGATCGACCCGAAGATGCTGGAAATGTCGGTCTACGAGGGCATTCCGCACCTGCTGGCGCCCGTGGTCACCGACATGAAGCAGGCCGCCAATGGCCTGAACTGGTGCGTGGCCGAGATGGAGCGCCGCTACAAGCTCATGAGCAAGCTCGGGGTGCGCAACCTGGCCGGCTACAACGTCAAGATCGACGAGGCCAAGGCGCGCGAGGAGTTCATCTACAACCCCTTCAGCCTCACGCCCGAGGAGCCCGAGCCGCTGCAGCGCCTGCCGCACATCGTGGTGGTCATCGACGAGCTGGCCGACCTGATGATGGTGGTGGGCAAGAAGATCGAAGAGCTGATTGCGCGCCTGGCGCAGAAGGCCCGCGCCGCCGGCATCCACCTGATCCTGGCCACGCAGCGCCCCAGCGTGGACGTGATCACCGGCCTGATCAAGGCCAATATCCCGACCCGTATCGCCTTCCAGGTGAGCAGCAAGATCGACAGCCGCACCATCCTCGACCAGATGGGCGCCGAAGCGCTGCTGGGCATGGGCGACATGCTCTACATGGCCAGCGGCACCGGCCTGCCGATCCGCGTGCACGGCGCCTTCGTGTCGGACGAGGAAGTACACCGTGTCGTCCATTACCTCAAGGAGCAAGGGGCGCCGGACTACATCGATGGCGTGCTCGAAGGCGGAACTGTGGACGGCGACGGGGATCTGTCAGGGGAGGGCGGTGGCGGTGAAGGGGGTGAAAAAGACCCCATGTACGACCAGGCCGTGGAAGTGGTCCTCAAGGACCGCAAGGCCAGCATCTCCTACGTGCAACGCAAGCTGCGCATCGGCTACAACCGGTCCGCCCGCCTGCTCGAAGACATGGAGAAGGCGGGCCTGGTCAGTGGCCTGACCACCAGCGGCCAGCGCGAAGTGCTGGTGCCCGCGCGCCCCGAGTAATCGGTGCAGCGGCTGCGGAGCATGCGTTTTGCGGCCTGCAACCCCACAGACAGGAGCTTTTGTTGAAAAAAATTGTGACAGCCATCGTGATCGCCGCCAGTGCCCAGTGGGCCAGCGCGGACGGACTCAAGAGCCTGGAAGCGTTCATGAAGAGCACCCAGACGGGCCGTGCCGATTTCACCCAGGTGGTGACCTCGCCGCCCAAGGAGGGGCAAACGGCGCGCACCAAGAACTCCAGCGGCTCGTTCGAGTTCCAGCGCCCCGGGCGCTTCAAGTTCGTCTACAAGAAGCCTTTTGAGCAGACCATCGTGGCAGACGGCCAGACCCTGTGGCTGCATGACGTGGACCTGAACCAGGTGACGCAGCGCGCCCAGGCCCAGGCCCTGGGCACCACGCCTGCGGCCTTGCTGGCATCGGCACCCGACCTGTCGGCGCTCAAGGCCGATTTCACGCTCGAGGCCGCGCCCGAGGCCGACGGCCTGCAGTGGGTGCTGGCACGCCCCAAGGCCAAGGACGGGCAGCTGCAGAGCGTGCGCGTGGGGTTTGCGGGCGAGCAGCTCGCGGCCTTGGATATCCTGGACAGCTTCGGCCAGCGCTCGGCCATCCGCTTCACGGGCATGCAGGCCAATGCGGCGCTGCCGGCCGGCACCTTCCAGTTCAAGCCGCCCGCCGGGGCTGACGTGGTCAAGCAGTAAATCTGCAGGTGGCGGTGGCGCCTATTTCTTCTGGATGACGCCGCGCGCGTAGCCCCCATGGGCGGAGGGCAGCACCATGCAGATCATGGCGCGGCCCTGCTGCTTGTCGAGCTGCTGCACCACCCTGTGCTGGTCGTCGTAGTCCTCGCCCGCGCGCAGGTCTGCTGCCGTCTTCTTGATGCGCTTGAGCAACTCTTGCACCTTGTCGTCATTGATGGCGAGGTTTGGGCAGTTCTTGGCCGCGAAATCGGCCGACGCGAGGGCCGAGCCAAGTTGGGCCTCAATGGCCTCGGCTTCGGTTACGTCGGCATGGGCGGTGCTGCACAGCAGGGCGGCGCTCAGGAGCAGGAGCAGGGGCAGGGTGCAAAAAGAGACTGGCTTCATGGGTCAGGGGATCCAGGTGCAGGAGCAAGAATGGGAATGGGGTTGTGCCCCGCCCCGAAAAGCGCTTGTTTATAAGCGATGGGCATGGGGTGCGCGTTCCATGTGCCCCAGCGTCATCGTTACAAAATGCAGCGGCCGCTGCCTGTGTTGGAATCGGTGCATGCCGCAGGTTGCCATCCACACGGTCCCCGTTTCTTCGCCACCATGAGTACGTCCCGCAGTTCCCCTTCGCCATCCACCGCCGCCCACCAACCCCTGGCCGAGCGCCTGCGCCCGCGCACGCTGGGCGAAGTGATCGGGCAGCAGCAGGTGCTGGGGCCGGGCATGCCGCTGCGCCTGGCGTTCGAATCGGGCCGTCCGCACAGCTGCATCCTGTGGGGCCCGCCGGGCGTGGGCAAGACCACCATTGCGCGGCTCATGGCCGATGCCTTCGACGCGCAGTTCATCAGCATCAGTGCCGTGCTGGGCGGGGTCAAGGACATCCGCGAGGCGGTGGAGCGGGCCGAGCTGGCGCGTGACGGCCTCATGCAGCAGCGCACCATCGTCTTCGTCGATGAGGTGCACCGCTTCAACAAGAGCCAGCAGGACGCGTTTTTGCCGCATGTGGAAAGCGGCCTGTTCACCTTCATCGGCGCGACCACCGAGAACCCCTCGTTCGAGGTCAACTCTGCGCTGCTTTCGCGCGCCGCCGTGTACGTGCTGCAGCCCCTGTCGACCGAGGACCTGCAGCAGCTCGTGGCCCTGGCCCAGGCGCACAAGGCGCTGCCCGCCATTGAGCAGGACGCCATCGACCGCCTTGTGGCCTATGCCGACGGCGATGCCCGGCGCCTGCTCAACACGCTGGAAACACTGGCCATGGCGGCCACGCAGGAGCAACTGGCCGAGATCACGGACGCCTGGCTGCTCAAGGTGCTGGGCGAGCGCATGCGCCGCTACGACAAGGGTGGCGAGCAGTTCTACGACACCATCAGCGCGCTGCACAAATCCGTGCGCGGCTCGGACCCCGATGCGGCGCTGTACTGGCTGGTGCGCATGCTCGATGGTGGTGCCGACCCGCGCTACATGGCCCGGCGCCTGGTGCGCATGGCCAGCGAGGACATCGGCCTGGCCGATCCGCGCGCTCTGCGCCTGGCGCTCGATGCGGCCGAGGTCTACGAACGCCTGGGCACGCCCGAGGGCGAGCTGGCCCTGGCCGAGTGCGTGGTCTACCTGGCCGTGGCGCCCAAGTCGAATGCCGTCTACAAGGCCTACAACGCCGCGCGCGCCTGGGTCAAGCAGGACGGGACGCGCCCGGTGCCCATGCACCTGCGCAATGCACCGACAAAGCTCATGAAGCAGCTCGACTACGGCAAAGGCTACCGCTACGCACACGACGAGGAAGGCGGGTTTGCCGCGGGCGAAAACTACCTGCCCGAGGGCATGCCGGCGCCTGGTTTCTACCAGCCGGTGGAACGCGGGCTCGAAATCAAGATCGCACAGAAATTGCGTGAGCTGCGCAATCGCAATACCGCCGCCGATGGCACCGACCTCCCCGAGGACTGATTGGCTACTGGAGAAACGGCGGAAAACCGGCGTTATGCCGATTTTGCATGATTCTGGTAATAAGTTTGCTCAGCAATATTCTTGCGTGTATCAAAAATACTTATGTGCCCGGCCCGTCACTGATGGATCCGCAACCCGAGGGAAAACCCCGCCAATCCTGAAGAGGGGCTGCTGACACTACTGGCTACAATCCCGTCCACAAACCCGCACAGCTGCATTTCTGGCGGGTTTTTTGCTAGATGGCAGTCGGGCCCACAAGGCTGTACCGATTCCGGTGCCTGCGCTTGGGGTGCGTTACAAACGAAGGACTTCTCTTATGGACATTTTGCTGCAACAGATCATCAACGGTCTGGTTCTCGGCAGCATGTACGCCTTGATAGCCTTGGGCTACACGATGGTGTACGGCATTATTCAACTGATCAACTTCGCCCACGGCGAGGTGCTCATGATCGGTGCACTCACCAGTTGGAGCTGTATCGGGTTAATGCAAGGGGCCATGCCTGGCGCGCCCGGCTGGCTCATCCTGTTGCTGGCCACCATCATCGCGTGCGTGGTCGCTGCCACCCTGAATTTCGTGATCGAGAAAGTCGCCTACCGGCCACTGCGCAGCAGCCCGCGCCTGGCGCCCCTGATCACCGCCATCGGCATGTCCATCCTGCTGCAGACGCTGGCCATGATCATCTGGAAGCCCAACTACAAGCCGTACCCGACGATGCTGCCCAGCACGCCGTTTGAGGTCGGTGGCGCTTACATCACCCCCACCCAGATCCTGATCCTGGGCGTGACCGCAGTGGCGCTGGCCTCGCTGATGTACCTGGTGAACCACACCAACCTGGGCCGCGCGATGCGTGCCACGGCAGAGAACCCCCGCGTGGCTTCGCTGATGGGCGTCAAGCCCGACATGGTGATCTCGGCCACCTTCATCATCGGTGCCATCCTGGCGGCCATCGCCGGCATCATGTACGCCTCCAACTACGGCACGGCGCAGCACACCATGGGCTTCCTGCCCGGACTCAAGGCCTTCACGGCCGCCGTGTTCGGCGGCATCGGCAACTTGGCCGGCGCGGTGGTCGGCGGCATCCTGCTGGGCCTGATCGAGGCCATCGGCTCGGGCTACATCGGCACCCTCACGGGTGGCCTGCTGGGCAGCCACTACACCGACATCTTTGCTTTCATCGTGCTGATCATCATCCTCACGCTGCGCCCCTCGGGCCTGCTGGGCGAGCGTGTGGCCGACCGAGCCTGAGGACCTTGTCATGAAAAACAACAACCTTGCCAAATGGGTCATGGGCGGCATCGCGCTGCTGATTCTCCCGCTCATCCTCCAGTACTTCGGCAACGCCTGGGTGCGCATCGCCGACCTGGCTCTGCTGTACGTGATGCTGGCCCTGGGCCTGAACATCGTGGTCGGCTACGCCGGCCTGCTCGACCTGGGCTATGTGGCGTTCTATGCCGTGGGTGCCTACCTGTTCGCGCTGATGGCATCGCCCCATCTGGCCGATACCTTCACCGCGTTTGCCGCCATGTTCCCCAATGGGCTGCACACCTCGCTGTGGGTGGTGATACCGTTGGCGGCACTGGTTGCGGCGCTCTTCGGGGCGGTGCTCGGGGCGCCGACGCTCAAGCTGCGCGGCGACTACCTAGCCATCGTGACATTGGGCTTCGGTGAGATCATCCGCATCTTCCTGAACAACCTGGACCACCCCGTCAACCTGACCAACGGCCCCAAGGGCCTGGGGCAGATCGACTCGGTCAAGATCTTCGGCCTGGATCTGGGCAAGCGGCTGGAGCTGTTTGGCTTCGACATCAACTCCGTCACGCTGTACTACTACCTGTTCCTGGTGCTGGTGATCATCAGCGTCATCATCTGCTACCGCCTGCAGGACTCGCGCATCGGCCGCGCCTGGATGGCCATCCGCGAAGACGAGATCGCCGCCAAGGCCATGGGCATCAACACCCGCAACCTCAAGCTGCTGGCCTTCGGCATGGGCGCTTCGTTCGGCGGTGTCTCGGGTGCCATGTTCGGTGCCTTCCAGGGCTTCGTGTCGCCCGAGTCCTTCAGCCTGATGGAGTCGGTCATGATCGTCGCCATGGTGGTGCTCGGCGGCATCGGCCACATCCCGGGCGTGATCCTGGGCGCCGTGCTGCTGTCGGCCCTGCCCGAAGTGCTGCGCTACGTGGCCGGCCCGCTGCAGGCCATGACCGATGGCCGCCTCGATTCCGCCATCCTGCGCCAGTTCCTGATTGCCGTGGCCATGATCGTCATCATGCTGATGCGCCCCCGTGGTCTGTGGCCTGCGCCCGACCATGGCAAGAGCCTCACGCAGAAGTCCTGAACACCACCGAAAGTTAGAACATGGCAGAGAAATCCAACGAAGTGGTGCTGAAGGTTGCCGGCATATCCAAGCGCTTTGGCGGCTTGCAGGCCCTCTCCGACGTCGGCATCACGATTGAACGCGGCCAGGTTTACGGCCTGATCGGTCCCAACGGCGCTGGCAAGACCACGTTCTTCAACGTGATCACCGGCCTGTACACCCCCGACGCCGGCACGTTCGAACTCGCAGGCAAGCCCTACGAGCCGACAGCCGTGCATGAGGTGGCGAAGGCCGGCATTGCCCGTACCTTCCAGAACATCCGCCTGTTTGCGGAGATGACGGCGCTAGAGAACGTGATGGTGGGCCGCCACATCCGTACCAAGTCCGGCCTGCTGGGCGCGATACTGCGCACCAAGAGCTTCAAGGCAGAGGAGCTGGCCATCGCCAAGCGCGCGCAGGAACTGCTCGACTACGTGGGCATCGGCAAGTTCGCCGACTACAAGGCGCGCACCCTGAGCTACGGCGACCAGCGCCGCCTGGAGATTGCCCGCGCCCTGGCCACCGATCCCCAGTTGATCGCGCTGGACGAGCCCGCAGCCGGCATGAACGCGACCGAGAAGGTGCAGTTGCGCGAGCTGATCGACCGCATCCGCAACGACAACCGCACCATCCTGCTCATCGAGCATGACGTGAAGCTGGTGATGGGCCTGTGCGACCGCGTGACGGTGCTCGACTACGGCAAGCAGATCGCCGAAGGCACGCCTGCCACCGTGCAGAAGAACGAAAAAGTGATTGAGGCCTATCTGGGCACCGGAGGACATTGAGAATGGCCGAAAAATCCAACAAGGTACTGCTGCAGATCAAGGGCCTGAAAGTGGGCTATGGCGGTATCCAGGCCGTCAAGGGCGTGGACTTCGAAGTGCGTGAAGGCGAGCTGGTCTCGCTCATCGGCTCCAACGGTGCCGGCAAGACCACCACCATGAAGGCCATCACGGGCACGCTGCCCATGGGCGATGGCGACATCGAGTACCTGGGCAAGAGCATCAAGGGCAAGGGCGCCTGGGACCTGGTCAAGGACGGCCTGGTGATGGTGCCCGAAGGCCGCGGTGTGTTCGCGCGCATGACCATCACCGAAAACCTGCAGATGGGTGCCTACATCCGCAAGGACAAGGCGGGCATCCTGGCCGACATCGAGAAGATGTTCACCATTTTCCCGCGCCTGCGCGAGCGCAAGGACCAGCTGGCCGGCACCATGTCAGGCGGTGAGCAGCAGATGCTGGCCATGGGCCGCGCGCTGATGAGCCAGCCCAAGGTGCTGCTGCTGGACGAGCCCTCCATGGGCCTGTCACCCATCATGGTGGACAAGATCTTCGAGGTCGTGCGCGATGTGTACGCCCTGGGGGTGACCATCCTGCTGGTGGAGCAGAACGCCAGCCGCGCGCTGGCCATTGCCGACCGCGGTTATGTGATGGAGTCGGGCCTGATCACCATGACCGGGCCGGGCCAGGAGCTGCTGAGCGACCCCAAGGTGCGTGCCGCCTACCTGGGCGAGTAAGGGCTTGCCTGCGCCAGCAAAATGCCGTCCCTCGGGACGGCATTTTTCATGGGGAGGACGCAAGCCCTCCAGTTGCTGGTCAGTACTTGTACTGCACGCCCAGCGTCGTCATCTTCACGCCCGAGTTCTCATCCGAGAAGTGGAACTTGTGGCGCTCCCACTCCACCACGGCGGCCCATTGCTGGTTGAAGTTCCAGCGTGCGCCCACGCCGTAGGACAGCCCGAAGCCGCTGTCCTTGCCCGTCGCCACGCCCAGGCCCGAGAAGCCCGAAGTGCGCGTGCGGCCATAGGTGGTGCCGACCTTGCCGAACAGGTCGAACTGCTCGTTCAGCGGGGCGCGCCCGATCAGGCTCAGGTTGACGCCCTCGGCCTTGGTGGTGCCGCCCAGGCGGTGGGCCTTGCCGGCATTCAGGTAGCTCAGCTCCACGCCGGCATTGGGGTGGAAATAGCCGCCGGTGGAGAGTTTCCAAGCCGAGTCGGAGTCATCGAAGCCCAGGCCGGAGCCCGGCGGGCCGGCATTGAGGTCGTAGTTGGCGCGGCCGCCGCTCAGGCCGAAGTAGCCTTGCTGCGTATACGGAATGAAAGAGTCGCGCTGCTTGGGCGAAGCGCTGCTGGTCTGTGCCTGCACGCCCGTGGCGGCGCAGGCGGCTGCAACCAGCCAGGGGATCAGGCGAAACGAGGATGGCATGGAAGGTGTCCTTGGAACGTGGGGAAATTCGGCGGGCAACGGATGCCCGCGGGGCGAACGCCCAATCTAAGGCGCTGCCCCGACGGTTGCTGTAGGACGGAGGGTCTCCGGCGGGTAGGCCTCGCCCGGGGATGCCACCCCGGGCGAAGCCGCTGCCATCGACCCTGGGCCTAGTTGCAACGGCCCGGCGGTTAAACTCCCGGCAGTCACGTTGGCGTCATGGTTTTGTCATGGCACCGTCATTTCCAAGAAATCCGACCCCCCGTTCCAGGAGCCTCCCCCATGCTGTTTGCCAAGCTGTTGCCACGCGAAGGCAATTTTTTCGAAATGTTCAACCAGCATGCGGACCGCATCGTGGAAGCGGCCCGCGCTTTTTCGCAACTGGTGGCCAACTACAACGATCCCCACCTGCGTGACAAGTACAACCAGGACGTGGACAATGCCGAGCGCGCTGCCGACCGCGTGACGCACGAGGTCAACAAGGCCATCCACAAGACCTTCATCACCCCCATCGACCGTGAGCAGATCCACACGCTCATCAACACCATGGACGATGTGGCCGATCTGATCCAGGACTCGGCGGAAACCATGGCGCTGTACGACGTGCGCCACATGACGGACGAGATCACGCGCCTCACCGACCTGAGCCTCAAGTGCTGCGAGCGCTTGCGCGACGCCGTCAAGCTGCTCGACAAGATCGCCGACCCTGCCGTGGCCGAGGCCGCCCTCAAGACCTGCGAGGAGATCGACAAGCTCGAATCCGACGCCGACCGCGTGATGCGCAGCGCCATGAGCAAGCTGTTCCGCGAGGAGCCCGATGTGCGCGAAGTGATCAAGCTCAAGGCCATCTACGAGCTCCTGGAAACCATCACCGACAAGTGCGAGGACGTGGCCAACTGCATCGAGGGCATCGTCCTCGAGAACTCCTGATCGGCAGGGCCCAGCAGCATGGAAACCGTACAAGCAGCCCTGTGGGTTGTCGTTCTGCTCGTGGCGCTTGCGATCCTGTTCGACTTCATGAACGGGTTCCACGACGCCGCCAACTCGATTGCCACGGTGGTCTCCACCGGCGTGCTCAAGCCCGCGCAGGCGGTGCTGTTCGCGGCATTCTTCAATTTTGTGGCCATCTTCGTGTTCCACCTGAGCGTGGCCGCCACGGTGGGCAAGGGCATCGTGCAGCCCGGCATCGTGGACACGCACGTGGTGTTCGGCGCCCTGGTGGGCGCCATCACCTGGAACGTGATCACCTGGTACTACGGCATCCCCAGCAGCTCCTCGCATGCGCTGATCGGCGGCATCGTGGGCGCGGTGATCGCCAAGGCTGGCGCGGGCGCGTTGATCTCGGCCGGCATCCTGAAAACCGTGGCCTTCATCTTCGTCTCGCCGCTGCTGGGCTTTCTGCTCGGCTCGCTGATGATGGTGGCCGTGGCCTGGATCTTCCGGCGCGCCAGGCCGAGCAAGGTGGACAAGTGGTTCCGGCGGCTGCAGCTCGTCTCGGCGGGGGCTTACAGCCTGGGCCACGGCGGCAATGATGCGCAGAAGACCATCGGCATCATCTGGCTGCTGCTGATCGCCACGGGCTACGCTTCGGCCAGCGACGCATCGCCGCCCACCTGGACCATCGTGAGCTGCTATGTGGCCATTGGCCTCGGGACCATGTTCGGTGGCTGGCGCATCGTCAAGACCATGGGCCAGAAGATCACCAAGCTCAAGCCCGTAGGCGGCTTCTGTGCCGAAACGGGCGGGGCGATCACGCTGTTCCTGGCCACCACGCTGGGCATCCCCGTATCCACCACGCACACCATCACCGGTGCCATCGTGGGCGTGGGCTCCACCCAGCGCGCCAGCGCCGTGCGTTGGGGCGTGGCCGGCAACATCGTATGGGCCTGGGTGCTCACCATCCCGGCCAGCGCCTTCGTGGCGGCCATTGCCTACTGGGTGAGCCTGCAGTTGTTCTGAGTGCTCTGCAGCTCCATGAAAAAAGCCCTCCGGGAACTGTTTCCCGGAGGGCTTTTTGCGTTGTGGCGGATGCCTATTGCGAAATCTTGCGCGCTTCCTCGATCTGGTACTCGAAATAGCGCTGGAAGCTGAACGCCAGGCTGGCCATCAGCACCGTGGTGCCCATCAGCAGGGCCAGGACGATGGCGCCGATGGTGATCCACTGCGTCTGGCCGGCGGGCGCTTCCACCGGGGCGCTGGGGTTGTAGCGGGCATTCCAGCGTTCGGGCGTCATCAGGCCGTACAGGATGGCGCGCAGGGCGCAACCCGCGATCGTGAACCCCAGCAGGGGGATCAGGATCCAGCTGTAATGGTCGTCCTGCCCCAGTTGCTGCACGCGCTGGATGCCGTAGATCCCCAGTGCCGTGGGGATGGGCAGCAGCCAGCCCAGCATGTCCCCCATGCCGTGCAGGTAAAAGCGGTGCAGGCCCAGCGGGCCGCCCAGGAAGGCCAGCCAGGCAGCCAGTGTTTTGTTTTTCATGGGGGGATTATTCAGGCGAAGTGGTGTCGCCCGCGCCCAGGGTCTTTTCCATGAGCACGATGTCGCGCCAGGCGCCGAATTTCCAGCCCATGGAGCGCATCACGCCCACGTCGGTGAAGCCCACGGCGCGGTGCACGCCGATGGAGCCGGCGTTGGCCGAATCGCCGATCACCGCCAGCAGCTTGCGCACGCCGGCCGCCTCGGCCTGCACCATCAGTTCGGCCAGCAGTTGCCGGCCCAGGCCCATGCCGCGGGCGCTGTCGGCCACGTAGATCGAGTCTTCGGCCGAGAAGCGGTAGGCCGGGCGCGGCTTGAACCAGTTGGCGTAGGCAAAGCCCAGCACCTGCCCGTCCTGCTCGGCCACCAGCCAGGGCAGGCCCCGGCCCAGCACGTCGGCGCGGCGGCCGGCCATGTCGGTTTCGGTGGGGGGATCGATCTCGAAAGTACCTGTGCCGTGCAGCACGTGGTGGGCATAGATGGTGGTGATCGCGGGCAGGTCAGCGTCGGTGCTTGGACGAATAATGGGCATGGAATGGGGAATTGGATATAATCGCGGGCTTTGCAGCGTGTCGCTGGCCGGGTGGCCATGTCGCGTGTCTCAAGCGTTGCGAGAATATGGTTGCGAACACTGCGGCTTTCGGCAGGTATTGCCGGAACCCAACACCCGAAGGATAAATCATGGTCGTCATTCGACTTTCCCGCGGCGGCTCCAAGGGCCGTCCTTTCTTTAACATCGTCGTTGCTGACAAGCGCGTGCGCCGCGATGGCCGCTTCATCGAGCGCCTGGGCTTCTACAACCCCACCGCCAAGGAAACCGAAGAAGGCCTGCGCATTGCACAGGACCGCCTGACGTACTGGCAGAGCGTGGGCGCCCAGTCCTCGCCTACCGTGGACCGCCTGATCAAGCAAGCTGCCAAGAAGGCTGCTTAAAGCTCCCTGAAAAGGGCGGGTTCCGTCGGCTTGCCTGGCGGAACCCGCCCTTTTCTTATTTCCGAGACCCATTCCATGGCCACGAACCTGACCCTCGCACCCGCAGAACTGCCTGCCGACGCCGTCGAAGTGGGCCGCATTGCCGACGCCTGGGGTATCAAAGGCTGGTTCAAGGTGGTGCCCCACAGCAGCAACCCCGAAGCCCTGTTCTCTGCCAAAAGCTGGTACCTGCAGCCCTCCGAGCGGGGTGCCAAGACCTTCTCCGGCACGGTGCTGTTGCCGATTCGGCAGGCCAAGGACCACTCGGACACCGTGGTGGCCTGGGCGCAGGGCATCGACGACCGCAACGGCGCCGAGGCGCTGCGCGGCGCGCGCATCTTCGTGCCGCGCTCGGGCTTTCCGACCACCGCCACCGACGAATACTACTGGGTGGACCTGATCGGCCTGGCCGTCGTCAACCGCGAGGGCCTGGCCCTGGGCACCGTGCGCGAACTGCTGTCCACTGGCCCGCAGACCGTGCTGGTGCTCGAGTACGAGGAGGCAGGCAAGGTGCAGGAGCGCATGATTCCCTTCGTGGCCCATTTCGTCGACAAGGTGGAACTGCCCGAAAAGCGCATCACCGTCGACTGGCAGCCCGACTACTGAGCGACCGGTTGCGGTCCGCTGCGCACCATGCGCTTTGACATCATCACCCTGTTCCCCGAGCTGTTTGCGCCCTTTCTGGCCAGCGGCGTGACGCGGCGTGCCTATGCCGGTGGCCAGGTCGACGTACGGCTGTGGAACCCCCGCGACCAAGCCGAGGGCAACTACCGCCGCGTGGACGACCGGCCCTTTGGCGGTGGCCCGGGCATGGTGATGCTGGCCGAGCCGCTGGCGCGCTGCCTGGCAGCCATCCGCGCCGAGCGCGCCGAGCCGGTTGAGGGGCAGGCGCCGCTGGTGCTGTTTTCGCCCATCGGTGCGGCGCTCAACCACGCGGCGGTGGAGCGGTGGTCTGCCAGCACGGGCGCCGTGCTGTTGTGCGGGCGCTATGAAGGCATCGACCAGCGTTTCATCGATGCCCATGTGGACCTGCAGATCAGCCTGGGCGATTTCGTGCTCTCGGGCGGCGAGATCGCCGCCATGGCCTTGCTCGATGCCGTGGCGCGCCTGCAGCCCGGCGTGCTCAACGACGAGGGCAGCCACCAACTCGACAGCTTCAACCCCGCGCTCGACGGCCTGCTCGACTGCCCCCACTACACCCGCCCCGAAGAATGGGCAGGCCAGGCCGTGCCGGCCGCGCTGATGTCCGGCCACCACGCGCAGATCGAGCGCTGGCGGCGCGACCAGCGCCTGGCCGTCACCGTGCGCCACCGCCCCGATCTGATCGCCGCAGCGCGCCAGGCGGGTCGCATCACGCCTGCCGACGAGGCCGTATTGGCCAAGTTGCGCTGACTTGCTATAATCAAAGGCTTTTCGATCCTCTGGCCGGCCGTTTTGCTGAGCAAACATGTGGAGCATGCAGGCTCCTGCCGTTTGTGCGAAACACTGAGACGTCAATCCCGACGCTGCCATTTTTGGCGCGGACATGATCGTTGGATGTAATAATGAACCTGATTCAAACCCTGGAAGCGGAAGAAATCGCCCGCCTCAACAAGACCATTCCCGCATTTGCGCCTGGTGACACCGTCATCGTGAGCGTGAACGTGGTGGAAGGTACCCGCAAGCGCGTGCAGGCTTACGAAGGCGTGGTGATTGCCAAGCGCAATCGCGGCCTGAACAGCGGCTTCACCGTGCGCAAGATCTCCAGCGGCGAAGGCGTGGAGCGTACGTTCCAGACCTACAGCCCGCTGATCGCCGGTATCGAAGTCAAGCGCCGCGGTGACGTGCGCCGTGCCAAGCTGTACTACCTGCGTGACCGCAGCGGCAAGTCGGCACGTATCAAGGAAAAGCTGCCACAGCGCGTCAACAAGGCGGCTGTTGCCGCTGCCGCAGCAGCAGCTACTGCCGCCTGAGGACTGGACCCGTCCAGGCAAGCCGCTACAGCCAGCCTGTAGCGGCTTTTTGCATTGTGCCGCCCCACCAACGCTCCCTTGGCCCCCTCATCTCGACTGCAGTGAAACCACCGATCAGCCCCGTGTCCTCCATCATCCCGCCCCTGTCCACGCTGCCCGATTTCGATCCGCGCAAGGTGCCCGTGGTGGGGGTGGATGCGCACCTGCCAGCGGTGCCGCTGGCGGCCCAGACCCCCGAGGCGCTGCGCCTGCGCTTTGCGCACCCGCCGCAGTGGGAGCCCGAGGTGGTGCTGGAGCGCAAGTTCGCCCAGCGCGAGCCGGCCCATGCCTCGGTGCTGCTGGCCATCGTGCTGCGCGAGCAGCCCATGGTGCTGCTGACCGAGCGCACGGCGCATCTGTCCACGCACTCGGGGCAGATCGCCTTTCCCGGTGGCCGGGCGGACCCCGAGGACGCCACCCCGGCCGACACCGCGCTGCGCGAGGCCTTCGAGGAAGTGGGTCTGGAGCGCCAGTACGTGGAGGTGTTGGGTTCCTTGCCCATCTACGTGACGGGAACCTCCTTCATCATCACGCCCGTGGTCGCGCTGGTGCAGCCCGACTGCGTGCTCACACCCAATCCCTACGAGGTGGCGGATCTGTTCGAGGTGCCGCTGGCCTTTCTGCTCGACCCGGCCAACCACCAGCGCCACCGGCTGGAGTGGGAGGGCGTGGCCCGCGAATGGTTCTCCATGCCCTACCAGGACGGTGAGAAGAACCACCACATCTGGGGCGCCACCGCCGGCATGCTGCGCAATTTCTACCGCTTCATGCAAGCCTGACCTTATTGGTGCACGGCGGCATGCAGCGCCAGTATCATTGGCGACCATGAGTTTCTTCGCCATCCTGTTCGCTCTGCTGATCGAGCAGGCCCGCCCGCTGGCCCGCAGCAACCCCATCCATGCAGGCCTGCGTGCCTGGGCTCTGTCGGTAAGCCGCAATTTCGACGCCGGCAAGTCGCACCACGGCTGGGTGGCGTGGGGCCTGGCGGTGCTCGTCCCTTCCCTGGTCGTGCTGGCCATCCACTGGCTGCTGCTGTGGGGGCTGGGCTGGCCGTTCGCCGTGCTCTGGAGCGTGGCGGTGCTTTACGTCACCCTCGGTTTCCGCCAGTTCAGCCACCATTTCACCGGTATCCGCGATGCGCTGGAAGAAGGCGATGAAGACGCCGCCCGCGAGCGCCTGGCCCATTGGCAGCAGGTGGATGTCGGCCTGCTGCCGCGCAGCGAGATCGTGCGCCACGTGATCGAGTATTCGGTGCTGGCCGCCCACCGCCACGTGTTCGGTGTCCTGGCCTGGTTTTCGGTGCTCGCGGCGCTGGGTCTCGGCCCCACGGGGGCGGTGCTGTACCGGTTGGCCGAATTCGCCTCGCGCTACTGGCACTACCGCCAGCGCATGCGGGCGCAGCCCGCGAGCGAATCGCTGCAGCGCGCTTCGGCCCAGGCCTGGACGGTGATCGACTGGGTGCCTGCGCGGCTGACCGCGCTGAGCTTTGCGGTGGTGGGCAGCTTCGAGGAGGCCATCGAGGGCTGGCGCTTCCATGCGCAGCGCTTTCCCAATGACAACGATGGGGTGGTGCTGGCGGCTACTGCCGGGGCCATCAACGTCCGGCTGGGGGGCGAGGCGCTCAAGGCCCGGTCGGTGTTGCATACGCCGCAGGGGCTGGAGATCGATGCGGACATGGGGGATAGTGACTCCACCCCTGGGCGGGAGCCTGAAGTCGGGCATTTGCGCAGTGTCGTGGGGTTGGTTTGGAGGTCGGTGGTGGTGTGGATGCTGCTGCTGGCTTTGCTGACGTTGGCTCGGTTGTTGGGCTGATCTCGGGTCTCTCCTCGGGTTTTCGCTGGCTGGCAGGCTTGTTTGTGCGGCATGCCCGTGCCGGGTGCGGAGGCCGGGATGTGCGCCCGGCGGCGCACCTACTTGTCTTTTGCTTCGCCAAAAGAAAGTAGGCCAAGAAAAGGCGACCCCCAGTCTGCGTCCCTTCGCTTCGCTGCGGGCAACCTGCGATGCTCGGTCCTGGGGTGGTGCCGCAGAACTCGCTGCGTTCTTCGAACTCCGCTCAGACAGCTGCGGCAAGCCAGATCACGAAGTGCGTGTGTCCTTCGGCACATGCACCCACCCCAGGCCCTGCGCTTCTCGGCGCAGCCAGCAGGGGTGGGGAGCTGGGTCAAAGACGACTGCTGCTGCGCAGCTGCGCCTGGGGTCGGTTACGCGCTGCGCGCTGCCGACGATTGGGGCGCAGCCGCCCTGTCCAGGCCAAGCGCAGCGAGGCAGTTGGGGCCGAGCGAAGCAATGGCCCGAGTGGAGCCCGCTCCCACCCCCTTCTGACCGTGCCGAGAAGCGCAGGGCCTGGGGTGAGCGCGTGCCGAAGGACACGCGCCTCGTTGTCTGGCTCGCCGAAGCTGTTTGACCGGAGCTGCCTCGCAGAGGCAGCGCAGGGAGTTCTTCGGCGTCACCCCAGGGACCGAGCATCGCAGGCTGCCCCACTTGCCGCCAGGCGAGTGGGGACACGGGCAGCGGGGTCGCCTTTCTTTTGGGTACTTTTCTTTGGCGAAGCAAAGAACAAGTACCTCGGCCGCCGGGCCGAGACCCGGCTTCCGCCTTCAGCAAAGACATGCGGCTAAAAAAAGCACTGTGCCGCCGGAAGCGCACCCCGGCTTCCGCCGCCAGCACACAGCAGAAGCAACCAAGAAGCCGAAACTTCAATACCGCGTATGGCTCAACTCAGCAAACAGATCCCCATAGATCCGGTACCGGTTCTCACTGATCCCATCGTCCGCAGGCCCGCGCTTGACCGCATCGATCACTCCGCAGCCCGGCTCATGCAGATGCGTACAGTTGTAGAACTTGCAATCCGTGGCGTGCGCCGCGATGTCGGGCATGCAGGCCGCCAGCTGCATGGGTGCGATGTGGTGCAGGCCGAATTCCTGGAAGCCCGGCGAGTCGATCAGCGCCGTGGTGCGCTCCTTGTCCATCCAGTACCAGTGCGTGCTGGTGGTGGTGTGCTTGCCGGAGTTCAGGGCCTGCGAGATCTCATTCGTGAGCACCGTGGCGCCGGGCACCAGGAGGTTGATCAGGGTGCTCTTGCCCGAGCCTGACGGGCCCAGCACCAGCGTGATCTTGCCCTTGAGGTGCTCCATCAGCAGCGCCCGGTCCACGTCGCTCGACAGGCGCAGCGACAGCGGCAGCACGCCGTAGTGCTTGCCTGCACCCATGTGGCGGTAGGGCAGCAGCCGCTCCCAAGCCCGTGCGAAGGGTTCGACCAGATCGCTCTTGTTGAGCGCGATGATGGGTTGGATGCGTGCCGCCTCGGCCGCGATCAGTGCGCGCGAGAGCTGGCTTTCGGAGAACACCGGTTCCGCTGCAATCAGGATCAGCACCTGGTCCAGATTGGCGGCAAACGACTTGGTGCGGATCTCGTCCTGGCGGTAGAACAGGTTGCGTCGCTCCTTGACCTTTTCGATGGTGCCTTCCTCGCCCTGGCCGGGTGGGGGTGCCTGCCAGAGCACATGGTCGCCCACCACGGCCTGGCTCTTCTTGCCGCGAGGATGGCAGATGCGGCGCTCCCCATCGGGGGTTTCGACCATGCAGTGGCGCCCGTGGCTGGCGACCACCGTGCCTTCCATGAGGGCGCTGCGCTCAGCCATGGTGTTGCGGCCTCATGAGGCGACCAGTGCGTCGAAGCGCATGGCGCACTCGAAGTCGGTGCTGGAGATGCCTTTCACGTCGTGCGTGTTCAGGCGCACCACGCAGCGGTTGTAGTGCACCGACAGGTCGGGGTGGTGGTCTTGCGCGTTGGCCACGAAGGCCACGGCGTTCACGAACGAGATGGTCTCGTGGTAGTTGGCGAAGTGGTAGGTCTTCTCGATGGCCACGTTGGCGCCATCGCCGGTCAGGCTCCAGCCCTCCAGCTTGGCGAGCTGGGTGACCACTTCGGTCGCCGTCAGCGCGCGGCGCGTGATGGCCGACCAGTCTTTTTTCTTGAGCATCGAGGAGGGGGCTGTCATGGGGTCGGTGTCGGTGTGTGCATGCGTGCCAGCCGCTCGGTGGCAGGCGGGTGTGAATAGTAGAAACTCACGTAGAGCGGGTCTGGCGTCAGCGTGGAGGCGTTGTCCTCGTACAGCTTGAGCAGGGCCGACGACAGGTCGGCACCACTGGCCTGGGCGACGGCATAGGCGTCGGCCTGGAATTCATGGCGGCGCGATTGCCGTGCGAAGAGCGGGGAGATGAAGAAGGTGAACACCGGCACGGCCAGCATGAACAGCAGCAGTGCCAGGGCATCGTTCGGGGCGGACGCCACACCCGCGTCGAGCGAGATGCTGGGCCGCACGCCCAGGCCCGTGTAGAACCACACCTGGTTGGAGAGCCAGCCCAGCAGCGCGAAGCCCGCCAGGCTCATGGCGAACAGGCCCACAATGCGCTGGATGATGTGGCGGTGCTTGAAGTGCCCCAGTTCATGGGCCAGCACGGCTTCCACCTCGCCGGGCGCGAGCTGGCGCAGCAGCGTGTCGTAGAACACCACCCGCTTGGCCGCGCCAAAGCCCGTGAAGTAGGCGTTGGCGTGCGCGCTGCGGCGGCTGCCGTCCATCACGAACAGGCCCTTGGCCGAGAAGCCGCAGCGCTGCATGAGGGCGGTGACGCGTGCCTTGAGCGACTCGTCTTCGAGTGGCTGGAATTTATTGAACAGCGGGGCGATGAAGGTTGGGTAGACCACCATCAGCAGCAGGTTGAAGCCCATCCAGAAGCCCCAGGCCCACAGCCACCACATCGGGCCGGCAGCCCCCATGAGCCACAGGATCAGCGCCGCGATGGGCAGCCCGATGAGGGCGCCCACCAGCAAACCCTTGAGCGCGTCGGCCAGCCACAGGCGCAGCGTCATCTTGTTGAAGCCAAAGCGCTCCTCCACCACGAAGGTCTGGTACAGCGAGAGCGGCAGGTCGATGAGCCCGCTGATGGCCGCAAACGCCGCCAGCAGGGCGAGCTGCTGCCACATGCCGCCGCCCAGCACGGCGAGCAGGGCCTGGTTCAGGGCATCCAGGCCGCCAAGCAGCGTCCAGCCCAGCAACACGGCGGCACCGAGTGCCATTTCCAGCAGCCCCAAGCGTGCCTTGGTGATGGTGTAGTCGGCCGCCTTCTGGTGCGCGGCCAGGGGAATGCGTTCGGCAAACGCCGCTGGCACGCTGGCACGGTGGCCTGCCACGTGGCGGATCTGCCGGCTGGCCAGCCAGAACTTGAGCGCCAGGCCGATGACCAGGGCCGCGGCAAAGGCCAGCGTGAGCAGCATCGAGGGGGAGAAGTCTTCTGTGTTCGGCATGTACCGGGGAGTTTAGGGGATAGGAGACAATGCGCGCCATGTCAGAAGCCAACAACCCCACCCCCGCAAAGCTCGCCAAATCGGACCAGAACCTGGTCTGGCTCGATTGCGAAATGACCGGCCTGGAGCCCGACACCGACCGCCTGCTGGAGATCGCCGTGGTCGTGACCGGTCCCACCCTGGAGCCCCGCGTCGAAGGCCCGGTGTTTGCGATCCACCAGTCGGACGAATTACTCAATGGCATGGATGCCTGGAACAAGGGTACCCACGGCCGCAGCGGCCTGATCGACAAGGTCAAGGCGTCCACCGTGACCGAGGCCGAGGCCGAGCAGCAGATCATCGCCTTCCTCGCCCAGTACGTGCCCAAGGGCAAGGCGCCCATGTGCGGCAACAGCATCGGGCAGGACCGGCGCTTTCTGGTGCGCTACATGCCCAAGCTGGAACAATTTTTCCACTACCGCAACGTCGATGTGAGCACCCTCAAGGAACTGGCCAAGCGCTGGAAGCCCGAGGCCTACACCAGCTTCAAGAAGGCGCAAAAGCACACGGCCCTGGCCGACGTGCATGAATCCATCGACGAGCTCGCGCACTACCGCCAGCACCTGCTGTCGGTGGAGGTGAAGTAGATCTCCTAGGCGCTCGGGTTCCCTTCCCGGTCATGGGAGGGGCCGTGCGGCTTGCAAGTTTTCGAAGTTGAGGGGTATTGCGGGGAAACCCTTAATCGTGCCATAATCGCTGGCTGCGCAGGAATCCCTCGCAGATTGTGCATCTCCCCTCACACACCGGGCTTGCCAGCCGACTGTCCAAGACAGTGCAGGACTGGCGAATAACGCCCACCCGCCTTGACCTTCTGAGTCAGCGCAGGTTTCGTTTGATGGTTGATGTTTTTTAACCATTTAACGAAGCCAACCGTGGGCTCCGCCTGCGGCCGTCTTCGTGAGAGAAAAATCATGACCGACACCTCCTTGGTGCAGGGCGAATTCGCGCCTGCCGACACTTCCTTTGCTGCCGACATTTCCGTGCAGTCCTCCCCCCTCGACGCCGTGGTGGAATCCGCCGCTGAAGCCGATGCCGCCGTGACCGCCGAACCCAATGGTTTCGTGGAACTGGGCCTGGCCCCTGAACTCGTGCAGGCCGTGGCCGACCTGGGCTACACCCAGCCCACCAGCGTGCAGCTCAAGGCCATTCCCCTGGCCATGGGCAGCGATGCCTCGAAGTTCATCGACCTGATGGTCTCCAGCCAGACCGGCTCGGGCAAGACCGCCGCCTTCCTGCTGCCCGTGCTGCACACGCTGATCAACCAGCAAGCCGCTGCCGAAGCCGAAGAACGCGCTGCCTTTGATCGTTCCGTGGCCGAAGCCGCCGAGCGTGGCGAACCTGCTCCCAAGCGCGCCAAGCGCAAGGACCCCACCAGCTCGCGCAACTTCAAGGCCGCCACTCCTGGCGCCCTGATCCTGTGCCCCACGCGTGAACTGGCGCAACAGGTGGCGCACGACGCCATCGACCTGGTCAAGCATTGCCGTGGCCTGCGCGTTGCCAACGTGGTGGGCGGCATGCCTTACCAACTGCAGATCGCCAAGCTGCAGAACGCCGACCTCGTGGTCGCCACCCCCGGACGCCTGCTGGACCTGCAGCGCTCGATGCAGATCAAGCTCGACAAGGTGCAATTCCTGGTCGTCGACGAAGCCGATCGCATGCTCGACCTGGGCTTCTCGGACGACCTGGCCGAACTGAACCAGCTGACCAGCCAGCGTAAGCAGACCATGATGTTCAGCGCCACGTTCGCGCCGCGCATCCAGCAACTGGCCATGCGCGTGATGCACGACGGCGGTTCGTCGGTGCAGAAGGTGACTATCGATTCTCCGCAAGAGAAGCACGCCAACATCAAGCAGATGCTGTACTGGGCCGACAACGCCCAGCACAAGCGCAAGCTGCTGGACCACTGGCTGCGTGACACCACGATCAACCAGGCCATCGTTTTCGCCAGCACCCAGGTGGAGTGCGACGGCCTGGCCAACGACCTGCAACAAGAAGGCTTCTCGGCCGTGGCACTGCACGGTGCCCTGAGCCAGGGCCTGCGCAACCGCCGCCTGATGGCGCTGCGCGCCGGCCAGGTGCAGATCCTGGTGGCGACCGATGTGGCTGCGCGCGGCATCGACGTGCCCACGATCACCCACGTGTTCAACTTCGGCCTGCCCATGAAGGCAGAGGACTACACCCACCGCATCGGCCGTACCGGCCGTGCCGGCCGCGACGGCCTGGCTGTGACCTTCGCCGAGTTCCGCGATCGCCGCAAGATTTTCGACATCGAAAGCTACAGCCGCCAGCAGTTCAAATCGGAAGTGATCGCCGGCATGGAACCCACGCAGCGCTCGCCCCAGGCACCGCGCGGTGGCGACTTCGGCGGTGGCCGTGGTGCCCCAGGCCGTTCGTACGACAACCGTGAAAACCCATCGCGCGGCCGCTTCAATGGCCCCGCACGTGGTAATGACCGCGGTGGCAACGACCGTGGCGGTTTCGGTGGTGGCTTTGGCGGCGGCTTTGCCGGCCGTGGCAGCGACAACCGCGGCGCCCCCCAGGGTGGCGGCCGTGAAGGTGGCTACCAGGGTGGCAACGGTGGCGGCGGCTACGGCGCTCCCCGTGAAGACCGTGGCTTTGGTGGTGGCGCTCCCCGCCGCGATGCCGATGGCTATGGCCGCAAGCCAGGCTTTGGTGACGCGGGCCAGGGCCGCTTTGCCCCCCGTGCCGACGCCGGTGCACCGCGTGGTGACTTTGCTCCCCGCAAGCCCGCATTCTCCAAGCCAGCCGGCGCTGGCGGCGCCAAGCCGTTCGTGGCCCACGACGCACGCAAGCGTCCTGCCCGTCCTGCACGCTGATCACACAGACACCCTGGTCTGAAGGTCATGAAGGGCTGGCACCGCAAGGTGCCAGCCCTTTTTTGCGTCGGCAGATTGCACAGGCCCGGTTTTCCCTGGCCATGTCGTCAATAATTGCCCACGGAGGAAATTGTCGTGGTGTCATCTCTATCCTCGGGGGCCGACTACGAGCACATGTTCGAGTTGACGCCCGTGTCGTTGTGGCTTGAGGACTTCAGCGAACTCAAGCAGCTGTTCGACGGCTGGCGCGCGCAAGGGGTGACCGATATCCGCGCGCACCTGTCCGAGGACCGGGCCCGCCTGCGCCAGTGCAGCGCATCGCTGCGCGTCCTGCAGGTCAACCGCCGCACACTCGAGCTGTTCTCTGCCAACAGCCTGGAGCACCTGGTCGCCAACCTGGACAAGGTCTTTCGCGACGACCGGCACGACACCGCCGCGCACGAGCTGGCGCAGCTGTGGGACGGGCAGCTGGAGTTCTCCAACCAGACCGTGAACTACGCGCTCGATGGCCGGCGCCTGGACGTGCAGGTGCGTGCGCGCATCTTGCCCGGCCACGAGCACGACTGGAGCCGCGTGCTCGTTTCGCTCGAAGACAACACCGTGCAGTTCAACGATGCGCGCCGCATCCAGCGCAGCGAGCAGTACGCGCGCGACCTGTTCGAGCATTCGCCCGTGTCGCTGTGGGTCGAGGACTTCAGCGCGGTCAAGAACCTGCTCGATGGCGTGCGTGCCCAGGGCATCGGCGATTTCAAGACCTTCCTCAAGGTGCACCCGGACTTCGTGGCCCGCTGCATGCAGGAGATCCGCGTCATCGACGTGAACCAGCAGACCTTGCGCATGTTCGGTGCCTCCAGCAAGGAGATGCTGCTCAACAGCATCGGCCGCGTGTTCCGGGGCGAGATGCACGAATCCTTTGGCGAACAACTGCAGGACCTGTGGGAGGGCAAGACCTTCCAGCAGCGCGAGGTGGTGAACTATTCGCTCTCGGGCGATGCGGTGAACATCCACATGCAGTTCTCGGTGCCCGACAGCCACCGGCACGACTGGGGCCTGGTGCTGCTGTCGCTGGTGGACATCACCGCCCGCAAGAAGGCCGAAGCCTACCTCGAGTACCTGGGCAAGCACGACGTGCTGACCCAGTTGCGCAACCGCGCCTTCTATGCCGAAGAGCTCAACCGGCTCACGCGCAAGGGGCCCTGGCCGCTGTCCGTCATCGCCATCGACCTCAACGGCCTCAAGGTCGTCAACGATGAGCAGGGCCATGCGGCCGGTGACTCCATGCTGCGCCGCGTGGGCGAGGTGCTGGCCAAGGCCGTGGATGCCCCGGCCTGTGCGGCACGCATCGGTGGCGACGAGTTCACCGTGCTGCTGCCGGGCACCGACGAGCGCGGCGCCCTGGCATTGCAGGAGCGCATCATCTCCATGCTGGACCTGAACAACCAGTTCTACCCCGGCCAGCACCTGAGCCTGGCCATGGGTATTGCCAGCTGCCAGTCGGGCGATGCGGTAGAGGCGACCATCAACCGTGCCGACCAGGCCATGTACGCGGAAAAGAACCGCTACTACCAGCAAAAGAACATCGACCGCCGGCAACCGGGGTCGTGATGCCGGAGCCGGTGCCGGGGCGGGTCAGAGATTGACGGGCATGCGGCCGATGTCGGGCCAGCGGTGGTGCAGGTAGATCCAGGCCAGCATGCCGATGCCCATCATCAGCAAGGATGACAGGGCCAGCCAAATGGTCGAATGCATAACCAGCGGGGCGATCACGCCCGCCACCAGTCCGTTGGCCGTGGAACCCACGAAGGCCTGCATCGACGAGGCCATGCCCCGCCGCTCGGGGTACAGGTCCAGCACCAGCAGGGTCACCACCGGCACCATGAGGGCCCAGCCAAAGGCAAACACCGCAATCGGCAGCAGTGCCCACCAGGCATGCACAGGGAACAGCAGGTTGGCCGCCAGGTTCAGCAGCGCCACCGTGAACATGATCAGAAAGCCGTGGCGGATCTGCCGCTTGGGCGGAATGCGCCCGGCCAGGCGCCCGCTGAGCCACGCTCCGCCCATGATGCCCGAGATGGTGAGGATGAAGAACCAGAAGAACTGCGTGGGCGCCAGCGACAGGTGATCGCCCAGGAAGGCGGGCGCCGACAGCACGTACAGGAACATGCCATTGAAGGGCACACCGCTGGCCAGCGCCAGCAGCACGAAGCGTGCGCTCGAACCCAGCTGCACGTAGCCCTGCATCAGGTGGCGCATGTTGAAGGGCTGGCGCTGCTCGATGTGCAGCGTCTCAGGCAGCAGCCGGTAGTTGGCCGTCCACAGCACCACGCCCACCAGGGTCAGGAACCAGAAGATGCTGTGCCAGCCGGTGTGCACGAACAGCCAGCCACCCACGATGGGCGCGATGGCCGGGGCCACGCCGAAATAGATCGTGACCTGGCTCATCACCTTCTGGGCCTGGGCGGGCGGGAACATGTCGCGGATCACCGCCCGCGAGACCACGATGCCCGCGCCCGTGGACAGGCCTTGCAGCGCACGGAACACCACCAATTGCCCGATGGTCTGCGACAGCGCGCAGCCCGCCGATGCCAGCGTGAACACCGCAATGCCCCAGAGGATCACCGGCCGGCGGCCGAAGCTGTCGGCCAGCGCACCATGGAACAGGCTCATGAAGGCAAAGCCGAACAAGTAGGCCGACAGCGTCTGCTGCATCTCCACCGGCGTGGCACCCAGCGCCGCCGCGATACCCGAAAACGCCGGGATGTAGGTGTCGATGGAGAACGGCCCCAGCATGCCCAGCACCGCCAGCAGCACCGCCAGGGCCCAACGGGGTGCTTTCCAGAGCAGATGGGCTTGTGGGTTCATGCGGGAGGAGCCGGGAGTTCGTGAGGGGTGCGCCGCAGGCGGGCAGGAAAGAGGCCCGATGCGTGGCAGGCTCTCCGACCGATTATGCGGGAAGCGGCGGCCTGCGGCACAGTGCCAGCGCAATCCCTGCACCAGATTGGGGCTGCCCGGCCGGTACCCAGGCGCAAAGCGCCCCAGGGCACCGATGTATCAGTAGGTATACGGAATCCACTCCCCGTTGCCCGACTTCATCATGTACTTGCCGGCGGCGTTGCGCATCACGATCACGTCCGCGTTCTCCGAGACGAAAGGCGTCGTCTCGGGCGCCTTCACGCGCTCGGCCAGGGGGCGGGCCGATGCGGCATAGGGGCTGTCGCTGAGCAGATCACCCAACAGCGTGAACAGGCCCAGGTAGCTCATGGGCTGGTTCACCACCACCGGCGCGGCGGGCGGCGCGTCCGCAGCCTTCTTCATGCCGACCAGCTTCACGGCGGCCGGCACGAGGGTGATGCGCGGGCCCGGGATCTCGCGCATGCCCGAGATCTGGATCTTGTCGCCGCGCAGCGAGGCGCCGTGCTCGGGCACCAGCACCACCACCACCGGGCGGCCAGCGGTCTCCAGCTCCGTGATGAACTTGTCGAAGTCGGCCATCAGCTGCACCAGGCGCGGCTTGTAGGTATCGAGGCTGCTGCGCGAGCTCATGCCCGGCACGCGGTTGCCATCGTGCAGCGAGATGGTGTTGTAGTACATCGCCACCGGCGCGCCGCCGCTCTGGGCGCTGCGCTTCTTCCACCACTGCGACAACAGTGCGTAGTCGTTGTAGATCGGCGAGCCATCGAAATTCTGCATGTGCACCGGCGCATCCTGGTTGCGCTGCAGCTTGCCGGCCAGGCCCCCGCGCTGCTCCAGGGTGTGGGCGAACTCTTCGTAGAGGCCATCATGGTTCAGCAGGCCCGCCGTCTGGTAGCCCAGCTTTTCCAGGTTGGGGAACACGTAGCACTGCGGATCGATGCCCTCGTACAGCTTCTTGTGCGGCGTCTGCCCGCAGGAGCCGTGCAGCACCCGCAGCGAGGCCGGGCCGCTGTAGCTGGCCGCGCTGTTGAAGTTGGTGAACAGCACATCGAAGCGCTGCAGCAGCGGGTGGTTGCGCTGGCCCACGAACTCCATGTCGTCCCAGGACAGCGAGCACACGTGCAGCAGGATGATGTCGAAGGGCGGCGTGCCGCCGGCGGCCGAGGTGAACTGCAGGCGTTTCTGGCCCTCGCTGGCGTAGAACTTCTGCAACAGGGCATCGGGGTCCGAGGCATCGGCCGGCTGCGTGCCATCGCCCTGGCTGGCCAGGGTGCCGCCGGCTTCATTTTCCTGGGCCTTGTGCTCCTGGATGGCCGCCACCAGCGGTACGCTGAGGATGCCGGCCAGGGCGAAGGTGGCAAAGCGCACGCGGCGCGCCAGCGCTGCGTACAGGAACAGTCCGGCAATGGCCAGCACCAGCGCCGCAGGATTCACCAGCCGTGTGGCCAGCTCCAGCCAGTAGTCTGCGCTGAAGCCGGCCAGCGCCTTGAGCTGCGAGAGCACGCGTGCCGGCGTGGGCAGGTAGGAGTCGTGGTAGAGCAGCGCCAGCGCCGCCGGCCAGGCCAGCACCGCGCGGGTGCGCCGCAGCAGCCGGTGGCCGATGGGTGGCAGCAGCGCCAGCCACAGCAGCAGGTTCAGCCACCAGTTGAAGCCGATGTAGCCGGTGAAGGTCAGGCCGACCTTGGCCAGGAAATACAGGTTCCAGTAGCTCATGCACGCAGCCTCTGTTGCCCGCGCTGGCCACCCAGCGGCCAGCGGGCCTTGGCGGCATCCACCAGCGATCCCCAGAATTTGCGGTAGCCCAGCACCCCCAGCTGCGCGATCTCCTGCAGGCCGTGCAGGGGGCGGTCGGTGTCATGGCTGTCGTTCCACTCGCGCCAGGTGTCGGGGCGCGCGAAGGTGCACTGCACCAGGTCAATCTGTTGTTCGCGGGTCATGGGGTCGAATTGCAGGCCCGTGGCGCTCTGGCCCCGGTGCAGCATGATGGTGGCAGGGAAAGTGCATTCGGTATCGCCGCGCCACAGGCCCACCTGGACCTGCTCGCCCACGGTGAGCTGCGTGCCTTGCGGCAGCTGCAGGCCCACGCCGGTCATCGAGAAATCGGTGCACACGGCCGTCAGCACGCTGCCGTCGTCCTGGTACAGGGTGGCCTGCAGCTGCGTGGACACGCGGTGCATGCGGCGCACCTGGCGTGCCTCGGAGGCCACGCCCAGCGCGGCGCCCAGCATCAGGATGCTGTAGGTGGTCCACAGCAGGTTCAGCAGCACCGTGGCCGTCTCCTCGGTGTTCCAGAAGAACAGGCGCATGAGCCCCATGCCGAAGGCGGCGAAGTTCAGGAGCACCAGCACCGTGTAGGGGCGCGAGATCACCCAGTCGAAATAGGGCTGGTCCACCAGCCCGCCCTTGGCCGTGACGTTGAACTTGCCCAGGCGCGGGTTGATCAGCGCCACCGTGGTGGGCAGGGCCACGTACCAGGCCAGCACCGTCTCGTAGACCTCGGCCCAGAAGGTGTGCCGGTGCTCGCCCTGCACGTGGGCGTTGGCGATGTTGGACTGCAGGATGTAGGGCAGCACGTACAGCGCGATCATGATGGCGCCAGCGTTGATGATGTGCCACTCGAAGAACAGGAAAGCCATGGGCGCGGTGAGGAACACCAGCCGCGGCAGCCCGAAGAAGAAGTGCACCATGGCATTGGCATAGCAGATGCGCTGCCACAGCGTGAGCCCCTTGCCCGTGAAGGGGTTGTCCACGCGGAAGATCTGCGCCATGCCGCGCGCCCAGCGGATGCGCTGGCCCACATGGGCCGACAGGCTCTCGGTGGCCAGGCCGGCGGCCTGCGTCTCGTTGATGTAGGCCGTGGTGTAGCCGCGCCGGTGCAGCTTGAGGGCCGTGTGCGCGTCCTCGGTCACCGTCTCCACGGCGATGCCGCCCACTTCCATCAGCGGGCCACGGCGGATCACGGCGCAGGAGCCGCAGAAGAACGTGGCGTTCCAGAAATCGTTGCCGTCCTGGATCAGGCCGTAGAACAGCGCGCCCTCGTTGGGCACGCGGCGGAAGGTACCCAGGTTGCGCTCGAACGGGTCGGGCGAGAAGAAATGGTGCGGCGTCTGCAGCATGGCGCACTTGGGGTCGCGCTGGAACCAGCCCACGGCGGTGGTCAGGAAGGAGCGCGTGGGGATGTGGTCGCAGTCAAAGATGGCGACCAGCTCGCCGTCCGTCTTGGCCAGCGCGTGGTTCAGGTTGCCGGCCTTGGCATGGTTGTTGTCGGGGCGCACGATGTAGCCCACGCCCATGGACTCGGCGAACTCGCGGAATTCCTCGCGCCGACCGTCGTCCAGGATGAAGACCTTGACCTTGTCCTTGGGCCAGTCCAGCGCCATGGAGGCCAGCACCGTGGTGCGCACCACGCTCAGTGGCTCGTTGTAGGTGGGGATGTACACGTCCACCGTGGGCCACGATGCCGGCATGCCCTGCAGTTCGGCCGGGCGGCGGTGCAGCGGCCAGGCGGTCTGGATGAAGCCCAGCACCACCACCAGCCAGGTGTAGGCCTCGGCGGCCAGCAGGCCATAGCCGAGGAAGGACTCGATGACCGAGTCGAACTCGATGGACGAGGTGATGCGCCACCAGGCATAGCGGCCCATGGCCAGCAGGCTGATGGCGGCAAGGGCCAGCGACGGGTAGCGCCCGGGCAGGCGGCGCAGCACCAGCGACAGGCTCCAGCACAGCAGCATGAACAGGGTCTGCCCGAACCAGTTGAAGGGCGTGGTCATCACGACCAGGCCGGCCACCATGCCCACGGCCAGCACGGCCCAGCGCAGTCCGGGGATTTCCAGGGCAGGGGACAGCACCTGGTCGGCCAGGCGCATGCCTTTTCCCACATTGACGTGGGCGGCCAGGCGGTCCATGGCGCGCAGGAACAGCCGGATCGGCCAGAACACGGCGGTCAGCAGCAGCGCCAGGCCCTTCCAGCCCCAGCGCAGCACGAAGCCGAGGCCGGCAAACAGCCAGTGCAGCGGCTGCAGCAGCCAGGGCAGCAGGGCGCGCTCCGGGGTGGCGGGCAGCACCACGCAGCGCCACAGCCACATCCACCAGGGGGCACCGGGCGCCACTTCGAGCTGGCGCGCCAGCCAGGCCCACGCCAGGCGCAGCCGTGCGCGCGCTTCCTGCGCTCGCGGGGTGTCAGCGGGCAGGGCCGCGCTGGTATCGGTTTGCGCAGTCATGGGCGGCTGGCTCCAGCCACCAGCATCGACGAGGGCGCCTGGCGCTGGCCGGTGAGCCAGTTGCACACGCCCTGCAGGTCATGGGCAGACTGGGCTTGGGGCGCGAAACTGTGGACGCACATCGCGCGTGCCAGCGCGCGCGGGATATTCTCGTCTTCGTGCAGCGTGTAGGGAATCAGCTGTTCGCCCCATTGCTGGCGCAGCGTCTGCAGGGCCTCGCGGTGCGAAATGCGGCGCGGGTCGAAGCGCGTCACCAGCACGCCCTGGTCGGCCGGTGCCGCTGCGGCCTCGTGCAGCATGGCCTGCACCCCGGCGGGGTCGGCGCAGGCGCGGGCAGAGGCCTCCAGTGTCACCAGCACCACATCGGCGCAGCGCAGCGCAGCCCGCGCCAGGGGCGATGGCCACGCGGGCGTGTCCAGCACCACCGTGCAATCGTCGGGCACGTCGAGCAGTTCCAGCTGGTCCAGCAGCCAGCGCGGTTGCGCCTGCAGTTGCCGGTGCAGGGCTTCGATGGCATCAGGCGGCGCCTTGCCGAAGGGCAGCACGCTGACGCCGTCCGTGTTGTCGAAGCCGCCATCGGCCCACCACTGGCCCGCCGCTGCCAGGGGAGCCCAGCCCAGGGCGCTGAGCTCTTGCATGCCCAGGTGCCTGGCGAGCAGGTTCTGGGCACACAGTTCCACCGCCAGGCAGGGCTGGCCCTGGCGCGCCAGGAGCGTGGCCAGGTGGGCGGCCAGGGTGGTTCGCCCCGATCCACCGAGCGGCGATACGATGGCAATCACGCGCATGCAGGGTCTCTCTTCATTCGTTCGGTCATTCCGCGCGGGGCGGGGTCACTGCGCCGGGGGGCGGCAGCTCAGGGCGATAGGGCTGCACGCAGCGCAGCGGCCGGCGCGCGTGCCGCAGGCGGCGCAGCACCAGCCAGCAGGGCCAGGCCAGCAGCGCGCCCAGCACGGTGTAGAGCAGCAGCTCCATCAGGATCTTCATGCCATGGACCTCGGTGAGGGGCGCGGCACGGCACGCCGCCCAATGGGCCGGTGCTGCACGCCAGGCCCGGCGGCCATGGGCAGCAGCGGGCGGGATTCGGTGCCGAGGGCATCGGGCGCGGGGATGGGCGCGGTAGGCAGCGCCGCAGAGACCGGTGCCACCGCCCGCGCCGTCAGCGCTGGGGCCGGTGAAGCGCTGGGCCGGGGGCTGTCCGCCAGGGCGGCGCTGTAGTCGGGCAGGCCCTTGCGCAGCGATTCCTGCAGGGGCGTCACCATGGCGCGGATGCCGGTGTCCGAGCTGTCCGTGGCTTCACTGGAGAACAGCTGGGTCAATGGCAGCGTGAACAGGCGGTTGAGCGCCAGCTCGACGTCGGGTTCGCGGCAGGCGAACAGGAAGACGTAGACGCTTTCGTGGTCGGCCGTGAACAGGTCACCGTCGCGCGAGGTGTGGCAGGCGCGCAGGGCGTCGAGGTGGGGTATCTGCGCCAGCACATTCAGCCGCACCAGGCTGTGCGACAGGCCGATGCCGTGCGTGCGGTCCAGCATGCCGCGCACCAGGGCGCAGAACTGCGCGGGCGGCTGGTAGCCGCGCTCACGCGCGGGCATGAAGCTGCCGAGCGCCTCTTCGTAGTCGGGGTGCACCTTGCGCGTGTGGCTCTGGGCGTTGATGTCCTGCAGCAGCTGCAGCAGCCGGGAGAAGCCCACTTCCTTGTAGACCACGGCGCTCGCGCCCAGTTGCAGCAGGGCCTGCTCGCTGTGCGTGCGCAGCTTGCCCAGGTTCTCGCGCACCACGATCTTGAGCGTGAGCGGACGCGCCAGGCGCAGCTGGTGCACCAGGCGCGCACGCGCCTCGAAGTCGGACGCCTGGCCGGCGTCGATCAGCACCGTGGCGGCCACGCTCGCGGCGGCGGCCACTTCCATGTCGGCCAGGCTGTCGACGATGCGCCAGTGGCCGGGCACGCCGCGCTGGCCATCGACCGAGGCGCGTGTGGCGATCACCTCCGACTGGTCCACCGCCTCGACCAGCTCGCGCACGGCGCCGCGGGTGCGCGTGCCATCGGCGGCCAGGCGGCCCGATGCGCCGTCGTGCAGCAGGCCGAAGGCGGTCTGGAAGAGGGCGCCGGCATCGGTGTTCCAGCGCTCCAGGCCCAGGCTCCAGCGGTCGGCCTCGGTGTGCAGCGTGGCGATGTGCATGGACATCTGGCACAGGTTGCGCAGCGCAGGCAGCAGCACCTCGGGTTCCAGCGGGGGAAAGAAGCCCAGCACCACGGGGCGCAGCCGCTCGCGGCACAGCGCACTGAGCTGGCGGCTCACGCGCGCCAGCTCGGTCACGCTCAGGCCCGTCAGCAGGCCTTGCGCGTCGCAGATGTACAGGGCGTGTTCGTCCTTGAGTCCCGTGCGCCCGAGTTCTTCCATCAAGGGCGGCAGGCCGTGGCGCCGCACCTCGGCCTGCAGGCCGGGAGAGAGCACCCACAGCCTGAGCCGGCCCGTGCGGCAGGCTTCGCGCACAGGCGGGCGCAGCAGCAGTTCGTCCGCCCAGGCGCTGCCCGATGCCACCAGGGCCACCGGGCCTGCAGCGACGGCATCCTCGATGAGGGCCGGGAACCACAGCGCGGCGCTGCTGTCGTCGGCCGCCACCAGCGACACCGGCACATGTGGCGGCAACTGCCCCACGCCGTCGGGCAGGCCTTCGATGCCGATGCGCGTGGGCGCGGCGCCGCCGACCATGTCCTGGCGCGATGGGGGCCGCACGAGCCGGGCAAGGGAGCGCAGCCAACCCGCAGGCGGGGCGGATTTTCGCTGGGAGGAAGAGGCGGAGGACATCTCAGAAACTCGAGTAGGGCTGAACGGGGCGCGGCCGGTTCTCCAGCGGCGCGAGCACCGGATCGAAGCGGTAGCGGCCATAGACCATGAGGTTGGTGGGCGCGTAGTAGGCCGAGCGGTCCAGCTCCAGCTGGGCACCCAGCGCGAGGTTTTTGCTGACCTGGTACTCCAGCACGCCGCGGAACGATCGGCCGAAGCCCGAGCCGGAGCTGCCCGTGTACACCGGCACGCTGCCGCTTTCGGCCAGGCGCGCGCGCGCCAGCGACTGCAGCAGCGCGTTCTGCGGGAAGTAGTCGGTGTCGGCACTGCTGCTGCGCGAGACCGAGATCGCACCCCGCGCCAGCCACGTGAACGCCCCCTTGCGGCCGCTCCACTCGATGGGCAGGGCCACGGAGGCATAGCTGCGCGGGCTGTAGTAGCCGCCGTGGCCGAAGCTGTACTCCGACAGGTCCTTGCCGTAGTGCCAGGCCGAGAACGTCACGCCCATGTTGACCAGGCTGTGGCTGTTCTTCCAGACATCGCGGTCCACCGCCACGCGCAATTGGGCGCGGGTGTTGCTCTCCACGTTCTTGCCCGTGAGGGCCGCCAGACTCAGGCTTACCGAACTGCTGTAGGGGCCGAAGTCGGTCGACAGGCGCCCGGAAGCGCCCGTGGCCACCACGCCGCCCCACACCTGGCCGGTGATGGGGTCGCGCGCGCCGGCATACGACAGCAGGCTGCCCGTGATGGGGCGGCGAAACCCTTCGAGCTTGTAGCCGTAGCGGCCCAGGTCGCCGGTCCGGGCAATGCCGCCCACCAGGTTGGTCACCGGAAAGCCCACGCCCGTGGTGCCGATGTCCCACTGGAAATCGTCGCCCACGAAGCCGAAGCCCAGGTTGGTACCCGAGCCGCGCTGGCGCCGGTAGGCGAGGGGCGAGCCGGGCGGCAGGGCCGCGACCTGGCCGAAATCGAGAATGTCCGAGCCATCGGCCGGCAGTTCGCCCGCATCGAGCTTGACCCGGTCCACGTGCAGGACGTAGTGCCCGTCGTAGCCGCGCGGCATGAAGGCCACCAGGGGCCGCTCCCAGCCGCGCAGGCTGGAGATGCCGTCGGTGGAGTTCTTGCGCAGCCCCGTGTGGGCGGCCTCGATCCACACCTGGCGGCGCGCCTCGATGGAGTCGATCTCGCCCTGGATCTTGGTCACCACGGCCTGGTCGACCGGCAGTGAGAGGGCGTAGCTTTGCTGCAGCACCAGCGGGGGCTCGACCACTGCGGATTCGCTTGGGGCGGGCTCCGTGGGCGCGCTGGCAGCGCCGCGCGTCTCGAGCGTGAGCGCGCTGCGGAAAAACACCAGCGCCTGCGCATAGTTGCGGTTGGCGCGTTCCAGCCGTGCGGCATGCAGCAGCACGTCGCTGTCCTGCGGGAAGGCCTGCAGCAGCCTGGCGGACAGGGTACGCGCTTCGTCCATGCGGCCTGCGCGCTGCCAGATGCGCAGCAGCGCCAGTTGCTGGCCGGCGTCGGCGGGCGGCAGGTGGTCCTGCAGCCACAGCGCCTGCTCGGTGGTGCCCCGGGCATCGCCCAGGCGCGACAGTGCGTCCGCCAGGTTCATGCGGATTTCCAGGCTGTCGGGCTGGGCCTTGGCCAGCGGTGCCAGCAACCGGGCTGCATCGGCGTACTCGCCGGCGGCCATGAGCAGGCGCGCCTGCGTCTGCGTGCGCTGCTGCGCCGTGGTCGGCGTGTCGGGCAGCTGCAGCGGCTGGCGCGCCAGGCGCAAGGCCTCGCCCAGATTGCCGGCCTGGCGCTGCTGCTCGATGAGCCGCTCCCGGTGCGCGGTGTACAGGGCAATCAGCCGTGCCTCCTGCTCCTCGCTCCAGCCGGGCGACTGCAGCAGGGCGGGCAGGCGGGCGGCCAGGCCCACGTCGTCCAGCGCGCGGTTGAGCAACTGGGCATGGTCGAGCTGCACCTCCGGTGGCAAACCGGGGCTGCGTGCGGCCAGGCGGTCGAACACGGCCACGCCACGGGCCGGTTGCGTGCGGCGGAACCAGGTGTTGGCCACGGCATACAGCAATTCGGCGTCGTTGCCTGCCGCCTGCTCGGCCTGGGCCAGCAGGGCCTGTGCGTCGGCCGCGTCACGGCTGGCGCCGGCCCGTGCGACCAGCGACTTGACCGTGGAGCGCTGCACCAGCGCTCGCATGGCATCGGTCTGTTCGGCGGCAGGGATTTGTGCCAGATCCGACAGGGCGCCCGGGTCGTTGTCCACGGCCGAGCGGATCAGTGCGCGTGCATAGTGCATGGCGCTGCGGTCCGCGCTGGCTGTGGTGGCCCGCGCGATGCCTTCGTCCATCACGCTCAATGCCTCGCGCGGCAGGTTCAGCCGCAGGTACAGGCGGGCCAGGCGGTGGCGCAGCCAGGCATCGCCCGGCGTGAGCACGATGGCCGACTCCAGCGTGCGCATGGCAGCGCTCAGGCGCTGGGCCTGCATGTGCCCGTCGGCCTGTGCCACCAGGATGTCGGCCTGCGTGCCCACCAGCTTCTCGCCCAGGGCCGTGTCGCTGGCAGAGGCCTTTTCCAGCAGCACCAGGGCCTCGCCCGAGCGGCCTGTGCGCGCGTAGAGCCCGGCCAGGCCCTTGAGGGCCGAGCTGCTGTTGGCTTCGGCCTTGAGCGCGCTCTGGTACAGGGCTTCGGCCTGGGTGCGATCGCCCTGCAGGTCGCGGATGCTGGCCAGTGTGGTCAGTGCCTCGGCATTGTCCGGCTGCATGGCCAGGGCCCGGCCCGCGAGTTCGGCGGCCGTGGCCAGTTCGTTCTTCTCCAGCGCCACGTCGGCCTGGCGCAAAAAGCCCCAGAACCGGGAAGTGGCCTGCAGGTCCTTCCACTTGCCCTGGCGCGTGAGTGCGAAGGCCTGGCCGAACAGGTCCTGGGCCTCTCCATGCTGGCCCTGGCGCAGGCGGATCATGCCCAGGTTGCCCAGGCTCTCGCCATCGCCGGGGCGCAACGCGAGCACGGTTTGCAACTGCTCCTCGGCGCGTTCGGTGTTGCCCTGGTCGAGCGCCAGGCGCGCGGCATTGCGCGCGATGTTGGCGGGGTCGCGGGCAGCGCGCTCCGCACGTTCCACCGCCTGCTGCATGGCGGCCAGGCGCTCCACCATGGCCTGGTCGGCGGGGTAGCGCTGCAGGAAGGCACGCACGCGCGGCATGTTGGCGGCGGTGTTGGGCAGCCGGTCCACGGCACGGCGCCACAGGTCCTGCAGCTGCTGGGCATTCACGTCGGGCTGCTTGGCCAGCGCCTCGATCTCCTGCACCACGGCGCTGGGGCTTTCGCCCCCGTACATGCGCATTTCGAGCTGCGCCAGGCGGTAGCGCGACTCGCCCGTCTCCTGGTAGAGCTTGCCCAGCTGGCGCACGGATTCGCCGCCACCCTTGGTGCCCGGGCCGCCCACGATCTGCAGGTACTCCAGCGCCAGGCCGCCGAGTTCGGGCGGGCCGCTGGGAAACAGTTCGCGCGCCACGTCGGCGGCCTCGGCCTTGCGGCCGGCGCGCGCCATCAGGCGCATCTGCGAGAGTTTTTCGCGGTCGGGGCCGTACACGCGCACCAGGGTTTCGAGCTCCTGCGTCACCTTGTGCCCTGGGTGGCGGGTGCGCAGCGTCTCCAGGATGCGCTTGGCCTCGTCGGTCTTCTTCTCGCGCAGGGCCAGGTCACCGAGGGCGCCCAGGCCCTGGGGGGAGTAGGGGTCCATGGCCAGCAGCTTGTCGATCAGCTGGCGCGCCATGTCGGGGCGGTTCTTGGAGGCCCACAGGCGTGCACCGCTGAGCAGCTCGGCCTCGATGGCCGGCGGCGCACTGGCCAGCACACCGTGGCTGGCCGGAAGGCAGGCGGCGGCCAGCAGGGTGAGCGAGGGCAGCCAGTGGCGGGGTCGGCGCGGCGTTCGGGTCACGGCTTCCACCGCGCGATGAGCTGGCCTGCCGCCGTGAAGCGGTACTGGCCATCGAATGCGCCCTGGCCGAAGAGGGCCAGCACCTGCTCGTAGTAGGCCGTAGGCCGCAGGGGCCGGGCCTCCAGGCGCATGCGCTGCGATTGCAGGGCCTTGTCGTCCCCCGCGGCGCGCAGAAAGGGCAGCATCGCGGCCGAGAAGCCCGAGGGCGCGGGGCCCGAGGCCTGCGCGCTCAGGATGTCGATGGATTCGGGCGGATAACCCTGGTCGCGCACGTAGCGGGCCATGGGCGCCAGGGTGTCGAGCAGCGCCCGGCGGCCCGGTGCGTCGGCATGCATCATGCCGGCCCACAGGTAGACGCGGATGGCGTTGTAGGTGCCCTGGCCCTTCTCCTTGCCCTCGGTGTCAACGAGGAAGCCCTGCTTGGCGTCGTACACCGTCCAGTCGGGCGTGAAGCCCTTGGGCGACGAACCGCGGATGACCTTGAGCGAGCTGTCCACCAGCAGCTTCCACTGCGGGTCGGCGTCACCCGCCGCCAGCCAGTGCATCAGGTGCATGGGCATGTAGCTCGGGTTCAGGCGCCAGCGGCCGTTGGGCTGCACGAAGCCTTTGGGTGCGGGCAGCAGGGTGGGGCCCAGGCCCGGGATGTCAGCGGTTTCTTCGCGCAGCACGCGCGCCGCCAGCAGGGCCGACAGGGCCCGGTAGCTGCGCTCGTTCCACAGGCGCCCGGCTTCGCCCAGGGCGTAGGCGATCCACAGGTCGGCGTCGGAGGCGGCGTTGGCGTCGATCACGCCCCAGGTGCCGTCGGGCCGCTTGCCCCAGAGCCATGCAGGCAGGCGCGCCGTCATGTCGCCGGCGCACAGGTTGTTCTCGGTCCAGCGCAGCAGCTTGTCGAACATGGGCCGGTCGTTGGCCACCAGCGCGAAGAACAGCGCATAGCCCTGGCCTTCGGAGTAGGTCTGGCCGCCACCGTCATCGTCGGAGACCACGCGGCCGCCTTCGTTGATGAACTGGGCCTTGAAGGCATCCCAGGCGGGCCAGGTCGGGCGGCCGGCGCCCGCCTGCTGGGCCCGGGCGGCCGGTAGGCAGGACAGAAGCGCGGCACCGGCACCGGCCTGCAGCGCTGTGCGGCGTCGAAGGAAATCAGTCATTGCGTGCCGCCAGTCGGCGCCGAGCCATGCTGCGCAGCGCGGCGTAGACGATGAAGGTCAGGAGCAGGCCGGAGCCGATGCCCACCAGGGCCAGCAGCAGCGGGTGGCTGTGCATGTGGAACCACAGGCGCTGCCACCACGGCAGGTCGCCCACGTAGTACACGGGCTTGATGCGGAAGCTCTCGATGGCATCGCCGCGCATCAGGCCCAGGTCACCGCGCAGGCTCTTGATCTTGCCTGCGTCGTTCAGGCCCAGGCTCAGGAGTGCCATGGCCTCCTTGTCGGTGGCCGTGAGGGCCACCACGCTGCGCCCGGCCGATAGAGGCGACTCGAAGCCAGTCACGGCCGCCAGCGGCCCATTGCCCTGCAGGATGGCCTGGCCGCCCGAGGCCGACAGGCGCTGGTTGGATTCGAGGTTGAACAGATCGATGAAGGAGCCCATGGCGCGCTCCAGCGGCTGCACGGAGCGCGCGCCTGCGGCCAGCAGGGCCGGCAGGTGGCTCTTCCACTTCTGCAGCAGGCCGTCGCTGTCGGCCTGGGAGATCACGAGGATGTCGGTGTCGGCAGCCTTGTCGGCCTCGTCCGCGCGCAGCAGCTTGAAACGCGTGCCGGGGTAGCCGGTGGAGGCGCTCATGCGGCCCACGGCGGTGAGAAACACTTCCACATCCGATGTCGTGGGCTGGTTGGGCAGGATGATGGAGGTCTGCGCCAGGTCCGGCACCCGCGTGAAGGGGAAGCCGCTGTTGGCATAGGCCGCCAGGTTGGGCATGGCCAGGTAATGGCGAAACGCCGTGAGGTCGATGGTCGACTGCGGGTCGATGGCGGCGAACAGCTCGGTGGGCGGAGCCGAGCGGCAGCGGCCCAGGTCGTTGGGCGGGATCTGGAAGGCGAACTGCAGCTGGTTGTCGCCGCCGATCATGAAGGCCGGGATCTTCAGATCCGAACGCGTCTGCGCATTGCCATCGTCGAACAGCGGCAGCATCACCGTGCTCTTGCTGCTGGTGCGGTCCTCGCGCGACTGCAGCGGGTAGGACTGGATGAACTGGTTGTTGATCGAGATGTTCAGCGCGCCGTGGTCCGACACGCTGTTGGGTGTGTAGCGGTAAGTCAGGTCCAGCGGCACGCCCTTGGCGTTCCAGGTGAACAGGTCGGGGGCCATGCGCGTGTAGACGTTCACCGTGTCGTTGAGCACCGAGCCGCGCAGCTGCAGGTCGGCCGCGCTCTGCACCAGCTCGGCCAGGCGCACGGGGCGTTTGGTGGTGATCCAGCGGGGCGCATCGTAGGGCTTGGCCAGGTCGGGGTAGTCGAGCGACTTGACGGCGATGCTCTGCCCCGAGAGCACGGCCTTGCCCAGGGCCAGCGCGTCAGCGGCCATCTGCACCTGCGCATCGTCCTTGCCCAGCACCAGCAGCAGCTTGGCGCCCGGGACGTCGGGGTGGGGCACCACGGAGAGGGTGGGTTCGGTGACCGGCGCCATCGCCTGCAGGAAGGCGGGGCGGTTGTCGTTGGTGGCCAGCACCACGGCATGCTGGCGTGGCAGCTGGTTCTCGAACACCGGGAACTGGTTGCCCCGGTAGCCGGCGAGCATGCCGATCCAGCTGGCAATCGAGCCCGAGGCCTTGAGCGTGCCGGTGTTGGGCTTGGCGCCGTATACGAAGGGCAGGTTCACCGGCCGGTTGTCGCGCGGGTCAAAGAAGGGTGCGGGCAGCAGGGCCAGTTCGTCGCGCAGCGGGATCTGGCGCAGCGACAGGTCCAGCTGGCTTTCATTGCTGATGGTGGCCCACAGGCTCGAATGGTTGGGCGCCTCGCATTCCATCGTGTAGTGGCCGATGAACTGGAAGCGAAAGCGGTTGTAGTCGGTGAAGTAGCGCGGGTCGATGTTCAGCTCGACCGTCTGCGGCGTTCCCAGGCGCTCCTTGTCGAGCACGATGGTCTGCAGCGTCTCGTCGTTCAAGATCACCTTGAGGTGCGACAGGTTCGGGATCAGCGCCGGCGAGAGCGTGAAGGTCAGGCGCAGCCGGGCGGCCTCCACGATTTCGTCGCGCCGCACACCCACGCCCACGCTGGCTTCGCTCTCCACGCCACGCAGGGTGACCGGGCGCGCCAGGCCCAGGTCCTTGAGGCTGGTTTTCCACTGGCGCAGCGGCAGGGCGGGCGCTGCCGCCGTGGCTGCAGAAGCCGCAGTCGCCGGGGCGGCGCTGTCGGATGCGGCCGTGGCGGCCGCTGCCGCGCGCGCCGCGCGTGCCTTGGCCCGCTCCTTGGCGCTCGATTCCTTGGCGGGCGCGGTCTGGGCATGGGCCGTGGGAAGGGGTGCAGAGACCAACCCCAGGGCCATCAGCGCAGCCAGCAGGGGAGCTGTTCGGGTGGTGTGTCGAGAATTCACGGTGCTTTAGGGGTGTTCTGGCGTGGTGGTGCAAAAGACGCCCGTGGCCCATCTGCCGACGATGTCATTTGTATGACAAAGTGTATCGATACATTTTGGCTATGGGATGATGGAAGACACTAGTTTGCAATTAAGCGCACATGCTTTTGCGGGCGTACGCAGCCTGTACGCTGGGAGATGCCAACTGGATTCAAATGTGTAAAAAAGGAATCCTGTCGCGCAAAATTCACTGGCAGTCTGGTCGGGTATGGGGGCTATTGCCCCCGGCCCTCAGCGCTGCGGTAGGGTGATGCGCACATGGTGCTCACCCTTGCGCAGAGGCAGGCGCAAAGGGCCTTGGTCGCAGGGCAGAGCTGCCCCGTCCAGCTCGGCAGATGCAACACTGCTGCCCTGTCCCGTCGCCGCAGTGACTTCCACCGTGTAGCGGGCATCACCCAGCACGATCTGCACCTGGAACCCCGGCCACTCGGCAGGAATGCACGGGTCGATCACCAGCACCTGCCCCTCGCGCCGTATGCCCAGGATGCTTTCCACCCCGGCACGGTACATCCAGCCCGCAGCGCCGGTGTACCAGGTCCAGCCGCCGCGCCCGGTGTGCGGTGCCACGGAATAGACGTCGGCGGCCACCACGTAAGGCTCCACGCGGTAGCGCGCCACCTCATCGGGCGTGCGCGCGTGGTGGATAGGGTTGACCAGCGCGAACAGCGCGTGCGCTCGGGTGCCGGCCTGGGGGTCGTTGCGCAACTGGGCCCGGGCCATGATGGCCCACATGGCGGCATGGCTGTACTGCCCGCCGTTTTCGCGCAGGCCGGGCGGGTAGCCCTTGATGTATCCCGGGTCGTGCGGCGTGGTGTTGAACGGCGGGGTAAACAGCAGGGCCAGGCCCTCCTGCGGCAGCACCAGCTTGTCGCCCAGCGAGGCCATGGCGATCAGCGCGCGCGCCGGGTCGGCGGCGCCCGAGAGCACCGCCCACGATTGGGCGATGGAGTCGATGCGGCATTCCTGCCCCTCGTGCGTGCCCAGCCAGGTGCCGTCGTCGAAGGTCGCACGCCGGTACCAAGCGCCGTCCCAGGCCTCGCGCTCCAGCGCCGCGCGCACCGCCTCGGCATGCGCGCGCCAGCGCGCCGCCCTTGCGGGGTCGCGGGCATCCGCCAGTGGCGCCATCAGCGCCACCGTGCGCACCAGCAGCCAGCCCAGCCACACGCTCTGGCCCCGGCCCTCCTGGCCCACGCGGTTCATGCCGTCGTTCCAGTCGCCCGTGCCCATCAGCGGCAGGCCCAGGTCACCGGTCAAGGCCATGGTCTGGTCCAGCGCCAGCGCGCAGTGCTCGAACAGGGTGGCCGATGCATCCGCCAGCATGGGCTGGAAGAACGCGTCGTGCTCGCCCGGCTGCAGTGCAGGCCCTTCCAGGAAGGCAATGGATTCGTCCAGCACCGCTGCGTCGCCCGACACCTGCACGTAGCTGGCGGTGGCAAATGCCAGCCACACCCGGTCGTCCGAGATGCGCGTGCGCACGCCCTGGCCCGAGTGCGGCAGCCACCAGTGCTGCACGTCGCCTTCGGCAAATTGCCGGCCCGCCGCACGCAGCAGGTGGGCGCGCGTCTCATCGGGGCGTGCAAAGGCCAGCGCCATGCCGTCCTGCAATTGGTCGCGAAAGCCGTAGGCCCCGCTGGCCTGGTAGAAGGCCGAGCGGGCCCAGATGCGGCAGGCCTGCGTCTGGTACAGCAGCCAGCCGTTGAGCAGGATGTCCATGGCCCGATCGGGCGTGCGCACCTGCACGGCGCCCAGCAGGCTGCGCCAATGGCGCACCACCTCCTGCAGCAGCGCATCCACGCCGAGCATGCGGTAGCGGGCCACCAGGGCCAAGCTCTCCGCCGCCGATGCGCACTGCCCGATGAAGCCGGTCACCTCCCGGGTTTCCCCGGGCTGCAGCGTGAGCGTGCACTGCAGCGCCGCGCAGGGGTCGCGCCCCGCACCGCCGCCGCCAGACAGCGCTGCATGGCCGCGCAGCACCGCAGGCGCCGCCAGGCTGCCATGCCGCCCCAGAAACTCCGTGCGGTCGGTGGTCCACGCGGTCTGCTGGCCGCCCAGGTCGGCAAAGGCCACGCGGCCCGCAAACGCCGTGCTCCAGGGGTTGCGTGCCAGCAGCACGCCGCTGTCCGCATCGCGCTCGGTCAGCACGAACGGGGCCGATGCCCCGCGCGAAGTGCCCAGCACCCACTCCGCATACAGCGTCACGGTGATCTGTCGCACCTGCGCCGTGCGGTTGTGCAAGGTCAGGTGCGAGACCTTGATCGGGTCGGCGATGGGTACGAACTGCAGCAGCTCCAGCGCGATGCCATGGGCCTCGTGCAGAAAGCGGCTGTAGCCGTGCCCATGGCGCGCCGTGTAGGTACCCTGGCCGCGCATAGGCTGCGCGGTGGGGCTCCACAGCTGGTCGCTGGCATCGTCGCGCACGAAGAAGGCCTCGCCCGCCGGGTCGCTCACCGGGTCGTTGGACCAGGGCGTGAGCTGGTTCTCGCGGCTGTTGCCGGCCCAGGTGTAGCCGCTGCCATCGGCCGACACGTGAAAGCCGAAGCCCGGGTTGGCGATGACGTTGATCCACGGCGCGGGCGTGGTGGCCCCGTCGCGCAGGATCGTCACGTACTCCGTGCCGTCCTTGTCGAAGCCGCCCAGGCCGTTGAAGAACTCGAGCCCGGCGGTGTCAGGCGCAGGGGCCGGTTCGTGCTGTGGCTGCGGTGCCGATGGCGCAGGCCTGCCCACCGCCTCGGGGGCCTCCGCGGGCATCAGTGCCAATTGCTGGGCGATGGGGCCGCGCCGCGCCACCAGGGCTACCCGGGCGATGGACTGCAGCAGTGCGCGCGAAGCCGCATCCATGAGGTCGGCACGCAGCGTGTGGACCACCCCCTGCGCCAGCGACTCACCCAGGCGCGGGCGCGACTGGCTGCTGCGCACGGCGGTCTCGATGGCGATCTGCAAGTCCTGCACGTAGGACGACGCACGCTCGTTGATGACCACCAGGTCCACGCCCAGGCGCTTCATGCGCCAGTACTCGTGCGCCTGCAGCAACTGGTGCAGCTGGGCGATGTCCTCGATGTCGTCAATGCGCAGCAGCACGATGGGCACATCGCCCGAAATGCCGTGCTGCCACAGGCCCGACTGCGGGCCCGCGCCGCGCGCAATGGCATCGGCCGGTGCGCGAAAGCGCGCGTCCGCATACAGGATGGGCGCCGCCAGGCGCTGAAAGTCCGCCGCTGCCTCGGCGCCGATGCCGATGTGGCGCAGCTGCACCTGGGCCTGGGTCCAGGCCAGGGTGCGGGCGCGCTCGAAGGCGCTGCGGTCGTGGTGCTGGTCCACCAGGTCCAGCAGCGCCTCGCGCGTGGGCGCCAGCAGGGTCCAGAAGGCCACGCGGGCCATCTGGCCGGGGGCGATGCGCACGCGCTGGCGCAGCGCGAACACCGGGTCCAGCACCGTGCCCACGGTGTTGGAGAGCGCACCGCCGCCGTGCACCGCCAGCGCATTGCGCGCCGTGCGGCCCCGGCCGAGGAACAGGCCCCGGTCGGTCTCGTACTGCGCCGGGGCGATCACCGTGCCCTCCACCACCGCAAAATGCGCGGCCCACACCGCCGGCTCGCCCGGGCTGCGCGCGCGCCGCGTGGCCAGCAGCGCGCCAAACTCGGGCAGGTACTCGGTCTGCACGAACATCTTGGAGAACGCCGGGTGGGCGTTGTCCGCCGCAGGCGGGGCCAGCACCAGCTCGGCGTACGAGGTCAGGTCGATCTCGCGCGCACGCGGGCCGGTGTTGACCAGGGTGACCTGGCGCACCTCGCCATCGGCCTCGGCCGACACGATCACCTCGGTGGTGGTGGTCATGCTGCCGTCGTGGCGGGTGAAGGTCGCATGGTCCTCGGCAAACGCCACCTCGTAGCGGTCGGCAGCGCGGCCTGAGGGCTCTGCCGCAGCGGACCAGGTGCGGCCGCTGTGCGCGTCGCGCAGGTAGACATGCGAGCCCCAGTCTTCGCTGGTCGCGTCCTCGCGCCAGCGGGTCACCGCCATGTCGCGCCAGCGGCTGTAGCCGGTGCCGGCCGCCGTCAGCATGACGGCATAGCGCCCGTTGGACAGCAGGTGTGTGGCCGGTGCCCCCGCGCCTGGCGCGCCCATGCGCCGCACGGCATGCAGGTCGTCGCGCACGTCGGCGGGGCCGGTCTGCGTCTCTTCGGCGCGCGGGTGGGCCACGGCCACCAGGCGCGGCATGCGCTCCTGCAGCAGCAGCTCGCAGGCCTGCACCATGGGCTCTCGGTGAAAGCGCTCGCGCATCTGCCCGCCGTGCAGGGTGTTGGCAATGGCCACGATGGTCATGCCCTGGTGGTGGGCCATGTAGTTGCGCACGATGGCCACGGCCTGCCCCTCGGGCAGGCGGCTGCGTGTGAAGTCGAGCGCTTCGTAAAAGCCGTGCTGCCCCAGGGCACCCAGCTGTGCCAGGCGCGCGAAGTTGTGCCCCGCCGCCGTGGCATCCACCATGCAGGCCAGGCCCGTGGCATACGGGGCGATCACCAGGTTCTCGGCCAGCCCGCGCTTGAGCCCCAGGCCCGGCACGCCGAAGTTGGAGTACTGGTAGGTGAACTCCAGGTCGCGCGCGTTGTAGGCCGATTCGGAGATGCCCCAGGGTATGCCCTGCAGCGCGCCATAGGCTATCTGCCGCTGCACCACCAGGGTATTGGTGTGCTCCAGCAGGCTGCCGGCAGGCGCGCGCATCACCAGCGAGGGCATCAGGTACTCGAACATCGAGCCCGACCACGACACCAGGGCCGAGCCCTTGCCCACCGGGATCGCCGTGCGCCCCAGGCGGAACCAGTGGCGCGTCTCCACGTCGCCTTTGGCGATGGCGAACAGGCTGGCCAGCCGCGCTTCGGACGCCAGCAGGTCGTAGCAGTTGGCGTCGAGCCGGTTTTCCACCGCCGCGTAGCCGATGGACAGGAGCTTGCGCTCGGGGTCGAGCAGAAAGGCGAAGTCCATGCCCAGCGCCAGGGCGCGTGCTGTGTCGACCAGCGCTTGCCAGCGCAGGTCGAGCGTGGGCGCATCTGTCCCGGTGGCCTGCAGATCGCGCCCCTGCTCGGCGACCCGCGCGCGCACGGCGCCGGTCCAGAACAGCAATGCATCGCCATCGCCGCTGCCTGCCGGCACCACGATGTCCTGCGCCTCCTTCAGCGCCTTGTCGGCCAGGCGCTGCAGGGCGGGCAGGCCCATCTCCACGGCGCCTGCAGCCACTGAGGTGTCGATCTCGGCCAGCATGGCCAGCAGCCGCCGGCCCTGCGCGCCCTGGGCTGCGGGCACGCTGGTCACTGATTCACGCGCCAGTGCCACGGCATCGCCCAGCCCCTGCATCCAGGTGCCGGGCAGCGGCGCGCGCACCCAGCCCTCGCAGGCATTGGCCAGCGCGATCAGGTGGCCGGCCAGGTTGCCGCTGTCCACCGACGACACGTAGGCCGGTGCCAGCACCTGCGCCGTGCCCGTGTCGTACCAGTTGTAGAAATGGCCCCGGTGGCGCGCCAGCGCCCCCATGCTGGCCAGCGTGGCCTCCAGCCGGTCCGCAGTCTGCACGGCGCCGGCCCAGCCGAAGTCGCGCGCGGCCACGGCCGACAGCAGGTACAGCCCCATGTTGGTGGGCGAGGTGCGGCGTGCCACCACGGGCTTGGGGTCTTCCTGGAAGTTGTCGGGCGGCAGGTAGTGCTCGGCCGCCGTGACGAAGGTCTCGAAGAAGCGCCAGGTGCGGCGCGCGATGCGCCGGAGCGCCAGCGCGTTGTCCAGCGCGGGCGCGCTTTGCGGCGCGGGCACCGAGCGGCGGCTTGAGCGCCAGGCCAGTGCCGGCGCCGCGAGCCACAGGGCCAGCAGCGGCAGCACCAGCGGCCGCGATGCCGGTGCGAAAGCGGCAGTACAAGCGGCCAGCACCGTGGCCAGCAGCAGGCCGCCGGCCATCAGTCCGTAAAAACCTGCGGGTCCCGGGCGCGGTTTGGTGGCCGACTGTGCGGCGGTCTTCCACTCCAGCATCTGCCGGTGCGTGGCGTACAGCCGCACCAGCGCGCGAACGATGGCATCCACCGCGCGCCAGGCGTGGTCGGGCAGCAGCGCGATGGCGGCCACTGTCTGCAGCACCGCGACGCGGAAGTCCGAGGCCAGCAGGCGCAGGTGGCTGGCCACGCGGATGCCGGGGCGGCTGGCCCACAGCTCGGCCATCCCCGGCAGAAACGCCGGTACGCCCAGCGCCGCCAGCACCAGCAGCACACCCCAGGGCGACTGCGGCCAGGGCAGCGCGCAGCACAGCACCAGGGTCAGCAGGCCGGTCGGGGCCAGCAGCGAGCGGCGCAGGTTGTCCAGCATCTTCCAGCGGCCCAGGGCCGGCAAGGGGGCTCCGTGGTGGCGCCGGCCCAGCACCCAGGGCAGCAACTGCCAGTCGCCGCGCGTCCAGCGGTGCTGGCGCTGCACGGCCACGTCATAGCGGGCTGGAAAATCCTCGACCACCTCCACGTCCGACGCCAGGCCGGCGCGCGCCAGCACGCCCTCGAACAGGTCGTGGCTGAGCAGCGTGTTCTCGGGCACGCGCCCGGCCAGCGCGGCCTCGAAGGCGTCCACGTCGTAGATGCCCTTGCCGGTGTACGAGCCCTCGCCAAACAGGTCTTGGTACACGTCCGACACGGCGGCCGCATACGGGTCCATGCCGCCGGGGCCCGAGGTCAGGCGCTGGTACAGCGAGCCTTCGAGCCCCATGGGCAGCGCCGGCGTCACGCGCGGCTGCAAAATGGCATGGCCCCCCACCACGCGCTGCTCGGCCGGGCTGAAAGTGGGCTGGTTCAGTGGGTGGGCCATCTTGCCGATCAGGCGCAGCGCGGCGTCGCGCGGCAGCCGGGTGTCGGCATCGAGCGTGATGACGTAGCGCACACCGGGCAGGATGTCGGGCTGTGTCCCACCGTCCAGCGCCATGAAGCTGGTGTCCGTGGCGCCGCGCAGCAGGCGGTTGAGCTCGTGCAGCTTGCCGCGCTTGCGCTCCCAGCCCATGAAGCAGTTCTCGCCGGCATTGAAGCGGCGGTGCCGGTGCAGCAGGTAAAAGCGCTGGCCGCCAGGCGCCGGGCCGTGCCGCAGGTTCAGCGCGGCAATCGCCTCCTGCGCCACGGCAATCAGGTGGGCGTCGCTGCCTGTGACCTCGGTGGCGGCGTCCAGTCCGTCGGACAGCAGTGCAAACGACAGGTCGCCCCCTGCGCCCGCCAGGTGGTGCACCTCCAGGCTTTCGATGTGGGCGCGCAGGTCGGCCTCGCTGGTCAGCAGCGTGGGCACTACCACCAGGGTGCGCAGATGGGTGGGCACGCCTTCGGCCAGTGCCAGGCCTGGCAGCCCCACCGGGCCAAAGCGCCGGGTGACGCGCCGGTTGACGAGCACGCTGGCCACCTCGGTGGCAGGCAGAAAGCCGGCCAGCGCCAGCGCCACCAGCCAGCCCGGGTGCGTGCCGTGCATGCCCGCCAACCCCAGGGCCGCGCCCAGCAGCAACAGCGCCAGGCCCATGATGGCGGCAATGTAGCCGCGCACGCCCAGGCCCACCTGCCAGCGGTTGAAGCGAAAGCCCCAGGGCGGCTTGAAGCCGATGGCCTGCTCCAGCGCGGGCCGGCCTTCGGCCACCAGGTGGTACCCGGGGTCGGTGGCGCGCGCGGGGGTGGCCCCGGTGCCTTGGGCGGCTACGGCTGCCTGCGCACTGGCCAGGGCCTGCTCGGCAATGGCCAACTCGGTCAGGGCCGAGCCACGTGCCAGTTGCTCGATGGCATTGCGGTAAAGGTTGCGGGTGGCAAAGTCCATCGCTGCGAAGCCGCTGCTCTCGCGCAGGCGTGCGTCCACCAGGCCCATGCCCTCGACCAGGTCGGCCCAGTCGATGTCGGACATCAGCCGCATGCTGGTGATCACGTTGCGCACGCTGACGTTCGATGCGCCCTGGCGCTGCTGGGCGTGCTCGATCACCAGGCCCACGCTGGTGCCCTGCTGGGCCAGCCGCTCTTCCAGCCACTGCAGCGCCGGGGTGGTGCGCGGGTCCTGGTCGCGCAGGCGCTTGGCCAATTGCGCGGCAAACAGCTCCGACAGCGGGCCGCTGGCGCGTGTGCCGATGTCGCCCACCAGGGCCGAATGCGCGCTGCCCGAGGCCAGCAGGCGGTTGGCCAGTGCCTGCGCATCGGCGCGGTCCGCCCGGCCGGCGCTGATCTGGTCGGCCAGCCGGCGCAGGTTTTCCACCAGCACGATGCGCAAGGTGATGGCCACCGCCCACAGCTCGCTGATCATCAGCGGCTGCACCTCCTGGTAGGCCGCAATGAAGCGGCGCAGCGCCAGCGGATCGAAGTGGCTGTCGGTATGGGCGACAAAGGCCCAGGCAATGCCGAAGACGCGCGGGTAGCCGGCAAACGGCCCCTGTGCCAGCTTGGGCAACTGCCGGTAGTAGCCCGGGGGCAGGTCGACCCGGATCTCGCGGATCTGCTCTTCCACAACGTGGTAGTTGTCCAGCAGCCAGTCGGCGGCAGGCACCACGCTGGACCCCGACTCCAGCTCGGCGGCGCTGGCGCGGTACGCGGCCAGCAGTTGGCTGGCGTTGGACCGCAGGCGCCGGTGCAGCGAAGGCACCCGGGGCGGCCGCAGGCTCACCTGCTGGGCGGCGGCCAGGCTGCGCGCATGCTGCTCCAGCCGCTCCATACCGAAGAGTTCTTCGCGCACGGGGGCGGTGCCGTTCCACGGCGGCGCGTCAGCGCCCCTCAGAACATGGGAGAGGGAAAACAGGGCATCGACAACAAGCACGGGCGCCTTTCGGGGCACCCCGGGGCCGCGCTGTGCCCCGTGGTATGCCCGCTGCAGGAAAAGGGGCGAACGGGCCACGCCGTCCGCGTCTGAGGGGGGCCTGCGTGCGGCCACGCGGGCGGGCCTGCGCTTGCGCGAGGCCGTGAATGCTGCGCGCTCCCTTCAAGCCCGGTGCTTGAAGGGGGCGAACAGCCAGGGCAGAAAAGGCCCTGTTGGGGGATCAGCCCTTCTTGGCTGCGCGCTGCGGCGCTGCGCCGCCGGCCTTTGCGGGGGCGGCGGGTTCCACCATCGCGACGGGCTTCTGCTTGGGCTTCTTCGATTCCTTGTTGCCGCGTTTCTGTTCTTTTCCTGCCATGAAAGGCTCCTTCGCTTGGAACACGCCCCGTGGGTTGGCGGGCGCAATGGTCTCAGCCACCCGCAGCGGTGCCGGGGTGGGGCGTTCGGGTACCATCCAGCAACCCTCTGCAAAGGAAGGCGCAAGCAGGTACCCGGAGGAAGGGAAAAGGTCTGCAGAACGCAGGCGTCCAGCGGCGGGACGTGATTTGAGCGGCAGTTCTTCGACAGCAGCAGATGGTGGCGAATGCGGCGATTGCAAGGTGCAGCCGCGGGCTGGCCATGGCGGGATTGCCGCAGCGATGCGTGACAGGCGGCATGCCGCAGGGCCTGTCCCGTCTCGGGCAGAAACAAAAAAGCCGGCGCCATGTTGTTCATGGCGTCGGCTTCATGTGCCTTGCGGCTTAGATTTGGTGGGTCCTGAGTGACTCGAACACTCGACCTACGGATTAAGAGTCCGCTGCTCTACCAACTGAGCTAAGAACCCAAATCTTTTAGTGATCTGCCTGCATTGCTGCAGAGCCTCGAATTATGCACTAGTTTTTGGCCGGCTTGCAAGTGGGGCCCAAAAATTATTGCATCGCGTTGCGGCTGGCGAGTTCCACGAACAGCGCACTGTGGTCCAGTTCGCCCAGGCCGTGCTCCACGCCTTCGGCGTAGAGCGCTTCGAAAAGCGCGGTCACGGGCGCGTCGAACCCGATCTCGCCGGCCGTGGCCAGGGCGTTGCGCATGTCCTTGAGCTGCACCGTCATGCGGCCCTGGGGGGCAAAGTTGCGTTCCACCATGCGCTGGCCATGCAGTTGCAGGATGCGGCTGTCGGCAAACCCGCCGCTGATGGCCTCGCGCACCTTGGCCATGTCGGCCCCGCCCTTGGCAGCGAACAGCAGCGCCTCGGCCACGGCGCCGATGGTGATGCCCACGATCATCTGGTTGGCCAGCTTGGCAAGCTGGCCCGCGCCGTGCGGCCCCACGTGCGTGGCGCGCCCGAAGGCGGCAAAGATCGGCAGGGCACGGGCGTAGTCCTCGGGGCGCCCACCGGCCATGATGGCCAGGGTGCCGCTTTCGGCGCCCACCGTGCCGCCGGAGACCGGCGCGTCCAGGTGGGCGATACCCATCTCGCCCAGGCGGGCCGCATGGTCGCGCGCCTCGCGCGGCTGGATGGAGGCCATGTCGATGAACAGCGCGTCGCGGCGCAGGGCCTGCGCTGCGCCGCGCTCGAAGAGCACCTGTCCCACCACGGGCCCGTTGGCGAGCAGGCTGATCACCACGTCGGCGCCGGCCACGGCAGCGCGCACATCGGAGTGGACGGTGATGCCGAAGGCAGCGAGCGGATCGGCCGCCTCGCGCGTGCGGTTCCAGGCATGGACCTCATGGCCGGCAGCGCGCAGCCGGCGCGCCATGGGCGCGCCCATCATGCCGATGCCCAGGACGGTGGTGCGCAGGCGAGGGGTGTTGTTGTTCATGGTCTCTGTCTCCTGGTGCGGATGTCTCTGCCGCCATCATCGGCGGTTTTCGCGGTGCAGCCTGTCATCGGGCTTGCAGTCGGCGCCACTTGCCAGGATGATGTGGCGCCAGGACGAGGAGAACACACCCATGGCCCTGGACACCAAGACACCACACGACCCCGCCTGGCTGGAGTTGATGTACAACAACCGGGCGCTGGTGCCCGAGCACGTGAACTATTTCGCCCGCTGGGCGAAGGAGTCGGCCCAGGTACGGGCCGACCACCCCTGCGTGGCCGACCTGGCCTATGGCAAGGGCGCGCGCGAGACCCTGGATGTCTTTCCCACTACCCAGCTGCCGCCCGGCTCCGGCAAGGGGGCGCCGGTGCTGGTGTTCATCCACGGCGGCTACTGGCGCGCGCTCGACAAGTCGGACCACTCCTTCATCGCGCCGGCGTTCAACCGTGAAGGTGTCTGCGTGGTGGTGGTCAATTATTCGCTGTGCCCCGGCACCCCGGAGGCACCGGTCGGCATTCCCCAGATCATGCGGCAGATGGAAAAGGCCATCGCCTGGATCTGGCAGAACATTGGGCGCTATGGCGGCGACCCGCACCGCATCACGGTGGCGGGGCATTCGGCGGGTGGGCAACTGGCGGCCATGCTGCTCACCAGCGTCTGGCCCCTGATCGGCAACCTGCCCGACGGCGCGGTGCGCAGCGCCTTGTCGATTTCGGGGGTGCACGACCTCGATCCGCTGATGCACACACCCTTTCTGCAGGAGGCGCTCAAGCTCACCGAGCAGCAGGTGCTGCAGTACAGCCCGGCACGCCTGCAGGCACCCGGCCAGGGCATGCTGTACTGCGCCGTGGGCGGCGATGAGAGCCCGGAGTTCATCCGCCAAGCGCGGCTGGTGCAGGACGCATGGGGCTCGCACGCCGTGCCGCGCTGCCAGGTGCAGGAAGGGCTGAACCACTTCAGCATCGTCGATGCGCTGGCCAGGCCCGGGCACGATGTGCACCACATGGCCTTGATCCTTCTGAGGGCCTGAGGCTTTTTCAGACCCTCGGAGGATTACATCAGCAGGTGCTCTCCCGCGTTGTCGCCGCCCAGGATCACGTAGTTCACCTTGCGGATGTCCATGAGCTTCTTGCCGCCGGCGTAGCTGATGGAGCTTTGCACGTCCTGCTCCATCTCGATCAGGGTGCCCGCCAGCTTGCCCTTGATGGGCTCGAGGATGCGCTTGCCCTCCACGTGCTTGTACTCGCCCTTGTTGAAGTCGCTGGCCGAGCCGTAGTACTCCTTGAACAGGGCACCATCGACCTCCACGGTGTTGCCGGGCGATTCTTCGTGCCCCGCGAACAGCGAGCCGATCATGACCATGCTGGCGCCAAAGCGGATGCTCTTGGCGATGTCGCCGTGGCTGCGAATGCCGCCGTCGGCAATGATGGGCTTGGTGGCCACGCGGGCGCACCACTTGAGCGCCGACAGCTGCCAGCCGCCCGTGCCGAAGCCGGTCTTGAGCTTGGTGATGCAGACCTTGCCCGGCCCTACGCCCACCTTGGTGGCGTCGGCGCCCCAGTTCTCCAGATCGATCACCGCTTCGGGCGTGGCCACGTTGCCGGCGATCACGAAGGCCGCAGGCAGTTTGGACTTGAGGTAGCCGATCATGTTCTTCACGCTGTCGGCATGGCCGTGCGCGATGTCGATGGTCACGTACTCGGGCGTGATGCCCGCAGCCGCCAACTGGTCCACGGTGTCGTAGTCAGGCTGCTTCACGCCCAGCGAGATCGAGGCATAGCAGCCCTTGGCATGCATATCCTTGACGAACTGCAGGTTGTCCAGGTCGAAGCGGTGCATGACGTAGAAATAACCGTTCTGCGCCATCCAGGTGCAGATGGTTTCGTCCACCACCGTCTTCATGTTGGCCGGTACGACCGGCAGGCGGAATGTGCGCCCGCCCAGCTCCACGCCGGCATCGCATTCCGAGCGGCTTTCCACCTGGCACTTGCGCGGCAGCAAGAGAACGTTGTCGTAATCGAAGATTTCCATGAGATTTCCAAGCTCCATAAGAGGCTGCAGCAAAACGATTTCTGCTGCAGTGGGCGCTTGGCTTGAAGACCGGTCATGCGATTGGAGCCGTGATGGCTGCAACGAACCCTGCTGTGCGCAGGCACAAAAAAACCGGGCAGCAAGAAACTTGGGCCCGGTGATTGATTCTACCCGCGCCAACCGGTGCGGGTATATCCCTACTGTTATCTCTTCAATAGGGAACGGGTTCTAGGGGGCGCAGCGCGACTGTGCTGCATCGATGATCCGCCCGTCCTTGTCCTGCACCCAGCCCACCAGGCGCAGGCGGTCGGTCTTGGCGCCTTCGGGGATGTAGATGGGGCGCGAATCGCGCCAGCCCGAGCGCTCGCCTTTGGACAGGGTGTGCGGGTTGTCCAGCGAACGCTGGTACACGTTGCGCACCAGATGCCGGGCCACGGGCGAGCCCTCGGTGCCCGCCGGGATGGATTCCACCAGCAGCAGGTAGAAGGCCCCTGCATCAGGCCCTGCAGCGGGCGCAGCGCCCCGGGTGGGCACGGGGGAGAAGGCGATCGACGCCCCCAGGTAGTCGTTGATGGCCGGCCCGTGCGACACCCGCAGCCGGCTGCCCTGCACACCCTGCACCGGGGCGGTGTTCACATCCGTGGCCGTGGGCGCCGTGCGGCCCAGGGCGGCCAGCCGCGCCAGGGCATCGCGCGTGGCGGCTGCCGACAGCGGGGCATCGTCGCCCTGCGTGCCGGGCACGATCCAGTCGAGCACCACGGTGCCGGGCGCCTTGGGGGCCGGGGTGGCCTTGTCGGCCCAGCAGCTTTCGCAGTCGGCGCTCACGAAGCGTTCGAACAGCGCGACCGGGCGGGGCACGCCGTCGCTGCTGCAGCTGGACTGGGCTGCGAGGTGGGGGGCATGCAAGGCGAGCAGCATGGCGGCGGCAAGGGCAATGTTTTTCATGGCGGGCGTTGGCGCTTTCTACAATGCCCCCATGTTCCCACAAGACCTGTTCCCGGGTGCACCGGATCCCCTGGTGCCCCCCACGCCCGCTGCACCATCGGCTGTACCGCCCCTGCTGGCCAATCTCAACCCCGAGCAGCTTGCAGCCGTCACCCTGCCGGCGGGGCATGCGCTCATCCTGGCGGGCGCCGGCTCGGGCAAGACCCGGGTGCTCACCACCCGCATCGCCTGGCTGCTGCAGAACGGCTATGCTACGCCCGGTGGCATCCTGGCCGTGACCTTCACCAACAAGGCCGCCAAGGAAATGGTGGCCCGCCTGTCGGCCATGCTGCCCGTGAATGTGCGCGGCATGTGGATAGGCACCTTCCACGGCCTGTGCAACCGGCTGCTGCGCGCGCACCACAAGCCCGCCGGCCTGCCGCAGTCGTTCCAGATCCTGGACACGCAGGACCAGCTCTCGGCCGTCAAGCGCCTGTGCAAGCAGCACAACGTGGACGACGAGCGCTTTCCGCCCAAGCAACTGGCCTACTTCATCTCCGGCTGCAAGGAGGAGGGCTTGCGCCCGGGCGACGTGCAGGCCAACGACAGCGACACGCGCAAGAAGATCGAGGTCTACCAGCTCTACGAGGAGCAGTGCCAGCGCGAGGGCGTGGTGGATTTTGGCGAGCTCATGCTGCGCAGCTACGAGCTGCTGCGCGACAACGACCCCATTCGCGAGCACTACCAGCGCCGCTTCGCGCACATCCTGGTCGATGAGTTCCAGGACACCAACAAGCTGCAGTACGCCTGGCTCAAGCAACTGGCCGGCAACGACAGCGGCGGGCGCTTCGAGGCGCGCGGCAGCGTGATCGCCGTGGGCGACGACGACCAGAGCATCTACGCCTTTCGCGGTGCGCGCGTGGGCAACATGGCCGACTTCGTGCGCGAGTTCGATGTGCAGCAACAGATCAAGCTCGAGCAGAACTACCGCAGCTACAGCAACATCCTCGACTCGGCCAACGCCCTGATCAGCCACAACAGCCGCCGCCTGGGCAAGAACCTGCGCACCACGCAGGGCCCCGGCGAGCCGGTGCGCGTGTACGAGGCCACCACCGACCTGGCCGAAGCGCAGTGGATGGTGGACGAGATCCGGCAGTTGGTGAAGAGCGACAGCTTCGAGCGCAAGGAGATCGCCGTGCTCTACCGCAGCAATGCGCAGAGCCGGGTGATCGAATCGGCGCTGTTCAACGCCAGCGTGCCCTACCGGGTGTATGGCGGCCTGCGCTTTTTCGAGCGCGCGGAAATCAAGCACGCGCTGGCCTACCTGCGCCTGTTGGAGAACCCGCACGACGACACCAGCTTTCTGCGCGTGGTCAACTTTCCGCCGCGCGGCATCGGCGCGCGCAGCATCGAGGTGCTGCAGGACGCCGCGCGCGCCGCCGGCTGCTCGCTGCACGACGGCGTGAGCGCCGTGCCCGGCAAGGCCGGGGCCAACCTGTCGGCCTTCGTCGCCATGGTCGACGTGCTGCGCGAGCAGACCGAGGGCATGAACCTGCGCAAGATCATCGAGCAGATGCTGCAGTCCTCGGGCCTGGTGGAGCATTTCCGTACCGAGAAGGAAGGCGCCGACCGCATCGAGAACCTGGAGGAACTGGTCAACGCGGCCGAGAGCTTCGTCACGCAGGAGGGCTTTGGCCGCGACGCCGTGGCACTGCCGGTGGACGAACTGCGCAACGACCGCCTGGGCCAGAGCCCGGCCAGCCAGGGCCTGGACCCGAATGCACCGGTGGTGGACGAGCCCCTGCCCGCCGTGGCGGGCATCGTGGACTTCGACACCGGCGAAACGCTGTCGCCCCTGGCCGCGTTCCTGACCCATGCGGCGCTGGAAGCCGGCGACAACCAGGCCCAGGCCGGGCAGGACGCCGTGCAGCTGATGACCGTGCATGCCAGCAAGGGCCTGGAGTTTGATGGCGTGTTCATCGGTGGCATGGAAGAGGGCCTGTTCCCGCACGAGAACTCGGCCAGCGAGCGGGAGGGCCTGGAGGAAGAGCGCCGCCTGATGTACGTGGCCATCACCCGCGCGCGCAAGCGCCTGTACCTGAGCCATTCGCAGACCCGCATGCTGCACGGCCAGACGCGCTACAACATCAAGAGCCGCTTCTTCGACGAGCTGCCCGAGGCGGCGCTCAAATGGATCACGCCCAAGCAGCAGGGCTTTGGCACCTATGCGCCCAATGCAGGCAGCAACCCGTTCGGCCAGCGCGACCGCAGCCCCTTCGGCTCCGGCCGCACGGAGCAGTTCGCCAGCCCGCCGGTGCCCGTGCAGAAGGCCGCGCCATCGCATGGCCTGCGCGTGGGGCTGGCCGTGTTCCACACCAAGTTCGGCGAGGGCAAGGTGCTGGCGCTGGAGGGCACGGGCGACGATGCGCGGGCCCAGGTGAGCTTTCCGCGCCACGGCACCAAATGGCTGGCGCTGTCGGTGGCCAAACTCACGGTGGTGGACTGACCCGGCCACAGGCCGCCGTGCTCCTACACCCGTTCGGCGCAGGCTGTGGTAGCCGGGTGCGCAAAATGTAACTTTTCAGGGGAGGCCGTAGGGCCGTTCCAGCCGCGCCGGGCGGGGATGCGGCCTGTGCCGCTGCGCCGGCCCGGTTCCCCGGCGGTGGCCGGAGTTCGAAACCCTTTCTTACAGGCATGGCCGATGGGCATCCAAGAATGGACGCCGATCCATCTGCACCAACGGAAGTACCTGCCATGAACCCCGGAACATCCGATTCCCTGTCCCGCGCGGCCCTGGCCGCTGCCTGCGTGCTCGCGCTGGCACTGGCCGGTTGCGACCGCGCGCCCAAACCCAAGGCCGATGAAGCGCCTGCCGCGGCGCCCGCCGCCCCTGCTGCGCCGGCCGCTCCGGCCCCTGTGTCGGCCGCTCCTGCGGTCGTTCCTGCCGCCACCACCGCACCCGCCGTGGCGGCCGCGGCCACCAGGAAGGTGCCGGTGGCACTACAAGGGGTTGCTTCGGCAGGGCTCACCGTGCGTGTCAAAGGCGTCGAGATCGGCGGCGATGCCACCGTGGTCGACGTCAGCATCTCCTTTGCCAACCGCATCACCAACACCACCATGCTGGCGCTGGCGGACACCTTCCTCGAGGACGAATCCGGGGCACGCCTGCACATCAAGCGGCCGGAAAACAACCGCAACATCTCGGTGCGCGAAGGCGAAACCCTGGACGGGCAACTGGTCTTCATGGGCAGCGTACCCGTCAGTGCGCGCACCCTCAAGGTGGTGTTCAACGACGGCAACCAGGGCGACAACATAGTCGCTCCGGGCCTGACCATCAACCTGCCGTTGCAGGACGGCTGATGGGACGCCGGCCTTCCGTGCGCGCCGTCCGGCAACGGCCCTTGCGCGTGGCCGTGCTCGCCGCGGCGGCGTTGCTGTGCGCGTCCCAGGCGCAGGCGCTGTCCGTCCAGCGCAGTCACCGTTCGCTCAAGTACGTTTCGACGCAGCTGGTCACCAATGCCGCGGCGCCTGCCACGGTGTTGCGACCGCAGGCGGTGGGCGGCACGCTGGCTGCCGGCGGGCCCGAGACCCGCCTGGGCAGCAGCGCCCAGCCCGCCACGGCGCTGCGCCAGGCCGAGATCCCGCCGCAGCGGCTGGAGCTCACGCGCAGGCTGCTGTCCGAACTCCAGGCCCGCGAGACCCCCGAGCGTGCCATCTCCATCGACTTGCCCGCCGACGTGCTGTTCGATTTCGACAAGGCCGAACTGAGGCCCGACTCCAAAGGCCCTCTGGACAAGGCCGCCGAACTCATCCGGGGCTATCCGTCCGCACCGCTGCTCGTGGTGGGCCACACCGACGCCAAGGGCACGGATGCGTACAACGACCCGCTGTCCCAGCGCCGGGCCCAGGCCGTGGCCGACGCGCTGCGCGAGCGCACCCACCGCCAGGCGCAGACGCAGGGACTGGGCAAGCGCCAGCCCGTGGCGTCCAACACCACGCCCGAAGGGGGCGACGACCCGCAAGGCCGCCAGCGCAACCGGCGTGTGCAGATCCTGCTGCAGCCACCCTCGGCGGCGGACGTGGCGGCTGCGCGTTAGCGCTCAGAACCTGTTCAAAGTCTTTTTGCAGCCGCGTTGGAGTGCAATCGGGATGAGTGGATGCTTCGGATGCGCCGCATGGGCTCATGCCCATACAAGCAGCCGGGGCGCCAGGCACTTCAAGTTCATCGGCCGATTTCACTCCAACCCTCCGGGCAAGTGCCTTGTCGGGCGGTCTGCGGCGTTGCGGCGCTTGCCAATAGCCGAGCTATTGGCTGCACCCCGCGCCTTGCATCCCATCCCGACAAGGCATTTGCGCGTCTCCAAAAAGACTTTGAACAGGTTCTCAGCGCAATGGGTGGTAGACCACATTCTCCAGCGCGGCATCGGCGTAGCTGTCGGCGTTGCTGAGGTGGCCATCGAACATGCCGACCTTGGTCACGCGCTCGCCATTTTTCAGCACGATCTGCAGGCCATGCTCCGGCTCCCAGTCGCAGCTGCATTCGATCGACACGTAGATGCCCTGGTCGCCGTGGGGCCGGCGCGTCACGTAGAGCTCGTCGCCAAACTCGATGCAGTCCCACACAGCCTCCGGGCTGTCGATGGCAAGATAGTCTTCGTCCGAAGGATCTCGCTGTGAATTCACGTCCTCGCAGTACCTGAACAGCTCCTGCTGCACTGCCTCCAGGACGGAGACGTCCGCGGCCAGCAGCTTCCTGACGGCCGCGAGAAATTCCTCGGGCTTGTCATCGTCGTCGTAGCCTTCGAGGAAGATGGTGCATTCCTGGTTGCCGAGCATGGGTACTTCAATGGGCTCGCTGGCATAGCCGCCCACGTCTTCGTCCGGGGTGAATTCGCCGATTCCTGGAATGTTCATGGGATGCACAGCCGTTGGTGGTGAGGCTGTGATTTTCCCGGCACCCAGGCAGGTGTCAATGGTGCGGCGATCGTTCTTCCCGTTCCCCCTGGCATGGCGGCGCGGCGCGAGGCTGCGGTGCAGCCCGCCGCAGGGACATCAATCCACCTTGATGTTGCGTGCCTTCACCACGCGGCTGTAGATGTCCGCGTCGCGGCGCACCATGGCAGCCATCTCGGTGCGCGTGACGCCCAGGGGCTCGCTGTGCAGCTCCTTGATGCGGCGCGAGAGATCGGGGTCCTTGCTCGCCTCGACCAGCAGTGCGTTGAAGCGGGTGAGGATGGGCTGCGGCGTGGCCGCAGGCGCCCAGATGCCGTGCCAGGACATCATCGAGAAGCCGGGCATCACCTCCGACAGCGTGGGCACATCGGGCAGGGCGGGATGGCGTGTGGGGCCCGAGTAGGCGAGCGCCTGTACCTTGCCGCTGCTGATCAGCTGGTAGCCGGTGGCAATGGGCTCCATCAGCGTGTCCACCTGGCCGCCCATGAGGTCGGCGATGGGGCTGGCGCGGTAGGGCACGTGCAGCATGTCAATGCCGACCTCGTCCTTGAGCGACTCCACGATCAGCTGCGAGGGGCTGCCCGCGCCGTACGAGGCGTGCGAGTAGACACCCGGCTTGGCCTTGGCGGCGGCCACCAGGTCCTTGACGGTCTTGGCCGGGAACTTGTTGGTGGCGATCAGCACCAGGCCCTGGCGCATAGTGGTGGCCACGGGCACCAGGTCCTTGTCGGGGTCAAACGGCAGCTTGCTGTAGATGAAGGGGTTGATCGTGAACGCCGTGGACAGGTTGTACACGAAGGTGTAGCCGTCCGCAGGCGACTTGGCCACTGCGTCCGAAGCCAGGTTGCCGGCCGTGCCAGGCCGGTTGTCGATCACCACCGGCACGCCGAGCTTCTTGCCCGCGTAGTCTCCGTACATGCGGGCGAAGATGTCGGGCGGCGTGCCGGGCGCAAAGCCCACCACGATCTTGATGGGCTTGTTCGGCCATTCCGCCCCCTGGGCCAGGGCCTTGCCGGCCAGCAAGGTACCGGCGGCCAGCACCAGCATCGTCTTCATCACCATTGTTCTGCGCATTCTTGTCTCCTGTTGCGGGTTCATGCCCGCTTGTGTGGTCTGTTCGCTTCGCTCGTCTGCAGCGCAACGCCGCCATGGCGTGCACCGCACCGTGTGGGTCTGTCCGTCAATCGATGGCATCACTCCTTTCGTGCCGGGCATGGCTGCGCCAGAGCCGCCGACTCCGGTGGGCGGGCTGTGGGAGGGGCATGCGTGGCTTGTCGGTCGCTATCAGTCCACCTGGGCGCCGGAGCGTTTCACTGCTTCGCCCCACTTGGCGACCTCGGCCGTGCCGAAGGTGGCCATCTCCGCGGCGTTCATGGCCGCGGATTCAATGCCCTGCGCGGCGAGCTTCTCGCGCACCTCGGCCTGGGCCAGCACGGCCTGCGTGGCATCGCGCAAGGTGTCGCGCTGCGCGGCCGGCATCGAGGCGGGCGCATACAGCATGAACCACGCGACCAGGTCGAAATCCGCCACGCCCTGCTCGGCCAGCGTGGGCACGTCGGGCGCTGCCGCACTGCGTTTGGCGCTCGACGCGCCCAGGGCGCGCAGCTTGCCCGCACGGATGTGCGGCAGCACGGCGGCCGGGTGGTAGAACATGAACTGCACGTTGCCGCCCATCAGCTCGGTGAGCGCCTGCGCGCCGTCGCGGTAGGGCACGTGCACGAAGTCTTTCCCCAGGCGGATGTTCAGCGTCTCGCCCGCCAGGTGGCCCGAGGTGCCGTTGCCCGCCGAGGCGAAGCTCACGGATTTGCCACTGGCCTGGCGCAGGTCGGCCACGCCCTTCCACGGCGCGCTGGCCGGCACCACGAGCAGGGTGGGTGTGGCGCCTGCAAAGCCCAGCGGCACGAAGTCGCGCAGCGGCTGGTAGGGCAGCTTCTTGTACAGCGTGGGGTTGATGGCATGCGTGCCCACGGTGCCCATGAGCAGGGTGTTGGCGTCGGCGCCTGCACGCGCCACCATCTCGCTGCCGATGGTGCCGCCCGCACCGGGTTTGTTCTCTACGATCACCGTCTGCCCGAGCTGGCGGCCCAGGGCCTCGGCCAGCACCCGGCCCACGATGTCGGTCGAGGTGCCGGCCGCAAAGGGCACGACCAGCTTCAGGGGGCGGCCATTGCCCTGGGCGCTGGCCCCGGCGGCCAGCAGTGTCAGGGTGGTGGCGGCCAGGATCTGGCGGCGCTTCATGGCGCTTCCCCGAAGCCGTCGGGCACGCTGCCTTCGTACTGCAGTTCGCGCGTGGCCTGGTAGGACAGCGCAAAGCCGCTCGGCGTCTCCGCCTCTTCGGCCAGGTGGGCGATCAGCCCCGCCGTGCGCGCCAGGATGGGCACGCCGCGCAGCGACGCCACCGGGAAGCCCACGCCCATCAGCACCGCCGGGATCGCGGCCGAGACGTTCAGCCGCAGCTCCTTGCCGACGATACCGGGGATCACCTTCTCCACCGCCAAGGCGATCTGCACGTAGCGCAGGTCGGCGCCGGCTTCGGTGGCCACGGCGATGAGCCGGCCCACGCGCGGGTCCACCTCCTTGTGCAGCGGGTGGCCATAGCCCGGGATGGAGCGGCGCGCGGCCTTGAGTTCGCTGACCACGGCCGTGGCCGCATCGTCGAGCGTGGCGCCGCCATCGACCCGCGCCGCCACGTCAGCGAACATGCGGCCTGCGGTTTCCGATGCGCCGAGGATCACCGAGCCACAGCCCAGGATGCCGGCGGCCACCGCGCCCTGCAAGGCATCGGGCGCGGCGGCAAAGGTCATGCGGCTGGCCTGCACGCTGGGCACCAGGCCGTGCTCGGCGATCGCCACCAGGGTGGCGTTGAGCACCGCGCTGCAGGCCGCGTCGGGCCGGCGGCCGGTGAGCAGCAGAAAGAAGTAGTCGGCGAACGAGATGTGGCCGATCAGGTCCTGGCACAGGTCCTCGCCGCGCACGACGATGGTGTGCTCGTTGGAGGTGCAGATGGCGGTGCGCGGGACGGTGGATTTTCCGATTTTCATGGAGCGGCTTTCAGGCGTGTTGCGGTTCGAGGCGGAAGTCGTAGTGCGCCGACCACCAGGGCGCGGCCTGTGCCGTGCCGTCCGGCGCCTGGCCGGCGGGGTGCTGCTCGAAGTCCACGACCAGGCTGGGGCGCACGCCGAACACCGCATCCGACTCGATGTAGGGGCTGCCTGCCACGAAGAGGTGGGTGGTGACCGGGGCATGCCCAGTTGCGGAGACCATCATGTGGATGTGGCCGGGCCGGTTCGGGTGGCGGCCCATGCCGTCGAGCATGCGGCCCACGGGGCCGTCTACCGGCACGGGGTAGAAGCTCGGGCGGATGGACCAGAACCAGTAGCGGCCCTGGTCATCGGTGCGGACGCGTGCGCGCGCGGCCATGCCCGAGCCTTCCACCTGCATGTCGTACACGCCCTCGCCATCGCCCGACCAGATGTCGAGCAGCGCGCCCGCCAGCGGCTGGCCGTGCGTGTCGGTCACGCGGCCACTGTAGAAGGTGGGTTCGCCCTTGACGCCTGCGGACAGGTTGGCGCCCAGCGGCAGCTCGGGCGCGCCCTCCCAGTAGTAGGGGCCCTGCACCGTGGCCTCGGTGGCCTCGGTCATGCGCTGGCTGCCCTTGGCATGGGCGGTGGCACGCAGCTGGTCGAGCATCACCACCATCATCGAGGCGCCCAGCGTGTCCGACAGCAGGATGAACTCCTGGCGTTGGCCGGTGCAGGCCTTGCCCACGGCGGTGAGGAACTCGATGCCCTGCATCCATTCCTCGGGCTTCAGGTCCACCTCGCGGATGAAGGCATGCAGGTGCGTGACCAGCGATTCCATGATCTGCGCGAAGCGCGGGTCGCTGGCGCCGTCCAGGCGCTGCAGCACGGCCTGGGTCAGCTCGTTTTCATTCGATGGGGTCATGGGTTCTTGTCTCCTTGTCTTTTCTTGGGGTCGGCTGGCGGGTCAGAGCGCTTGCCCGAGCCGCTGGCGTATGGGTCCGACGATGGCCGCGTTGTCGGCCCCCAGCATGGGCGGCGCGGTGACTTCCAATGCGCGCTCGCCGTCGAAGCTCACCGGCGAGCGGATGGTGCGCCACTGGCCGCCCTCGGGGTGGGGGGCGCTCACTTCCAGCTGCAGGTGGCGGGCCTGGGGGTCTTCCATGGCTTCTCGGGTGTCGTACATGGGTGCGTGCGGCACGTCCTGGGCTTCGAGCCGGGCACACCAGGTGGCGCGCGTCTGTTCGCGGAACAGGCCGCCGAGCAGCGTGATCAGGTCCTCCTGGTGGGTGATGCGCGCCTCGCGCGTCGCGAAGCGCGGGTCGTCGAACAGGCGCGGGCGCTCGATGGCGTTGGCCAGGCCCTGCCAGAATTTTTCGGGCGAGGACATGTGCAGCGCGATCCACAGGCCGTCGGCGCATTCGAGCACGTAGGACTGCGAGACGCTGGGCCGGCTGTAGGGGCCCATGACCTCGTCTTCCGAGAAGTAGTGCGTGAACGCATCGAGATTGAAGTGGCACATGGCCTCGAGCATGGACACCTCGACCTTGCGGCCCACGCCCGTGCGGCCGCGCTCGACGATGGCACCCAGCACGCCGTAGGCGGCGTAGAAGCCGGTCATCGCATCGGCCAGCGCCGGGCCCACCACGCGGGGGTTGGCAGGGTTCACCAGCAGCTTGAGGAAGGCGCTGGCGGCCTGGGCCACGGTGTCGTAGGCCGGGCGGCCTGCGGCCGGGCCGGTCTGGCCGAAGCCGCTGATCGCGCAGTACACCAGGCGCGGGTTCAGTCCGCGCAGCCGGGCCTCGCCCGCGCCCAGCCGGTCGGCAGCGCCGGGGCGAAAGTTCTGGATGTAGACGTCCGCATCCTTGACCAGCTCGTCGAACACCGCGGCATCTTCGGGCAGCTTGGGGTTGAGCGTGATGCTGCGCTTGTTGCGGTTGTAGGTCTGGAAATGCGGGCTGTAGAGGCCGCCGCGGAAGGCGCGGAACGGGTCGCCCGCGCCGGGCTGCTCGATCTTGATGACCTCGGCCCCCAGGTCGGCCAGGAACATGCCTGCCGCCGGGCCCGTGATGAACGTGCCTTGTTCCAGCACCTTGATACCGCTGAGGACTTTGTGCACCTCGTTGTCTCCTTGTGGGTCTCTGGCCGCCTGGACTTCAGGGCGGTCTTGTGGGTTGCAGGCGACTGTAGGGGGCGTACCGACTTCCTGGAAATGATTGTTTTTCATGGTTACCATCGATGGCATCGATCAACCACCGGTGGCACCGCCATGGAACTGAGGCACCTGCGCTACTTCATCGCCCTGGCCGGCTCGCTTAACTTCACGCGTGCGGCCGAGCGGCTGCATGTGACGCAGTCCACGCTATCGCACCAGATCAAGCAGCTCGAAGAAGAGATCGGCGCGGCGCTGTTCGACCGCGCGGGCAAGCGCGTGGCCCTGACCGGTGCGGGCGACGAGTTTCTGCACTACTGCACCAAGGCCCTGCACGAGATCGACCTGGGCCTGGGTGCGCTGCGCCAGAACAGCTCGGAGGTGGCAGGCGAGCTGCACATCGGCTCCACGCACACCTTCAACCTGGGCTTCATCCCGGGCTGCATCGCCGCCTTCCACGAGCGCCATTCGCGCGTGAAGGTGGTGGTCGAAGAACTGTCGGCAGACCACATCGCCGCGCGCCTGCAGCAGGGCACGCTGGACCTGGGCATCGCCTACCGGCCTGCTGCACCCGGGCCGCTGCAGTTCGAGCCGCTCTACAACGAAGAGATGGTGCTGGTGGTGGCCAAGGGCCACCCGCTGGCGCGGCGCAAGCGTGTGCGCATGGTCGAGTTGCACCGCATGCCCATGGCCCTGTTGCCGGCCAGCTTTGCCACGCGGCAGATGCTGGACGAGTGCTTTCGCTCCTGCGGCGCCGAGCCGCAGGTGGTGGCCGAGATCAACACGCTTGCGCCGATGATGGACTTGGTGGGCAAGACGCAACTGGCGTCCATCGTGGCGGCCAATGTGGTGTCTCCGCATTCGGGGTTGGTGGTGGTGCGGCTGGAAAGCCCCACGCCCGTACGCACCCCGGGCATGCTGTGGTCGCCCGTGGCGCGCGAGTCGGCGCCCACCCGCGCGTTCTCGGCCATCGTGCGCAAGCTGGCGCTGCGCAGCAGCCTCAAGGACGTGGCCCAGCGCGCAGGCCGGGCGGCCTGAAATGCCAGCCCCTGGGAGGGGTCAGGCCAACCTTACCCAGTGGTTGTCCATGCGCGCGCCCGTGAGCTCCTTGGCGTGCGCGTGCGTGAGTGGATGGGTGGAGCGCGCGTCTTCGAGCGAGTGTGAAACCCCGGCTGCCCACAGGCGGCCGCTGCCCACCGCCAGTGCGCAGACCTCTTCCAGCCCCACCAGGCCGCGCCACTGCCCATCGGGCGTGAAGGTGGCCACGCCCTGGCTGCGCGGGCAGCTCACGGCCCAGCCCTCGGCGGTGCTGGCGATGCTGCCGCCATAGCCGGCCATCGACTGGCCGGCGGGGCACAGGCGCAGCGCCTTGCCATCGAACAGCGCAAGGATGGGCGCGGCCGCCTTGTCCGCCGCCTCGGCGTGCTCGGCCTGCAGTGCGATGCCCAGCACCGTGCGCTCGGCGTTCCAGGCCAGGTGGCGCAGGCTCAGGCGCGCATCGGGCAGGCGCCACTGGCCCTGCAGTTCGCCGCTGTCGCCGTGCAGCCGCACGATGCTCGAATCCATGGTGTGCAGGTCGCGCTTGGTGCGCCCCGTTTCGGGCGCAGTGGGCACGCCGCCGTTGGCCACGATCAGCGCCGGTGGGCTACCCTTGGCGGCGGGTGCCCAGATCAGCTCGTGCGCATCGATGCCCTGCGTCGCCCACTCGTCCACGGTCTCAAGGCTGCGCGCATAGCGCCGTGCGACCAGGCTGGCGCCCGTGTCCACGTCGGTCTCGGTGGTGTAGAGGAAGCGGCCGTCAGCGCTGGCGATCACATGGCCGTTGAAGGAGCGCGTCGCATCCACCCAGTGCCATTGCGCCTTGCCAGCGGGCTGGCCCGGATGCCAGCGCACCAGCCAGTCACCGGGGCGGCGCGCGGTGGCAACCATGCTGCCATCGTGCAACTGGGCCAGGCCGTGGGCGCGCGTGGGCACTTCCAGTGCCTGGCGCACCTGCAGGGGCGAAGGCCCGCCGGCCTGCGCGGCCAGCACGCCGATGCGGTAGCTGCCATTGGCCTGCTGCCAGGCAGCCAGCAGTTGCATGGCTGCCGCAGCGGCGGGGGTTGCGTGGGTTGCCAGCGGCATCGCCGCCAGACCGCCCATCAGCCACAGGGCCTGGCGGCGGCTCAGCGTGGCGTTCACCTCAATCCCCATCCGCGTCCGAAAAGCCGATGCTCACCTGCAGTGCAGGCGCGATCTCGGCCTCGGCCAGGCGCTTGAGCGCCGCCAGTTCCCTGGACGCCTGCAGCACCCGCTCGCCGCCGGCCTTGCCGGTGGCGCCGGACTGGTCGATGGCCTGCAGGGCCTTGTCCACGCGCTGCGTGGTGGCCAGCAACTGGTCGGCCAGCGGGTTCAGGCCGCGGCCGCGCAAATAGGTCTCCAGCGGCACCAGGGCCTCGCCGGGCGTGGGGGGCGGGGCGCTTTCGGGCAGCACGGCCAGGGTGCGCAGGGCGTTCCACTCGGCCTTCCAGGCGGCAGAAGCCTGGCCGCTGGCGGCGCGGGGGTACTCGGGCGGGCGCGTGCCCTGCGCGGCGCGCAGCGGCTTTTCCATGTGCGCCCAGCGCAGGCGCTCGATGCCGCCCACCCACTGGTTGATGAACTCGCCCATGGCCGTGGTGGAGCGCTCCTGTTCGTCCTCGGCTGCCCAGTCGGTGCCGGCTGCGGTGTCGAAGGCGCTGGCCACGGCCATGGCTTCGCGCTCGATGTCCAGGGCCACTTCCACCGCATAGCCGCAGGCCGGTGTGCCGGGCGCCACGGGTTGCGTCCACACCAGCCATTCCAGCGCTGGCAGGCCCTTGGCGGGCGTGCCGATGCGCTCGAAGGCCTTGGCGCCCTGCGGCTGGGTCTTGATGGCGCGTTCGATCAGGGCCGGGCGCGTGGGGGCAAAGTCCATCTGCCGCTGTGTCCGGCGTGTGATCACCGGGCCCACGGCCACGGCGCCCAGCGTCTCCCAGGCCATCATGCTGCGCTGCCAGGCGTTGCGGGCGCCGGTGAGGGCTGCGGCCGATTGGCCTGCAGGCGCCTCGCACAGCGCACGCACGGCCGGTGCCAGCGCCTGTGCGGCAATGGCAAGCTCCTGTGCGCGCGGCTTGCCCCAGTGGCCGTACAGGCTTTGCAGCGCGTGCGTGGTGTCGTAGAAGGGCACGGCGTCGCGCTTCCAGCCGGTCTGGGCCTGCGCCGGCAGCAGCAGGGCGCCCAGGGCCAGGGCGGTCACCAGTGCGCGAAAGGATGGGTGTTTCATAGCGACTCCACGAACTTGACCAGCGCATCGCGCTCGGCCTTGTTCATCTTGAGAACCTTGTCCTTGGCTGCCTCGGCCTCGCCGCCGTGCCAAAGCACGGCCTCGAGCACGCCGCGGGCGCGGCCGTCGTGCAGCAGCCGGGTGTGGCCGTTCACGTCCTTGATCAGGCCCGTGCCCCACAGCGGCGGCGTCTTCCACTGCCGGCCATTGGCGGCGAAGTCGGGCCGGTTGTCGGCCAGGCGTTCACCCATGTCGTGCAGCAGCATGTCGGTGTAGGGCCAGATGCGCTGGCCCGACAGGGCCTTGCTCGTCAGGTGCGGGAAGGGGCCTTCCTTGGTGACATAGCTTGGCCGGTGGCAGGTGGCGCACTGGGCATTGGCGAACAGCGCCTGGCCACGCACGACCTGCGCGTCCTTGGGGTTGCGGCGTGCGGGCGGTGCCAGCGTGGCCTGGTAGAACACCACTTCGTCGAAGGTCTTGTCGTCGATCTCCACGCCCGGCTGGCCCTGCGCCGCGGCGCTCTTGCCGCTCGGTGCGGCCAGGCAGTCCTTCTGAGTGGGAGTGCAGGTCTCGTTGGCAAAGTGCTTCGAGGTGATGCCCATGTCTCCCTGGAAGGCGCCACCGGTCTGGTGCGCGATGGTCGCAACGTTGCCCTTCCAGCCGAAGCGGCCCAGCATCATCTGGCCCGAGGGGGCGTCCCACACGCGGTTGGGCACGCCCTTGATCGGGCCGTCTGCCGCTGCCTGGTCGGCCGCGTTGGCCAGGATGTCGGCCTCGGCAATGGCTTCGAGCAGGCCCACGCCGATGATCTGCGGCGCAATGCGCGGGCTCGCCATGATCTGTGGGTGCATTGGGCCATAGCCCAGGTCGGCAAAGCCGTAGTGGGGATCGAGCAGTTCGTAGGGTGTGCCGTCGGCGAACTTTCCTTTGACGGTCTTGTAGCGCAGGGTCACGCGGCCCTCGGGCTTGACGCCCTGGACAGCGGCGTTGTTGAACTGGTCGCCGTACACCGGGTCGTGCTTCGGGCCGCCATGGGCATCGGCGCCAGGGATGGACAGGCGTATCAGCAGGGCCACCGTCGGGTCCTTGGTTTCGCCCAGGCGGTTGAAGATGGCTGGCGGCTCACCCCGGCCGTCCTGAACGTGGCAGCCGCCGCACGAGCGCGCGATGAAGTGCGGGCCCAGGCCGTCGCGCGCCTTGGTGGAGGCCGGTGCCTCGACCCAGTTGCGGCGGAAGAACGAATTGCCGATCACGAAGCGCGTGCGCTCAGCGTCATCGAGGTTGGCGGCCGGGAAGGAAAAGGCATTGCGGCCCGTGGCGTACACCGTGGTGTTGCCGCCGACCTTCTCGCCGAGTGGGTCGGCGGGGGTGTCGGCCATGAGGCCGCCCAGGGCCGCAAGGCCGATGCTGGCAATCGCCAGGCGCGTGGCGCGCCGGCGGTCAGGGGCTTGCAAAAGCGACATGGAACGAAAGGAAAGCGCAGGCGGGGAGCCTCAGGGTTGGACCAGCGTGAGCTTGGTGATGCCGATGGCGTTGGCGGCTTCCACAAGATCCTTGCTTTGCTGGGTCAGGCTGTCGATGGTCTTCTGGATGCGCTGGCGGCCCGGTGCATCCTTGCCGCCGATGATCTCACGGTCGAATGGTGCCTGGATGGCCTCGGCCGCCGCCACCGAGGTGGCGATCTGCTGGGTGGTCTTGTCGGCCAGGGCCGGGTTCTTGGCGGCGACCAGGTCGCGCAGCGATGCGCCCTTGACCTTGCTTCCGTCGGCGCGCTGGTATTCGCCCAGCCACACGTTCTGGATGCCCTTGGCATTGGTCACGGCGTCGCGGTGCGTGTTGTCCGAGAAGCACGAGTGCTCGTCTTCCTGGTCCTGGCTGTTAAGCGCCACTTCCAGGCGCTCGCCCGCGAGTTCGCCGCGCGAGAGCGAGCCCAGGCCCACCAGCATCTTGCGCACCGACTCCATGTTGCCCTTGGCGAACTTTGCGCGGTAGTTGGCCTTGGCATCAGGTGCCCACGACTTCACGAGGAAGCCCAGGTCATCGACCAGCAGTTCGGTCACCACCGTGAGGTACTGGCGGCGGCGGTCGGCATTGGGCTTCTTGCCGTCCACGAAGTCCTCGAAATTGCGGTTGCCCGGGCCGGTTTCGGACAGGTCCTGGCCCCACAGCAGGAACTCGATGGCATGCCAGCCGGTGGCGATGTTCTCCTCGCCGCCGCGCTCGTTCTGCGCCGCCAGCGCCTTCTTGGTGATGGCGATCTTGCGGTTGTTGATCAGGCCGGCCTTGGGCTTGCCTTCGACGCTGTCCACATACGATTCGTCCATGGGCCAGGCGTTCATCTGGCCTTCGGGGCCCTTGTCGTCGTCGATGGGGCCGCCGTAGAAGCGGAAGGCCTCCGTCTGGCCGTAGAACTCGCGCGCGGCCAGCCAGGTCTTGCGGGCCTCGGTCAGGGTTTCGGCCGACGGCTGGGCCGTGAAGGCCTTGATCGCCGCCTGCATGGCTTTGGCGCTGACCAGGGTGTCTTCGTAGTTGGCATGCACCAGCGTGGCGTACTGCGCCGCCACTGCGGCGGCCGTCACCGCCTGTTGTGCCTGAGCGGACGTGCCCTGTGCCTGCGCCACACCCATGAAGCCCAGGGGGCTGGCGGCGATCAGGGCCGCAGCCAGGGTGGTGGTGTGCAGTAGCGTGGTTTTCATGCGTTTCTCCTCAAGAACGAAGACGGGTGACAAGGCAGACCTGCCTGGAGCCGCCCGGGCTGGTCGGGGCCAGGCCGGGAATCCGGTGGGTGTGGATGGGGCAACAAGGCCCGAAGTTCAAGGAAGCATCGCGGTGCCGCACCCCTGGATCGCAGTGATTATAAGAATGGGATGTATTTGCATTGGTGCAAAAGGGCATTGTGCCTGGGTGTGCCGTGCGGCTTTCCTGTGGGGGGCCGTCCATGAAAAAGGGGTCCCGCATGGCTGCGGGACCCCCTTGGTGGCTGCGCCCGGCGCAGCCGTTGCAGAACCGGAAGATCAGCCCAAGCGTGGCTGCTTGGGCGTTGCCGTGAGGTAACCCACGGCGGCGCCGGCCTTGTTCTTGTAGTTGGCGATGATCAGCGGGTCCAGCGTGGGCTTGACCACGCTGTGGATGGCGCCCCAGTCACCGGCGTGCTGGAAGTTGCTCATGATGTAGGTCCAGCCGTTGATTTCGTCCACGGCATGCAGGCCGGTGGATTCGCCGCCTGCGGGGATGGACATCAGGCGCGACAGCTGCTTGGTGTCGATGTTGTAGGCCCACAGGAAGTTGTTCACGTGCTGGCTGCTGTCTTCGCCGATGAACAGGGTGCGCATCTTTTCCGAGAACTTGAGGTTGTCGGGGTTGCCGATGGTGTTCGGGTTGGCGGTGTTGCCCAGGGCGTCGGAGGCGATGTCTTCGCCAACCAGCAGCGCCTTGGTGTCCACAGGCATCCACTCGCTGTTGATGTTGGCGCCCGCAGTGTCCTTCTGGCCGCCGCGCAGGTTCAGGGCCATCACGGCACCGGCGTTGATGGCCTTGGGCACGGACACGCCGTTGCCCGCCACGTTCAGGGCATTGCCGGCCACCATCGAGGTCTGCACGTTCTGCAGGGCCGAGTAGGCGATCTTGTCCTTGGCGTTGACCGTGGTTCCTTCCATCTTGGTAAAGCCCATGCTGGCGCCCACGAAGGCGGCGTAGCGGTGGGTTTCCAGGAAGGCGGCGGCCTTTTCCATGCCGGGCTTGAGCTTGATCCACTCTTCCTTGCCGTTGGACACGATGCGGGTGTAGCTGGCATCGCTCGGGTTGGCGGTGGCCACGGTCATGATGTCGGTGGGCTTGAGCGTGTTCGCCAGGGCTTCGATCTCGGCGCTGTTGGCCGAGCCGAGCTTGATCCAGGTCAGCGGTGCGCCGGCAGTGGCCTTGGCATCGACGGTGAAGCCGGCGCCGACCTTGGCGGCGTACAGCGTACCCGAGGACAGGTCCTTTTCCTTGTCGGCCACGAACACGAAGTAGGCGCTGTTGGTAGCGTCGTCACCCATCAGCGCGGTGCGCTGGTCGGGCATGACCTGCACCAGCTCGTGCGAGATGCGGCCCATGCAGAAATGCTTCTTGATGCTGGCGGTGCCGTCGGGGTTCACCGTCACTTCGGGCATGTGGCCGTAGTGGTAGGGGTTGGCGCGGCTCGCGTCGCCGTACAGGTTCTTGGCGTAGGCCTGGAACTGGGTGTTGCTGGCGACGGTGAACGCATCGGGTTCGTACTCTTCGCTCGACAGGTGGGTGCCCCAGGGCGACAGGCTGGCGCCGCAGGTGATCCACAGGCCGTGCACCTTGGAGGTGTCGACGTTGTGGTACTTCACCAGGCTCAATTTGCCGGTGTTGGGATCCTGGTCCAGCGTGAGCACGGCGATGGGCGAGGGCAGCTTGCCGTACATGTCGGTCTTGCCGTCCTGGGCCCAGGTGGTGTATTCGAACTGCACCACGGCGAACACGTGGTTGCCCTTGACGCCGTCGACCTTGGCGTTGGGCACGGTCAGCAGCGAGGTGCCGTCCGGGGCATCGGAGAAGAACTGGCGGTCCTTGCCGGCCACCGTGGTGTCGATGATGGGCTGGTTGTTGATGTCGAAGTAGCTGCCCGCCAGGATCTGGCCGCCCTTGACGTTGGGCACCGAGTCGCCGGTGATGAAGAAGGGCTGGTAGGCCAGCGCGTAGCTCTGCACCGAGCCGTCGCTCAGCGTGACCTGCATGGTCGAGCCCACGGTGTTCGTGGCCATGGCCGCCGGGTTGGCCAGCGTGGGCGCGGCCATCGAGGTGAACGCGGTGGACACATAGGACGCGCCGTCATCGCCACCGCCGCAGGCGGTCAGCAGCGAGGCAGCGATGCCGCCGGTGCCCAGCGGGAGCAGGGGGATGCCGACCAGGAATTGGAGGGCCTGGCGGCGCGAAGGGGTGGACGCAGAGGTCATTGGATTGCAGCTTCCGTGGTTTGTTATATGGGTTTTATGAAGAGAGGCCGCTGCTCGCCATGCAGGCATGGCAGGGCACCGGGCCGCTCTCTTGGTGCTGGATGCTAAGAACACTGTGTGACAGGCATTTGACGATGCCGTGGCGGGCTGCCGGCCACACCCTCGAATCGCCCTGCGAGCCGAGTGCTTTTGCGTCACGGATCGGTCATATGCGATTTCTAGACTGCCGACTCCCATGACTTATCCATACCTAGAGGAGTGCGGTTCCCATGAGCAAGACTGTTTCTGACAAGGTCGTTCGCAACGACGCTGGCAACACCCCTTTCAGTGCCATCCTGGACGTCCACCTGTCGCGCCGCACGGTCACGCGCGGTGGCCTGAGCGCAGCGCTGGCCCTGCTGACCGGCACCAGCCTGTCCGCCTGCGGCGGCAGCGACGACGAGCCGCTGAAGCTGGGCTTCAGCTCGCTGGCCAATTCCATGACCGACGCCTGCGTGGTGCCTGCGGGCTATGTGGCCCAGGTGCTGGGTGCCTGGGGCACGCCGCTCAACGACAGCGCCGCCGAGTGGGACAAGGACGGCAAGAACAGCTCCAAGGACCTGCTCAACTCCACCGGCATGCACCACGACGGCATGCACTACTTCCCGCTGGACGGCAGCTCCAGCGAAGGCCTGCTGGTGGTCAACCATGAGTACATCGACGAGAAGGCGCTGCACCCCGCAGGCCCCACCACGGTGAACAGCAAGCGCCCCGCCGAAGAAGTGCGCAAGGAAGTCAACGCCCATGGCGTGGCCGTGATGCACATCCGCAAGACCGGCAGCGCCTGGGCCATCGTCAAGAACTCGCGCTACAACCGCCGCTTCACCTCGGCCACGCCCATGGCCATCAACGGGCCGGTCGGTGGCACCGACTGGGTCAAGACGCCGTACTCGCCCACGGGCACCATGGTGCGCGGCACCAACAACAACTGCGGCAACGGCACCACGCCCTGGGGCACCTACATCACCGCCGAGGAAAACTGGGCAGCCTGCTTCGTCAACACCAACGCATCGAGCCAGCCTGCGCACCAGGTGCGCGTGGGCGTGCCCACGGCCGCCGGCCGCTACAAGTGGGAAACCGCCGCCGGCGATGCCACCGAAGTGCAAGGTGAATTTGCCCGCTTCAACGTCACGCCCAGCGGCACCAGTGCCCTGAACGACTGGCGCAACGAGGTCAACGGCTTTGGCTACCTGGTCGAGATCGACCCCTACGACCCGGCCAGCGTGGCCACCAAGCGCACGGCCATGGGCCGCTTCGCCCACGAAGGCGCCGCCTACGGCAAGCCCGAAGCGGGCAAGCCGCTGGCCTTCTACAGCGGTGACGACTCGCGCTTCGAGTACATCTACCGCTTCGTGTCGGACGCCAACTGGGATGCGGCCGATGCCCGCCGCAGCGACCGCCTGGCTGTGGGCGCCAAGTACCTGGACAAGGGCACGCTCTACGTCGCGCGCTTTGGCGACGACGGCAGCGGCACCTGGCTGCCGCTGACGCTGGCCAGCGTAGGCAAGGACGGCACCCGCCTGGGCGACAAGTACAAGACGATCGACGAGATCCTGATCAACACCCGCGCCGCAGCCGACTTCGTGGGCGCCACGCCCATGGACCGCCCCGAGTGGACGGCCGTGCACCCCTCCAACGGCGATGTGTACGTGACGCTGACCAACAACACCAGCCGCAATGCCACCACGGGCACGAATGCGCCCAATCCACGCCTGAACAACGCCAACGGCCACATCGTGCGCTGGCACGACACCCCGGGTGCGAATACCTTCAAGTGGGAGATCTTCGTGTTCGGCTCCGAGGCCGGCGCTGCCGCCGACACCAACCGCTCGGGCCTCACGGCGCTGAACCAGCTGGCCAGCCCGGACGGCCTGGCCTTCGACGACCGCGGCATCCTGTGGATCCAGACCGACAACGGCATCGACGGCGGCCGCAACAATGCCGTGGCGCGCTCCACCAACGACCAGATGCTGGCCGTGATCCCCGGCGCCATGACCACCGACAGCAAGGGCACGGGCCCGGTCATCAATGCCCAGAACCAGGGCGACCTGCGCCGCTTCTTCGTGGGCCCGAACGAAGCCGAGATCACCGGCTTCGCGTTCACGCCGGACTACAAGACCATCTTCCTGAACATCCAGCACCCGGTGAACTGGCCGGCCTACGGCACGAGCGACGCCACGGTGGCCGCCTCGGGCACCGTGCGTCCCCGCTCTTCCACCGTGGTCATACAGAAAGCCGACGGCGGGCCCATCGGCGTCTGACAGGGCGTTTTAGGCGCTTTTTCGCAGCAAGCCTTTGCAGGCTGTCACGCGCAGGCGTGGCAGCCTTTTTTCATGCGCGCCTGCCTGGCGGCAGGCTTGCCAGCTTGCCAGCAGGTCGGGGTGTTTCAGTAGTCGGAGCCGTACGGCGACGGCGGCCGTGCGCGCGAAGTGGGTCCGGGGGCCGGTGCTGGTGGCGTGGTGCCGCCGCTGCCGCCAGGTGCTGCAGGGTAGGTGATCTGCCCGCTGCCATCCTTGCTGCCCTTGCGCCCGGCGATCTGCCAGGCAGTGCGCTGGTCCACCAGGCGGGCCAGGAACTCCAGTTCCTCGTCCGTGTGGTTGATGGCGCCGGCCGGCGTCAGCATGCGGCCGTTGCGCGGCGCGACCTCGGCCCAGAAGGCCTGGTGGTAGGACGCCTGGCTGACGACGGATTCGCCCCCGGCCGCAATGTCCACCGTACCGTAGCAGTTGCAGAAATAGCTGCGAAAGTCCTGTTCAGGGAACACCTCGGCATACACCCCCGTGCCGCGGATGCCCGCCGTGGCCGTGGGCATGACCACCTGGCGCTCGCTGCCCCGGCCCCACACGCTGGCCACCGCACCGGTCAGCAGGCGCAGCACTTTCACGGCCATGGGGGTGTCGCCTTCCAGCGAGATGCGGGTGTTCTGGCGCACCATGAAGGCGTCCTTGCCGACGGTGAAGACCACGGTGGAGCCCGGCCCCGTCTCGATCCGGTCACCAGGAGCGATGGCTTCGCCCGCCGCCAGGGCCTGGCCGTTGCGGCGCACATCGCCGCGCATCTCCACCACGTTGCGGCCTTGCTGCGCATGCGCCGCAGTGAACCCTCCAGCCGCCGTCCAGGCGGCAGCCGCCTGCAGCAGGCTGCGCCTCTGGTACCAGACGACTTCGTCTTCAGTGCGGCCCTGGAGTTGGTGTGGGTGCTGGCTGTTCGTCATGGGATTCCTCCGGCGAGGGTTTGGCGGGCGGTTCGAAGCAGTCGCGGAACGTGAACACGATGGAGGTGAAGAACATCGCCGCCAGCATCATGGCCGTGCCGACCATGATGCCACTGGCGGCTGTGCCCAGCCCGGCCAGGGCAATGAGGCCCGACGCAAGGGCCACTACCACGCCAGCCACGAGGAAGATGCCCATCCAGCCCAGACCGAACACGAAGAAGGCACCGAAGTTGCGCACACAGGCCACCAGGCTGAAGAACAGGGCCTTCACGGGCGGCACCCCATGCCAATGCACCAGTCCGGGTGCGTGCCAGAAGGTCAGCGACAAAGGCAGGTACAGCAGCATCGACAGCCACATGGCGCCCTGGAACGATGCGCTTTCGGCCACCTCGCGCGTGAGTGGCGCGCCCCCCAGGTAGACGCTGGCGAACTGGCCGCCGTCGATCAGTGCCGACAACCCCATGATGGACAGGAAGCCCACGGCATACAGCGCGCCCAGCACCAGCATGTCGCGCAGGCGCTGCTGGCCGGTGCGAAAGGCCACCAGCAGCACGGCGGGCGTCGGAAAGCGCCCCATGGTGGTTTCGGCCGCTGCCACCATCATGGCCAGCGTAGCCGAGGGCAGCAGGGCCAGCGCAATCGCCGGGCCCACCAGCGGGACCAAGCTGGCCAGCGACATGGCGGCCATGGTCATGAAGAACAACGCCGCCAGTGCCATGGGTTGGCGCCAGAACGACCGGATGCCGAGCTTGACCCAGGCGATGCCGGTGCGGGCGGGAACGATGTGGAGTTTCATGGATGCAGGGGCGGATCAGGAGGGGACCCGCGCCATCGGGCCTAGCTTCTGGGTGGGGGAGATGGCGACTAATTTACCCCAGCGGACCATGGCGGGGGCCATGTGGGGGCATGCGAAAGGCCCCGGGGCGTGATATTCCTCGCGGAATGCGCGTGCAGATGCCCTGTTTCTGCGCAGAACCGTTCAGTCCAAGTGCACCGGCAGCGCGATGCGCCCGCGCAGCACGCGCTCGAAGTGGGTCGGGTCGTGCGGGGTCAGCATGGAGGCCTCGCGCGGCAGGTAAAAATCCCACAGCCGCGAGATCCAGAAGCGCAAGGCGCCGGCACGCAGCAGGGCCGGCAGCAGTTCGCGCTCGGCAGCCGTGAGGGGGCGCACGGCCTGGTAGGCGTCCAGCATGCGCCGGGCGCGCGCGGCGTCGTGCGTACCGGTGGGCAGGTCGATGCACCAGTCGTTCAGGCACACGGCCAGGTCGAACAGCCAGGTATCGACGCCGGCAAAGTAGAAGTCGAAAAACCCCGTGAGCTCCTCGCCGTCGAACATCACGTTGTCGCGGAACAGGTCGGCATGCACCGGCCCGGTGGGCAGCGCCGTGTAGGCCGAAGAGGCCGCCACATGGTTCTGGTAGGCAAGCTCCGAGCGCAGCAGGGCTGCCTGGCTGGCATCGAGGTGCGGAAGCACCACGGGCACGGTCTCGTTCCACCACGGCAGGCCGCGCAGGTTGGGCTGGTGGCGGTCGTAGCCGCGCCCCGCCAGGTGCATGCGCGCCAGCATGGTGCCCACGGCGGCGCAGTGCACCGGGCCGGGGGCCAACTGGCTCTTGCCGCGCAGCTTGCTGACCACGGCGGCCGGCTTGCCGCACATGCTGTGCAGGATGTCGCCGTTGGCGTCAGCGCGCGGGTCGGGCACGGGCACGCCGCCGTGTGCCAGGTGCTTCATCAGGTGCAGGTAGAACGGCAACTGCTCGGCCGTCAGGCGCTCGAACAGCGTCAGTACGAACTCGCCCTGGTCGCTGGTGAGGAAGTAGTTGGTGTTCTCGATGCCGCCTTCGATGCCGCGCAGCGCGACCAGCTCACCCAGGTGCAAACGGCGCAGCAACTCGCGCGCCTCATCATTGGAGACTTCGGTAAAAACGGCCATCGCTCAGCAGGGGAAATGCGGAAAAAATCCGGAGGAAAAAGCGGGAGCAGGGGGCGCAGCACCCCCGGCCAGGCATCAGAACTTCAGGACGTTCCAGACCCGGGGGCCGGTGTTGGTCTCGGCGCCGTTGAGGGCCCCGGTGCGGCCGCGCGCGCCGTCGGGGGACTGTACTTCGTAGCTGGGCATGTTGCCGGTCTTGGGTTGCACGTTGATGCTCTGCGTCTGGCCGCCCACACGCACCTCGTCGACGCGGCTGCCCGCGTCCTCGATCTGGATGCGTTCGGTGCGCTGGTTGTTGCGCCCGGACAGGGACTCGGGCGTGGTAAGCGCCTCGCCTTGCCGGGGGGCGCCCGCAGGGGCATTCTGGCCGCCGGTCTGGGCCAGTACGGGGCCGCTGGCCAGGGCCAGCAGCAGGGAGAGTTGAACAGCGCGCATGCATCCATTGTAGAGCGCGCCGGGCGGCGGTGGTGCGCGGCCTTTGGCCGTGCACAATTGCCCCCATGAGCAATAAAAAGACCCTGGTGCTGGTGGACGGCTCCAGCTACCTGTACCGTGCCTACCATGCCATGCCCGACCTGCGTGCCGTGCCGGGCGACTCCACGAGCGCGGCCACGGGCGCCATCCGCGGCATGATCAACATGATGCAGGCCCTGCGCAAGGAGGTGCATGCCGACTATGCCGCCTGTATCTTCGACGCCAGCGGCCCCACCTTTCGCGACGAGATCTACCCCGAGTACAAGGCGCAGCGCGCGCCCATGCCAGACGACCTGCGCTCGCAGATCGATCCCATCCACGACGTAGTGCGCATGCTGGGCTGGACGGTGCTGGCGATTCCGGGCGTGGAGGCCGACGATGTGATCGGCACCCTGGCCGTGACCGCTGCCAGCCAGGGCATCGACGTGGTGGTCTCCAGCGGCGACAAGGACCTGTCGCAGCTGGTGGACGAGCACATCACCATCATCGACACCATGAACGGCAAGCGCCGCGACGTGGCCGGCGTGACCGCCGAGTTCGGCGTGCCCCCGCACCTGATGGTGGATTTCCAGACCCTGGTGGGCGATACCGTGGACAACGTGCCCGGCGTGCCCAAGGTGGGCCCCAAGACCGCCGCCAAGTGGCTGATGGAATACGGTTCGCTGGCCGAACTGGTGGCCCGTGCCCACGAGATCAAGGGCGTGGCCGGCGAGAACCTGCGCAACACGCTCGACTGGCTGCCCACCGGCCGCAAGCTGGTGACCATCCGCACCGATTGCGACCTGGTCGAGCACATCGTGGGCCTGCCCGCGCTCGACGCCATCGTGATCGGCGAGCAGCAGGTGGATGGGCTGCGCGACTTCTATGAAAAGTACGGATTCAAGGGCCTGGCGCGCGCGCTGGGCTCACCGGCCGAGCCGCCTGCTGCACAAGCCGCTCCCGCCGCGCGCAAGAAGGCCGGCGATACCGACACCGCCGACCTGTTCGCCGAGCCTGCAGAGGGTGGGGTAGATGGTGCACAGGTCGCTGCCGAAAAGCCGCCCCGCAATGAGCGCTACGAGACCATTCTGACCTGGGACCAGTTCGACCGCTGGCTAGCCACCCTGCACGTGGCACCCCTGACGGCGCTGGACACCGAAACCACCTCGCTCGACGAGATGCGCGCCGAGATCGTGGGCATCAGCTTCAGCGTGGAGCCTGGGGCTGCGGCCTACATTCCGCTGCGCCACGAGGGCCCCGATGCGCCGGTGCAACTGCCCTTCGACGAGGTGCTGGCACGTCTCAAGCCCTGGCTGCAGGACCCGCGCCACCTGAAGCTGGGCCAGCACATCAAGTACGACCGCCATGTGTTTGCCAACCACGGCATCGAGGTGCAGGGCTACGCGCACGACACCATGCTGCAAAGCTACGTGCTCGAAGTGCACAAGCCCCATGGCCTGGCCAGCCTGGCCGACCGGCACCTGGGGCGCAGCGGCATCAGCTACGAAGACCTGTGCGGCAAGGGCGCGCACCAGATCCCCTTTGCGCAGGTCGATGTGGCCAAGGCCGCCGAATACTCGTGCGAGGACTCCGACCAGACCCTGGACGTGCACAAGGCCCTGTGGCCGCTGCTCGAAGCCAATGACAAGCTGCGCTTCATCTACGAACTGGAGATGGCCAGCAGCGAGGCCCTGTACCGCATCGAGCGCAACGGCGTGCTGATCGACGCGCCCACGCTGGCCAACCAGAGCCATGAGCTGGGCCAGCGCATCGTGCAGCTCGAAACCGAGGCCTACGAGATCGCGGGCCAGCCCTTCAACCTGAGCAGCCCCAAGCAACTCGGCGAGATCTTCTTCGACAAGCTCGGCATGCCCGTGGTCAAGAAGACCGCCACCGGCGCGCGCAGCACCGACGAAGAGGTGCTCGAAAAGCTGGCCGAGGACTACCCCCTGCCCGCCAAGCTGCTGGAGCACCGGGGCCTGGTCAAGCTCAAGGGCACCTACACCGACAAGCTGGCCCAGCTGGCGCTGCCGCGCACCGGGCGTGTGCACACCCACTATGCGCAGGCCGTGGCCGTCACCGGGCGGCTGTCGAGCAACGACCCGAATCTGCAGAACATCCCCATCCGCACGCCGGAAGGCCGGCGCGTGCGCGAGGCCTTCGTGGCGCCTGCGGGCAGCGTGATCGCCAGCGCCGACTACTCGCAAATCGAGCTGCGCATCATGGCCCACATCAGCGGCGACCACTCGCTGCTGCATGCCTTCCATGCCGGGCTGGACGTGCACCGCGCCACCGCCGCCGAGGTGTTCGGCGTGGAGGTGGACCAGGTCACCAGCGAGCAGCGCCGCTACGCCAAGGTCATCAACTTCGGGCTCATCTACGGCATGAGCAGCTTCGGCCTGGCCAAGAACCTGGGTATCGAGACCAAGGCCGCGGCCGCCTATATCGACAAGTACTTCCAGCGCTACCCTGGCGTCAAGCAGTACATGGACGAGACCAAGGCTGCTGCCAAGTCCATGGGCTATGTGGAGACGGTGTTCGGCCGGCGCCTGTACCTGCCCGAGATCAATTCCCCCAACGGCCCGCGCCGCAGCGGTGCCGAGCGCGCCGCCATCAACGCCCCCATGCAGGGCACGGCGGCCGACCTGATCAAGCTGGCCATGGTGGCCGTGCAGAAGGAACTCGACGCGCACAAGCCCGGCATCAAGATGATCATGCAGGTGCACGATGAACTGGTGTTCGAGCTGCCCGAGGGCGAGGTGGACTGGGTGCGCAGCCACATCCCGCGCCTGATGGCCGAGGTGGCGGCGCTCAAGGTCCCGCTGCTGGCCGAAGTGGGTGTCGGCCCCAACTGGGACAAGGCACATTGAAAAGCCGCGGCGCTGGCGCGTTCATTGCAAGGTAAAAAGGCATGCGCCTTCGCCACATTGAAGTCTTCAACGCCGTGATGCTCACCGGCAGCGTGAGCGCTGCCGCACGGCTCATCAACGTCACCCAGCCGGCGGTGAGCCGCATCCTCGCGCATGCAGAGCTGCAGCTCGGGTTCGCGCTGTTCCACCGCCTCAAGGGGCGGCTGGTGCCCACCACCGAGGCGCAGACCCTGTACCCGCACATCGAGCGCCTGTTCACCCAGCTTGACGACGTGCAGCGCCTGGCCGCCAGCCTCAAGGGCGACGGGCGCGAGGGCGAGCTGCACATCCTGAGCGTGCTGGCACTGAGCTACGAGGTGCTGCCGCGCGCGCTGCGCAGCTTTCGCGCGCTGCACCCGGACGTGGGCATCACCATCGAGGCGCTGCACTCGCCGCAGATCGTCTCGGCCCTGGTGCTGCAGGAGGCCGACGTGGGCTTCGTGTTCAGCTCCATCGCCCACCCCTCGCTGAGCCAGGAGCACATTGCCGACGGCTACATGGTCTGCGTGGCGCCCAAGGGCATGCTGGCCCCCGCGCTGGTGCGCTCGGGCACCGTGCACCTCACCGACCTGGCCGACACCCCGGTGGTGCGCCTGGACGTGCGCGACCCCATCGGCACCGTGGTCAGCCATGCCTGCCGCGAAGCGGGCGTAGGGTTGCGCACGGCCATCACGGTGCAGACCTACCATGCCGCGCTGGCGCTGGCACGCCATGGGCACGCCGTGGCATTGGTGGATGCCTGCACCGCTGCGTCCGCCGACCGCAGCCAGGTGGATGTGCTGGCATTGGCGCCGCACATCCCCGTGCCCATCCAGTCGCTGCGCACCGTCAACCGCCCGGCCTCGCTGCTGGCCAGCGCCATGACTGCCTGCATGCGCCAGGCCGTGGCCGAGACCATGGCGTCTGCCCCGCAGAGCCCCGCGCCCTGAAGGGGGTCAGCCCGCGAGCAGTTCGGCCACCCGTGCCGCCGTGCCGAAAGCCAGGGTGAAGCCCAGCGCCCCATGCCCGGTGTTGAGCACCAGGTTGGCCGGTGCGCCCGCGTGGCGCCCCACCACCGGCAGGCCGGTGGGGGTGGCGGGGCGCATGCCGGTCCAGGGCCGGGTCGCTTCAAAATCGCTGCAGTGCGGGAACAGCGCGCGTGCGGCAGCGCACAGGCTTTCTATGCGCTCGGGCGGTATGCGTGTGTCGTGCCCTACCAGTTCGGCCATCCCGGCCACGCGCAGGCGCTGGCCGATGCGCGCAAACACCACCTTGCGCGCCGCGTCGGTCACGCTCATGTGCGGTGCCGCCCCCGGGGCATCGCTGGCATCGAGCGTGATGCTGTAGCCCTTGAGCGGGTACACCGGCAGGTGCACGCCCAGCGTGCGCGCCATGCCATGGCTGGCGCTGCCCAGGGCCAGCACGAAGTGGTCGGCCTCCACATTCCCCAGGCGGGTGCGCACCGCCTGGATGCGGCCCTGCCCGGTGGCAAAGCCCTGGATTTCTGTCCCCAGCAAAAAGCGCACACCGCGCGCGGCCAGCAGGGTGTGCAGCCCCTGGCATACCTGCAGGCAGTCGGCCGCGCACTCGCTCTGGGTGTAGATGGCGCCCGCTATGCGGCCCTGGTAGTGGGCCAGCGCCGGCTCCAGTGCCACGCAGCGCGCGGCATCCACGGCTTCCTGTAGGCTGCCGAAGGCGCGCTGCAGTTCCATCTGCCGCCGCGCTGCGCCCAACGCATCGGCGGTGCCGTAGAGCACCAGCTTGCCGGTGGCCGAGAAATCGCATGCCAACTGCTCGGCCTGCAGCATGGCCTCGAAGCGCTCGCGGCTCAGCGCGGCCAGGCCCAGCAGCTTGGCCGTGCTGCGCGCCGAGGTGGTGCGGTTGCAGGCCGCGAGGAACTGCAGGCCCCAGCGCCACTGGTGCAGGTCCCACTGCGGGCGCAGGGACAGGGGCGAGTCGGCCGAGAACAGCAGGCTGGGCAGTTGCCGCCAGATGCCGGCGTCGGCCAGGGGTTGCACGTAGCTGTAGCTCAGCTGCGCGCCATTGCCGCCACTGGCCCCTTCGCCGGGTGCGCCCCGGTCGATCACGGTGACCTCCATGCCGCGCTGGCGCAGCGCGTACGCGGTGGCCAGCCCCACGATGCCCGCGCCCAATACACATACCTGCATGCTCTTTGCTTTGGTTGGTTGCTCTGGCGGCCACTGTAGAAGCCGGCGCCGGGTTTGAACAATGCCGTTGCGCATGGGGGTCATGACGGGAGGTTATGGGGTGGGTATGCCCCAGGCATAACTTTCCGGCATGGCCTCCCCGGTGAAATGAATTGTTCAAAGCGGGGCCAAGTTCCTACAGTGCGTTCACGCCTTGCCTTTTTCTTTCTCCTCATCCACCACCTCACGAAGGGAATTCCATGCGACTGTCCGCCGTCACCCGTGCCGCCCTGCTGGCCACCGGCCTCCTGGCCTGTTCCATCGCCAGTGCCGACACGCTCAAGAAGATCGCCGACACCGGCAAGATCACGCTGGCCTACCGCGAGTCGTCCGTGCCCTTCAGCTACCTGGCAGGCCCGGGCCAGCCCGTGGGCTTTGCGGTGGATATCTCCAACGCCGTGGCCGACGCCGTGAAAAAGCGCCTGAACAACCCGGCCATCAAGGTCGAGCTGCAGCCCGTCACCTCGCTCAACCGCATCCCCCTGGTGCAGAACGGCACGGTGGACCTGGAATGCGGCTCCACCACCAACAACAGCGTGCGCGGCAAGGACGTGCAGTTCGCCACCAACTATTTCTATACCGGCACGCGCCTGCTGACCAAGAAGAGCTCGGGCATCAAGGGCTTCGGCGACCTGGCCAAGCGCAAGATCTCCACCACCTCGGGCACCACCAATGCCCAGGTGGTGCGCAAGTACGACCGCGACAACAAGCTCGACATGGAAGTGCTGATGGGCAAGGACCACGAGGATTCGCTGCTGCTGGTGGACACCGGCCGCGCCGAAGCCTTTGCCATGGACGACATCCTGCTCTACGGCCTGATGGCCAATGCGCGCAACCCGGCCGAGTGGGACGTGGTGGGCGACGCGCTGCAGGTCGAGCCCTATGCCTGCATGCTGCGCAAGGACGACCCACAGTTCCAGGCCCTGGTCAACGGCGTCATCGGCGGCTTGATGAAGTCCGGCGAGTTCGAGAAGCTCTACACCAAGTGGTTCGTGTCGCCGATCGCGCCGCGCGGCCAGAACCTCAAGCTGCCCATGGGCAAGGAGCTGCGCGACAACCTCACGGCCCAGAGCGACAAGCCGGCCATCTGACGGGAGCCACCGAGCATGTTGGCAAGCCATCGCCCCGCCACGCAGACGGTGGGCATCCTGGGCGGCATGGGGCCAGCCGCAGGCGCGGACTTCGCGCGCCTGTTTGTGCAGGCCTGCGGCGAGCGCATGGCGCAGCTGGGCATTCCCGTGCATGACCAGGCCTACCCCGAGCACTGGCTGGCGCAGGTGCCCATCCCCGACCGCACGAATGCCCTGGGCGACACCCGCCAGGGCGCGCACCAGCCGGCCGAGCCCATGCTGCAGGCCACCGGCCGCCTGGCAGCGCTGGGCGCGCGCGCGGTGGCCATCGCCTGCAATACGGCCCATGCCTGGCATGGCCTGCTGCAGCAGCGCTTTCCGCAGCTGGTGGTGCTGCATGGCGTGCAGGAGGTGGTGGCCGGCCTGGCGGCGCGCCAGGTGCGCGGCGTGGGCCTGTTGGCCACGCGCGGCGCCTATGACGCCGGGCTGTACCAGGGCGAGCTGGAGCGGGCGGGCATCGCCTGCTGCCTGCCCTCCGTGGCCGAACGCGAAGAGCTCATGCAGGGCATCTACGACGGGGTGAAGGCGGGCGACTATGCCCTGGCGCGTGAGCGCTTCGGGTCGGTGGCCCTCGCGCTACAGCAGCGCCATGGCATCGGCACCCTGGTCATGGGTTGCACGGAGATACCGCTGGCGCTGGAGGAAAGCCCGGCGCTGCCAGGTTTGTCGCTGGTCAATCCCTCGGCCGTGCTGGCGGCTGCGCTGGCGCGCCAGGCCTACCTGGTGGACACGGTGCCGGCAGCCGCCTGATTCCGGGCCTTCCCCCCTCGGCAGTGCGGCTGCCGTTGCTCCCGCAAGCCCGCGCTGCACAGGCCGGCTGCCCCCTTTCAAGGTGATCTCGACATGACTTTGGCATCCCATGCGTTGTGGAGCCGCCGGTGTGCCCGCATGCCTGCGCAATGGGCCCTGTGCCTGCTGGCCGCAGCGGCAGGCAGCGCGCCAGCGCAGATACCGCCCCCTGCCACCGCCAAGCCGCCCGGCGGTGCGCTGCACCGCATCCAGGCACGCGGCAGCGTAGTCATCGGGCACCGCGAATCGTCAATGCCCCTGTCCTATGTGGCCGATGGCGTGCCCATGGGCTACAGCGTCGATGTCTGCCGGAGCATTGCGCAGGCACTGGGCCGGCATCTCCAGTTGCGCGAGACCCGGGTGGACTACCGCCAGGTCACGTCCAGCACCCGGTTCGACGCCATCGAAAAGGGCGAGGTCGATCTCGAATGCGGCTCCACCACCAACACTGCGGCACGCCGCCAGCGCGTGGCCTTCACCATCCCGCACTTTGTCGCGTCCTCGCGCATGGTGGTGCTCAGCAGCCAGCCCTACGAGCGCATCGAGGACCTGGATGGCAAGGTCGTGGCCTCGACCACCGGCACCACCAACATCGACTCGCTGGCGAAGGAGGCGTTGGCCAAGTCCGTGCGCATCCGCGTCGAGCCGGCAGCGGACCACGCGCAGGGCTTTGCTTGGGTGGTGCAAGGCAAGGTGCAAGCCTTTGCCATGGACGATGTGCTGCTGTTCGGCCTGCGCGCCAGCCACGGCCGGCCCGAGGACCTCAAGGTGATCGGCAAGCCCATGACCATCGAGCCCTATGCCATTGCCTTCGAGAAGAACAACCCCGAGCTCAAGGCGGTGGTGGATGCGGAGCTGCGCCGCCTCATCCAGACGCGGGAGCTGCACCGCCTCTACGGCAAATGGTTCACCGCGCCCATCCCGCCGCGCGGCATCAACCTGGGCATGCGCATGCCGCACCTGCTCGTGGATTCGCTCAAGTACCCGACCGACTACGTCCCCCAGTAGGCAAGGGGCAAAAGGCCGTCCAGAAGGTGCGGCGTTGGCAGCTGCCGCGCAAACCGCCTAGACTGCGCGCTCGCCCTGTCCCATTTACCCATTGGAGATCAACGATGCTGAGCGACGACCACCGACAGGATACCGAGGCCCTGCTGCCCGGCCGTACCACCGAAGCCGGTGCCACGCGCCGCCTGGCCCTGCAGACGGCCATCGGCCTGGGCTATGCCGCCGCCGCCGCGCCGCTGATGGCGCAGACAGCCATCGCCACCCCTGCCGATGGCCTGACGGCGGGCGAGATCAGCTTCACCGTGGGCGGCTTCAAGGTGCCCGCCTACCGCGCGGCGCCCGCAGGCAAGACCGGCCTGCCCGTGGTGCTGGTGATCCAGGAGATCTTCGGCGTGCACGAGTACATCGCCGACACCTGCCGCCGCTTCGCCAAGGCCGGCTACCTGGCCATCGCCCCGGATCTGTATGCGCGCCAGGGCGATGCCTCCAAGTACACCGAGGCCGCCAAGCTCATGGCCGAGATCGTCTCCAAGGTGCCCGATGCGCAGGTGATGGCCGACCTCGACGGCGCCGTGGCCTGGGCCACCGCCAACGGTGGCGACGCTGCGCGCATCGGCATCACCGGCTTTTGCTGGGGTGGCCGCATCACCTGGCTGTATGCAGCGCACGGCCCGGTCAAGGCCGGCGTGGCCTGGTATGGCCGCCTCGTGGGCCAGGCCAGCGACCTCACGCCCAAGCACCCCGTGGACATCGCGCCCATCCTCAAGGCGCCGGTGCTCGGCCTGTACGGTGAAAAAGACACCGGCATCCCCCTTGACACGATTGATAAGATGAAAGCTGCCCTGGCCGGTGGCACTGCCGCCGCCAAGGCTTCGGAATTCGTGGTGTACCCTGACGCGCCGCATGCCTTCCATGCCGACTACCGCCCCAGCTACCGCAAGGAAGCGGCCGACGATGGCTGGAAGCGTGCACTGGCCTGGTTCAAGGCGAACGGCGTCGTCTGACCGACCGCTCTCCTACAATCAGCCGCCCCTGTCTTCAGGGGCGGCTTTTTTCACGCCGATGCAGGCCCATCCCCGCAAGGGGCTGCCCAGCGCCGGCCGGAAGCCCGCGGTGCCCCCCGATTGACATAAGAACATCTACCTATCGCTCAATGGACGGTCACATACAGCTATGACTCTGATAGCAATCATCCTCGCCACCCTGGCTGCCGGCATCGGCAGCGTGTGGCTGGCCGCGCTGCTCATGCGCATGGGCCTCGGCGGTCGCACGGACAGCGTGGGCCCCCAGCACCTCTTGAGCCTGGCGGCCGGCGCGCTGCTGGCCACGGCTTTCATGCACCTCTTGCCCGAGGCCTTCGAGAGCCAGGCCGGAGCACACGACCTGTTCGCCACGCTGCTGATCGGCGTGGTCTTCTTCTTCCTGCTGGACAAGGCGGAGCTCTGGCACCACGGGCATGAGCACAGCCACGCGGCGCCGGAACCGACCCCGCACGCGGAACACGACCATGCCCATGGGCATGAGCACCACCATCATCACCACGGTGCCCCGCGCACGGGCGGCTGGGCCGTGCTCACGGGCGACAGCGTGCACTGTTTTGGTGACGGTATCCTGATCGCATCGGCCTTCATGGCCGACATCCGTCTGGGCATGATCGCCGCCGTCTCGGTGCTCGCGCACGAGGTGCCGCACCACATGGGCGACCTGGTGGTGCTGCGCCAGACCAGCCCCAACCGGCGTATGGCGCTGGTCAAGGTGTCGCTGGCGGGCGCCGTCACGGCACTGGGCGGCCTTGTGGGCTACTACCTCGTGGGGCAGTTGCAGGACCTGCTGCCCTACTTCCTGGCCGTGGCATCGAGCAGTTTCATCTACGTGGCCCTGGCCGACCTGATTCCCCAGCTGCAAAAGCGCCTTTCCGCGCGCGAGACCGTGGCCCAGATTGCCTGGCTGATCGCCGGCATGGTGATCGTCACCCTTGTGAGTGGAGCGGCCCATGCCCATTGAAGGCGCGGAAAAGAACATGGTCACGATCTACCACAACCCCCGTTGCGGCACCTCGCGCAGCACCCTGGCCCTGCTGCGGGAGCGCGGGGTGGAGCCCGAAGTCATCGAGTACCTCAAGACCCCGCTGGACCGCGCTGCGCTGCAGGCGCTGGTGGCGGCCATGGGTGTGCCGGTCATCGACCTGGTTCGCGCCAAAGAGGCGGTGTTTGCCGAATTGAAGCTGGGCGAGCCGGGCGTGACCGACGCCCAGCTCATCGACGCCATGGTGGCCCACCCCATCCTCATGAACCGGCCTATCGTCGCCACGCCGCTGGGCACACGGTTGTGCCGGCCGGCAGAGACGGTGCTGGAGATCCTCTAACCACAGGTCAGCGCGCCAGTTCCTCGCGCACGGCCGCCACCTGCCGGCGCGAGACGGTGAGCACCTCCGTCATGCCCTGCAGGCGCACGGCCCAGCCGTCGCCTTCCTCCGGGTCGTAGTGCTTTTCGAGCGCGCGCACGGCGCGCCGCGCCACCAGCGCATTGCGGTGGATGCGAAGGAAGCGCGTGGGGTAGCGCGCCTCCAGTTCGCTCAGCGCGCCGTCCATGATGTAGCTGCGCGTGGCGGTGCGCACCGTCACGTACTTCTGCTCGGCCTTGAAATACAGCACCTCGGCCAGCGGCAGGCGTTCGGTGCGGCCCCGGTCCTGGATCACCAGCGCCTCGCCATCGGCCGCCGAAGCGGCTGCCGGGATGTGGGCCGGGCGGGTGGTGCGCTGCACCTTGGCCAGGGCCTGCTGCAGGCGCTCGCGCCGCACGGGCTTGGTCAGGTAGTCCACTGCATCGAGCTCGAAGGCACTCACCGCATGGTCGGCATGCGCGGTCACGAAAACCACGGCCGGTGGGCGCGCCAGCGCCTGCAGGGCGTGCGCCAGGCCCAGGCCGTCCTGGCCCGGCATGTGGATGTCCAGCAGCACCAGGTCGAAGGCGCTGCCCCCGGTGGGCCCCAGCAACGCCATGGCCTCGCCGGCGTTGCCGGCTTCGGACACGGTGGTGTGCAGTGTCTCGGCGCAGTCGCCCAGCAGGGTGCGCAGGCGGCTGCGGGCCAGGGCTTCGTCGTCAACGATGAGGATGTTCATGGCGCGGCATTGCGGGTAGGAGCGGAAGGAGGCGGGGTGGAGGGGGAGGGCGGCGTCGCGGGCCGGCCATGCCGCCTCGGGCGCCGGGATACGCGGGCCGGTGCGCCCTGCACGGGCAGAGAGATGCGCACCTGGTAGAGGCCATCGAGCACCCCGGCGGTGAATTCGCCCTGCACATCATGCAGCAGGGCCAGGCGCGCACGCACATTGGCCAGGGCGATGCCATGGCCGCGCGGTACGTCGTGGTAGCGGATGTCGCTGGCGGGCAGCGTGTTGGTGATGCGCACCACCACGCGGTTGCCGCGCAGCTCGGTCATCACCTTGAGCTTGCCACCGCGCGGGCTGGGTTCCACGCCGTGCTTGACGGCATTTTCCACCAGCGGCTGCAGCAGCAGGGGCGGCAGGCGGGCGCTGTCGGTGCGCGGGTCTAGGCTCCACTGCACCTGCAGGCGCTTGCCAAAGCGCACCTCCTCGATGCCCAGGTAGCGGCGCGCCAGGGTGATCTCCTCGGCCAGCGTGGTCGATTCGCCCTGCTCGACGAGCGCCACGCGGAACAGGTCGCTAAGGTCTTCCAACAGCGATTCGGCCTTGGCGGGCTCCTTGCGCACCAGCGCGATCGCGCTGTTGAGCGTGTTGAACAGAAAGTGCGGGCGAATGCGCGACTGCAGCTCGGTCAGGCGCGCCGTGGTAGCCGCCGGGGTGCGCCCGCGCGCACGCAGGACCAGGGCCGCGACCAGCAGGGCCGCGAGCAGCGCCCCCGTGGCGGCACTGGCCACCCAGGGCGAGCGCTCGGCCACACCGGCCAGCGTGAGCATGGCGCAGGCGTACAGGCCCGCCAGTGCCCCCAGGGCCACGCCGGCCGCATATTGCGGGCCGGTGCGCAGGTTCTGCAGCACCGTCTTCAAGCTGCAGGCCGTGATCAGCCAGGCCAGCGTGGCCGGCAGGGCGCCGCCCGTGACCAGGGCCATGCTGGCCAGCCACTGGGCCGGGGTCTGGGCGCCGAACAGGGTGCCCACGCCCACCACGACCTCGACGAACAGCACGGCCCGCAGCACCACGCCAACCTGGCAGGCGTCGAACACCAGCGCCCTTCCGGCAGGGGGCTGGCCACTGCGCGAAGGGCCTCTGGGCGGGTCCGATTCGGCGTCGGGAGGCGGGGTCGATAAAATTTGCGTGTTTTGCATTGCGGCATCCGGGTGTTCCGGGTGTCAGAACTACCGGATTATTGCCCTCCCATGTCCAACAGCCAAGCCAATAGCGCGCCGTCCGCGCCCTCCCACAACCAGCTCGACACCAAGGCACAGGCCTGGTCGGCGCTGTTTTCCGAGCCCATGAGCGACCTGGTCAAGCGCTACACCTCCAGCGTCTTCTTCGACAAGCGCCTGTGGCAGGCCGACATTGCCGGCAGCCTGGCGCATGCCGACATGCTGGCCGCGCAGGGCATCATCAGCGCCGAGGACCATGCCTCGATCCAGCGCGGCATGGCGCAGATCAGCGCGGAAATCGAATCCGGCGGCTTCGAATGGAAGCTTGACCTCGAAGACGTGCACCTGAACATCGAGGCACGCCTGACCCAGCTCGTGGGTGACGCCGGCAAGCGCCTGCACACCGGCCGCAGCCGCAACGACCAGGTGGCCACCGACGTGCGCCTGTGGCTGCGCGGCGAGATCGACCTGATCGCCGATCTGCTCAAGGAGCTGCAGGTGTCCCTGGTGGACGTGGCCGAACAGAACGTGGAAGTCATCCTGCCGGGCTTCACCCACCTGCAGGTGGCCCAGCCCGTGAGCTTTGGCCACCACATGCTTGCTTATGTGGAGATGTTCGCGCGCGATGCCGAGCGGATGGCCGACGTGCGCCGCCGCGTCAACGTGCTGCCCCTGGGCGCCGCCGCCCTGGCCGGCACCACCTACCCGCTGGACCGCGAGCGCGTGGCGCGCACCCTGGGCATGCAGGGCGTGTGCCAGAACAGCCTGGACGCCGTGAGCGACCGCGACTTCGCCATCGAGTTCACCGCCGCCGCCAGCCTGTGCATGGTGCACGTGAGCCGCTTGAGCGAAGAGCTCATCATCTGGATGAGCCAGAACTTCGGCTTCATCAAGATCGCCGACCGCTTCACCACCGGCAGTTCCATCATGCCGCAGAAGAAGAACCCCGACGTGCCCGAACTGGCGCGCGGCAAGACCGGCCGCGTGGTCGGCCACCTGATGGGCCTGATCACCCTGATGAAGGGCCAGCCCCTGGCCTACAACAAGGACAACCAGGAAGACAAGGAGCCGCTGTTCGACACCGTGGACACGCTCAAGGACACGCTGCGCATCTTCGCCGAGATGGTCGGCGGCCAGTTGAACCCCGCCTCGGGCAAGAAGGAGGGCGGCATCACCGTCAACGCGCCCGCGATGGAGCAGGCCGCGCTCAAGGGCTATGCCACCGCCACCGACCTGGCCGACTACCTGGTCAAGAAAGGCCTGCCCTTCCGCGACGCGCACGAAACCGTGGCCCACGCCGTGAAGGCCGCCGTCTCGCACCAGGTGGATCTGTCGGAGCTGCCGCTGGCCGTGCTGCAGGGCTTCCACCCGCAGATCGAGAAGGACGTGTTCGACGCGCTGAGCCTGCGCGGCTCGCTCAATGCGCGCAACACCCTGGGCGGCACCGCGCCTGCCCAGGTGCGCGCCCAGTTGGCGCGCCACCGCGCACGGCTGGCGTAACTCCTGGCTGGGTGTATTTCTTGCATGGTGAGGTAGCCGCCCACCGGCGGTGCATGACAGCGCAGCAGCGTGCGGCTACGATCCTCGCCTGTTGCATCTAAGAACGTGTTTGCGATCTTTATGGGGCCGCGTTGGGGCGCAATCGGGATGAGTGGATGCTTCGGGTGCGCCGCATGGGCTCATGCCCATGCAAGCAGCCGGAGCGTCCAATCGCCCGATTTCGCCCCAGCCCTTCGGGCAAGTGCCTTGCCGGGCGGTCTGCGGCGTTGCGGCGCTTGTTGATAGCCGAGCTATCAACTGCGCACCGCGCCTTGCACCCCATCCCGGCAAGGCTCATGCGCGGCCCCATAAAGATCGTAAACACGTTCTAATTACCTATCCGCTGGAGCCCCCGCATGACCTCGCCTCGCCGCCGTCTTCTCGTCAACACCCTGCGCACCGGTGCGCTGCTGCTGGGCCTTGCGGCCGCAGGCCTGGCATCGGCCCAGCCCAAGCCGATCCGGCTGCTGGTGGGTTTCCCCGCTGGCGGTGGTACCGATGCCATCGCGCGCACCCTGGCCGAAAAGCTCAAGGACGAGCTCGGCACCTCGGTGGTGGTCGAGAACAAGCCCGGCGCAGGCGGGCAGATCGCCGCCCAGACCCTCAAGGCCGGCCCGGCGGACGGCACGGTGTTGTTTCTCACCCACGACCACACCATCTCCATCCTGCCCCAGGTCGTGAAGAACGCCGGCTTCGACCCCGCGCGTGATTTCGTGCCCGTGGTCGGCATCGCCACCTTCGTGAATGCCTTCGCCGTCTCGGGCGGTACGCCCGCCAAGTCGTTTGCCGAGTACGTCAGCTGGGTCAAGAGCGCCGGCGGCGGCAAGGGCGCCGTGGGTATCCCCGCCCCGGCATCCACCCCGGAATTCCTGGTGAAGCTGGTGGGCGGCAAGTTCGGTATCGACCTGGTGTCGGCACCCTACCGGGGCAGTGCGCCCATGATGGCCGACATGCTGGGCAACCAGATCGGTGCCGGCGTGGCCTCCATCCCCGATTTCATCGAGAACCACAAGGCTGGCAAGGTGCGCGTGGTGGCCGTGCTGGGCAAGGCCCGCCAGGCCGCCATGCCCGATGTGCCCACCTTCGACGAACTGGGCCTCAAGGGCTTCGAGGACCTGCCCTACTACGGCATCTATGCCCCCACCGGCACGCCGCAGAAGTTCGTCACGGATTTCTCGAACGCCGTGGCCAAGGTGATCGCCATGCCCGAGGTGCGCGACCACCTCACGGCCATGGGCCTGACCGTGGGCCATATGTCGCCCACGCAGTTCGCAACGCGCGAAAAGGCCTACACCGCCGCCTGGACCAAGATCATCAAGGACACCGGCTTCGTGGCCCAGTAATCCCGTCTGCGCAGGCCGGCTCCCATCCCCTTTATGCCCACCGCCCGCCTGCCAGCGCACTGGCTGCGTTCCCGCTTCCTGCCCTTGCTGGTGGGACTGGCTAGTTGCGCGCTGGCCATGCTGCTGGCCTGGCTGGTGATCGACATCTCGAACACCAAGGCGCGCACCGAGATCGCGGCGCGTGCACAAACCCATCTTCTCGAAATTCGCGACCGGCTGGACCGGCAGTTGCAGAGCACATTGTCGGTGCCAGAGACCGTGGCCGCCTTCGTGGCAGCGCAGGGCCAGATGGAGCCCGAGATCTTCGCCTCGGTGGTGGGGCGGCTGCTGGAGAGCCAGCGCAACATCCGCAACCTGGCGCTGGCGCCGGACAACGTCATCAGCGACATCTACCCGCGCTTGGGGAACGAAAAGGCCCTGGGCCTGCGCTACCTGGACAACCCCCAGCAGCGCGGCGCGGTAGAGCGCGCCATCCAGACCCGGCGTACCGTGGTTGCCGGCCCGATCCCGCTGGTGCAGGGCGGGCTGGGGATCGTCAGCCGTACGCCGGTATTCCTCACCAGCCTGCCGGGGGCCCGCCCCGGGGCGGAGCCACGCTATTGGGGCATCGTCTCGCTTGCGGTGAATGCCGATACGCTGTTTGCCGATGTGGGGCTCAACACGGACCAGATGGGCTTCCAGGTGGCAGCCCGCGGGCTTGATGCGACCGGAGCCCAAGGGGCCGTGTTCATTGGTCGCGCAGCCCTGTTTGACGACAAGCCGGCCACGCTCGACGTGCCTTTGCCCGGGGGTGGCAACTGGACCCTGGGCGCCGTGCCCGTGGGTGGCTGGAAGGCCGCCGGCAGCGCGCCCGCGCTGGTCGTGACCATGTCGTACGTGTTTGCCGTGTTGCTGGGCCTGCTCAGTGCCTGGCTGGTGCGTGCCCACCAGCAGGTGCTGGCGCTGGCCAGCCACGACCGCCTCACCGGGCTGCCCAACCGCCGCCTGTTCGAAGACCGCCTGTCCCAGGCCGTGCTGGCCGCCTACCGCGACCACCGTGCCGGCGCGCTGCTGCTGGTTGACCTCGATGGCTTCAAGGCCATCAACGACAGCATGGGACACGGCTGCGGCGACCAGGTGCTGGTGCGGGTAGGCCAGCGCCTGGCGGGGCTCGCCCGTGCCAATGACACGGCTGCACGGCTGGGGGGCGACGAGTTCGCCCTGGTGTTGAATGCGGTGACTTCGCCGCAGGCCGCGATGGAAATCGCCCAGCGTGTCATCCAGGACATGCTGGCACCCATCGGCCTGGACAACGGCGAGCATGTGCGCATCGGTGTCAGCATCGGTGTGGCCGTGTTCCAGGGCGACGCGGCCGAGGCCCTGCCGGCGCTGATCGACCGGGCCGACCAGGCGCTGTATGCCAGCAAGCGCACCGGCAAGGGCAAGGCCACGCTGGCCGACTCGGCCGAGTTGCACACCTATGCGACGCAGCCGCTGAACAGCTCCACCATGCCGTGAACCATCCACTCGGATGGCTGTGGCAGTGCCCATGGCTGGATTGGCCTGACGGGCCAGCCGAAGTTGTAAAACATGGGGTGGATGCGGTGAAATTGCCGAAAATGGCCCCATCTGATAATGATGTGCCACTTCCTGGAACCCATGCCATGAAGCGATTTCCCCGCCTTTCCAAACTCGCCCGGCGCCTTGCGCTGTCGGGTGTGCTGGTGTCGAGCACGGCTGCGGTGCATCCGGCCCCCGTGGGCGCTGCGGGTTCGGCGCCCGGGTCCAAGACGACACAGTCATCGTCCGCCTCCCACTATGCGCGTTGGCAAGCCAGCATGGACGCGTTTGCCTCCGCCGACAAGGCCCAGGCGCCTGCCGAGGATGGCGTGCTCTTCGTGGGCAGCTCCACCATCCGCTTCTGGACGCAGTTGCCGCAGGATTTTCGCGACGTGCCGGTGGTCATCAACCGCGGCTTTGGCGGTTCCACCATGGCCGACTGCCAGTACTTCGTGAAGCAGTTGGTACTGCAGTACCGCCCGCGCCAGGTGTTCGTTTATGCCGGGGACAACGACCTGGCCGAAGGCCGCTCGCCCCAGCAGGTGCTCGAGAGTTTTGAGGGCTTTGTGGCCGCCGTGCGTGCCGAACTGCCCGACACGCGCATTGCCTATATCTCCATCAAACCGAGCCCCTTGCGCGCCGAGCTGATGCCCAAGGCCCGCGAGGCCAATGCCCTGCTCGCAGGCTATGTGCGCAGCTTGCCCAACAGCGATTACATCGACATCTTCACGCCCATGCTCGACCTGCAGGGCGCGCCCCGGGCCGAGCTCTTCGGGCCGGACCGCCTGCACATGAGCGATGCCGGCTACCGGCTGTGGCGCTCGGTCATTGCCGACTATGTGGGCCGTGGCCAGCCCGCGCTGCAAACTGCACCGGGCAAGGCGGGCAACGAAACCGCTGCGGCTGCGGTGGTCGCGGTACCTGCCCTGGCGGCCGCCCAGGTCAGCACCGGCCGCTGAGCTTCCCGCAGTTGCCTCAACCCGGCGCGACCTTGGCCTTCGGCGGGTCGCGCGGCTTGGGCTGCACCCCCTGGCGGGCGGACGCAGGGGGGTACATGGGTGGGCGTTTCTGTCCGGGTGCCAGGACCGCCGGCGGGGTGGTGTCCTCCCCGGGTTTCTTTTCCAGCCACAAGGTGGCGCGTGCCACCGCATAGAGCACTGCGAAGGCTGCGGCCAGCAGGGCCAGGTCCATTCCCCAGGGACGGTCGTACTTCGCCCCCAGCCCCGCCAGCACCACGAGCACCAGTACCAGGTGCGCGCAGAACACCGGCAGGGACGCCGACCCCAGCGTCTCCAGCCAACGCTGGCGCGGCATGCGGGTGGCCAGCCGAGGACCGTAGTGGATGGCAAGCACCACCAGCGCAAACAGGTTGATCATGCGCATCGGCCCCAGGGCCCATTTGTCGAACCAGGGGTTGAACCCGGCGTACGGACCCTCGGGATGGAACGGTATTTGCCCGACCAGGTGGCGCCAGCACATCAGGAAAATGGCCAGGGCCAGGGCCAGCAGCACCGACCAGCGCGGAAAGGTGAACGACGGCGCATTCGGGTCATTGCGCGTGGCGCCCATCCACAGCCCCAGCATCCACAGGAACTGCCAGCTCCACATCACGAAGGCCCCCGTTTCGTTGAAGGGCACGGGTAGCGGCACGATGGCGTTGATGCCGTCGTACACCCAGTGCGACAGACCGAACTGCGCGGCCAACCAGACCAGCCCGCTCACCACCATCACCGGCCGCCAGCCCCAGACAAAGGCCAGCACCATCACCCAGGGGCTGGCCAGCATGAACAGCACGTACAGCGGCAGGATGTCCAGGAGCGGCGGCTCATAAAGCAGCAGCAGCCCACCCACCAGTGCGGTGAACGGCTGCTTGACGTAGAAGTTCAGCAGGTCCACCACGGCAGGCTGCTCGATGCGGATGCCGATGAAGGCAATCACGGTGAACAGGAACAGCAGCAGCGCTGCGTGGCAGGCGTAGATCTTGAGGGCCCGGCGCCAGAAGGCGTGGTGCATCTCGGCCACGCTCTTGCGCCAGGCCACACGGCCGTAGACCATGCCGGCCATGTAGGCCGACAGCAGCACGAAGCCCTCCGCCGCCGAAACGAAGCCGAAGGGCTGGCCCAACGGCGAGGTGAACCGCGTGGGCAGATGCGTCACTGTCATCAGCAGCAGCATCAGCCCCCGGGCTGCATCGATTTCCCAACTGCGTGGGGACGGGGCGGGCGCGGGGGGCATGGCAGCTCCTCAGGCGAGGGTGCGTACTTTCGGCTCTCTGTCCCACTGCCGTGTCTGCGCGGCGGCGATGAAGGCCTTGCTGTCCTTGGGGTCCACCACGCCGGCATCGGGCTCTATGCCGGCGGCCTGCACGATGGCCTGCGATCCCGGGCAGGCGCCTATCGCCTTGAGGTGGCCGAAGGCATCGCGGAACCAGTCCACGGCTGCGGCTTCGCGGGAGAGCTTGTTGCCCATCTCCGTCGAGAGGATGGAGGCCACGGCATCGAACACCGTGGACGGCGTGCCGGCCAGTTGTCCATCGGCGGGCAGCCGGCTGCCGTCGTCCATCTTGGCACCGCCCACCTTGGGGGCCACGATCTTCACGGTGGCACCGGCCTTTTCCACGGCCTTCTTGAAAGTCGCAACCGACTTCGCGTTGGAGCCATCGTCCACCAGCAGGCCCACGCAGCGGCCCTCCAGCGTGGGCTTCATGCGGTCGATGATGCGCAGGGCAGGCGAAAGCGGCATGTCCTGTGGCTGCACCGCGGCGGCGGGAGCGGGTGGCAGGGCGTCCATGCCCAGGCCATCGGCCACGCGCTGGGCGAGGGCTGCGTCCACATGCTGCAGGTGGCCCACCACCGCTTCGCGCACATGCACCGTGGCCACCTTGGAGAGCTCGAACACGATGGCCGAGGCCATGTGCGCCTGCTCCACCTCGCTCTGGCTGCGAAAGAACATGCGCGCCTGGCTGTAGTGGTCGGCGAAGCTCTCGGCGCGCACCCGGCCCTTGGCGCCGTCGTCGGCGGGACGTTCAGCAAAGTGTTTGAAGCCCTGCGCCAGCGAGGCGCGCGGCGTATCGCCCTGCAGGCTGCTGGGCTCGTAGTTCACGCGGCCCTTGGGCACCTGCATCTGCATGTGGCCATCGCGCTGCATGTTGTGGAATGGGCACTTGGGAGCGTTGACCGGGATCTGCGCGAAGTTCGGGCCGCCCAGGCGCGACAGCTGCGTGTCCAGGTACGAGAACAGCCGGCCCTGCAGCAACGGGTCGTTGGAGAAGTCCACGCCCGGCGGCACGTTGGCGGGGCAGTAGGCCACCTGCTCGGTCTCGGCAAAGAAGTTGTCGGGCCAGCGGTTGAGCACCATGCGGCCGATGGTGCGCAGGGGCACCAGCTCCTCGGGGATCAGCTTGGTCGCGTCCAGGTGGTCGAACGGGAACTTCGCCGCGTCTTCCTCGGTGAACAGCTGCACGGCAAAGTCCCACTCGGGGTAGTTGCCGGCCTCGATGGCTTCGAACAGGTCGCGGCGGTGGTAATCGTTGTCTGCCGCCTGCAGCTTCACGGCCTCGTCCCACACGGTGGACTGGATGCCGAGCTTGGGTCGCCAGTGGAACTTCACGAAGGTGCTTTTGCCCTCGGCGTTGACCAGCCGGAAGGAGTGCACGCCAAAGCCCTCGATCATGCGCAGGCTGCGCGGGATGGTCCGGTCGCTCATGGCCCACATCACCATGTGCAAGGTTTCAGGCATCAGCGAGACGAAGTCCCAGAAGGTGTCGTGCGCACTGCCCGCCTGCGGGTAGCCGCGGTCGGGCTCCATCTTCACGGCGTGAACCAGATCGGGGAATTTCATCGCGTCCTGGATGAAGAACACCGGGATGTTGTTGCCCACGATGTCCCAGTTGCCCTCCTGGGTGTAGAGCTTGACAGCAAAGCCGCGCACGTCGCGCGGTGTGTCCACCGATCCGGCGCCGCCGGCCACGGTGGAAAAGCGGGTGAAAACGGGCGTCTGCACGCCGACTTCGGTCAGCACGCGGGCGGTGGTGAATTCGGCCAACGACTCGGTCAGCTCGAAGTAGCCGTGCGCGGCTGTGCCGCGGGCGTGCACGATGCGCTCGGGAATGCGCTCGTGGTCGAAATGCGTGATCTTCTCGCGCAGGATGAAGTCTTCGAGCAGCGTCGGCCCGCGGGGGGTGTCGCGCAGCGAATTCTGGTTGTCGGCGATCGGAATGCCCAGCTGCGTGGTCATGACGGGGTGATCGCCGCCGGCTTGCTGTTGCAATTCGTCACCATTGCCACGCTGGGTGTCTGGGGACGGGGTGGTGGAAGGGGTCGAACGTGGCTTATCCGCAGTTTTGCGGATGGCTGGGGACTTGGCCATGGATGCTCCAGAGAAGGTGTCGTGGGACGGATCAACAAGCATCTTTCGCCAGGGAAGGTCACGACGGGGTAGGACCATGGGCCGTCCTCCTGTCGGCCGCGTAAAAATGACCTCTGCGTGAAGTGGTGCACGCTCTGGATACGTAAGTGCTTGCAACGCAGGCCTGCATGCCATGCGGTTTTGTTACGCTTGCCAGTTCCTTTGGAGGGGATCGCGTGAAAGCCAAGAACTGGATGTTTGCCGCCGGCCTGCTGCTGGCCACCGTGGCCGCAATGGGGTCGGCCCATGCCCTGCAGATCACGAGCCTGTCCCCCCAGGGTGAAGTCGCCCGTGTGCGCCAGATGGTGGCCAAGTTCGACGCGGCCGCCGTCAATTTCGGCGACCCCAAGGCCCCAGCCCCGCTGACCCTCAGCTGCAGCGACGCTGCCGCCACCAAGGGCAACGGCCGCTGGACAGGCGAGAAGGAGTGGGTTTTCGACTTCGAGAACGACCTGCCCCCCGGCGTGCGCTGCACCGCTGCGGTCAAGGCGGGCTTCAAGTCGGCCTCAGGCGCGGCGCTGACCGGGCCCACCAGCTTCCAGTTCAACACCGGTGGGCCGTTCGTGCAGAACATGCGCCCCGGTACCTACCAGGAGATCGACGAAGAGCAGGTCTTCGTGCTGCAGCTCAACGGTCCGGCCACGCTCGAGAGCATCAGGGCCAACACCTGGTGCACGCTCGAAGGGGTGGGCGAGAAGGTGCCCGTGCGCCTCATCGAAGGCAGCCAGCGCGACGAGATCCTCAAGTCCCTGGGCCTGGACAAGCGTGCCGCGCAGCAGCCGCTGCAGTACGTGAGCCTGGCCTGCAACCGGCGCCTGAGCTCCGGTTCGCGCGTGCAGTTCGTCTTCGGCAAGGGCGTGGCCACGCCGAGCGGTGTGGCCAACGCGGTGGAAAAGCGCTTCGACTACAAGGTGCGCGAGCCCTTCTCGGCCGAATTCAACTGCGAACGCGAGAACGCGCAGGCCGCCTGCCTGCCCATCCGCCCCCTGTCCCTGACATTCAACGCCCCGTTGCCACGCAAACTGGCGGCCGCGATCCGCCTGAAATCGGCCAAGGAGACGATCAAGCCCCAGTTGGAAGGCGGCGCCGACGAGGACAAGAACCCCGATGCCCTGGTCAACAGCGTGCAGTTCGCCGCCCCGCTGGCTGAGAACACCCCGTTCACCATCGAGCTGCCCAACGACCTCAAGGATGCCTCGGGCCGCACGCTGCGCAATGCCGACAGCTTCCCGCTCAAGGTGGCCACGGGCGGCATGCCGCCACTGGCCAAGTTTGCGGCCGCACCCTTCGGCATCGTCGAGCGCTTCGCCGAAGGCCCCGAAGGCCCGGCACTGCTGCCCGTGACCCTGCGCAACGTGGAGGCCGCCCTCAAGGTGCAGGGCCTGCAGGCGGGCACCGGCACACCGGCTGCTCCTGCCGGCAAGGTCAGCACCCTGCGCCCCACGAGCGATTCGGACATCATTGCCTGGTTCCGCAAGGTCAAGCGCTACGACAACTACAACATCGACCGCAAGGAAGCGCGCCGCGACACCAAGGGCCCGCTGCCCAAGGTGATCGACAACGAGCGCGACTACGTGCAGTCGCGCATGGTCTCGCTGCTGGGCGGCCAGGGCGGTGTGAAGACGCTGGACCTGCCCAAGCCCGCGAGCAACGACCCGCGCCCCTTCGAGGTGGTGGGCATTCCGCTCACGCCCGGCTTCCACGTGGTGGAGATCGCCTCGCAAAAGCTCGGCACTTCGCTGCTGGACGAGCGCCATGGCGACGCCCGCACCATGTACGTGCGCACCTCGGCACTGGTGACCAACCTGGGCGTGCACTTCAAGCTCGGCCGCGAGAACGCGCTGGCCTGGGTGACCAGCCTGGACAAGGGCCAGCCCGTGGCCGGCGCCACAGTGCGCGTGTCCGACTGCACCGGCAAGGAACTGGCCACCGGCACCACCAACGCCCAGGGCGTGGCCAGCATCGAAGGCCTGTCGCCCGAACCCGAGCAGTGCGGCGAGGACGGCGAGCGCTCCTACTTCGTCAGCGCGCGCAGCAAGGGCACCGACAACGTGGAGGACATGGCCTTCACCTGGACCGACTGGCAGCGCGGCATCGAGCCCTGGCGCTTCAACGTGCCCACCAGCAGCGAAGCCAACCCCAACGAGCGCGCCCACACCATCTTTGACCGCACGCTGTTGCGCGCCGGCGAGACGGTGTCGATGAAGCACCTGCTGCGCAGTGAAACGCGCAAGGGCTTCGCGGTGTCCGACAGCCGGCCCGAGACGCTGGTGATCACCCACATCGGCAGTGGCCAGCAGTACACGCAACCCCTGGTCTGGCGCACCACGGCCACGGGCGGCCTGAGCGCGCAGAACACCTTTGCCGTGCCACCGGCCGCCAAGCTCGGCGTGTACTCGGTGGAGTTGCGCTCCGACGCCGGCAATGAACGCAGCCTTTCCACCGGCCAGTTCCGGGTGGAGGAATTCCGCCTGCCGGTGCTCGAAGGCCGCATTGCCCCCGCCGACAAGAAGGCCCTGGTGCGCGTGCGCTCCGTGCCCACCGACGTGCAGATCAACTACGTGGCCGGCGGCGGCGCGGCCAACCTGCCGGTGCGCGTGTCGGCCATGGTGCGCGGCAAGTCCCTGCAGTACAACGATTACGACGCCTTCAGCTTCAACCCGCCGCGCAAGCGCGGCCAGTCGAGCAACGGCAACAGCGACGATGAAGAGGCTGCGGCCAGCCAGGACAGCCGCGTGATCGCCGACAAGCTGCCCGTGACGCTGGACCGCAATGGCGCCGGCAAGGTCACCATCGACAACGTGCCCCAGGGGCGCCAGCCCCAGGACCTGGTGATGGAGGCCACCTACGCCGACCCCAATGGCGAAGTGCAGACCCTGCGCAGCACGCAGACCGTGTGGCCTGCGGGCGTGGTGGCCGGCATCAAGACCGAAGGCTGGGTCTCTGCCCAGCAGAAGATCCGCTTCCAGGCGCTGGCACTGCAGCACAACGGGTCGGCCGCGGCCGACGTGCCCCTGCAGGTCAAGGCCACGGCGCGCATCACCACCACCACGCGCAAGCGCATGGTGGGCGGCTTCTACAGCTACGACAACCAGACCGAGACCAAGGACCTGGGCACGGTGTGCAGCGGCAAGAGCGACAGCCGCGGCCTGCTGCTGTGCGAGTCCAAGCTCGACGAGGCCGGCGAGGTGGAACTGGTGGCGATCGCCAGCGACCGCGAGGGCAACACCAGCGAGGCCGCGTCCTCGGTCTGGGTCACGCGCCAGGGCGAACTGTGGTTCGGCGGTGAGGACCACGACCGCATCGACCTGCTGCCCGAGAAGAAGAGCTACCAGCCGGGCGACACCGCCAAGTTCCAGGTGCGCATGCCGTTCCGCTTTGCCACGGCCCTGGTGGCCGTGGAGCGCGAGGGCATCATCGACACCCGCGTGGTGCAGCTCAACGGGCAGGATCCGACCATCGAGCTCAAGATCGAAGAGGGCTGGGGCCCCAATGTCTACGTGAGCGTGCTGGCCCTGCGCGGGCGCCTGCGCGAGGTGCCCTGGTACAGCTTCTTCACTTGGGGCTTCAAGTCGCCACGCGAGTGGTGGAACTCGTTCTGGTACGAGGGCAAGGAATACCAGGCCCCCACGGCCATGGTGGACCTGTCCAAGCCCGCCTTCCGCCTGGGCCTGGCCGAGATCCGTGTGGGCACCAAGGCCCACCAGATCGACGTGAAGGTTGTGGCCGACAAGGAGAGCTACCCGGTGCGCGGCAAGGCGCAGGTCACCATCACCGCCACCTTGCCCAATGGCAAGCCCGCCGCCAACGCCGAGGTGGCCCTGGCCGCCGTGGACCAGGCGCTGCTGGAGCTGATGCCCAACACCAGTTGGAACCTGCTCGAATCCATGCTGCAGCGGCGCAGCTGGGGCGTGCAGACCTCCACGGCGCAGATGGAGATCATCGGCCGGCGCCACTACGGCAAGAAGGCCGTGCCCGCCGGCGGCGGCGGCGGCCGTGCGCAGACGCGCGAGCTGCTGGAGACCCTGCTGCTGTGGGAGCCCGCGCTCAAGCTCGACGCCAATGGCCAGGCCAAGGTGACGGTGCCCCTGAACGACGCGCTCACCACCTTCAAGATCGTGGCCGTGGCCGATGCCTCGGTGGGCCTGTTCGGCACCGGCAGCACCAGCATCCGCGCCACGCAGGACCTGCAGATCATCAGCGGCCTGCCGCCGCTGGTGCGTGAGGACGACCAGTTCCGCGCCCAGCTCACGCTGCGCAACACCACCAAGGCGGCCATGAAGGTCGAGGTGTCGCCGCGCGCCACGCTGCTGGACCTGAAGCCCCAGACCATCGACATCCCCGCGGGCGAGTCGCGCGAGGTGGCCTGGAACGTGACCGCCCCGGCGCAGCTGGCGCAGACCCGCTCCGAAGCCATCCTCTGGGAGATCGATGCCAAGGATACGGTGAGTGGCGCGCGCGATGCGCTCAAGGCGCGCCAGCGCATCATCCCGGCCATTCCGCTCACGGTGCAGCAGGCCACGCTGGTGCAGGTGGACGGCAGCTTCAACCTGGACGTGAACCCGCCGGCCGACGCACTGCCCGGCCGTGGCGGCCTGAAGATGTCGCTGCAGCCCAAGCTGGCCGAAGGCCTGCCCGGCGTGCGCGACTGGTGGGCCAACTACCCCTTCATCTGCCTGGAGCAAAAGACCAGCAAGGCCGTGGGCATGCGCGACGGCAAGCTGTGGCAGACCGTGGTGGCCCAGTTGCCCACCTACCTGGACAGCGACGGCCTGGCCAACTACTTCCCGCCGCGCGACGGCGATGCCAACCGCGGCAGCGACACCCTGACGGCCTATCTGCTGGCGGCCACGCACGAGGCCAGCAGCATCGACCCGGCCTTCGCGCTGCCCGATGAAGCGCGTGCACCCATGGAGCGCGGCCTGATCGCCTTCGTCGAGGGCCGCATCCAGCGCGAGTTCTGGAGCCCGCGCAAGGACCTGGACATGCGCAAGCTGGCCGCCATCGAGGCCTTGTCGCGCTACGGCAAGGCCCAGGGCCGCATGGTCAGCAGCATCACCGTGGCGCCCAACCAGTGGCCCACGCACTCGGTGATCGACTGGGTCAACGTGCTGCGCCGCGTGGCCGACGTGCCCGAGCGCGACAAGCGCCTGGCCGAAGCCATGCAGGTCCTGCGCAGCCGCCTGTCCTTCCAGGGAACCAAGCTGATCTTCAGCACCGAGCAGGACGACTACTGGTGGTGGCTGATGCAGAACGGCGACGTGAATACTGCCCGCCTGATGCTGGCCGTGATGGACGATCCGACCTGGAAGGACGACATGGGCCGCCTGGCCAACGGCTTCATCAGCCGCCAGCAGGGCGGTGCCTGGCACACCACCACGGCCAACCTCTGGGGCGGCCTGGCCCTCGAGAAGTTCTCGGCCAAGTTCGAGGCCATGCCGGTCGCGGGCAACACCAAGGCCAGCCTGGGGGCCAACAGCGCCAGTGTGGACTGGAGCAAGGTCGAGCGCATCAAGACCAGCGACGCCAGCGGCGCCGCGCACCAGACCACCTGGTTCGGCGCGCCGGCGGCGCCCGGCAACCTGCGCAACAACAGCATGTTCCTGCCCTGGGCGGCAGCGGGTGGCAAGGAGAGCCTGGCGGTGGCCCACCAGGGCACGGGCAAGCCCTGGCTCACGCTGCAATCGGTGGCGGCCATCCAGCTCAAGGCCCCATTTGCTGCCGGCTACGCCATCAAGAAGACCATCACCCCGGTGGAGCAGGCCAACAAGTCGCTGCCTGCCGGCCAGTACACGCGCGGCGACGTGCTGCGCGTGACGCTGGAGGTCAACGCCAGCGCCGACATGACCTGGGTCGCCATCACCGACCCGGTACCCGGTGGCGCCACCATCCTGGGCAGCGGCCTGGGCCGCGACTCTGAGATCGCCACCCAGGGCGAAAAGCGCAGCGGCAGTGGCTGGCCGGCGTTCGAGGAACGCAGCTTCGAGTCCTTCCGCAGCTACTACCAGTACCTGCCCAAGGGCACGGTCAAGATGGAGTACACGGTGCGCCTGAACAACGTGGGCGACTTCGCGCTGCCCCCGAGCCGCGTGGAGGCCATGTACGCGCCCGAAATGTTCGGCGAGTTCCCCAACGCCCGCGTGAAGGTGGAGGCCGCCAAGTGACACTTCGTACTGCAGCGCCACCACGCAGGCCCGGGCCATGAACGCCAGCGTCTTCGTGGAGCTGCGGTTCTGGGTGCTGGTGGTCTTCTCGCTGGTGCTGCCTGCGGGCATCTATGCGGCGCTGCTGCGTACCCGCGCCATCTCGCGCCTGGCGGTGCTGGGCTTTGGCATTGCACTGGTGCTGATTGCCGGGGTCGACGTCTACCTGCTGCAAAGCCTTGCGGCGTTGGCCCGGCATACACCCTCGATGGCCGACGATGCGGTGTTTCTCTCCGAACTGTCGATTGCCCTGTATGTGCTCCCCGTGGTGTTCGGGGGGATCGGCGTGAACCTGATCTCGCACGTGCTGCTGCACCACCTGACCGAAGCGGAAAAGCGTTTTGAACGGGAGCATCCCGGTGCGTGAAGCATGCCTGTGGTGGCGCCGTCTGGCGCTGGCCTTGGCGGCCGCAGTGGCGCTGCCTGCCCACGCCATCCCCACCTTCGCCGAGGTGCGCCAGGACTTCAAACCCTCGGACACCCTGGTCCTCTCGCAGGAGGGTGAGGTCGTCCAGCGCCTGCGCACCGATGCCACCGTGCGCCGGGGCCAGTGGGTGCCGCTGGCCGATGTATCGCCCGCGTTGCGCGCGGCCCTGGTGCTCAGCGAGGACAAGCGCTTTTACGAGCACAGCGGGGTGGACTGGCGCGCGGCATCGGCGGCGGCCTGGGGCAACCTGTGGAACCAGCGCACACGCGGTGCCAGCACCATCACCATGCAGCTGGCCGGCCTGCTCGACGGCGACTGGCGCCAGGGGCCGGGCGGGCGCAGCGTGGTGCAAAAGCTCGGCCAGACGGTGGCCGCCCAGGTGCTGGACCGCCGCTGGCGCAAGGACCAGGTGCTGGAGGCCTACCTCAACCTGGTGCCGTTTCGCAGCGAGCTGGTGGGCATCGATGCGCTGAGCCGCACCCTGTTCGACAAGGCCGCCCACGGGCTCGATGACCGCGAGGCGGCCGTGGCCGCTGCGCTGGTGCGCGCCCCCAATGCCCGGCCTGCACTCGTGTCGCAGCGGGCCTGCGGCGTGCTGCGCGACCTGCAGCAGCGCCCCGGTCAGCCCGCGGTGCGCGTGGACTGCGATGCGCTGGACCTGTTCGTCACCGCGGCCCTGCAGCGCCGGGCCTTCGACGCCAGCGAGGGCATTGCGCCCCATTTCGCCCGCTACCTGCTGCGCCAGCAGCAGGCCGTGCCGGGCGCGGCCCCCGTGCCTGAACGGGTGGCCAGCACCCTGCGGGCGCCCCTGCAGCGTTTTGCCGTGCAGACGCTGGCCCAGCACCTGCGCGAGCTACAGGGCCGCAACGTCGAGGACGGTGCGGTGCTGGTGCTCGACAACGCCACGGGCGCCGTGCTCGCCTGGGTGGGCTCGTCGGGGCAACTGAGCCAGGCCGGCGAGGTCGATGGCGTGCAGGCCCTGCGCCAGCCGGGCTCCACGCTCAAGCCTTTCCTGTACGCCCAGGCCATTGCAGAGCGGCGGCTCACCGCGGCCTCGCTGGTGGACGACTCGCCCGCGCACATCGCCACCGCCAGCGGCCTGTACATCCCGCAGAACTACGACCGTCAGTTCAAGGGCTGGGTCTCGGCGCGCACGGCGCTGGCCGCCTCGCTCAACGTGCCGGCCGTGCGCACGCTGGTCATGGTCACGCCCGATGCCTTCCACCGCCAGCTCGGCGCCCTGGGCCTGCCGTTGCGCGAGAGCGGTGACTACTTCGGCTACAGCCTTGCCCTGGGCAGCCCCGAGGTGCCGCTGCTGCACCTGACCAACGCCTTTCGCACCCTGGCCAATGGCGGAAGTCGGGGCTCCGTGCGCGTGTGGCCCGCACAGCCCGGCGCTGCGCCGGTGCGGGCCATCGATGCCGGCGCCGCCTTCATCGTGGGCGACATCCTGGCCGACGGCAATGCGCGCTCGCGCACCTTCGGCACCGACAGCGTGCTCGCCACGCGCTTCTGGTCGGCCGTGAAGACCGGCACCAGCAAGGACATGCGCGACAACTGGGCCGTGGGCTGGTCCGAGCGCTACACCGTGGGCGTGTGGGTCGGCAACGCCAGCGGCGCCGCCATGCATGACGTGAGTGGCACCAGCGGCGCGGCACCCATCTGGGCCGCAGTGATGGGCTTCCTGCATGCGCGCGAACCCAGCCACGCGCCAGCGGCTCCCAAGGGCCTGGTGCGCCAGGCCGTGCAGTTCGGCGCCTTGCAGGCTGCGCAGGGGAGTGCGGCGGGGGCTGCGGCATCGCTGCCGCTGGAGGCCGCGCGCCAGGAATGGTTCGTCCCCGGTACCCAGCAGGCGCGCTTCGCCATCGACCTGGGGCCCACCGACGAACCAGTGGTCGCCAGACGCGGCGCCAAACCTTCCCGGGCCTTGCCTGCAGCAGCGGTGGAGGCCGCCGACGATCCATCGGCGCGGATCCTGGCGCCGGTGCCGGGCACGATCATTGCGCTTGATCCCGACATCCCCCCCGACCGCCAGCGCCTGCAGTTCGTGGCCAGAGGTGGGCGCGACCTGCGCTGGCGCATCGACGGGCGCGAGCAGGGGCGTGGTGCACGCTGGGCCTGGCCGCCCTGGCCTGGGCGGCACCAGCTGGAATTGGTGGATGCGCGTGGCAAGGTGCATGACACGCTGCAGTTCGAAGTGCGGGGGGCGGGCGTGCTGTCGCGCAAATAAGTGCCTGGAAAGCCCTGCCTTTCTGGCCATGGGCGGGCTATCGCCAGCGTTACACTGTGTTGCAACTAACCGGGAGATGTGCGTAATGCCTCCCTTGCCATGCCAGTTTGTCCATGCATTTTTCCCGCCAGTTTTTCTCTCATAGGCTGATCTGGATGGCGCTGCTGGTGTCCCTGGGCATCGGCCTGCTGTTTGCCCGAACGATTTGGACCATGCGGGAAGACAGTTGGGACTACGCCAGCCGCACCAACGCCAATCTGGCAAGCACACTGGAGCGCAGTATTGGCGGCACTCTCCGCTCGCTCGACGAGTCGCTCAAAGGTGTAGTGGCAGGGCTCGAGCGCCCCGAGGTCATGGCGCTGCCCGCCGATATCCGCAACGGTGTGCTGTTCGACAACTCCCTGCAGGTGCCGGGCTCGGGATCGGTATTGGTGGTCGATGACCGGGGCGACATGGTACTGGACTCTTCCACCCTGAAGCCACGCCAGGCCAATTTTGCCGACCGGGACTATTTCCTTGTGTTTGCCAAAGGCAGCCACCAGGGGTTGCACGTGGGCCGCCCCGTGCCCTCGCGCCTCACCGGCTTGTACATTCTTCCGGTGACGAGGGCCTACCACCGCGCAGACGGTTCCTTCGCGGGGGTGGTGGTCGGAGCCATTCGCCTGAGCTACTTCGACGGGCTGTTCGGCTCGCTCGATCTGGGGACCGGCAGCCGGGTGGACCTGTACCGAACCGATGGGCTGCTGATCTCGCGTTTTCCGCAGCACCAGGCTGATGTGAACACCTCCATTGCCGGCACGGCCGCCCTGGCACGGCTGCAGGCTGACGCGGTGGGTATTGACGCGGTCGATGCGGCTGGCGCCGACGGCACGCGCCAGCTGCAGGCCTGGGAGCATGTGGGGGCGTACCCGCTGATCGTGAACGTGGCGCAGTCGAGCGACACCGTCCTGGCCAAATGGCACCGCAGCGCCTGGGTGCTCGGGGTGTTCTCGGTACTGCTGATGGCCGGCTGCGTAGGGCTGGCCATGCTCTTCGTGCGTGAACTTCTGCGGCGCCAGGCCGTGAGCGCCGAGCTGCGCCTGGCCGAGCGCGACCGCCAGACCATCCTGGACAACCTGCCTTCGCTGGTGAGCTATTGGGATGCAGACCTGAACAACCGCTTTGCCAACAGTGCCTATGACACCTGGTTCGGTGTGCCCGCCGACCAGTTGCGCGGCATGCACTGCCGCGAGCTGCTGGGCCCTTCTCTGTACGCCATGTGCGAGCCCTTCCTGCGCAGCGCGCTGCGCGGCGAGCGCCAGCTCTTCGAGTGCACGGTGGCCGACAAGACCGGCGTGCTGCGCCATGCCATCGTCTCCTACGTGCCCGACATGGATGGCGGCGCGGTGCGCGGCGTCTTCTCGCAGACCACCGACATCACCGACCGTAAGCGCATGGAGGAGCAACTGTTCGAGGAGAAGGAGCGCATCCGCCTGACGCTGCAGTCCATCGGTGATGCAGTGATCTGCACCGACGCGCAGGGCTCCATCACCTACCTGAACCCCGTGGCCGAACGGCTCACCGGCTGGCAGGCCTTTGACGCCGCCGGCAGCCAGGTCGACGCCGTGGTCTGCCTGCACGATCCCGCCACCGGCATGCCCATGCCCAGTCCGCTGCGCCAGGCCATCCAGGGCGTGGCCCAGGAGGTGTCGGTGCGCGGCGTGGTGCACCACCGGACTTCGGGCCAGCGTTTCGACGTGCAGGAAACCGCCAGCCCCATCACCGACCGCCACGGCGCGGTGACCGGTGCGGTGGCCGTGTTGCGCGACGTGACCGAGGCGGTGGCCATGCAGGCGCGCATGGCCCATCTGGCGCAGTACGATGCACTGACCGACCTGCCCAACCGCCTGCTGTTGCAGGACCGGGCCCAGTTGGCGATTGCGCACGCGCGGCGCGACGGCCGCAGCCTGGCCGTGATGTACATCGACCTCGATGGCTTCAAGGGCGTCAACGACCGCCTGGGGCATGACATGGGTGACCGGCTGCTGGTGCAGTTCGCCCAGCGCCTCAAAGGCGCCGTGCGTGAGTCGGACACGGTGTGCCGCCAGGGCGGCGATGAGTTCGTGGTGCTGCTGCCGGGCCTGGAGGATGTGGAGGGCGCCTGCAGCGTGGCGCGCAAGATCCTGGCGACGGTGCCCACCCCGTTCGACCTCGCAGGCGAGCCCCTGTCCATCGGCTTGAGTGGCGGCATCGCCGTGTTTCCCGCGCATGGCAACACCTTCGAAGAGCTCACGCAGCACGCCGACGCCGCCATGTACACCGCCAAGCGCAGCGGCCGCCTGCAGTTCATGTTGTACGCGGGCCCCGGGGCCGAGCCACGGGTGATCAAGCAACTACTGCCCGAACCGGGTTGACGCGCTCGCGCGTTGCAGGGGCCTGCGCAGCGCAGTGGGCGGCATGCGTCTATGCTTGGCGGCTCTGTCCGCTTTTTCATTGCCTCCCATGCATGCGCTCGCCCCGGTGTTGTTCGTCCTGATCTGGTCCACGGGCTTTCTTGCAGGGCGCGGCGTGGCCAGCCATGCAGACCCTTTCTGGTTCCTGGCATTGCGCTTTGCCTGTGTGGCTGTTGCCTTCATCGGTGCGGCACTCTGGGTGCGGGCCGCCTGGCCCAAGGGGGTGCGGCGCATCGCCATGCACCTGCTGGCCGGCGCGCTCATGAGCGGGCTGTACCTGGGGCCCAGCTGGTGGGCCATGTCGCAGGGACTGGCGGCGGGCATCATGTCGCTCATCGGTGCGCTGCAGCCGCTGTTCACGGCGCTGCTGGCGGTGGCCGTGCTGGGCAAGCGGCTGTCGCCCACTACCTGGGGCGGGCTGGCGCTGGGCTTTGGCGGCGTGGGCATGGTGCTGCTGCCGCGGCTGCAGGCGGCCGATGCCAGCGTGCTGTCGCTGCCCGTGGTGCTGGTCGCGGCGGGCAGCATCTTCTCGCTCACCTTGGGTTCCATGGTGCAGAAGTCGCCGCTGGCCGCGGGCGACGACCTGCGCAGTGCCAGTGCCGTGCAGAACATCGGTGCCGTGGCGGTGCTGCTGGCCATGGCGGGCGCGGTCGGCCAGCCGCACTGGGACAATTCGGCCGCGCTTTGGGGCTACCTGGCGTTCTCGGTGCTGGTGCTGTCCATTGGCGGGGCCACGCTGCTGATCTGGCTCATGCGCCGGGGCGAGGCCACGCGCACCACGGCCCTGCTGCTGGCCGTGCCGCCGCTGTCGGCGCTGCAGGCCTGGTTCATCTTCGGCGAGACGCTCTCGGCCATCCAGCTCGCGGGCTTCGTGGTGGCCATCGCTGGCGTGGCACTCGCCCGGCGGTGAGCCGCCATGCAAAAATTTCAATGCACGCGCAAAAGCCTTCATGCTGCCCCGGCTGCGGCGGGGCTACGATGCGCTGCATCCATAACAAGGGGACCCCGTGCCTGACCTGTCCAAAATCACCTGCATCGAAGACCTGCGCGCCATCGCCCAGCGCCGCGTTCCGCGCATGTTCTATGACTATGCCGATTCAGGCTCGTACACCGAAGGCACCTACCGCGCCAACACGGCCGACTTCCAGGGCATCAAGTTGCGCCAGCGCGTGGCCGTCAACATGGAAGGGCGCAGCACCCGCACCACCATGCTCGGCCAGGACGTGGCCATGCCCGTGGCGATTGCGCCCACCGGCCTCACGGGCATGCAGCATGCCGATGGCGAGATCCTGGGTGCGCGTGCGGCCAAGGCCTTCGGCATCCCGTTCACGCTGTCCACCATGAGCATCTGCTCGCTCGAAGACATTGCCGAGAACACCGGCCGCCACCCCTTCTGGTTCCAGGTCTACGTGATGCGCGACCGCGACTTCATCGAACGCCTGATCGACCGCGCCAAGGCCGCCAACTGCTCGGCGCTGCAGCTCACGCTCGACCTGCAGATCCTGGGCCAGCGCCACAAGGACATCAAGAACGGCCTGTCCACCCCGCCCAAGCCCACCCTGCGCAACCTCATCAACCTGGCCACCAAGCCGCAGTGGTGCATGGGCATGCTGGGCACCAAGCGCCGCAGCTTCGGCAACATCGTCGGCCACGCCAAGGGCGTGGGCGACCTGTCCTCGCTGTCATCGTGGACGGCCGAGCAGTTCGACCCCCAGCTCAACTGGGGCGACGTGGAGTGGATCAAGAAGCGCTGGGGTGGCAAACTGGTGCTCAAGGGCATCATGGACGCCGAGGACGCGCGCCTGGCCGTGGACAGCGGGGCCGATGCGCTCATCGTCAGCAACCACGGCGGGCGCCAGCTCGACGGTGCGCCTTCATCCATCGCCGCGCTGCCGGCCATCGCCCAGGCGGTGGGCAAGGACATCGAGGTCTGGATGGACGGCGGCATCCGCAGCGGGCAGGACGTGCTCAAGGCCCGCGCCCTGGGCGCGCAAGGCACGCTGATCGGCCGCAGCTTCCTCTACGGCCTGGGCGCCTTCGGCGAGGCCGGCGTGACCCGCGCGCTGCAGATCATCCAGAAGGAACTCGATATCACCATGGCCTTCTGCGGCCATACCAACATCAACACGGTGGACCGCTCGATCCTGCTGCCGGGCACGTACCCGGTGTAGGCGCCCGGCAAGCTCGCGGGCCTTCTCCAGCCTGCATGGCCTCCGTGTCCTTTGGAGTGGGCTGGGCGCCTCGGCAGCGCGCTATAACCGACACATGACGCTTTCATGGATGGCCTGGGCCTGGATTCCCCTCACCCTTTGGGCCGCACTCGCGCAGACGGCGCGCAACGCGGCCCAGCGCTCGGTCACTGCCGAGCTGGGCACGCTGGCCGCCACGCTGGTGCGCTTTCTCTACGGGCTGCCGCTGGCCACGGCCTGGGTGGCGGGGCTCACCTGGGTGGGCGCGGGCTACCCGGTTCCCCACTTTTCACTGCCCTATGCAAGTTGGCTGGTCATGGGCGCGCTGACGCAGGTGGGTGCCACGGCCTTCCTGCTGCTGGCGATGAAGGAGCGCAACTTCGTGCTTGCGGTGGCCTATTCCAAGACCGAGGTGCTGCAGGTCGCGCTGTTCTCGGCCGTGCTGCTGCAGGAGCTGCCGGGCCCGCTGGCCTTTGGCGCCATGGCCGTCGCCACGCTGGGCGTGGTGCTGCTGTCGCTGCCTGCGGGCGGCTGGCGCACGCTGCGGGCCGGTGAGGGCGGCGGCAGCAAGCTGGTCGCCTATGGCCTGGCCTCGGGTGCGTGCTTTGCCCTTGCCAGCGTGGGGTTCCGCGGGGCGTCGCTGGCGTTGGGCGATGGCGTGGCGCCCTGGGTGGCCGGCGCCTGGGGCGTGTTCTGGGCTCAGTTGCTGCAAAGCATTGTGCTGGGCGGCTGGCTGCTGGCGCGCCAGCCCGGCGTGGCCGGGGCGATTGCGCGGGCCTGGCGGTTGTCGGTGGTGGCGGGCTCCATGGGGGCGCTGGCGTCCATTGCCTGGTTCACGGCCTACGCCATGCGCCCGGCGTCGGACGTGCGAACGCTGGGCCTGGTCGAGGTGCTGTTCAGCTACCTGGTGTCGCGCCGCATGTTCCGCGAAAGCCTGTCGCGCACCGAAGGCATCGGCCTGGCCCTGGTGCTGGCGGGGCTGGTGGGCATCTGCGCCCAGTGGTAGCGGGGTTCCATGTCAGGGGGCAGGCACGGCCGTCAGCCGCCTCAGCGTGGCCAGGTAGGCCACCACATCTTCGCGTTCCTGCGCGTTGTCCAGGCTGTAGTCCATGGCCTGGCCCGGGATCAGGGCCTCGGGGTCGGTCAGCCAAGCCTTGAGTGTAGCCCGCGTCCACAGCAGCTTGCTGCTCTGCAGCGCGGGTGAATACTCGTAGTCCTTGAGGGCACCCGCACGGCGGCCCACTACGCCCCGGTGGGCCGGGCCCTCGCGGTGCGCGTCCACACTGTGGCAGCCCGCGCAGTGCTCTTTGTACACGGCGCGCCCTCGCTCCACCGATTGGGCGGATGCGCTGGCGCTGGCCATCCACAGCACGCTGGCGGCCAAAGCCGCGATCACCCCTTTCGCATCACGCCGCATGGCTGCGTCCCTGCCAGATGCCGGGGCGTGGCGTGAAGGGGGCGTGGGAGTTCGGTGGGATGCTGTTGTTCATGAGGCCAAGCGGGTCGATGGTGAGAAGGGGCGGCGGCTGCAAGGCGCCGCCCTTTGCCGTGCCACCTCTATACGCAACAGGCCTCCCATTGGATGCAGCCAGGGCGCGCTGTTCGCATGGTGGGGCTTTTCCGGGGGCACAAAGACCCGCCAGTGCATCCAGACGCCGGTTTGTGGCGTATCCACAGCAGACCACCTGGAACTTCCTACGTGACTTCCGGCCTTTCCCACACAATCGGCGCATGAGCACCCTCACCCCAGACAGTGAACTGATGTACCTCCTTGACCGCATCGCCGCGCAGGACGACTCCGCGCTGAAAGCCTTGTACGAGAGCACCTCGTCCAAGCTGTTCGGCCTGGCGCTGCGCATCGTGCGCCACCGCGACGTGGCGGAAGATGTGCTGCAGGAAGCATTTTTGAGCATCTGGCGCGGTGCGGGCAACTACCGTGCCTCGCTGAGCCCGCCCATGGCCTGGATGGGGCTGATCGTGCGCAGCCGCGCCCTGGACGCGCTGCGCAAGCGCAGCTCCGAGCGCAGCGACCTCACCAATGAGTTCGACGACGAGATGGCGCAGACCCTGGAGGGCGATTCGCCCAACCCCATGGACGTGACCCAGGCCAGCGAGCAAGCCTTTGCACTGCACCAGTGCCTGGGCAAGCTCGAACACAAGCAGCGCGAGGTGGTGAGCCTGGCCTACCTGCGCGACCAGAGCCACAGCGAACTGGCCGAGCAGCTGCAACTGCCCTTGGGCACTGTGAAGAGCTGGATCCGGCGTGGCCTGGAGCAGTTGCGCCAGTGCATGGCCCGTTACATCTGAGGGGGCACCATGAACATTACCCAACACCCCGAACTGCTCGACCGCCTGGCGGCGAGCTACGCGCTGGGCACCCTGCGCGGCGGCGCACGCCGCCGCTTCGAAACCCTGGCCCGCGAGCACGCGGCGGTGCGTGCTGCCGCCCTGGTGTGGCAGACCCATTGGTCGGGCCTGGCTGAATTGCAGGAGCTGGCCCAGCCCGATGCGGCCGTCTGGAAACGCATCGACAACTTGGTGCAGGCCGACCGGCAGGCCCAGGCCATGCAGGCCGCGCGCCTGGCGAGCCAGGAGCCGGTCTTGCCAGGAGCTGTCGGGCCCGGCGGCTGGCTGCGCAGCCTGCTGCTGTGGCGTGGCGCCGCGGCAGCGGGGGCCCTTGCCACGCTGGTGGCCGTGGTGGTCGGCGTGCAGGTCAATGGCGGGCTGCGTGCCAGCACCGGTGCCCAGATTGCCGAGCTGCGCCAGCAACTGCAGGCCACGCCGCAGATTCAGTACGTGGCCGTGCTGGCCGATGACAAGGCCGCTGCCTCCATGCTGGTGACCTTCGACCCCAAGAACAACCAGCTGGTGCTGCAGCGCGTGGGCGGCTTCCAGGAGGGGTCAGACAAGTCGCTGCAGCTGTGGGCGCTGCCGCCTGCGGGCGGCCCGCGCTCGCTGGGGGTGCTGGGCCAGGAAAAGCTGCTCAACCTGACGGCCGGCGAAGCCGACGTGCGCCAGGTGCCGGCCCTGGCCATCAGCCTGGAGCCGCGCGGAGGCGTGCCCAGCGCGGGCGGCCCCACGGGACCTGTGCTGTTCAAGGGCGAGCTGATCCAGCGCATGCTGTAGGCGGCGCAACGGCCCAACCGACTGGGCGGCTGGCGCGGCGGCGTGGTTTTTCCGCAAAAATTGAGGGCGGATGCTTTTTGTTGCATCCAGCCGTGAACACGGTGCGTAATGGAAGGTGCAACATCTGCTGACAGCACCGACATCCCCGGAGACGCCCCGATGAAAACACTGCCTCCTTCCTCCCTTTCGCCCATGGCCCGGGCGCTTGCCCTAGGCCTGGGCATCGGCCTTGTCGCGGTGGCCGGCGCCGCCCGCGCCGACACCGGCAAGCTGCTTTTGACCGGCGGCGTCAGCACCATTGCCGGCTCGGCCGGTGGCGGCCTCACACCCTGGGCCGTGATCGGCAGCAATGCCACCCAGGGCGAAGTCGGCTTCAGCGGCTACGCCACGCGTGCCGGCACCCAGGACTACAGCCTGACCGGCTACGGCGTGGCGGTAGGCTTGTACGACCGGGTCGAACTGTCACTGGCACGGCAGGATTTCGATGCCTCGCCAGCACTCGCCCTCAATGGGGTCGCCGCCTTCGGCGTCACGCCGGGCCAGCACATCAAGATGGACGTGGTGGGCCTGAAGGTAAAGGTCGCAGGCGACGCCGTGCTCGACGCCGACACCTGGATGCCGCAGATCGCGGTGGGCATCGAGCACAAGCGGGCCAGCCCCGGCTCCATCCAGTCGGTCTACAACTTCCTAGGCGTGAAAGACAGCGGCACCGATCTGTACGTGAGTGCCACCAAGCTGTTCCTGGCCCAGAGCCTGCTGGTCAATGCCACGCTGCGCTCCACCAATGCCAACCAGAACGGGCTTTTGGGCTTCGGCTCTGCCGCGCCCGGCAAGAACGGCCGCAGCCTGCAGCCCGAGTTTTCGGTGGCGTACCTGGTGAGCAAGAACGTTGCCGTAGGGGCTGAATACCGCTTCAAGCCCAACAACCTGCAGGCGCTGGGCGCTTCAGCGGGTCTGGGCGCCGGGCTGCGCGAGGACGACTGGAAAGACCTCTTCGTGGCCTGGGCCCCGAGCAAGCACCTGTCGTTCACACTGGCCTACGTGGACCTGGGCCGCATCGTGCCCGGCGTTACCCAGGGCCGGCGCCAGACGGGCTATTACCTGTCGGCCCAGGCCGCGTTTTGAAATGAAACACCCCCTGAGTCGCTTCGCGCCTTCCCCCTCTCTCGACTCGCTGCGCGAGTCGGGAGGGGGACGCCCCCAGCGCGGCGGGGCGGCCCTTGCGCGGGGGCACTGGCCTTGGCCGCGCCAGTTTCGTGCGTCGCGGGTGGCGTGCAGCACATTTAACAACGGATACCTGGTAGTTTTGGAGACAGCCATGAAAAAGACCCTGATGGCCTTTGGCCTTGCCTTCGCCAGCCTGCTGGCAGCCCCCGCCCTGGCCCAGTCCGCAGCCCCCGCTGGCCTGTACCAGGCGCTGGGCGAAAAGCCCGGCATCACCCGGCTGGTGGATGACTTCGTGGACCGCGTAGTGAAAGACCCGCGCATCGGTGCCCATTTCAAGGACGTCAAGCCCGCAGCCCTCAAGGAGAGCCTGACCGACCAGTTCTGCCAGCTCAGCGGGGGGCCTTGCAAATATGAAGGCGCCGATATGAAATCGGCGCATGCGGACATGGACATCAACAAGGGCCATTTCCACGCACTGGTCGAGGTGCTGCAAGGCTCCATGGACGCGCAGGGTATTCCCTTCGCGCAGCAGAACCGCTTGCTGGCCTTGCTGGCACCCATGCACCGCGACGTGATCACCGTTCGCTGAGGAGGATGCCCATGATGACGAAAAGTGCGCTTCTCGCCTTTGCCGCCTTTGCTGCGGCCACTGGCGCCCTTGCCGGCAATGTGCAGATCCAGGTTCTGGACAGGGACGGCAAACCTGTGCCCGATGCCGTGGTGGTGGTCTACCCCCCGGTCGGTGCAGGTACCGCACCGACCCTCATGGCGCCCAGCCCGGTGATCGAGCAGGAAAAGATGCGCTTCGTGCCCGCCGTGACGGTGGTGGTGCCTGGCACCACGGTGCGTTTTACCAACCAGGACCGCTGGGACCACCATGTGCGCGGCAACTCCGCCACGCCCGTGGCCAGCGCGGCGCCAGGCGCCAGCGGCTTCGAATTGCGGCTGGCGGGCAAGGCCGATGGCAAGCCCGCCAACTTTGCCGACGCAAAGCTCGACGCTGCAGGCGTGGTGCTGTTGGGTTGCCACCTGCATGGTTCCATGCGCGGGCACATCTTCGTGACCGATTCGGCCTGGACGCTCAAGACCGACGACAACGGCATCGCCCGCTTTGCCAGCGTGCCGGAGGGCGCGGCCCAGGTGCGTGTGTGGCATGCCGAGCAACTGGTGGACCTGCCGCGCAAGGCCGTGCAGGTGCTGGCCACGCCGGTGCTCGACACGGTGCAACTGAGCGTGGTACCTCGCGTGCGCCGTGCGCCGCCTCCGTCCAGCGCACCGGGTGGCCCGATGGGCTCGTACAGCCAGGCGCAGCCGCCGGGGCAGCACACGCACTGACTGGATCCATTCACCGGTTCAATGCCACCTCGGCTGCGGGAGGTGGGGGCATGCTGCCATCGGCGGGCAGGGCCTGCAGGTAGGCATACAGGGCGCGCGCATCCACATCGCTGAGCTGGCCCAGCGATTCGAAGGGCATGACCTGGATCGGCGTGCCATCGGGCCGCTTGCCGTTGCGCAGCATGGCCACGAAGCTTTCCACCGTGGGGTAGCGGGCCATCGCGCTGTCCTTGCCGGGGCGGATGTCGGCGGCGGCCGGCCAGTCCGGCGGGCCGCCGGGGATCTTGCCGCCCGCCAGGCTGGCGCCGTGGCAGCCGATGCACATGTTCGCCACGTACTGTCCGTTGGCCACCGTCACGCCTGCGGGCACGGGGCGCGAGGGCGCCTGGTGGTGGTCGATGCGCGAGGCCGCGTCGGGAATCACGCCCAGGCCGTACAGCACCCAGGCGGGGCGCGGCAGCTCGATGGCAGCGGGCGTGCCCTCCTTGGCGGGCAACTGGCGCACATAGGACACCAGGGCGTTCAGGTCGTCGTTGGTCAGGCGGTTGTAGTCTTCGCTGGGCATCACCAGCAGCGGGCGGCCATTGGGCTTGACGCCGTGGCGGATGGCGCTGTTCCAGTCCTCGGGCTGGTAGCGCGCCACCACGCCGGCCGGCGTGATGTTGGGGCCGGCCAGCCGGGTGCCCTTGCCATCGTTGACGAACTCGCGGCCCGTGCCCTGCGCGCCATGGCAGTCGGTGCAGCCGCGTGAGGTGAACAGGTAGCGCCCGCGCTCGATGGTCTGCGCCTCGGTGGTGTAAGCCACGGGGCGCGGCTTGATGTCGATGTAGCGGTTGCGCTTTTGCTCGGCGAGGTACAGGCCGGTGGCGGCCGTGGCGGCAACCAGCACGCCCAGTGCCAGGGCGCTGCCCGCCGTCCATTTCATCCAGCGTTTCATGGTGGGGAAGCCTTGTAGGAATGAGCTCAGAAACTCGATGGAGCGGATTCTGAATTCCTGCAGGCTGTTTGGCGCATCGCGCGCCAGAGGTGTCGGCAGGCTGGGTGACTTTTGTCACGGATGCCCGGATCGCGTGGCCCCACCAGGTTGCCGCGCGACCAGGATCCCCTGCCGCAGTCGCCGATTAGCGCTCGATGTTCTTGTTCCAGCGCGCGTTCCAGGCGGGCCGGTTGGCGTTCACGCTGTCCCAGTCCAGCGTCACGGCATTCTTCATCCACTGGCTGATCTGGGCCACCTGCGCTGCCCCTTCGCCCACGGCCGGGGCCTTGGGGTTGGTGGGGATCTGCGCGCCGAACTGCAGCACGTTGGCCTGGGCCAGCGGGCTCAGCAGGAACTCGGCGAGCTTTTGCGCCAGCTCGGGTTCGCTGTTGTTGGCGATCACGCACTGGCCCACCATCAGCACCACCGAGCCTTCCTTGGGCTGCGCGTACTCCACCGGGATGCCCTTGGACTTGAGCGCGGCCACGGCCGTGGGGGTCAGCGGGAACATCGCGGCCTCGCCGGTCTGCACCATCTCGGAGATCTTGGCCGAGCTCGGGATGTACTCCAGCACGTTCGGGCCGATGGTCTTGGCCCAGTTGTTGAAGCCGGGCTCCACGTTCTTGTCGTTGCCGCCCTGGATGCGGTTGAACATCAGAAAGCCATGCAGCCCGAAGGAAGAGGAGGGCATGGACTGGAACACCACCTTGCCCTTGTACTTGGGGTCGGCGAAGTCCATCCACGAGGTCGGTGGCGCCCAGCCCTTCTCGGTGAACATCTTGGTGTTGTAGGCGATGCCCGTCATGCCCAGGCTCACACCGCTGGCCAGGTCGTCCTTGAAGCGGGCGGCGGGGTAGATCTCATTGAGGTGGGGGTTGGGCCGCTGCTTCTGGCACAGGCCCATGCCCATGGCGCGCACCATGATGCCGTCGTCAAGGAACATCACGTGCATCTGCGGCCTGTCCTTGTTGGCCTGCGCCTTGGCCAGGATGTCCGACGAGGTGCCCGGCACCACCACCACCTTGGCGCCATGCAGCTTCTCGAACGCGGGGAAAACGTACTGCGTGTACGCCTTCTCCATGGTGCCGCCGTTCATGCCGATGTAGATCGTTTTCGTCTGGGCACCGGCCATGCCGCTGGCGGCCAGCGTCGCCGCCGCGGCTGTGGTCAGCAGCGCACGGCGCACAAAAGAGGTCTGGCGAGAAGAGGTCATGGGGTCTTTCCTTTCAGGGTGTTGGAAGGGTAGCGGTCAGGGGATCGAAACTCAATGGGCAGCAGCGGCCGCCGGGGCGCTGGCAGGGAGAAAACGCCCGATGGAAAAGGCATCGGTGGGCGTGCTGCTGCGGCCGTCGCGGGCCAGGTCGGCCAGCACCTCGCCGGCTGCCGGGCCGATCTGAAAGCCCGCACCCGCAAAGCCGAAGCCGTGCAGCAGGCCGGGCGTGGTGCGGCTCTTGCCCAGCACGGGCTGGCGGTCGGGCAGGTAGCCCTCGGTGCCGCTCCAGGTGCGGATGAAATGCGCGTGCTTGAGCACCGGCAGCAGCTCGATGGCCTGCACCGCCAGCGCCGCGATGGCACTGCGCTCCGAGCGTGCACGGTCCGCATCCAGGCCAATGCCCGAACCGCCGCCCAGCACCAGGTTGCCGCGTGCCACCTGCCGGCAGTAGATGCTGCCGCCCTCCACACCCAGGCTCCAGTGCATGAAGAAAGGCAGGGGCTCGGTCACGGCCATGGCCGGGTGGCCTGACTGCAGCGGCACGGCCTCGCCGAACTGGGTGGCCAGCGGGCCCGACCAGGCGCCTGCACAGTTGATGAGCACGGGCGCACGCACCGTGAGCGCCGTGCCCGAGCGCAGCACGAACTGCCGGCCGTCGTGCTCCACCTCGGTCAAGGGCGTGCGCTCGAAGATGTGGGCGCCCGCGCGCCGGGCGGCCAGGGCGAACGCGGGTGACACCAGGCGTGGGTTGGCCTGTCCGTCCTCACGGCAGAGCGATCCACCCACGGCCTTGCCGCCCAGCCAGGGGCAGCGCTCGCGCAGCCGCTGGCCCGAGAGCAGCTCGATCCCGAGGCCATAGTCGCGGCTCATGGCCTCGTAGCGCTCCAGCGCAGCCAGGTCGTCTTCGCTGCGCGCGATCTTGAAATGGCCGGTGCGCTGGTACTCGCCATCGGTGCCCAGCAGCTCGGGCAGCCGGCCCCAGATCTCGTGGGCACGTTGCGCCAGGGGCAGCTGGCTCAGGGGGCGGCCCTGGCGGCGCACGCCGCCGTAGTTAACGCCGCTGGAGCGCGAGCCGCACAGGTCGCGTTCGAGCAGCACCACGTCCACGCCCCGGCGGCGCAGCGCGAGCGCCGCCGAGGCGCCCACGATGCCGCCGCCGACGATGGCCACGTCGGTGTCCATCAGGCGCGGGTTGCTGGTCAGGTGGGGTGCGGCGGCGCTCATGCAGCGGATCCGGTGTGCTGGCTGGCGGCCTGCAGGTGGATGGGGATGGGCTTGATCGGTGCCTGGCCACGCAGCCGGCCCACCAGTTCCACCGGCTTGCCGGTGGCGTGGGCCAGGATCTCCGCCGCTGCCACGCCGCAGCTGCGGCCCTGGCAGCGCCCCATGCCCACGCGGGTCAGCGCCTTCAGCCGGTTCATCTCGTCGGCGCCGGTCTCGCGCACGGTGTCGCGCAACTGGCCGGCCGTGACGTTCTCGCAGCGGCACACCACCAGCTCGTCAGGCGCCTGAGCGGCCCAGTCGGTGGGGAAGGGAAAGGCCCGCTCCAGCCCCTCGCGAAAGCGCGCCAAACGGGTGAGCTTGTCCTCGAGTTCCTGGGCGCGGGCGGTGTCCACGGACCCCCCCTGGTCGGCCAGCAAGGCCAGGGCGGCACGCTCGCCGGCCCACTCGGCCGCATCGGCACCCATGATGCCCGCGCCGTCGCCTGCCAGGTAGACCCCCGCCACGCTGGTGCGGCCGGCGCCATCGCGCTCGGGCAAATGGGCTCGCTGCAGGGGCGCCCAGGCAAAGCGGCAGCCCAGCAGGTCGGCCAGTTGGGTCTCGGAACGCAGGGCGTAGCCCAGGCCCACGGCGTCGCAGGCCAGTGTGTGTTCGCGCGTACCGTCGTTCCACACCACGCCATCCACGCGTTCGTCACCCAGCACGCGCACGGGGCGCACGCCAGTATGGATGGGCACGCCATGCGCGCGCAGCCAGCCCACGTAGTACACGCCCTTGGCGAACACGGCGGGCTGGGTCAGCATGGCCGGCACGGCGGCCACCTGGTCGGCCAGGCGCGCAGTGTCGAGCACGGCTGCCACGATGGTGCCGGCACGTGCGTACTGGTAGGCCACCAGGTACAGCAGGGGGCCGGTGCCCATCAGCACTACCCGGCTGCCGATGGTGCAGCCCTGGAACTTGAGCGCCACCTGCGCCCCGCCCAGGCTGTAGACACCGGGCAGCGTCCAGCCCGGCACGGGCAGCACCCGGTCGGCCGCGCCGCTGGCCACGATGAGCTGGCGGTAGGGCACGCTGCGCGTGGTCTGCGTGGTGCCGTGCAGCACGTCGAGGAAACCGCCCTGGGCGTTCCAGACCAGGCTGTCGGGGTGGTAGTCGATCTGGTCCGCAATGCCGTCGAGCGCGGCATGCACGGCGGTGGCGCGCGCGGCTTCGGTGCCGTACAGGGCCGACGCCGGACGCTGGAAGTGCGCGGGTGGGCGCCGGTAGATCTGGCCGCCCCCACGCGCCGCTTCGTCGAGCAGCACGGGGCGCACGCCATGCGCGGCCAGGGTCTGCGCGGCGCGTATGCCGGCGGGGCCTGCGCCCACGATCACGGCCTGCAGGGTGGGGTTGCTCATGCCGCGCCTTCCCCGGTGCGCAGGGCCATGCCCGGCGCGATGAAGGTGGCGCAGGCGCGCAGGCGCTCGCCGCTGTCGGTGTGCACCCAGCAGTCCTGGCAGGCGCCCATCATGCAAAAGCCGGCACGCGGCTCGTGGCTGAACTCGTTGTGGCGCAGCCGCGCCTGCAGGGTGAGGATGGCGGTGAGCACGGTGTCGCCTTCGAGTGCGCTGGCCGGCTGGCCATCGAGCATGAAAGGCACGGCCTTGCGCGCGGTCTCGGCCACGCGGCGCAGCAGCGGCAATGCGGGGGAGGTCGTCGTGGCCATGGGCTTACTTGCGCCCCACCAGCACGCGGTCCAGGCCGTAGACGCGGTCCAGCAGCACCATGGCGAAGGCCGTCACGGCCACCATCAGGGCCGACACGGCGGCCATCAGCGGGTCGATGGATTCGGTGGCGTACATGTACATGCGCACTGGCAGTGTCACCGTGCTCGGCGAGGTGACGAAGATCGACATGGTCACCTCGTCGAAGCTGTTGATGAAGGCCAGCAGCCACCCGCCGGTGACGCCCGGCAGGATCATCGGCAGCGTGATGCGCGTGAACACCGTGGCCTGGCTGGCACCGAGCGAGAGTGCCGCGTGCTCGGCGCTGCGGTCGAACCCGACGAGCGCCGCCACCACCAGGCGCAGCGTGTAGGGCGTGACGATCAGCGCATGCGCCAGCACCAGCCAGCCGAAGCTGCCCGTGCCGCCCACCAGCGCGAACAGGCGCAGCAGGGCCACTCCCAGCACCAGGTGCGGAATGATCAGCGGCGACAGGAACAGCCCGTTGAGAAAGCCGCGCCCAGGAAAATCGTAGCGCGTGATGGCAATGCCCGCGGGCACGGCCAGCACTGTGGCCAGCGTGGCCGACGCGAGCGCCAGCCACAGGCTGTTCCAGAACGACTGCACGAAGTCGGGGTGCTCGAACACCGCCCTGAACCAGCGCAGCGAGAACTCGGTGGTCGGCAGGGTCAGCGTGTTTTCGGGCGTGAAGGCCACCACGCACACGACCACCAGGGGCGCGAGCATGAAGGCGATGACGAGGGCGTTGAACGCCAGGGCGAGAGGGCCGTTCTTGTGCATGGTCAGATTTCCTGCGGGATCGTCATGGTCATCCCAACGCCTTCTTGTAGCGGCCTTCGACGAGGCGGTTGTAGCTCAGCATCACCACGAGGTTGGCCACCAGCAGGGTCAGGGCCACGGCCGCGCCCAGCGGCCAGTTGAGTTCGTGCAGGTACTCGTCGTAGACCACGGTGGCCACCATCTTCAGGCGCCGCCCGCCCAGCAGGCCGGGGATGGCGAACGAGCTGGCCGCCAGCCCGAACACGATCAGGCTGCCCGAGAGGATGCCCGGCAGCACCTGCGGCAGCACGATGCGGCGCAGTGTGGTGAAGGGCGATGCCTTGAGCGACAGGGCCGCGTTCTGCACCCCCGGGTCGAGCTTTTGCAGCGAGGTCCACACGGGGATCACCATGAAGGGCAGCATCACATGCACCAGCGCCACGATGACGGCGATCTCGGTGTAGAGCATCTTCACCGGGCCGATGCCGACGAGCTTGAGCGTGCCGTTGACCAGGCCCTCGGGCCCGAGCAGCATGCTCCAGCCGAAGGCCCGCACCACCACCGAGACCAGCAGCGGCGCCAGCACCACCAGCAGCAGCACCGAGCGCCAGGGGTTGCCCATGCGGCTCAGGATGTAGGCTTCGGGCGCGCCGATGGCGACGCAGATCACGGTGACCAGCGCCGAGATCCAGAAGGTGCGCCAGAAGATGGCGTGGTAGTACGAGTCGGTGAACACGTGGGCGTAGTGCTCCAGCGTGAACTCGCCGGCCTTCACGCCCGTCATCGGGTCGAAGGCATTGAACGACAGCACGGCCGTGAGCGCCAGCGGCACCAGCAGCAGGCAGGTGAACAGCACCAGCGCCGGGGCCGACAGCCACCAGGGCACGGCCTTGCGGGTGGCGCTGCTCATGGGGCCACCTCGGCCTCGGGTTCGGCCACGGCGACCTCGTCGGCGGGCAGCAGGCGCATGCAGTGGTCAGGCCAGTCCACACCTGTGCGATCGCCCTCGTTGAGCGCGTTGCGGCCGTCATTGGGCACCAGCACCATCAGGTTGCCCACGGGCGTGGCCACGCGGTACAGCCACTGGCTGCCCAGGAAGAAGCGTTCGCCCACCTCGCCGTCGAGCCGGCCCTGCACGGCGGGCACCAACTGCAGCTTCTCGGGCCGCACGCTGAGCAGCACGGCGGCGCCGGGTCGAAACTCCGGGCCCTCGACCTGCACCGCCAGCGAACCCACCGCCACATGGGTGCGTGCCGCGCCGCTGGCCGTGACCTTGCCTGGCAGCAGGTTGGCCTTGCCCACGAAGGTGGAAATGAAGCGCGTGCGCGGGTGCTCGTATACGCGGTGCGGGTGGTCGATCTGCGTGGCGCGGCCGGCCTCCATCACCACCACGCGGTCGCTGATGGACATGGCCTCGCTCTGGTCGTGCGTGACCATCACGGTGGTCGTGCCCACCTTGCGCTGGATCTGGCGCAGCTCGAACTGCATTTCCTCGCGCAGCTTGGCATCAAGGTTGGACAGGGGCTCGTCGAGCAGCAGCACCGGCGGCTCGATCACCAGCGCGCGCGCCAGCGCCACGCGCTGGCGCTGGCCGCCCGAGAGCTCGCGCGGGTAGCGCGTGGCATGGGCTTCCAGGTGCACCAGGCCCAGCGCCTGGGCCACGCGCTCCTTGCGCTCGGCCTTGGGCATCTTGCGCATCTCCAGGCCAAAGCTCACGTTGTCGGCCACCGTCATGTGCGGAAACAGGGCATAGCTCTGGAACACGATACCGAGGCCGCGCGTGTTGGCCTTGGCGTGCGTGATGTCGCGGCCGTCGAGTTCGATGCGGCCGTTGGTCACCGCCTCGAAGCCCGCCACCATCTGCAAGGTGGTGGTCTTGCCGCACCCCGAGGGGCCCAGCAGCGAGACGAACTCGCCTTTTTCCACCGAAAGGTTCATGGCCTGCACCGCGCAGGTGCTGCCATAGAACTTGGTCACGTCAGTGAGTTGAAGGAAGGACATGCACGGGCCTTTCTGGTCGCTGTTTCATCGCTGCGCGGCGGCGGTCCACCCGTGCCTGCCCCGTGTATGCACCGGTGCGGTGCGGGTTTCAGCGTTCTGTGGACTGTCTTGCGCTTTCGATTCAATGTATTGCAGTAATCAGGCCAGCTTGCATCGGGTATTCCATTAAACAGAATTTTTATTGAATTTATTCCGTTTAATGGAATATGATGCACTTCGAAAATGCCATCTATTCCACAGGAGCAGTGCATGGAACCAGCTTCGACCTCCACGGGCGGCGTGCCCCGCATGTTTGCCGTCATCCGCGCCCTGGCCGAGGTGCAGGCCGAGGGCGGGCGGGTCACCCAATTGGCGCGTGCCGTGGGCCTGACCCAGGGCACGACGCACCGTTTGCTGCAATCGCTGGTGGCCGAGGGCATGGCCGAGCAGGACGAGCGCAGCAAGCTCTACCGGCTGTCCACCGAGTTCTTCGCGCTGGCCGCCAAGGCCGGCAACCCGGGCGACCTGCGCAGCCTGTGCCGGCCTGCGCTGCTGCGCCTGAGCGCGAGCCTGGGCGACAGCATCTTCCTCTTGGTGCGCAGCGGGTTCGATGCGATCTGCCTGGACCGCAGCGAGGGGCCATTTCCCATCCGGTCATTCACGGGTGACATCGGCGGGCGCGTGGCACTGGGGGTGGGGCAGGGTGCCTTGTCCATCCTGGCCTTCCTGCCCGAGGCCGAGCGCGAGGAGGTGATCCGCTTCAATCTCTCGCGGGTGCGCGAGTACGGCGTGTACGACGAGGTCTACCTGCGCACCGAGATCGAGCGCGTGCGCCAGACGGGCTATGCCGCCCGCAACACCGGCCTGCTCGAAGGCATGGCCGGCGTGGGTGTTCCCGTGCTCGACCGCGAGGGCCGCGCCGTGGCCGCGCTCAGCGTGGGCACCATCTCGGCTCGCCTCAATGAGGACCGCCTGCCCACCGTGGTGGAGCTGCTCAAGCGCGAGGCGGCGGCCATAGGGCCGCGCATCCATCCCTTCGATGCCACCTTGCGCCGCCCCGCGCAAAGCCTGGCGGGGCAGCAGCCCGAGCAGCGCCTGGTGCCCGGCGGCGTGCCAGCCTCGCCGAACTGAGCCCGGCGGCGCGGGGGCGTATGCTGCGAGCTCCTGCCCTGTCCAGGTGCGATGGATGCGGCGCTTTCCACCACCCTTGTCCCAGGCTGCCATGAACCCCATCCTCACCCTCGTCGTGTACTTTGCCATCATCACCTGGCTGCTGGTGGTCGTGGCCAGCCTGATCCGAGCCCGCGCCTGGACGCCCTCGGGCCTGCTGCTGGCCTTCGGCAACCGCGATCATCTGGCCGATCCGGGGGCCTTTGCCGGCCGCGCCGAGCGCACTGCGCGCAACAGCTTCGACAACCTCGTGTTCTTTGCCATCCTGGGCCTGGCGGCCACTGCCAGCAACCGCACCGGCAGCCAGGTGGTGCTGGGCGCCCAGGTGTTCTTCTGGGCGCGCATGGCCTACATCCCGGTGTACTACATCGGCATTCCGTATGTCCGCACGGCGACCTGGGCCGTGAGCATTGCCGGGCTGGCGATGATGGCGGCGGCCTTGCTGTAGTTCGCCCGCAACGTGCGCGTTGCGAATGGTGGGCGGCGGTGACGCCCGGCACAGCGGGTGGCATGGATCTGCCACCGCAGCACGGTGCACGGCCTACATTCGGTGCTCATTCCTCTACGGCCAAGTGCCGCACCCATGACCACACTGCACGACGCCAGCCCCGAATACCTCCAGCAATGCCGCAACGCGCAAGCCGCTGAACAAGCCGCCTCGCTGGCCGCCACCAACCAGTGGGCCCATGTCGACAAGGCCCGGGCGCACCAGGATTTCCAGCGTTTCTATGAGGAACTGGCGCCGCTGATCGACAGCGCCGAGCCTTTTGCGCCGGCCATCCAGGCCCTCATGGCGCGGCACCATGCCATTGCGTCACGCTTCTATGCGCCGTCGCGCGAGGCCTATATCGGCACGGCACTGTTCTATGCCGACAACCCCGACATGAAGGCTTTTCACAATGCCTACCACCCGCGCATGGTGGCGTTTCTCGGCGAGGCCATCCACGCCTACGCGCACAGCCATCTATAGGGTGGGGCGGGCGGCAGTGGCAATGCCTGCACACTGCGCCAGCAGCCAGTCCCTGAAGGCCTTGACCAGCGGCGTCTGCGCGCGCGCCTCGGGGTAGACGAGGTAGTAGGCCTCACTGCTGGTGAGCACGTCGGTGGACAGGGCCACAAGTGCCCCCGAAGCAAGCTCGCCTTCGATCAGAAAGCGCGGCAGCAGCGCCGCGCCCAGGCCCGACACCGCCGCCTGCGCGATCATCGAGAACTGCTCGTAGCGCGGGCCACGCAGCGCCTGCGGGGTGGGGGCGCCCAGGCGCTCGAACCATTCCGTCCATTGCGTGGGCCGGGTGTTCTGCTGCAGCAGCACGGCGCCTGCCAGGTCGGCCGGCGTGCGCAGGCCTTGCTGGGCGCGGTAGTGGGGGCTGCACACGGGCAGCACCTCCTCGTGCATCAGGTACTCGCACACGGCGCCGGCCCAATGCGGTGCGCCGAAGTGGATGGCCGCGTCCATCGGCTCCTGCGCGAAGTCGAAGGGCTCGGAGCGCGCCGAGAAGTTCACCGTGGCATCGGGGTACAGCGCCATGAAGCCCGACAGCCGCGGAATCAGCCAGCGTGTGCCCAGCGTGGGCAGCACCGCCAGGTTGAGCAGGCCGCCCGCGCTCGAAAACGCCATGGCCTTCTGCGTGGCGGCCGACAGCTGCTGCAGCAGGGCGCGCACGTCGGCGGCGTACACCCGCCCGGCATCGGTCAGCACCACGCGCTGGCGCACGCGGTGGAACAGGGCCATGCCCAATTGCTCCTCCAGCTGGCGTATTTGGCGCGATACCGCGCTCTGCGTGAGGTGCAGTTCCTCGGCCGCGCGCGAGACGCTGGTATGGCGCGCTGCCGCCTCGAAGGCCAGCAGGTCTGCCACGGGCGGCAAAAAGGTCTTGCGAAACATGGCTGTTCATGCTCCTGGAGAATGAATATCAGGGTTTACACCGCTGGCGCACCGTCATGGTGCTCTGTTTATCCCGGAAATGGGCATGTATTGAAGAGACTTGATTCTATTTGCGAATCAAGTTGTTCCAATTTTTTGCTATCCGCCACCCGGCGATTGGGCGATATTGGGCGCATTGATTTTTGGAATGCTGCCATGTCCGCACCCTCTGCTGTCTCCCACTCCCTCGTGACCGATGTCGATGCACTGCTGCAGCGCCTGGGCGTGCCGCGTGCCGCCTACACCGGCGGCGACCTGCCGGTGCGCTCGCCGATCACCGGCGAGGCCATCGGTGCCGTGTACGAGGTCTCGGCGATCGCCGCCACCGCCGCCATCGCCCGCGCGCAGACGGCCTTCCTGGCCTGGCGCAACGTGCCGGCCCCGCGCCGCGGCGAACTCGTGCGCCTGCTGGGCGAAGAACTGCGCGCCGCCAAGGACGACCTGGGCCTGCTCGTCACGCTGGAGGCCGGCAAGATCCCCTCCGAAGGCCTGGGCGAGGTGCAGGAGATGATCGACATCTGCGACTTCGCCGTCGGCCTGTCGCGCCAGCTCTACGGCCTGACCATCGCCACCGAGCGCCCGGGACACCGCATGATGGAAACCTGGCACCCGCTGGGCGTGTGCGGCGTGATCTCGGCCTTCAACTTCCCCGTGGCCGTGTGGTCGTGGAACGCGGCCCTGGCCCTGGTCTGCGGCGACTCCGTGGTGTGGAAGCCGTCCGAGAAGACGCCCCTCACCGCCCTGGCCACGCATGCCATCGCCCAGCGCGCACTGGCCCGCTTCGGCGATGCGCCCGAGGGCCTGCTGGAGCTGCTGATCGGCCAGCGCGCCATCGGCGAGGTGCTGGTGGACGATGCGCGCGTGGCCGTGCTCTCGGCCACCGGCTCCACCGCCATGGGGCGTGCCGTCGGCCCGCGCCTGGCCGCGCGCTTTGCCCGCGCCATCCTGGAGCTCGGTGGCAACAACGCCGCCATCGTCGCGCCCACGGCCGACCTGGACCTGGCCCTGCGCGGCATCGCCTTCGCGGCCATGGGCACGGCCGGCCAGCGCTGCACCACCCTGCGCCGCCTGTTCGTGCACGACAGCATCTACGACACGCTGGTGCCGCAGCTCACCAAGGTCTACGGCAACGTGCAGGTGGGCGACCCGCGCGCCGCCGGCACCCTGGTCGGCCCGTTGATCGACCGCGCCGCGTACGACGGCATGCAGAAGGCGCTGGACGAAGCACGTGCCCTGGGCGCCACGGTGCACGGCGGCGAGCGCGTGCAGGGCGTGGGCGGCAGCGACGCATACTACGTGCGCCCTGCGCTGGTGGAGCTGTCGAAGCACGAAGGCCCGGCGTTGCACGAAACCTTCGCACCCATCCTCTACGTAGTGCGCTACAGCACGTTCGACGAGGCCATCGCCTGGAACAACGCCGTGGGCGCCGGACTGTCGTCCTCGATCTTCACTCTCAACGTGCGCGAGGCCGAGCAGTTCATGTCGGCAGCCGGGTCAGACTGCGGCATCGCCAACGTCAACATCGGCCCGAGCGGTGCCGAGATCGGTGGCGCCTTCGGCGGCGAGAAGGAAACCGGTGGTGGCCGCGAAGCCGGCTCCGACAGCTGGAAGGCCTACATGCGCCGCGCCACCAACACCGTCAATTACTCCACCGCGCTGCCGTTGGCGCAAGGTGTGAAGTTCGACGTCTGAGCACTGCGCCAAATTCCGGGAGTATCAGCATGCCCATCGTGATCATCGGCGGCGGCGTGATCGGCAGTGCCATCGCGTACTTCCTCACGCAGCAGCAGCCGGGCTGCGAGGTCGTGGTGGTGGAGCGGGATCCGACGTACGCACGCGCCTCGTCGGCGCTGTCGGCCAGCTCCATCCGCCAGCAGTTCTCCACCGACATCAACGTCCTGATCTCTGCCTATGGCATCGGCTTTCTGCGCAATGTGGGCACCCTCCTGGCCTGCAACGGCGACGTGCCCGAAATCGGCCTGCACGAGGGCGGCTACCTCTACCTGGCGACTGCGGCTGGCGAAGCCACGCTGCGCGACAACCACATACTGCAAAAGCGCCATGGTGCCGACGTGGCGCTGCTCGCACCGGACGAGCTGGCTGCACGCTTCCCCTGGCTGGCGCTGCAGGACGTGGTGCTGGGCTCGCTCGGCCTGTCGGGCGAGGGCTGGTTCGACGGCTACCTGCTGCTGACCGCGCTGCGCAAAAAGGCCCAGAGCCAGGGCGTGCGCTACATCGCCGACGAGGCGGTGGGCTTTGCCATGGCCGCCAGCGACGGCGTGCAGCATGTCACCGCCGTGCAATTGCAAAGCGGCACCACGCTGCCCTGTAGCCATGCTGTCAATGCGGGCGGTCCCTGGGCTGCCGCCATCGCAGGCTGGGCGGGCATTGCCTTGCCCGTGGTGGGCAAGCGCCGCACCGTGTTCCATCTCTCCAGTCCGGCCCCACTGCCACGCTGCCCGCTGCTCATCGACACCAGCGGCATCTGGCTGCGGCCCGAGGGCCAGGGCTTCATTGCCGGGTTTGCACCGCCCGCCGACCAGGATGAAGACTTCGCCCTGCTGGAGCCCGAATACCACGCCTTCGAAGAGCATGTATGGCCCCTGCTGGCCGAACGCATCCCGGGCTTCGAAGCACTGCGCATGCAGGGCGCCTGGGCCGGCTACTACGAGATGAACACCTTCGACCACAACGCCATCGTGGGCCTCTCGCCTGCCTGCGACAACCTGGTGTTCGCCAACGGCTTTTCGGGCCACGGCCTGCAGCAGTGCCCTGCTGTGGGGCGGGGCGTGGCCGAGCTATTGCTCACAGGCGGCTACCAGAGTCTGGACCTGTCGCCCCTGTCCATCACGCGCATCGCCGAGAACCGGCCGCTGCTGGAGAAGAACGTCATCTGAATCGGAGCAATGCCGCATTCGTGTGGCGCGCCCCCACCGCTTTCCCAACGCCATCCACAACAACCACCGGAGACAACGACATGGCTTTTTCCCCCAGCCGCAAAATGATGGCCGTGGCCCTGGCCGCACTGCTGTGCGCCGCAGGTGCCAGCGCCCAGACCACGCTCGAGAAGATCAAGGCCAGCGGCAAGGTCGTGCTCGGGGTGCGCGAGACCTCGCCCCCTATGGCCTATGCGTTGGGCGCCAACGAAAAATACGTGGGCTACCACGTCGAGCTGTGCGAGCGCGTGCTCAAGGAGATCGTGCCTGACGCCAAGCTCGAGTACATGGCCGTGACGGCGCAGAACACGCTGCCGCTGGTGCAGAACGGCACGCTCGACATCGGCTGCGGCCCGACCACCAACAACACCGCGCGCCAGCAGCAGGTGGCCTTCGCGGTGACCACCTATGTGAGCGAGGTGCGCATGGCGGTGCGCAAGGACTCGGACCTCAAGTCCGTCAGCCAGCTCGCGGGCCGCACCATTGCCGCGTCCACCGGCACCACCGCCGTGCAGCTGCTGCGCAAGCAGGAACGCGCCTTGGGCGGTGCGTCCGTCAAGACCGTGCTGGGCAAGGACCACCACGAAAGTTTCCTGTTGCTCGAATCCGGCCGCGCCGATGCCTTTGTGCTCGACGACAACCTGCTGGCCGGGATGATTGCCAACGCCAAGGACCCATCGGCCTACCGCATCGTGGGCGAACCGCTGGGCGCCGAGCCGATTGCGCTGCTGTTCCGCAAGGACGACCCCAGCTTCAAGGCCGCCGTGGACGGCGTGCTCACCCGGCTCATGCAGAGCGGTGAGATGGAAAAGATCTACACCAAGTGGTTCATGGCCCCCATCCCGCCCAAGAACGTGGCCCTGAACCTGCCGCTGGGCACCACGCTGCGCCAGCTGTTCGCCGCCCCCAACGACAAGCCCCTGGAGTCCTACCAGCAATGAACGCCGCAATCCCCGCCACGGCCTTTCGCGCGGCCGACCGCATCAGCGCCATCGGCGTGTCGGACATCGTGCGCATCACCCAGGCCGCCAACGAGCTCAAGCGCCAGGGCCAGCCCGTGATCGTGCTGGGCCTGGGCGAGCCGGACTTCGATACGCCGATCCACATCCAGGAGGCCGCGCAGCAGGCCATGGCGCGGGGCGACACGCACTACACGGTGCTGGACGGCACGCCCGAACTCAAGGCGGCCATAGCGCTCAAGTTCCGCCGTGACAACGGCCTGGAGTTCGCAGCCAACGAGATCACGGTGGGCGCGGGTGCCAAGCAGGTCATCTACAACGCGCTGATGGCCAGCCTGAACCCCGGCGACGAGGTGATCCTGGCTGCGCCGTACTGGACCTCGTACGCCGACATGGTGCTGATCGCGGGCGGTGTGCCCGTGGTGGTGCCATGCAGCGAGGCCAATGGCTTTCGCCTCACGGCCGGGCAGCTCGACGCCGCGATCACGCCGCGCACGCGCTGGGTGTTCATCAACTCCCCCTCCAACCCCAGCGGCACGGCCTACAGCGCAGAGCAGTTGAAACCCATCCTGGAGGTGGTGCTGCGCCACCCGCAGGTCTGGGTGCTGGCGGACGACATCTACGAACACATCCTGTACGACGGCCATGCGTTCGCCACGCCGGTGGCGGTGCTGCCCGCACTGCGCGAGCGCACGCTCACGGTGAACGGCGTCTCCAAGTCGTATGCCATGACGGGTTGGCGCATTGGCTACGGCGCGGGCCCGCGGGCACTGATCGCGGCCATGGCCGTGGTGCAGAGCCAAGCCACCTCGTGCGCGTCCTCCATCAGCCAGGCAGCGGCCGTGGCGGCGCTGACCGGCCCGCAGGGCATCGTGGCCGAGCGTTGCCGCGAGTTCCAGGCGCGGCGCGACCTGGTGGTGGCCTCGCTCAACGCATCGCCCGGGCTGCGCTGCCGGATGCCCGAAGGGGCGTTCTACACCTTTGCCAGCTGCGAAGGCGTGCTGGGCCGCACCACGCCGGGCGGTGTCACGCTGCGCAGCGATGCAGATTTTTGCGACTACCTGCTGCGGGAGTTCCACGTGGCCGTGGTCCCTGGCAGCGTGCTGGGACTGGCGCCGTACTTCCGGATCTCGTACGCTGCGTCCATGGCCGACCTGCAGGAAGCCTGCGCGCGCATCCGCCGCGCCTGCGAGGCGCTGCGCTGACGATTTTTTTGATTGTTGTTTGTTTCTCTCGTTCCGGAACCCTGACATGACCACGCCTTCCTCCTCCAGCCATACCGCCAGCCGCACGGGCGGCCAGATCCTGGTCCAGCAGCTCATCACCCATGGCGTGAAGCAGCTGTTCTGCGTGCCCGGTGAAAGCTACCTGGCCGTGCTGGATGCGCTGCACGACGCAGACATCGCCGTCACCGTCTGCCGCCAGGAGGGGGGCGCGGCCATGATGGCCGAGGCCCAGGGCAAGCTCACGGGCCAGCCGGGCATCTGCTTCGTCACGCGCGGGCCGGGTGCCACCAATGCCTCGGCGGGCGTGCACATCGCGCACCAGGATTCGACGCCGCTGATCCTGTTCGTGGGCCAGGTGGCGCGCGGGGCGCTCGGGCGCGAGGCCTTCCAGGAGCTGGACTACGGCGCTGTCTTCGGCACCATGGCCAAGTGGGTGGTGCAGATCGACGACCCGGCGCGCGTTCCCGAGCTGATTTCGCGCGCCTTCCACGTTGCCACCTCGGGCCGGCCCGGCCCCGTGGTGGTGGCGCTGCCCGAAGACATGTTGACCGAGGCAGCGGTGGTGGCCGATGCGCTGCCCTACCAGGTGGCCGAAACCCACCCCGGCGCCACGCAGATGGCCGAGCTGGCCGAGCGCCTGCGCAACGCGAAGCAGCCCGTGGCCATTCTGGGCGGTAGCCGCTGGTCCGAGCAGGCCGTGCGCGAGTTCACGGCCTTTGCCGAGGCCTGGTCGCTGCCCGTGTACTGCTCGTTCCGCCGGCAGATGCTGTTCCCGGCCACGCACGCCTGCTATGGCGGCGACCTGGGCCTGGGGGTGAACCCCAAGCTGCTGGCGCGCATCCGCGCGTCGGACCTGGTGCTGGTGGTCGGCGGGCGCCTGTCCGAGGTGCCTTCGCAAGGCTACGAGCTGTTCGCCATTCCCAATCCCGTGCAGCCCATCGTGCATGTGCTCGCCGATGCGGACGAGCTGGGCCGGCTCTACCGCCCGGCGCAACCGATCCATGCCACGCCCCAGGCCTTCACCGCCGCGCTGGCGGCGGTGCGCCCCCCAGCCGCCGTGCCCTGGAAGGCCCATGCCGAGGCCGCCCACGCCGACTACCTGGCCTGGAGCGATACCGCCCCCATCCGCATCCCCGGCGACCTGCAGATGGGCCAGGTGATGCAGCACCTCAAGGAAGTGCTGCCGGCCGACACCATCTTCTGCAATGGCGCAGGCAACTTCGCCACCTGGATCCACCGCTTCTGGCCCTTCACCAGCTTTGCCAGCCAGCTGGCACCCACCAGCGGCTCCATGGGCTACGGCCTGCCGGCCGGCGTGGGCGGCAAGCGCCTGTGGCCGCAGCGCGAGGTGGTGGTCTTTGCCGGTGACGGCGACTTCCTGATGCACGGCCAGGAGTTCGCCACCGCCGTGCAATACGGCCTGCCCATCATCGTAGTGCTGCTGGACAACGCCATGTACGGCACCATCCGCATGCACCAGGAGCGCGAGTACCCGGGCCGCGTGAGCGCCACCGCACTGAAGAACCCCGATTTCAAGGCCTATGCCCAGGCCTTCGGCGGCCATGGTGAGCGTGTCACGACCACCGAGGAATTCGCCCCGGCCCTGGCCCGTGCGCGCGCCAGCGGCCTGCCCAGCGTGCTGCACTGCCTGATCGATCCCGAGGCCATCACGCCCACGGGCACGCTGCAGGGCATGCGCAACGCGGCACTTGCCAAGAAGTAATTCTGCGGCCCCAACCCTGTTGTCGGCTGGGCGGCTGACAGCAGGGTGGCGGCGCTTTTGCGCACAATGGAGGCCGTGACCTCCCCTCCGCCCGACGGGCCTTCCGCGCCGCGCCTGCGCCGCATCGCGCACCTGGACATGGATGCCTTCTTCGCATCCGTGGAGCTGCTGCGCTACCCGCAGCTCAAGGGCCTGGCCGTGGTCATCGGCGGCGGGCGGCGCAAGGTGGACGAGCTGCTGCACCAGACCCCCGACGGCACGGGCCTGCGCGAGCCGCATTTCATCCCGGTGGCCGACTTTCCCCTGCTCAAGGACTATGTGGGTCGCGGCGTCATCACCACGGCGACCTACGCGGCGCGGCAGTTCGGCGTGGGCTCGGCCATGGGCATGATGAAGGCGGCCAAACTCTGCCCCCAGGCCATCGTGCTGCCCGTCGATTTCGACGAGGTGCGCCGCTTCTCGCGCCTGTTCAAGAGCACCATCACCGACATCGCGCCCGTGATGCAGGACCGGGGGGTGGACGAGGTGTACATCGACTTCACCGACGTGCCCGGCGGCCAGCGCGAGGGCGGACGGGTGCTGGCGCGGCTGATCCAGAAAAGCATCTTCGACGTGACGGGGCTGACCTGCTCCATCGGCGTGGCGCCCAACCGGCTGCTGGCCAAGATGGCCAGCGAGTTCAACAAACCCAACGGCATCTCCATCGTCCACGAGGAAGACCTCAAGGACAGGATCTGGCCGCTCAACGTGCGCAAGATCAATGGCATCGGCCCCAAGGCGGGCGAGAAGCTCGCCTCCCTGGGCATACAGACCATCGGCGAGTTGGCCGCGCAGGATCCGCAGTGGCTCATCGAGCGCTTCGGCAAATCGAGCGGCGCCTGGATGCACCGCGTGGCCTGGGGCCGCGACGACAGCCCCGTGGTCACCGAGAGCGAGCCCGTGAGCATGAGCCGCGAAACCACGTTCGACCGCGACCTGCATGCCGTGCGCGACAAGGCCGAGCTCGGCCGCATCTTCACCGACCTGTGCGAGCGCGTGGCTGCCGACCTGCAGCGCAAGGGCTACGTGGGCAAGACCATCGGCATCAAGCTGCGCTACGACGACTTCAAGATCGCCACGCGCGACCAGACAGTGGACCGCTACACCCGGGACGCGGCCACCATCCGCCGCACGGCCGGCCTGTGCCTCAAGCGGGTGCCACTGGACCGCAAGCTGCGCCTGCTGGGCGTGCGCGTGGGCACGCTGGAGCGCGAGGGCGAGGTGCCCGACGGCCCGCCCGAACCACGCGCCCCCCGGGTGCGCGAGGCCGACCCGCACACCCGACCGCTGTTCTGAGGGCCGACGGGCGGGGGGGCTTGACGAAGTCTTACGTCAAACTTACATTGACCATTCCTCTGGCGGGAGATGGTCATGACGCTCAACGAGCTTCAGCGCATCAAGCAATGGCATGTGGAACACCGGGTGGAGCATCCGCTGGAATACCACCTGTGGGATCTGGTCCTGACGCTCTGGCTCATGGGCTGGGTGGGCTGGCTGCCCGCCTGTGTGTTTGGCGAAGCCTGGGCTGCGCCCCTGTGTTTTGCCGGGACCCTGCTGCCCAGCCTGTATGTGGCCTGGCGCGCCCGTGCACACCGCCTGCACCGATTGCGATGCGACTGGCTGGGCAAGCAAATCGGTCCCTCCTGAATCCCCCAGGCCTTGGAACCTGTTCACGATCCCCTGCGAGATCGTGGGCTGATTCTCACTGCCGTGCCGTGCGTACGTTGCCCGGCAGGGCCTGCGGGTGGCTGGTGCGCAGCGGGTTGATGTCCAGGCCGCCGCGGCGTGTGTAGCGCGCGTAGACCGTGAGCTTGAGCGGCTTGCAGCGCGTCCACAGGTCCATGAAGATGCGCTCCACGCATTGCTCGTGGAACTCGTTGTGGTTGCGAAAGCTCACCAGGTACTGCAGCAGGCCTTCCTGGTCGATGGGGGCACCGGTGTAGCGGATCTGCACGCTGCCCCAGTCGGGCTGGCCGGTCACCAGGCAGTTGCTCTTGAGCAGGTTGCTGGTGAGCACTTCGGTGACGGCGGGTTCGTCGTGCACGGCATGCAGCAGCTCGGGCGCGGGCTGGTACTTCGTACACTCCACGTCCAGCCGGTCCAGGCTCAGGCCGTCGAGCTCGTGCACGGGTTCCTGGTCGAACAGCTCCGGCAGCAGCAGCCTTACGCCCACGGTGGCTGGGTGCTCGGCACCGCGCCACACGGCCTCGCTCACGTCGGCACGGATGCGTGCCTGCACTTCGGATGCATCAGCAAAGCGCGTGTTGTTGAAGCTGTTGAGGTAGAGCTTGAACGACTTGCTCTCGACGATGTTCGGCGTTTCGCAGGGGATGGTGATGTGCGCCAGGGCCACCTGCGGCTTGCCGCGCTGGTTGAGCCACGACAGCTCGAACGCTGTCCACAGGTCGGCGCCGAAAAAGGGCGGTGCGGTGGTGACGCCGATCTCGGCGCGCTTGCCCGCGCGCGGGATGGGGAACAGCAGCGAGGCATCGTACTGGTCCACATAGGCCGAGGCCTTGCCCAACTGGGATTGTTCGGGGGTGTTGTCGTTCATGGGGGTCCCTGGTTCTTCTGGGCGGTGGTACCGCTTCACTTGAATTCGCGTTCGCGCAGCCACTTGGTGGCAATCCACTTCTCGCCGGCGATCACGGGCGCGCCGCCGTGCAGGGTGCGGGTGGAGGGCGCTGCGCGCTCGTAGCTGAAGAACACGGCATTGCCGCGCTGCGGGCCGACTTCGACATGCACGTCGGGGAAGGTGGTGCCACCGCCCTTTTCGGGCGTGTTGAGGTACATCACCAGGGTGCCCACGCGCTGGCCGCCGCGCTTGAGGATGGTCGCGGTACCGGGCTCGCCCGGGTCGAAGTAGTCGTAGTGCGGCTTGTATTCGGCGCCGGGGCGGTAGTGCAGCACCTGCAGGCCCTCGCCATTCTCGATCGGCCAGTCCAGCAGGCGGGCGATGCGCTCCTCGATGCGCTGCACCACGGGATTTTCGCCGCGCTGGAAGAACATGCCGTCGCTGGTGCGGTCGTCGTTGACTTCCTCGCCGCCGGTCTTGGTGGCCACCGTGAGCGAACGCGCCATGCGCGGCTCGGCTGCGGCGATCAGCGCATCGCACTCTTCGGGTGAGAGCAGGTTGCCGAAGACCACGATGCGCGGCTTGGCCATGGCCAGCAGAATGCTCACCATGCGGTCGCCGGCATCGATCTGGGCGGGCGATTCACCCATCAGGGGCTCGGGCACTTTCACGGCGGACGGCTGGCCCTGCTGCTCGGCCAGCGCGTTGAGGTGGTCCTGCAGCGTGATTTCCAGTGCTTCGGCGGCCACGTCCTCGTTCCAGCCGGCATCGCGCATGGACTGCAGCACCACGGGTGCGGCAAAGCCGGCCTCGGCCTGCTCGATGATCCAGCGGCGCAGCTCGGGCGTGATGGCCTGGCGTGCCGCTGCGGCGGTGGTTGCGGTGGACGGCGACTGTTCGGAAGACGATGCCATGGCAGATCTCACTCGTTGGTCTTGCGCCGGAACACCAGGCGCTCGGGCTCTGAGGCGGCGGGAGCAAAAGTGTAGCCTTCCAGGTCAAAACCCTGGAGGGCATGCGGGGTCGCAAGGCGATTGGTCACGGCGTAGCGCGCCATCAGCCCGCGTGCCCGCTTGGCGTGGAAGCTGATGATCTTGTAGGTGCCACCCTTCCAGTCCTCGAACACGCACTCGACCACGCGCGCCTTGAGGGCCTTGGTGTCCACCACCTTGAAATACTCCTGCGAGGCGAGGTTCACCACCACCGGCGTGGTGTCGGCCCGCAAGCGCTTGTTCAGATGCTCCGCGATGCGGCTGCCCCAGAACTGGTAGAGGTTGCTGCCGGCATCGGTGGCCAGGCGTGTGCCCATCTCCAGGCGGTAGGGCTGCATCCGGTCCAGTGGGCGCAGCATGCCGTACAGGCCGCTCAGGATGCACACATGGTCCTGCGCCCATTGCAGGTCTTCGCTGTCCAGCGTGCGCGCATTCAGGCCTTCATAGACATCGCCATTGAAGGCCAGCAGGGCCTGGCGCGAGTTGGCGGCGGTGAAGCGCGGCCTGAAGGCCTGGTAGCGCGCCACATTCAGGGCCGCGAGCGGGTCGCTCAGCGACATCAGTGTGGCGATGTCCTGGTGCGACTTCTCGCGCAGCACCTTGATCAGGGCCGTGGATTGGGCCACGAACTGCGGCAGCGTGTGCGGCAGGTCCGGCGGCAGCGGGGTTTCATAGTCCAGCGATTTGGCGGGAGACAGCAGGAACAGCATGGAGGCGTGGTGGTTCGTCGAGGTCGAACAGAAGGAAAGTGAGACACCGAGGTCGTGGCTGCAAGGATACTGGCATCGGCCGTGCGCCAGTGCAAAGGCGGGGCCCAAAAAGCAAGAAGGCGGCCGAGGCCGCCTTCTTGCTTGCTCATCGCATCAAGCTGCTGGAGGCTGCTCGAACGGGAGTTTCATGGCCGAGAGGTCGCGGCGGGTTTCCACCAGCACCAGCGGGCCCTCATCGGCCACCAGCACCGGCGGACGCTCGCGCGGCACATGGATGGGCTTGGGTTCCGCCGCGATGGCGGCCTGCACGGCAGCGATCTTTGCGGCATCGGAGTTCACCCACTGCAGGCCCGACGATTTGGCGACCTGCTGCAGCGCATCCAGCGGCAGCGTGAACGCCTGCACACGGGGCAGACCCGCTGCGGGGGCCGGCGCTGCCACGGGGGCGGTGGCTGCAGGCGCAGGGGCCGCTACCGGTGCTGCCACAGGTGCTGCTATGGGGGCGGGGGCCTGTACCACCGGTGCAGGGGCTGCCACGACAGGTGCGGCAGCAGGAGCCGGGGCCGGTGCGACGGGAGCGACGGCCACAGGGGCCGGGGCGCTCTCCTGCACTGCAGACGCGACAGGTGCCGCCACGGGCGCTGCGGCTTCGGTGGCTGCAGCAGGGGCTGCTGCGCTGAAGTAGCTGCGGCGTGGTGGCTCGTCCTGGGGCTCGGCCGTTGCTGCGGCCGGGGCCGTCGAGGTATCGAAGTCCAGCAGGGGGGCTGCCGGTGCTGCGGCAGCTTCGGCGCCATCGCGTGGACCGCGCTCACCGCGTTCACGGCGGTCACGGCCATAGCGGTCGCGCGAGCGGCGCTCACGGCGCTGCTCTTCAGTGCCTGCGGCTGCGGACTCGTTGCCCGTCAGGTCCAGATCGGGCAGCAGCGCCAGCGGCGAGGTGTCGGCAAAGTCGCCTGCCGGTGCGGCGGCTTCCGTGCCCTCGGCGTTGCGGGGCGCGCGCTCGCCACGTTCGCGGCGGCCGGAGCCATCGCCGCGCTCGCGGCGGGGGCCGCGCTCGCCACGTTCACTGCGTGGTGCCTGGCCGGCGGTGGCGTCGGCGCCACTGCCGATCGGGCCTTCCACCTGGGCACCGGCGACTGCCGCTGCCTGCTCGCCATTCAGGGCGGCGCCATTGGACTGGTTGCGGCCTTCGCCGTCGTTGCGGCCACCACGGCCGTTGCGGCCGCCGCGTCCTTCACGTCCCTCGCGGCCTTCACCCTCGGGGCGGCGCTCGCCGCCTTCGCGCGGTGGGCGGCTGCCCTGGACTTCGGCGTCGCGGGGTGCACGGCCTTCGGCCGGGCGTTCGCCACGGCGGCCACGTCCTTCCGCGGCGCCATCGCGGTTGCCGCCTTCACGGCCGCCACCTTCGCGCTGGCCATCGTTGCGGCCGGGCGCGTCGCGGTTGCTGCGGCGTCCGCCACGGCCTTCGCCGCGGCCATCACGGCGGGGTTCGCGGGCGGTGGTTTCCGCTGCGGGTGCGGCTGCTGGTGCAGGGGCCGCCACCGGCGCAGGTGCTGCTGCCGGTGCGCCACCGAAGCCGAACAAGCCCTTGATGAAGGCAAGAATCCCTTGCTCCTGGGGGGCGGCAGGCGCTGCCGCAGCGGGTGCCGGTGCGGGCGTGGGCGCCGCAGCTGGCGTGGCCGCAGGGCGCTGGCCCTGGCCGGCGCGCGGTGCGCGGGCCGCGCCTTCGGGGCGGGGCTCGACCTGCGGTGCCGGTGCGTCGGGCAGCACGCCCTTGATCACCGGGGTCTGCTTGTTGGTGGGCTCCTGCGAGCGGCGCGTCACGGCCGTGGGGTCTTCCACTTCTTCTGCGAGCTTGTAGCTGGCTTCGATGTGGTCCAGGCGCGGGTCGTCGTGCTTCAGGCGTTCCAGGCGGTAGTTGGGGGTTTCCAGCGTCTTGTTGGGAACCATCAGCACGGCCACGCGCTGCTTGAGCTCGATCTTGGCGATTTCGGTGCGCTTTTCGTTCAGCAGGAACGAAGCCACTTCCACCGGCACCTGGCAGTGCACGGCGGCCGTGTTGTCCTTCATCGACTCTTCCTGGATGATGCGCAGGATCTGCAGCGCCGAGGATTCGGTGTCGCGGATGTGGCCCGAGCCGCCGCAGCGTGGGCAGGGGATGGACGAGCCTTCGGAC